>Ga0299914_10003254_pt1 | contig 11435 bp, 11 predicted proteins | sample RVTome_10_FD_201361 | JGI IMG/M metagenome (GOLD analysis project Ga0299914, IMG submission 201361) | Soil microbial communities from uranium-contaminated site in the Upper Colorado River Basin, Wyoming, United States - RVT153D57 (version 2) ... | reverse complement strand
TCCTCGGTCGGCGATGCGCCCGGTTCGACGGTGTCGTCTTCGGTGTCATCTGGCTCCTCGCCACAGGCTGCCAGCACGAGTGCCGTCGCCCCCAAGGCTGCGGCGAGTCGAAATGTCTTGTTCACGTGTGCCCTCCAGGCCCCCGAGAATGAATCTGCGCCGCAGACTATACGGCTTGCCGCACCACCTTTTAGGGACATTGGTCCCCGATGCCGACCTGTAACCAACCTGGCTTCGGAAGCTGACCTCAGTTGCCCACAGATCGGGCAAATCCGCTCAGGGTCAGATGGCGGCCTGCGGCTCGTAGACTCCCCAGACCTCGCGAAGAGCGTCGCAGACCTCCCCGACCGTGGCGCGCGCCGCCAGCGCGTCGCGCATCGGGTCGAGGACGTTGCCGGTGCCGGTCGCGGCGGCTCGCAGCGTGTCGAGGGTGCGGGCGACATCGCCGGCGTCGCGGTCGGCCCGCAGCTGTTCGAGCCGCTTGACCTGAGCCTCCTCGATGGCCGGGTCGACCCGCAGCGGCTCGTACGGCTCGTCCCCATCATCGGTGTACTTGTTGACCCCGACGACCGTCCGGTCGCCACCGTCGATCTCGCGGGCGATCTGGTAGGCCGAGTGCTCGATCTCGTTCTTCTGGAAGCCGCGTTCGATGGCGGCGACCGCGCCGCCGAGGTCCTCGACGCGCTGCATCAGTTCCCAGACGGCGCCCTCCAGATCGTCGGTCAGCGACTCGACGACGTACGAGCCGGCGAACGGGTCGACGGTCTTGGTGACGTCCGTCTCGTACGCCAGCACCTGCTGTGTACGCAATGCCAGCCGGGCCGCCTTCTCGGTCGGCAGCGCGATCGCCTCGTCGTACGCGTTGGTGTGCAGCGACTGGGTACCGCCCAGAACCGCACCAAGTGCCTGGACGGCCACCCGGATCAGGTTGACTTCGGGCTGTTGCGCGGTGAGCTGAACACCGGCGGTCTGGGTGTGGAACCGCAGCATCTGCGACTTGGGATCCTTTACCCCGAACTCATCGCGCATCAGGTGCGCCCAGATGCGGCGGGCGGCACGGAACTTGGCCACCTCCTCCAGCAGGGTCGTCCGCGCGACGAAGAAGAACGACAGCCGCGGCGCGAACTCGTCGACGCCCAGCCCGGCGGACAGCGCCGCCCGGACGTATTCGCGGGCGTTGGCCAGCGTGAACGCCACCTCCTGTACGGGGGTGGCCCCTGCTTCGGCCATGTGGTAGCCAGAGATCGAAATCGTGTTCCACCTTGGAAGCACGCGGCGGCAGTAGGCGAAGATGTCGCTGGTCAGGCGCAGCGACGCGGCCGGAGGGTAGATGTAGGTGCCACGGGCGATGTACTCCTTGAGCACGTCGTTCTGCACCGTGCCGGTCAGCGCGTCACCGGGCACGCCATGCTCGGCACCCACCAGCTGATAGAGCAACAGCAGCACGGCGGCCGGCGCGTTGATCGTCATCGACGTCGACACCCGGTCCAGCGGGATGCCGTCGAACAACACCCGCATGTCCTCGATCGAGTCGATCGCCACCCCCACCTTGCCCACTTCGCCGTGCGCCACCGGGGCGTCGGAGTCGTAGCCCATCTGGGTCGGCAGGTCGAAGGCGACGGACAACCCGCCGGTACCGGCCGCGACGAGCTGGTGATACCGCCGGTTCGATTCCGCCGCCGTCCCGAAGCCCGCGTATTGACGCATCGTCCAGGGCCGTCCCGTGTACATGCTGGAGTGGACGCCACGCGTGTAGGGAAACTCGCCCGGCTCACCGAGCTTGCTCGCCGGGTCCCAGCCGGCAAGGTCGTCCGGACCGTACAAGGGACGGAACGGCCGGCCGGACTCGGTCGATTTGCTCATGCCAGCAACGGTAACCCGTGACTTCACATGATCACGTCGGCTCGTCGAGGCATGGCTGCTCAGGCTAGGTCACGGCACCGGGTGGACGGACGTCTGACCTGCCGCGCGCACCACGAGGTACCGTTCTCCGCGCAGGTGCCGCCCCTTGATCGGCAGGAAGTTCCGGCCGCGGGCAAGTGGACCTCGGTGGATGATCGTCTCGTGAGCGCGGTACATCAGGTCCAGGCGATGCATCACCACGGTCGCGTCGACCGCTCGGCGCATCACTACGACGATCCGTTGATAGGGAACCTCCAGGTGCGCGCCGCCGACCACTCGCACGTCCCTGCTCGACGTCGTCAGGGCCTCTTCGACCTGCGCCACCAGCAGCGGTGTGATCGGGGCGAGACCCTGCACGAGCTGCAGGCGCGGGTTCCTCGCGCGCAAGGCTCGGTACAGTTCGTCCCGCTGCGCCGGTTTTATTGCGCGCCCGACCGCCAGCACGTCGACGGTCACGCCGTCGATCTTCCGAGCCCGGTCGATGTCGGTTTCCTCGCGGACGGACAAACCCAAGCGGGTCAGAGCGTCGGCGAGCTGGTCCAGGACGCGGGCGCGCTTACCGACTAGCAGCACGCGGCCGTCAAGGGAGAAGTCAGCCGTCACAAGACGATCTTCGACGTAACCCCGAAGTACTGAGTGTTTGATCTCGCATGTTGAGACGGTTGGCGCAACATGCCGCGTCGACCCGTGCCCGTTGGTCACCTGATCACCGAATTGTTACCTGATCGCCGCCTACGGCAGCACGGCCGCAAGGACGATCAAGATCGGGACGGTTACCGCCTGGGTCTGGAGCCAGCGCCGTCCGGTCGGCGCCAGCGCCGCCGCCTCTGCGCGGGCGCCGGCAGGGATGATCTCGGCGAGCCCGGCCAGCGCGTGCACCGAGTGCAGGAGCGCAGCGACCACCACGAACCACACCGTGAAGCCGATGTCACCGGCCAGCAGGAGGAACACCGCTATTACGCACGCGGCCGCCGGCGCCGGCGATGCCGGGAAAGCTGCCACGACGACCGCGGCCACAGCGAGGGCGACGATCACCAGCGGGTGCGGTCGATATCCGGCTCCCACAACAGCGGCCAGCAACAGTCCGGCGGAGCCGAGCCCGAGTAGAACCCGCATGTCACGCCCGGAAACGACGCGACCACCCGCAGGGGGGTTCATGCCGACCTCCGCAGCCGCTGCCGCCGCCGCATGAGCAGTCCGATCAAGCCCGGGTCCCACCTGGTGACCAGCACGCCTCGTCGGGCGAGTGCGGCGAGCCGATCCGCGCGCTCGGCGAGGACGAGCCGGGCCGCCGCCAGCTCGGCACGATCTGCGGGCATCGTCAAGGTGTCGGGCAGCACATCGATCGCGAGCACGTCACGATGGGTCCGAGCCAGAGTTCCGACGAGCGGATCGATCTGGCCGTCGATGTAGGACGACAACACGACCACGGCCGCGCCCCGGGGCACCGAACCTTCGTCGAACGTGCGGCGGCGCAGCTGAGCATCCGGGACGATGCCGGCCAGGTGCCACCGGATCCGCATCAGCTGGCGTACCCCCGTGCCGGGCTGCACTCCTCGGAACGGAACGGCCAGGTCGACCAGGCCGACCCGGTCGCCGAGCCGAAGGTACGACGCGGCCAGCGAGGCCGCGGCACCGATGGCGACGCCGAGGCTGCCGCTCTGGCCCGCCCCGCTCGACCGGTCGTGCCAGCTCATCACATCGGAAGTCAGGTCGTAGCGAGTATCGAGGCAGATCACCAGGTCGGCGTCGGCGTCGATCGCCGTGTGCCGCACGTGCAGCACGCCTCTGCGCGCGCTCACCCGCCAGTCGATGCGCCTGACCCGATCACCGGGCCGGAACTCTCTCACGTCGAGTAGCTCCGACCCGTCACCGGGGCGGCGGGTCCGGTGTGCGCCGACCTGACCGGCAGAGCGCGCGGGAAGTTCTGGGACGTCGACGGTTCGGACGGGTGGCAGGATGCGCACCGGTGCTGTGTGCGCGATGACGACCGGCGTTGAGAAGAGCCCGTCCGCCATGGCGACCCGGGCGCCGGCCGCTCCGAAATCGCGCATCCCCCACCGCGACGTGTCGACGGTCACGGTCAGCTGCTGGTCCGGTGAATCAGCCGCGAGTACCACGTACGGCGCTCTCGGTGGGCCGATGCCATACGGCAGCCGCAGGACGACGATCTCCGCGGCTTCGAGTCCGCTGACGGAGATCAGGGCAGCAGCCTGGCCGTCGACCTCCGCCATGCTCGGCATCTCGACTCGCAGTCGAGGCCGGGGTTCTCCCTGCCCGCCGGCCACCGCCAACGCCGTACCGACCGCCAGCGGGAGAACCATCAGAGCGATCGCTGGGCGGCCGAACACGAGGGTCATACCGGCGGACACGACGAAGAGCACGACAACTCGGCGCATTGCCCACGTGGGTTGCCATCCGGGGGCCGGCCGGGCGGAGTGCTCTCGTTCGCCCGCGCGTGTCATCCGCCGCCACCCGCCGATGGGGTCGCACCGGGACCCGGCACGGTCTGGAGCAGTTCTTCGACGACCGCCTGCCCCGTCGTCCCGCTGGCCCACATCTCGGGCCGGAGCGTCAGCCGGTGGCCCAGAGCGGGTACCGCGCAGGCCTTCACGTCTTCCGGCAGCACGTAATACCGGCCGGAGAGTATCGCCAACGCGCGAGCCACCAGGACCAAGGCGAGCGACCCTCGCGGCGACGCACCCACTTCGACGGCCCGGTGCTCCCGGGTCGCGCGGACCAGGTCGACGCAGTACTGGACGACGTCCGGCTCGAGATCGACCTGCTCGACACCTGCCTGCAACCGGCGGAGCGAGCGGGCGTCGATCACTGCCGGGACGGTGACCTCCTCTCGCCGCCGCGCGATGCGCCGCCGCAGCACCGCGGCCTCCTCGACACCGTTCGGGTAGCCGAAATGCAGGCGCAGCAGGAACCGGTCCAGCTGAGCCTCGGGAAGCGGATAGGTGCCGTCGTACTCGATCGGATTGGCCGTCGCCAGCACGTGGAACGGCTCGGGCAGAGCATGGGTGTGACCCTCGATGGTCACCTGCCGCTCCTGCATCGCCTCGAGGAACGCCGACTGAGTCTTCGGTGGTGTCCGGTTGATCTCGTCCACGAGCAGCAGGCCGGTGAAGATCGGCCCCGGATGGAACGCGAACTCCTTGCGGCCCTGGTCGTACACGTACGAGCCCGTGACGTCGGCGGGCAGGAGGTCAGGCGTGCACTGGATCCGCCGGAAGTCCAGGCCTACCGCCGCTGCGAGGCTGCGCGCCGCCAGCGTCTTGCCCAGCCCGGGCACGTCTTCGATCAGTACGTGACCGCCGGCGAGCATCGCTGCGAGCGCAAGGCGGATGGGCTCGCGTTGGCCGACCAAAGCCTGACCGATCGCCTCCATGATCTTGTCGCCGGCGGCGCCGATCTCTTCGACTGTGGCCGGCGCGACGCCCTGGTCGGTTCCGGATTCGGTCATCGAGATCCTTCCTGTGCAGGTGGCGGACCACCAGGCAATTCGTCCAGCCGGTCGAGCACGAGTTCGGTCAGTGCGACGGGTGAGCGCCCGACGAGGTCGGCTCTGTTTCCGTCGAGCAGGTCGTAGACGTCAGGGGTGAGCAGCCGGCGAGCCGCGGGATCGGACCAGCGCACGCCGTACCGGGCCAGCCGCGCCTCGGCAAGCTCGCGCAGCCTGGGTCGCGCCTTGCTCTGGAAGACATCGCGTGTGGTGCTGGTCTGGCTGAGCACGGCGCTCAGCCGCCGCACGTCATACCAGGCGCCCATGCCGCGATGCTCCGGCGGAGCGGGCCACACGACCGGTGCCGGATGACGGGCGAGCCGGGGGACTGCGATTCCGAGGCAGACCAGTAGGCCGATCATCGTCGCGTCCGCCGGGACGACTCCGAACAGCCAGCTGATCACGGCGGATCCGGCGCCGACCAGGGCGGGAATGCGCAGTGCCCGCAGAAGCCAAGGACGGGTCATGGCGTGTCCTTCGGAGCTGCGGCGGTCCGAGACAGGCTCGCCGAGATCGTCCGCAGGGCCGCCGCGGCGGTCGACGCCGCCTCGTCCGGGAGTGCTGCTCCACCGAACCTGGCTTCGTGATACAGGGAGAGCAAGGTCGCTACCGCGCCCTGGTCGGCGTGATGGTCGGCGAGGACGGCGGCGGTGAACTCGGTCGGAGTCTGCGGAGCCTCCCGCGGCGTGCCGGCGGACGCCGCCGCCTGTTCGAGGATGACCCAGCAGGCGACGACAGCATCGCTGGCTTCACCCGGCCGGGCCGCTTCAGCCTCGAAGATTGCGAGCTCGGCGGCATCACGCAGGGCCGCCACAGTGATCTTCGGATCTGGGACGCTCGGTGCCCGTGCCGCGCGTTCCCGGCTCAGCAGCCACCGCACCACCCAGACCACGAGCACGATCGCCATGGCCACGCCCGCGATACCTACGATGACCGTGTAGAGCACGATCCCGACGGTGAACGGGTTCGCGGGCACATCCTCGTCCTCGGGTTCCTCCTCGTCGGCCTCGAACGTGGGCTGCGGCGAGGGTTCGGCACTCCGCACATCGAACGGGATGATCGGGTCTCCCACCTGCACCGGGCCGGCAACGGCGGCGATCATCGCAACGAGGGCGGCCACACCCACTGCGATGAGCGGAGCCAGTCGCCGTGCCATGGACCGATCGTCACACAGCGCGCCGGTGACCAGTACCGGACGTCAACCGGATCGTTACTCGGATGACCTCGGTAGCACCGAGGTTCCACAGTGTGGTGATCACCGAGCACCGAGCTTCCACAGTGTGACGATCAGCGATCACCAAGCTTTCATAATGTTGCAATAGCGACATCATGGAGCCAGGATGCGCGCTACCAACGGCAGTGTGGAGACATAGTGCGCGTCACCAACGACAGTGTGGAACCTTGGTTTGCTCGCTCTAGAGCTTTTCCACCGGTGCGTAGCGAAGCAGAAGGGTCTTCAGACCCTCGTCGCCGAAGTCGACGGTGGCCTGCGCGTGCTCTCCTACTCCGGACGTCGCGACTACTGTGCCCAACCCGAACGTGTCGTGGGTGACGCGATCTCCGGCGGACAACACGGGCACCGGCCGGGACGGTCTGGAACCACGGCTGGACGCCACCCGCTGACTCCGAGTAGCCGGCGGGCGGTGCCACCGCGTCTGGTCCTCCTCGGTCCGCCGCCAGTCGACGAGCCGGTCGGGAATCTCGGTGAGGAACCGGGACGCCGGGTTGTGGCTCGGCGCACCCCACGCGCTGCGTACCAGCGCCCGCGACAGGTAGAGGCGCTGTCGGGCCCGGGTGATGCCGACGTACGCCAGCCGCCGCTCCTCCTCGAGCTCGCGCGGTTCGTACAGCGATCGCTGATGGGGGAACACGCCGTCTTCCATGCCGGTGAGGAACACCACCGGGAACTCCAGGCCCTTGGCGGTGTGCAGGGTCATCAGCGTCACCATGCCGCCGTGGTCTTCGCCCTCCGGGATCTCGTCAGCGTCGGCGACCAGGCTGACCCGTTCGAGGAAGCCGGTGAGCGTGCCGTCGCTGTCGGACGCTTCAAACTCCCCGGCCACCGCGATGAGCTCACGGAGATTGTCGATGCGGGTCTCGTCCTGCGGGTCGTCCGAGCCGGACAGCTCGTCCAGGTATCCGGTCCGGTCCAGAACGGCCTCCAAGATGCTGGCCGGCCCGACACCGTCGGCGACCAGTGCCCGCAACTCGTCGATCAACGTGACGAACGACTCGATGGACCGAAGTGACCGGGTGGCGATGCCCGGAGCGTCCGCCGCACGCCGGAGTGCCTGCCAGAACGTCACGCCCTCACGTTGGGCCAGCGCCTCGACCGCACCCTCGGCCCGGTCACCGATGCCGCGCCGGGGCATGTTGAGAATGCGCCGCAAGGACACGGTGTCGTCGGGGTTGGCCAGAGCTCGCAGGTAGGCGAGCCCATCGCGCACCTCGCGCCGCTCGTAGAACCGGACCCCGCCGACCACGCGGTAGGGCAGCCCGAACCGAATGAAGACCTCTTCCAGAACGCGGGACTGTGCGTTCGTCCGGTAGAAGACCGCCACGTCGCCGGGTTTGGCCTCGCCGTCGTCGCCCAGCTTGTCGATCTCCTCGGCCACGAACTGCGCCTCGGCGTGCTCGTTGTCGGCGACGTACCCGATTACCGGTGAACCGTCGCCGGCGTCGGTCCAGAGCCGCTTGGGTTTGCGCTCGGGATTCTTCGAGATGACCGCATTGGCCGCGGCGAGGATGGTCTGAGTCGACCGGTAGTTCTGCTCGAGCAGAACTACTCTGGCGTCCGGATAGTCCTTCTCGAACTGCAGGATGTTGCGGATCGTCGCACCCCTGAAAGCGTAAATCGACTGGTCGGCGTCGCCCACTACACACAGCTCGGCCGGCTCGACTATCGGGTCGGCGGAGCCGATCGCGTCGCCGTCGACCGTGCGCTTGGGCTTCGTGCCCACCAACTCACGGACCAGGACGTACTGGGCGTGGTTCGTGTCTTGATACTCGTCCACGAGCACGTGCCGGAACCGCCGCCGGTAGTTCTCAGCGGCGTCCGGGAACGCCTGCAGCAGATGGACCGTCATCATGATCAGGTCGTCGAAGTCCATCGCGTTGGCCTCGGTGAGCCGCTTCTGGTACAGCTCGTAGGCTTCGGCCACCATCTTCTGGTGGTGGTTCTCGGCACGGGCCAGCGCCGACTCGTAGTCGATCAGCTCGTTCTTGAAGTTACTGACCTGATGGCTGAACTGGCGCGGCTGGTACCGGCGCGGATCGAGGTCGAGCTCGCGGCACACCAGCGTCATCAGCCGCTGGGAATCGGCCTGGTCGTAGATGGAGAACGACGAGGTGAACCCGAACCGCTTGGCCTCCCTGCGCAGGATTCGCACGCATGCCGAGTGGAACGTCGAGACCCACATGATGCTGGCGCGTTTGCCCACCAGCCTGGCGACCCGCTCCTTCATCTCGCCGGCCGCCTTGTTGGTGAACGTGATCGCCAGGATCGAACCCGGATGGACATCACGCTCGGCCAGCAGGTACGCGATGCGCCGGGTGAGCACCCTCGTCTTGCCCGACCCTGCGCCGGCCACGATGAGCAGCGGTGAGCCCGTGTGGGTCACAGCCTCTCGCTGCGGCGGGTTGAGCCCCTCGAGGATGGTATCGGGGTCGGTACGGCGCCGCTCGCCACCGCCCCGGTCAGAGCCGTTGGAAGCGGAAAGCTGCAGGTCGTTGAACAGAGCGCTCATCGTGCAAATGAGTCTATGGGGACGGCCCGACAAACACCCCGAGCCGTGCCGAGGCGCTGTCGGTCCCGGCTGTTAACGTCACCGTGGCACCAGGAGTTCTAAAGGAGCAACGATGATCTGTCGCAGCTGGCGAGGCTGGGCTACGCCTGCCAATGCAGACGCCTACGAGTCGGTGGTTCGAGGTGAGGTGATTCCCGGCATCGAGGCCATGGGCATCGCCGGATTCCAGCACATCGACCTGATGCGGCGCGACCTCGGCGACGAGGTCGAGTTCGTCACTCTGATGTGGTTCGACGACATCGACTCGGTGAAGGCCTTCGTCGGCGAAGACTACGAGGTCAGCCATGTCCCACCGGCGGCCAAGGCAGTGCTTGCCCGGCACGACGAGCGCTCGGCCCACTTCGAGGTGCTCGACCGCCGTCCGCAGCCCGGCTACGCGTCCTGACCACCTGAGCCGTCTACACCCACACAGGTGCGTCAGCGCCAGAACACGGCCACGACGATGTTCGCAATGGCCAGCCCGCCGATCACGAAGAACAGGCCGTCCGGGATCACCTGTCGCCGGCGGTTGAACCAGGCGAGCACCGCCACCACCAGCGCCACACCCAGCTTGACAGCGATCTTGGCGTTGTCGACATCGCGCTCCAGCGACTCCACGCCTTCGGCGAGGCCCACCAGTATCACTCCCGTCAGCAGCAGGGTCAGCACCCCGTGGAGCATCGCAGGATTGACGTACCGCTGAGCCCGGGCCCGCAGCTGAACCAGCCAGCCGCCGACAAGGCTGGCCAGGCCGAGGAAATGAAGGACGACTACCAGCTTGTAGATGAAGTCCACGGCGGGCAGCCTACCGATCTCCCACCCGGGTAGGGCGAGGATCAAGCAAGATCAAGTGTACGCGACACGCCGAAGCCGCGTTCGGCGTTCGGGCGTGTCGTGAACACTTGATCTTGCGGCCGGCGCGTACGAGCCACCATCCCTGCAGAGTTGGCCGGCTTACACCAGTCGGCGGTCGGTGGCCCAGCGGGTCAGCTCGTACCGGTTCGACAGCTGTAGCTTGCGCAGCACCGCCGACACGTGCGTCTCGACCGTCTTGACCGAGATGAACAGCTCCTTGGCGATCTCCTTGTAGGCATAGCCACGGGCGATCAGCCGCAGTACCTCGCGCTCACGCTGCGTCAGCCGGTCCAGATCGTCATCCACACTGGGCGCCTCGCCGCCGGCGAACGCGTCAAGAACGAAGCCGGCCAGCCGCGGCGAGAACACCGCATCACCGTCGGCCACCCGCTTGATCGCCGCTACCAGGTCCCGGCCGGTGATCGACTTGGTCACGTACCCGCGAGCGCCGGCCCGGATCGTCCCGATGACATCCTCGGCCGCGTCCGACACCGACAGGGCGAGAAAGCGGACGTCCGGCGCCTTCGGGTGGACCTGGCGGAGCACCTCGACCCCGCCACCGCCGGGCAGGTGGACGTCGAGCAGTACGACATCCGGCTGCGTCTCGAGTACGACCGCCACCGCCTCCTGAGCGTCGGCGGCCTCGCCGACGATCTGGACGGAGTCGCGCAGCTCAGCCCGCACGCCGGTCCGGAACATCGCATGGTCGTCGACCAGCACTACACGGATCGGCGTCTGCTCAGTCATGTCTCATCCTTCCTCGTGGACAGCCGCACCTCGGTGCCCTCTCCTGGCGCCGACCGGATCTGCGCGCTGCCGCCATGCCGCTCCATGCGTTCGATGATCGAGCGTCGCACACCCAACCGGTCGTCCGGTATCGAATCTATGTCGAAACCGGCTCCGCGGTCCCGGACGAAGACCTCGACGTGGTCGCCCTCCACCTCGGCATAGATGTCGATACTGTCGGTGCCGGAGTGTTTGGCGGCGTTGACAGCGGCCTCACCGGCCGCATGGAGCACGGCCCGCCGCAAGTCGTCCAGCTCGCAGTCACCAACGGTCACGACCTCGATCGGGACACCGTGCGCATCCTCGATGTCCGCGGCCGCCCTGTTCAATGCGGCGGCGAACGACGCCGGCTCGCCGGCCTTGTCCTCGTACAACCAGCGCCGCAGATCGCGCTCTTGACGCCGGGCCAGGGTGACGACCGACCGCGGATCTTGCGCCTGCTTCTGGATGAGAGCCAGCGTCTGGAGCACCGAGTCGTGCAGGTGGGCGGCCATGTCGGCCCGCTCCTGAGAGATGATCCGCTCCCGGCGTTCGGCGTCCAGCTCGCGCCACATCCGCCAGAGCCACGGGCCGCCGATGAGCGCGATGCCGGCGATCAC
>Ga0299914_10003253_pt1 | contig 11435 bp, 9 predicted proteins | sample RVTome_10_FD_201361 | JGI IMG/M metagenome (GOLD analysis project Ga0299914, IMG submission 201361) | Soil microbial communities from uranium-contaminated site in the Upper Colorado River Basin, Wyoming, United States - RVT153D57 (version 2) ... | reverse complement strand
GTGTGCGACGGGTGATCTCGTGTGCGTCGCCAAGTACCAGGAACAGGTCGAGGAGCAACGGGCGCGCCTCGTCCCTGGTCGCGGGATCGGCGACCGCTGAGAGGAGCACGTCCGCGGCCTCGTCATGCCGACGCGCGGCGACGAGCGCACGTCCGTACTCCAGCCGGGCCTCGGGTGAGCTTTCCGCCTGTGCGGCGAGGGTGGCGAGCGACTGGTCGTCGCCCACGGCCGACAGCCGCAGCTCGGCCAGCAGCGCCTGCGCCTCGTCGTGGTGGGACGCCCGTTCGAGCAGGGCCCTGGCCGCGTCGGTCCGACCCTCGTCCATGGCCAGCCGCGCTGACGCGATCAGCCCCCCGGCGTGATCCGGTTCGGCCGCGAGCGCCTGCTCGAGCAGCGACGCAGCCTGCGCGGGCTCGGCGGCGGCACGTGCGACCAGGCGATCTGCCGCGCTGGGGACCAGCGTCGTGAAGAACTGCTGGATCGCCGCGGCCGGCTGCAGGCCGACGAACTCGTTGACGACCCGGCGGTCGCGGAAGGCCTTGACAGCAGGGATGCCTTGGACGCGGAACTGCTGGGCGAGCCGGGGTGCCTCGTCGACGTTCAGCTTGACCACGCGGACGTCGTCGGCGAAGCGGTCGGCCATCTGCTCGAGCAGCGGTGAGAGCTGGTGGCACGGGCCGCACCACGGCGCCCAGAAGTCGACGACGACCGGCTGTGCGACGCTGGCCTCGAGGACGTCGGCCTCGAAGGTGGCCTCGGTGACCGCAGGGACGATGGTGGTGCTCATGGGGTGCAGGACCTCACGGATGTCGGGTTCAGCGTTCGACGTTGGCCAGCCGCAGCTGGCCGCGCGCGACGAGCTTGCCGTCGCCGGTGATGCGGACCTCCCAGACCTGCTGGGCGCGGCCCTGGTGGACGGGGAGCGCCTCGACGTCGAGCTCCCCCTCGCGGAACGGGCGGAAGAACTCGGTGAAGTTCGAGACGCCGACCACCGACTGGCCCTGCTCCGCAGCCTTCAGGTGCGCTCCCCAGCTGCCGATCGTCTCGACGACCGACGCGTGCCAGCCGCCGTGGAGGATCCCGGCCTCCTGATGGTGCTGGGGTCCGATCCGTGCGCGCGCCAGTGCCTTGGTCGGGCCGACCTCCAGCAGGGTCAGGCCGAGCCGGGCGGTCAGCCCATGGCCGTAGGGCGATCCGTCGAGCTCGACCGGCAGCCGCGTGGGCAGGTCGGCGACCTCAGTCATCGCGGCGGGCCTCCAGGAAGTGCTCGATCTCGGCAGCCAGGTCGTCGCCGGTGGGCAGCTCCTCGTCGTCCTCCCCGGCGTCGACCATCTCCTCGAGCGCGGTGACCATCGAGGCCGCGTCGTCGTGCTCGGCGACGGCCTCCGCGACCTGCTCGAGGTGCAACGTCGCCGCCGCGCGCAGCTCGGTCGTATCGATGTCCACGCCCAGGGCTCCGGCGATGCGCTCGGCCAGCGCCAGCGCGGCCGGCGGATGCGGGTTCGTGGCGATGTAGTGGGGCACCTCGGCCCACAGGCCGACCGCCGGGATGTCGTGGCGGCCCAGCTCCGCCTGGAGCACGGTGCTCGCGTTGACCGGGCCGGTGTAGCCGGTGACGTCGACCGCGTGGAAGTCCAGCACCTGATCGACGCGGTTGCGGGCACGCGTGACCGCGACCGGTCGCGTGTGCGGCGCCGCGGCAGGGTACGCGCCGAGCTGGACGACCTGCTCGACCCCCAGCCGGCGGCACACCGCACCGACCGCCGCGGCGAACGCCTGCCACCGCATGTCGGGCTCGGGGCCGAGCAGGAGCAGGACATCACGCTCACCGTCGTCGAGCGTCGCAGCCAGCAGCTCGATCTCCGGCCAGTCGATGCGGCGCACGACGCCGGAGTCGACGACCGCCGTGGGGCGTCGGGCGCGGTAGTCGATCAGTGCGTCGCCGTCGAGGCGCGCGATCGGCTCGGCCCGCCAGCGGTGCCGGAGGAAGGCAGACGCGCTGGACGCGGCGCTTCCCGCATCGACGAACCCGTCGAGCGCGACGATGAGGACGGCGCGGCGCAAGGTCGGTGGTTCGCAGACCCAGTGCAGCAACTCGGACATGCCGCCAGGCTAGCGGCGGACGCCGCCCGCGGAGAGCGCAGGTGCTACGACCCGGTCTCGGCGTCGGGTGTGCCCGTGCCGGCGGGCTCCGCGGCCGCGCGGCCGCGCGTGCGTCCCCGTCTGGTGCGTCCCGTGCGGTCGGGACGTGCGCGTTCGCCGCCGTCGGCGCCCGAGCGGGGGCGCGGGGCCCGCGCCCGCCCGTTGCTCCGGGCACGGTCCGGGTGCTCGCGGGACGTGGGCCGCTCCGGCTGCTCGGCCGGACTGGCGGCGGCTTCGGGTCGCTCTGTGGGCCGCGACGACGCCGGTGCCGCCGCGTTGGTGCGGTCAGTCGTGCGCGGCGCGGGGGTGGGCTGCTCCGCCACCACCTGGGTGCCCGGTGCGTCCGACCGGACCAGTGGCGCCGGCTGCGCCCGTGACGCCTGCAGGCTGCGCAGGACACCGAGCGCGATGCCGGCGAGCAGCGCGTAGACCAGCACGCCGACCAGCGTGGTCAGCACGTAGTCCTGCTCGCCGAACATGCCCTGGAACGGCACGAGGAACACGACCGCGAGTCCCCGGACGAACGCGACGATGATGTTGTCCTCGTTCGCCTCCAGCAGCCTGAACAACGCGTCGAACGCCAGGACCCCGACGATGAACACGAGCAGCGTGTTGATCCAGCGGCCGACACTGTCCCAGTAGTTCATCGAAGCTCCTTGGCGCGCACCCGGCGAGCTGCACGCGGTTGCTGCGGATGCCAAGGGTAGTCGGTTTGACAGCGATGCGACATGCCTTATCCGAACCCATCACGGCCTATCAGCCGCAGCCGGACCCGCCGGTAGCCGCGGAACTGGAAGCTGCGCCGCCGCTCGGGTGGCGCGACGACGGCGAGATCGTCAGCCCGCGCGAGCAGCCGCTCGAAGGCGACCGCGATCTCCAGGCGGGCCAGCGGTGCGCCGAGGCAGTAGTGGATGCCGGCGCCGAACCCGACGTGCGGGTTCGGGCTGCGGTCCAGGTCGAGGGTGTCGGGCCCCGCGAACACGTCCGGGTCGCGGTTCGCGCTGGCCAGCAGCAGCCCCACCCGCGCACCCGGCATCAGGCGCCTGCCGGCGATCTCGACGGGCTCGAAGACCGTTCGTTGGAACAGGCTGAGCGGGCTGTCGTAACGGATCAGCTCGTCGACGGCACCCTGCAGCTCTCCGGCGGCCCGCAGCCGCGCAAGCTGGTCGGGGTGAGCGAGGAGCGCGACCATGCCGTTGCCGATCACGTTGACCGACGCCTCGTGGCCCGCGTTGAGCAGCAGTGCGGCGGTCGCGACCAGCTCGTCGCGGGTCAGCGCATCACCGTCGAGGTCGGCGTGGATCAGCGCGCTGAGCAGGTCGTCGCCCGGTGACCGCCGACGCCACGCGATCAGCTCGTCGAGCATGGCGGTGAACGCGGTCGACGCCTCGATCGCAGCCCGTGCCGTGGCGTCGTCGTGATCGAGCTCGTACAGCGCGACGATCCGGTTCGACCACGGTCGCAACGGCGCACGCAGCTCGTCGGGGACACCCAGCAGCTCGGCGATCACGTCGACGGGCAGGCGCTCGGCGTAGTCGGCCATCAGATCGAGATCGGCGGGGTCGGCGGCGTCCAGCAGGCCGTCGGCCAGTGCGGTGATCCTGCCGCGCAACCCCGCGATCCGTCGCGGGGTGAACGGGTGCGCGACCAGGCGCCGCAGCCGCGTGTGGGCGGGTGGCTCGAGCTCCAGCAGCGAGTGGAGGTTGAGCACGTTCCACGGGTCGTATCGTGCACGCGGCTCGTAGGGGGTGAACACGCGCCCGAGCCGCCGGTCGCGCAGCAGCCGGTCGACGTCGGCGTGTCGTGCGACCAGCCACATGCCCGTGGCGTCGTGCCAGGCGAGTGGCGCCTCGCGCCGCAGGCGGTCGTACGTCGGGTACGGATCGTCGACGAGCGCAGCCGGATCGAATCCGAGGTCGCTCACGATGCGCCGATCGCAGTGGTCAGGAAGCGTCGCAGCGCTGCGGCGTAGGCCGCCGGGTCGGCGACGCTCCACGCGACGTGCCCGACCCCTGACGGACGCAGCAGCGTGGCGTCGTCGAGCGTGTGCGCAAGGGCGATCGTCGGCCCGACCGGGACGGCGCGGTCGGCGTCGCCGTGGATCAGCAGCGCCGGCACGTCGGCGTCCCAGCGCGCAACGTGCTCGAGCGCCGCGAAGTCCATGCCCGCGCGCGCCACCGAGACCGCCTTGGTGCCGACCAGGAGCGGCTCGACCAATGGTGCGGGGATGCCGTACCCCGCGGCCTGCAGCTCGAGCGTCTCGTGCATCGACAGCAACGGCGAGTCGAGGATCACGGCGTCGACCACGCCGGCGTCGGGCGACTGCTGCAGGAACGAGCCCACCACCGAACCGCCCATCGAGAAGCCGTAGAGGACGACCGACCGCGCCCCCGCATCCTGCGCCGCGTCGACCCACGCCTGCAGGTCGTGCCACTCCCGGTCACCGAAGGTCCCGAGCCCGTCGGGGTCGTCGGGTGCGAAGCCGTCGTTGCGGAAGCTGGTCAGCACCACCGGCAGATCGGCGTCGGCCAGGACCGGCACGGTCGTGGCAGCGTCGGCGAGCGGGGCGCCACGACCGTGCACGACCAGCACCCACGTGTCGGACGAGCCCGGCACGAACACGCCGTCGTAGGAGCCGAGCGGCCCATCGATGGTCCACGGCTCGGCCGCGACGCCCTGCGCCTCGACGACGTCGACCTGCTGGCCGACGTCCCACCCTTCGTCCGGCGGCGGGTAGCCGAGCAGCTCGTCGGAGTAGTGCCAGCCTGCGCCTGCCAGTCCGCCGAGCACCAGCAGTACGGCGACGACAGCGACGACCGTCAGGGTCACCCGGTACCGTCGTCGGCTGCGGGGCGGGGTGATCACCTCCCGCCCTGCGTCCCGTTCCAACGATCGCGCGACCATCCGGGAGATCGTACGGTGCCCATCGGTCGTCATCCCAGACGCGTCAGCTCGGTGCCCGCTGCGGCGGTCGTGACGTGCAGCCGAGGCCGCATGCCGGTGGCCGCAGTGAAGCCGTCGGTCACGGCGGCGACGAAGTCGCCCACGCGGTCGGACGCGACCAGCGCGACCCCGCAGCCTGCGAAGCCACCGCCGGTCATCCGCGCGCCGATGCACCCTGGTGCCGAGGTCGCGGATGCGACGATGGCGTCCAGCGCCGGCCCGGACGCCTCGAAGTCGTCCCGCATGCTCGCGTGCGCCTCGGCGAGCAGCCGGCCGAGCGCGACCCTGTCGCCGGCGCGCAGCGCCTCGGCCGCCGCGGCGGTCCTGACGTGTTCGGTCACGACGTGGCGCGCCCGGCGGCGCAGCAGGGGATCATCCAGGCGCTCCACCGCGTCGAGATCGGCGTCCCGCAACGCGTCGACGCCGAGCGCTGCGGCGGCCGCATCGCACTGTCCGCGACGGGTGTTGTAGGCCGAGCCGGTCAGCTCACGTCGCGTGGTCGTGTCCATGATCACCACCACCATGCCGTCGGGCAGCGGCACGTGGGTGATGTCCAGCGACCGGCAGTCGATCAGCAGGGCATGGCCGGCGCGGGCGGCCGACGACGACAGCTGGTCGAGGATGCCGGAGTCGACGCCGACCCACGCGTTCTCGGCGCGCTGACCCAGCCCGGCCGCGGCGACCGGATCCCACGGACGGTCATCGGTCAGCGCGCGGCAGACCGCCATCTCGAGCGCCGCCGACGACGACAGGCCCGCGCCGGCGGGCACGTCGGAGGCCACCGCGCCCTCGATGCCCGTGACGCCGACGCCGACCTCTGTCATCGCCCACGCGACGCCCTGCACGTAGGCGCCCCAGCCGTGCAGGCGGTCGCCGATGGCCGCGGGGTGGACCACGACCTGTCCATCGGCGTCGTCGGAGACCATGGTGATCGACCCGTCGTCGGCCGGCGCCGCGGCGAGCCACAGCGCGTGCTCGATCGCGAGCGGCAGGACCAGCCCGTCGTTGTAGTCGGTGTGCTCACCAATCAGGTTCACACGTCCCGGCGAGCGGACGAGGACGGCGGGGTCGCGGTCGAAGCGATCGCGGAAGGCGGCGAGCGCGCGGCGACGGGCCGGATCCGCGCTCACCGGACGGCGCGGTGCAGGTAGTGCTCCACGGGCAGCTCGCGCAGCCGCGCCGCGGCGTCCTCTGGTGCCAGGTCGCGCTGCGCCTCACCGAGCATCTCGAAGCCGACCATGAACTTGCGGACCGACGCCGAGCGCAGCAGCGGCGGATAGAAGTGAGCGTGCAGCTGCCAGTGCGCGTCGTCGCCACCGGTGCCAGGCGCGCCGTGCCAGCCCATCGAGTACGGGAAGGGATGCTCGAACAGGTTGTCGTAGCGGACCAGCAGGCGGCGCATCACGGCAGCCAGCGCCTCGCGCTCCGCGTCGTCGAGGTCGGGCAACCGGCGGACGTGCCGGCGCGGCAGCAGCAGCACCTCGAACGGCCAGACCGCCCAGAACGGCACGACCGCGAGCCAGTGGTCGTTGTCGACGACCGCCCGCCGGCCGTCGCCGGCCTCGTGGTCGCTGTAGCGCACCAGGAGCGGGCTACCAAGCTCCTCGTGCCACCGCCGCTGCTGCCGGTCCTCGACCGCGACCCGTTGCGGCATGCGTGTCAGCGCCCACAGTTGACCGTGCGGATGGGGATTGGACGCCCCCATCTGCTCGCCTCTGTTCTCGAACAGCTGCACCCACGCGTACCGCTGCGACAGCTCACGGACCTGGTCGACCCAGACCTCGACGACCGGGCGGATCTGGTCGACGGTCATGCGCGCCAGCGTCAGGTCGTGTCGCGGGTGGAAGCACAGCACGCGACACGTGCCCGGCTGGCCGTCCGCGCGCAGCAGCGGCGACGCCGACCACGTCTCGTCGGCGGTGTCGGGCCGCAGCGACGGGTAGTCGTTGGTGAACACGAACGTGCCGTCGTAGTCGGGGTTGCGCCTGCCGCCTGCCCGCACGTTGCCCGGGCACAGGTAGCAGTCGGGGTCGTGGGCGAGGCCCTGCGCGGTCTGATCGCGGTCGGTGGCGCCCTGCCACGGGCGGTCTGTGCGCTCGGGTGATACCAGCACCCAGGCGTCGGTCAGGGGATCGTAGCGACGGTGCGGGATGTCGAACAACTCCACCGCCATCACCGGTCGGTGGGCAGCATGACCGGCGGCGCCGCCGCGACCGGTCCGAAGTCGACCTCGCGGCCACCGATGTCGAACAGGTACCGCCCCAGGCGGTGGATCTCGACGTCCTCGGTCAGGTAGTTCGCCAGGGCGTCGACCTCGTGCGGATCCAGCGTCGACGGGATGTCCGAGGTGGCGCGGAACCGGCACACGCGGGTGAGGTCGGTGACCAGTGCCTTCTGCTCGCCGGTGAGCAGGCAGTACCGGGTGCGGAAGTAGGCGACGTCCGGGTCGGTGCCGATCAGCGGTTGCAGCCACAGTCGATGGATCGACGTGGCCACGGCGTAGCGGGCCTGAGGCGAGGAGAGGTGATGCAGGTAGCGCGTCACGTGGGTGTTCTCCCACACCTCGGCGACATCGGGTCCGACGCGGATGGCGTCGAACACACCCAACGACGGGATCACAGGCGCGCCGCAGGCCAGCAGCACGACGTGGTCGCCGACCACATCGCGGAACGCCTCGATCGCGTCGCGGTACGCCCGGTGGCGCTCGACGTCGGTGTGGCGCACACCCGCCAGCGCACCGGCGAACAGGAAGTCCAGCTTGAGGTAGTCGAACCCCCAGCCGACGACCGTGCGCAGCACGTCGCAGACGTGAGCGAGGGCGTCGGGGTGGGTGACGTCGAGCGCATGCAGGCGGCCACCCCAGTTCCAGCCGGCCGAGGCCGGCGTGCCGTCGGCATCACGCAGCACCCACTCGGGATGGTGGGCGTACGTCCGCGAGTGCTCATGGAGCAGCAGCGGCGCCAACCACAGTCCGGGCACGTAGCCGGCGTCGCGGATGTGCCCGGCCAGCGCCGGCATGCCCGAGGGGAACGCGTCGTTGGCCTCCCAATCACCCACGTGGCGCTGCCACCCGTCGTCGACCTGCACGACGTCGAACGCGAGACCGTCGAGGTCGTCGATCACCTCGTGCAACGCCGGCTCGCTGATGTCGGCGTAGAACGAGTACCACGAGCACCAGACGCGCTGTGCACCGATGGGCCGTCGGCCGACGGCGGTCCCGAGCAGGTCGGCATAGGCAGCGAAGACCTCCGCCTCGTTGCCGTGGGCGACGAACCACCGGGCACCGGTGTCGGACGTCGCGGCCATCCCCGTGTCGGTCAGCTCGACCCGCCCGCCGATGCCCAGCGCACCGAGCAGCAGCACCCCGCCCTCGTGCTCGACGGCTCCGACGACCGCACCGCCGTGGCGGACGGCGGCGGCGTGCACGGGGTCGTCGTCGAACAGTGCGAGATCCCGCACGGTCACCGGCGCCACCGGCTCGTCGACGTCGAGCCAGCGGGTCTGGCTCCAGGACTGCCAGCCGTGCCGGTAGAAGCGCCGCGGAGGCGCCGGGCACCCGACGGCGACCGTGTGACCGCGCAGCACATGGCCACCGGCGACCGGTTCAGGCTCCGATGCTGTGGTGACCGCCACGGTGGCCTCGCCGAGTCGAACCTCGACCTGCTGCAATCGCGTTCCTCCCGACAGCGGTGCGGCGGTCACGCACCGTCGTCGGACGGATCGCGACAGCGCGGGGGCCACCTTCCGTAGGTGGTGGTTCCTCAATCCTTGCACGCGGCAGGGACTGTGACGATCCCGAGACATGCGCTGCACGGTCCGCGGCCGACCCCCGGTCCCCACGGCGACGCGCCGGTGACCTCCCGCCCTGCGTCTCCCCGGGGGCACGCCCTTGCATCGCCCGCCGTCATCCTCAAGGCTGCTGCGGGGGGAGACCGGCCGCGATCGGCGTGCGCCGGGGAGCCGTGCCAAGGGGGCGCACCCATGCGGAGATCCTTGTTCGTCTGTTGTCTGGTGATCGCGATGCTCGCGGCCGTGATGCCCGTCGCGGCGGCCGCGCCTGGTGGGGACGACCGTGTCCCACGCAAGGACCCGGTCGCAACGGGCCGTGGAGGCGCCGTGTCGACCGTCGACCCCGTGGCGACCGACGCGGGCCTGGAGGTGCTGCGCGACGGCGGCAACGCGGTCGACGCGGCCGTGGCCGCGGCCGCCACGCTGGGCGTCACCGAGCCCTACTCGGCCGGCATCGGCGGTGGCGGGTTCATGCTGATCCGCCCCGCGGGCAGCGACGAGGTCGTCGTGATCGACGGTCGTGAGGAGGGCCCCGACGACCACCGCTTCGACCAGGACGTCTTCGCCCCGTACGCCGATGACTTCTTCGACGCCGTGAACAGCGGGCTGTCCGTCGGCGTGCCCGGCACGCTCGCGACGTGGGTGTCCGCGCTGAAGCGGTACGGAACGCTCCCCCTCGGCGAGGCGCTGCGCCCCGGCATCCGCGCGGCGCAGCGTGGCTTCGTGGTCGACGAGACGTACGCGGCACAGACCGAGGGCAACCTCGAGCGGTTCCGCCAGATCACCTCGACCGCCGGGACGTACCTCGTCGACGGCGAGGTGCCCCAGGTCGGCTCGCGCGTGCGCAACCGTGACCTCGCCCGCACCTACCGCCAGCTCGCCCGTCGCGGGCCGAGGTGGTTCTACGGCGGGGCGCTCGGCAGGGAGGTCGTCGCGACCGTCCAGGACCCGCCGACCGCCGAGGAGACGCTCGAGGAGTGGCAGCCGGGCTACATGGACATCTGGGACCTGGCGAGCTACGAGGTGCAGCACCTGGCGCCGACGCAGGTCGAGGCCTTCGGCTACGACGTGTACGGCATGCCGTCGCCGTCCAGCGGTGGCCTCACGGTCGGTGAGACGCTGAACATCATGGAGGAGGGCAGCTGGTCGGACCCGACGGGCTTCTACCACCTGTTCCTGGAGTCGACGGCGCATGCGTTCGCCGACCGCAACGCCTACATCGGCGACGACCGCTACGTCTACGTGCCCGCCGACGGGATGCTGTCGGAGGAGTTCGCAGCAGAGCGCTTCGCGCAGATCGATCCGGCCAGCGCGAGCACCAAGCCGGTCGCGCCCGGCGACCCGTGTGACGAGGACGGTGGCACGAACTGCGTCACCGCCCCCGACGCGGTGGACGCCGCAGAGGGTGCGACGACGACGCACCTGGTCACGGCCGACCGCTGGGGCAACGTGGTCAGCTACACGTTGACCATCGAGCAGACCGGCGGCAGTGCCATCACGGTGCCCGACCGTGGCTTCCTGCTGAACAACGAGCTGACGGACTTCAACTTCACCGGGCCCAGCCCGAACCTGCCGGCGCCGGGGAAGCGCCCGCGTTCGAGCATGAGCCCGACGATCGTTCTGGACGACGGTGAGCCGTTCCTCGCGGTCGGCACACCGGGGGGATCGACGATCATCACCACCGTCGCCCAGATTCTGGCGAACCGGCTGGCACGCGACGTCACGCTGCCCGAGGCCATGGAGGAGCCCCGTGCGACGCAGCGCAACACGGCTGACGTGATCGCCGAGCCGGCGTTCATCGAGGCCTACGGCACCGAGCTCGGGGCGCTGCATCACACGTTCAGCGAGACCGAGGAGCTGGGCGCCGCGACGGCGATCGAGCTGCTCGATCGCGGCCGCTTCCTCGCCGTCGCCGAGGCGGTACGGCGCGGCGGTGGCGACGCCGGTGTGGTGCGCTCGCGTCGCAGCCGCTGAGCCATCGCGACGGACCCCGTCGTCCACGGGCGACGGGGCCTGCCGCGGTCGTGCGTGGTCCGCAGGACGCTCTGGTGCGTCCCGGCCGCCGCCCGCGATTGCGTGGCCGGGCGACGCAGCCGCGTCCCCTTGCACACCTGTGGGGCCCGGCGGGTAGCGTGCCGGTCATGGCACGTTCGAGGGACCCGCTGGCGACGCGAGGCCCTGATCTGACGACGTCGTGGGCGCAGGTCTGCGGCTGGCGCCTCGCACGTCAGCACGTCACCGCTCCTGCCGACGACGCCGTCGCTGTCGCCACGCGCGTGTGCGGCGTGCAGGCGCAGGTCACGTCGTCGGCGCAGTTCACGGTGGGGATCCGGTCTCCCGCCACCGCCGACGACGTGGCCGCCGCCCTGTGGACCGACCGCACACTGGTCCGGACGTGGGCCATGCGCGGCACGCTGCACTGGCTGCCGGCGGCCGAGTTCGGCCTGTGGATCGCGGCCCTCACCACCCGGTCGTGGCGCATCACGGCGTCGTGGGAGAAGTATCACGGCGTCACCGCGGACGAGGTCGACGCCGTGACGGCGGCCATCCCGGATGTGCTG
>Ga0299914_10003252_pt1 | contig 11437 bp, 9 predicted proteins | sample RVTome_10_FD_201361 | JGI IMG/M metagenome (GOLD analysis project Ga0299914, IMG submission 201361) | Soil microbial communities from uranium-contaminated site in the Upper Colorado River Basin, Wyoming, United States - RVT153D57 (version 2) ... | reverse complement strand
CGCGTGAGCGTGCCGGTCGGGTTGAGCGCGTCGAAGCTGATCACGCTGATGCCGTCGGTGGCTCCCGTGCCCGGCAGCAGCGGCACCGAGTCCGAGCCGACCACGAACACGTCGTCGCTGAGTGCCGAGCTCGCCCCCTCGCCGCGGGTGTCGTAGAAGAGCGCGTCGGGATAGGTGAAGCCGCGCGTGATCTTGAGGGTCTCCGCGCTCGGATCGTCGGCGACCTCCTTCAGGTAGCCGGTGAGCGAGCCCGTGATCCCGTCGTCGCCGGTCGCAGCGTCGAGCGTCAGGCGGTCGTTGACCCACGCCTTGCCCGACAGCGTGCCCGGCACCGAGAGCATCGAGAGCGGGCCGGCGCTGGGGTCGGTGCGGCTGGATACGCAGTCAGAGCTCGAATGCGCATCCGGGGCGTCGGGGCTGACGTTGAAGGCGTCCAGGCCGGCGGCGAAGTTCTCGGTGTCGGCGATCGAGCCCGAGCGCAACACCAGCAGGACCAGCTTGTCGGTGTCGTAGGTCGGGCACGTGGCGTCGTCCTGGTCGGTCGCGAACGCCTGCATCTGCGTGGCGAATGCCGAAAGGCTGCTCGTCGAGTAGGCGCGGTTGTAGTTGCTGTAGCCGGCCGGCGGGACGAGCGTCTGGCGGTCGAGCACCAGCACCTGGAGTTGGTCGTCGTCGCCGGGGTTGGCGTAGAAGCATGGCTCGGCGGCGCCGACCGTGGCGTCCTCGCAGTCGATCGTCATCCCGAGCGCGATCCCGCGCGTGCCGTCGGCGGCGGTCGCGATCGTCTCGACCGGCACCCGCGGCTGCGGCTCGGCGATCGTGTCCACCGTGTCGGTGGTCCGCACCCCGCCGCCCCTGTGCGAGGAAACCCGCAACCTGGTCACGTACCGCCCCGGATGCGCCGGATCGGTGCGCAGGATCGCGCGCCGCCGGTTGGCGCCGGTCAGCACCGGCGCGGCGCCGGCCGGCTTGGCGATGACGGTCCACCGGTATCCCACGCCGTTGAGACTGCGCCCTGCCGCCGGCAGCGACCGCGACCCGTTCAGCCGCACGGCGAGGCCCGCCCGCGCGCGCCGGTCTGGGCCCGCATCGGCGAGCGGACGGCCGCGGCTGACGAAGAACGTCCGCCGCGCCGACTGAAAGCGCCCGTCGAAGCTCAGCGCCTTGACCGCGAGGCGGTTCAGGCCCGGCCGCAGCCCGTCCTTCGGCGACAACCGCAGCCGCCGCACCAGCGGCGCTCCGTGCTCGAACGCGTCGCTCACGTCACGGCCGTTCAGCCACGCCGCGATGTCCACTCGCAGGCGGCTCGGTCGCAGCGTGACGTGCGGATGCCGCGGCAGCCGGATGTTCACATGGAACCTGCGGATCAGCCCCCGGAGGCGCCGCGCCCGGTCCACCATCACCGTCTCGGAATCCCAGCGCCCGCCGCGCAGCGCGACGACCGCAATCAGGTTGCGGCCACGCCTGAGCCGCCCCACTCGCACCCGCAGCAGCTTCCGGCCGCCCGCCAGCGCGCGCTCGCTCGCGCGCAACCGGCGCGTCAGGCCCCGCCGCTTGAGGCCGTTGACCAGTACCGCCTTCACGGTGGCGCCGCGCCGGAACTCCGACCGTACCCACACCCGCGCCCGGTCTCCCACGAACTGCCGCTCGCGCGGCGTCCGCAATGTGAGCAGCCGCTTCGCCGACCCGCTCGACGCTGCCGCCTCCGCTTCGCCCTGCGCCGCTGCGGACGCCGGCGCCGCCCAGACCATCAGCACGAGCACGACCAGCGCCCCACTGAGCCGACGAGGAGCGAGCCCGGCAGCCGCCGCGCGCGCGGAGCTCACGAACCGACGCTACAGCCGCGCGCCACGCAGCGTCGCGGAATGTCACGCGACCGACATTCGGGATGCGAGTCACGTTCCCGGGAAGGGGGCGTAGGAGTTCCGCGGCGAGTCCGGCGTGAGACGGCGCCGTCGTTGTGGCACTCTGGAGCTCGTGCTCGGCCTCGGTGACGACCGGCTCTCGATCTACCTGAACGACCACCTTGCGGGTTCGACCGCCGGCGCGAGCCTCGCTCGTCGGGCGGCGGGGAGCAACGAGGGAACGAGCTACGGGCCGGTGCTGGACGCGATCGCGGGGGAGATCGAGGAAGACCGCCGAAGCCTGCTGGAGGTGATGGAGCGCCTGTCCGTCGGGCAGGACCGGCTCAAGACGGCGATCGGCTGGGGCGCGGAGAAGGTGGGACGGCTCAAGCTCAACGGCGAGCTGCTGAGCTACTCGCCGCTGAGCCGGCTCGAGGAGATCGAGGCGCTCTTGCTCGGCGTCGAGGGCAAGCTCGCCCTCTGGCGGGCGCTGCGCCGTACGCACGGCTCCGATCCACGGCTGGCCGGCGTCGACCTCGACGGGCTCATCGACCGCGCGAGCTCTCAGCGCCGCAGGCTCGAGCGCCAACGCGTCCGCGCCGCCGACGAGGCGCTCGGCTAGCGATCCGGATACGGGTCGTGGATCGAGCCGCCGCCGGAGACGGTCTCGTATTGACCGTTCTCGCACTTCGGCGTCGGGCCGTTCCGTAGTTCGCCGCGTGAACGCTGTGGCCGTGCGCCGATGTCCGTCGGTGCCGCAGCGGCAACGCTTTAGAAGCACGCGCCGAGCAAGGAGATGCCCCGCATGCCTGCGTCCGATGAAGCTCGTTCGTCCACTGCAACCCATTCCGCGCAGCCGCGCGATTCGCGGGTCGCGCGGCTTCTCGTCGGCTACGACGGCTCCGACAGCGCGAACGCGGCAGCCGCGTTCGGGCTGTGGCTGGCCGGCAAGACCGGGTGTGAGGCGACGGTGGTCCATGCCGGCCCGAACCCGGAGGCGGCCCCGCGCGCCGACCTCCTGCTGCCCGTCGCGGAGCAGGTGGTGGCCTACGAGCGCGAGTGGCGACGGCGGCTCGAGAATCTGCGCGAGTACGCGGCGGAGGACGCTGCCGTGGAGTGCCGGGTGGTTCGCGGGAGCCCCGCGGGCGTGCTGATCGCGGCCGCTGTCGACTCGGGCGCCGACATGATCCTCACCGGTTCGCACGGGGTGGGCCGCGTGCGGGGCGCCCTGCTCGGCAGCGTGTCGTCGCAGGTTCTGGCTCACGCGCCGTGCTCGGTCATGGTGTTTCGCGAGGTCGAGCCGTCGGCGCCGGCGACGCAGGCCGGCACGATCGTGGTCGGGATCGACGACTCTGCGTCGTCGCGCGGTGCGCTCGAGTTCGCGGAGGCGCTGGCGGTTCCGCTCGGGGCGAGGCTGGTGCTCGTTCATGCCTGCGACCCGCACGTCCCGTTCGTCAGCGAGCCGACCGGGGCGATGCGTGACGAGCTGCAGCGTCACGCGACGACGGTGCTGCACGACGCGCGAAAGACCGTCGCCGCGCCGCTCGAGGTCATCGAACAGGAGATCGTCGAGGGGCGCGCACGCGAGGAGTTGGTCGCGGCCTGCGAGCGTCACGCGCCCGCGCTGCTGGTGGTCGGCAGTCGCGGTCTCGGCGGCTTCAAGGAGCTGCTGCTCGGAAGCACCTCGCGTTGGGTCGTCAACCACGCGCCGTGCCCGGTGCTGGTCGCACGCCGGTCCGCGCTCGCGGAGTGAGCGATGCATCACCTGCCCGTTCACGAGACGCTCGTGCTGCTGGAGAGCGACCGCGAGCGGGGCCTGAGCAGCGCCGAGGCAGCGCGCCGGCTGCAGCGCCACGGCCCCAACGTGCTCCCGCGTGTGGAGCGGCGCGGCGCGCTGGTGCGACTGCTGCTGCAGTTCCATCACCCGCTGATCTACGTCCTGCTGGTCGCCGCGGCGGTGACGTACGCGATCGGCGAACCGGTCGATGCGTCGGTCATCCTCGGCGTGGTGATCGCCAACGCCGCTGTCGGCTTCGTGCAGGAGGCGCGCGCCGAGCGTGCGCTGGACGCGCTCGCGGCGATGATGACCGTCGACACGCACGTGATCCGCGACGGGGCCAGGCGGCGCGTGCCGGCCAAGGAGCTCGTCCCAGGAGACCTGATGATGGTCGAGCCGGGCGACAAGGTCAGCGCGGACGCGCGGCTCGTCGAGGTCTCCGAGCTGCAGATCGACGAGTCCGCGCTGACCGGCGAGTCGGTTCCCGTCGGCAAGACACAGGCCGTGCTCGCCCCCGGGACCGTGCTCGCCGACCGCGCCAACATGGCCTTCTCGGGGACGCTCGTCACGGCCGGCCACGGCACCGGCGTCGTCGTCACGACCGGCGCCGACACCGAGCTCGGGCTGATCCACCGGCTGCTCGGCGAGACGACCGACCTCGCCACGCCGCTGACCCGCAAGCTGGCGCGATTCAGCCGGGTCCTGACCGCGGTGATCCTCGGACTGGCGGGCGTGACGTTCCTCGTGGGCACCGCGCGCGGCGAGTCCGCGTCGGAGATGCTCGTCGCTGCGGTCGCCCTGGCCGTCGGCGCCATTCCCGAAGGGCTGCCGGCGGCAGTGACGATCGCGCTGGCCATCGGCGTCAGCCGGATGGCGCATCGCCACGCCATCGTCCGCCGCCTTCCCGCCGTGGAGACGCTGGGCAGCACGACGGTCATCTGCACCGACAAGACCGGCACCCTCACCCAGAACGCGATGACCGTGCAGGCCGTGCTCGCCGGCGGCGAGCACTACGACATCGCGGGCGGAGGCTACGCGCCCGAAGGTGGGATCACTGCTGACGGCCGGCCCGCCGCGGTCTCCGACCACCCCGCGCTTGCGGCGTGCCTCCGCGCCGGCCTGCTCTGCGGGGACTCTGACGTGCGCGCCCGCGACGGGACCTGGGAGCCCGTCGGCGACCCGATGGAGGCTGCCCTCGTCGTTGCCGCGCGCAAAGCGGGGTTCGAGCGGGACGCGGCGTTGCGCGAGCAGCCGCGGACCGCCGTCCTGCCGTTCGAGTCCGAGCGCCGGTTCATGGCCACCGTCCATCGCGAGCGCGATGGGACGAGCGTGCTCTACGTCAAGGGCGCCGTCGAGCAGGTGCTCGCGATGTGCGACAGCCGGCTCGGCAGTGCCGGAGAGTCGCGGCCCCTCGACCGCGTCCCCGTGCTCCGGGCAGCGGAGCAGTTCGGCGACCACGGTCAGCGCGTGCTCGCCTTCGCCACGCGACGGCTCGAGCACGGCGATGCTGATCTCGAACGCCCTCGCGCACTGGCCTTCATCGGCCTGCAGGCCCTGGTCGACCCGCCGCGGCCGGAGGCGATTGCCGCCGTCGCTGCGTGCCGGCAAGCCGGCATCGCCGTCAAGATGATCACCGGCGACCACGCCGCGACGGCGGTGGCCATCGCGGCACAGGTCGGGCTGACCGGCGACGGTGCGCCACGCGTGGTCACCGGCGCCGAGCTCGCGGCCTGCCCGGACGACAGGCTCGCGGCGCTCGCGGCGTCGACCGAGGTGTTCGCGCGCGTGTCGGCCGAGCAGAAGCTTCGCCTCGTCGAGGCGCTCCAGGCACGTGGCGAGATCGTCGCCATGACCGGCGACGGCGTCAACGACGCCCCGGCGCTGAGCCAGGCCGACATCGGTGTTGCCATGGGCCTCGGCGGGACCGAGGTCGCGCGCGAGGCGGCCGACGTCGTGCTCACCGACGACAACTTCGCGTCGATCGAGGCGGCCGTCGAGGAAGGACGCCATACCTTCGACAACCTCAAGAAGTTCATCGTCTGGACGCTGCCCACCAACCTCGGCGAGGGCCTGCTCATCCTCACGGCCATCGTCGTCGGCGCAACGCTGCCGATCCTGCCGGTCCAGATCCTCTGGATCAACATGACCACGGCGGTCCTGCTCGGTCTCACCCTCGCGTTCGAGCGCGTCGAGCCCGGGATCATGGCGCGGCTGCCGCGCCGGCCGACCGAGCCGCTGCTCACCTTCGACGTCGTCGCCCGGATCCTGCTCGTGTCGATCCTCCTCCTGACGGCCGCCTTCTGGCTGTTCGAGCACGAGCTCGGGCGCGGGATGCCCGTCGCGGAGGCACGCACCGCGGCCGTGAACGTCTTCGTCGCGGTCGAGCTGTTCTACCTGTTCAGCTGCCGCTCGCTCACCGGCCATGCCGCCGACCTGGGCCTGTTCTCCAACCGATGGCTGCTCGGCGGCGCGACGTCGATGGTCGCGCTTCAGCTCGCGCTCACGTACTGGCCACCCATGAACCACCTGTTCGACACCGCTCCCATCGACGCCGGCACCTGGATGAAGGTCCTCGCCGCCGCCGCCATCACGTGGACGATCGTCGAAGCCGAGAAGGCGATCAGGCGACGGACCGCGCGCCGGCAGCCCCGACGCGGATCCTCGACGGAACCGGCCCGCCGGGAGGCGTGACATGAACCCCGGTCGGGGGTGGAGTGACGACTCCGCCCGGCCGCGGCCGGCGCCCAGCCGCGATCTACGGCCAGCGGCGGGGCCGCCGCTGGTCGGGGAAGAACCGCCCGAGCGGTTTCCTGATCCGGCCGAGGAGCCGGTTCACCGCCGTGGCCAGCGGCGTGAGGCGGAGCGCCCGGAGCGCCCGGGCCGGAAGCTCCATCGCGGGCAGGTACTCGAGCAGGCGGATGGCGGCGGGGCCGTGCATGAGCCGGACGCCGGTGGGCTCGATGAGCTGCCACGACGCCTGTACGTCGTGTGCGGGAATGCGGGCCACGTAGGGCGCGGCGGCCGCGTCGTCGCGGTCGAGCATCGCCAGCCGTTGCCGCCGGTCGAGTCTGGCGACGAGCCTCGCGGACGCGCGGCAGAACGGGCAGCCGCCGTCGAACAGCAGGAGCGGACGCTGCGGCGGCGGGGTGCCCGCCAGCCACGACGGATCGAGCACGTAGCGAGCCACCACCGAGATGCTACGGGGTGCTCCGGCGCGCGGCGGAGAGCCGCTCGCGCGCTCGGCGGGCGGCGATCCGGACCGGCGGCTCGCCGCTGCGGGCAGCCTCGGCGAGTAGCTCCGCGGTGCGCTCCGCCGCCGCCGCCAGGTCGCGCTCGACGGCCGCGGCGTCGAAGCCGTGCAGCTCGCTGGCGACATGGATCAGGCCGCCGCAGTTGGCGATGAAGTCCGGGACGTAGACGATCCCGCGCTCGGCGAGCACGTCGGCTACGGCCGGGCCGGCGAGCGGGTTGTTGGCCCCGCCGGCGAGCACCCGACAGCGCAGAGCGCGGGCCGCCGGCTCGTCGATCAGCTCGCCGAGCGAGCACGGCGCGAGGACGTCGAGCTCGGCGGCGAGCAGCTCAGCCGTCGTCAGCGCGCGGGCGCCGAGGTCCGCGGCGCAGCGCCGCACCCGGTCCGGATCGACGTCCGAGACCAGCACCTCGGCGCCCTCGCGCGCCACCTGCTCGGCCAGGCTGCGGCCGACCTTCCCGACCCCCACGATGCCGACCCGCCTGCCTTGCAGCTCCCCGGACCCTGCGGCGACCTCCAGCGCCGCCGTGATGGCGCCGACCACGCTGCGCGCGGTCGTCGGCGACGGGTCGCCGGCGCCGCCGCGCGCCTGCGACTTGCCGATCACGTGCCGTGTGCGGCCCGCGATCGCGTCCATGTCATCGAGTGTGGTCCCGATGTCCGGTCCGGTCACGTACGTCCCGCCGAGCGACTCCACGAGGTCGCCGACCGCCGCCATGCGCTGCGCGCGCAGCTCGGCCCAGTGACCGTCGTCCACGACGGTCGCCTTGCCGCCGCCGAGGTCGAGGCCGGCGGCCGCGGCCTTGAAGGTCATGGCGTGCGACAGCCGCAGAGCGTCGCCGACGGCCGCGTCTACCGTCGGGTAGGCCCACAGCCGGAGCCCGCCGAGCGCGGGCCCGAGCGCGGTCGAGTGGATGGCGAGCGCGAGCGTCAGCCCGCAGCGGCCGTCGCGGTACAGGCGCACCTGCTCGTGCTCGAGTGCGGTGCCGAAGACCATCACGCCCCGTCGTCGATGACGGCGAGCAGGGCCCCGGCCTCCACGCGCGCCTCGGAGGCGACGCAGCGCTCGACCAGCCGGCCGCCGACCGGGGCGTCGACCGCCACGTTCGCCTTGTCGGTGATCAGCTCGAGCAGCTCCTCGCCGGCCCCTACGGTGTCGCCCGGCTCGCGGTACCACTCGGCGACGAACGCCTCGCTGGCAGCGTCGCCGAGGTCGGGCACGCGGATCTCATGCCGCATCGGCGGCTCCCTGCTGGACCGCCGCGACGAGGTCGCGCAGGAAGCGCAGCGCGGGTGCTCCGTTGACGATCCGGTGGTCGAAGGTCAGGCTCAGCGGGAGGACGTGTCCGGGGACGACCGCGCCGTCGCGGACCACGGGCCGCGCGACCGGCCCGCCGGTCAGCAGCACGCCGGCCTGGCCGAGCGGGATCAGCGGCGTGCCCCAGACCGCGGGCAGCAGCATGCCGACGTTGGAGAGCGTGAACGTGCCGCCGCGAACGTCGTCGAGCCCGAGGGCGCCGGCGCGCGCGCGAGCGGCGCGGTCGGCGATCGCCGCCGCCAGCTCCTCAGCGGCGAGCGCCTGCGCGCGCGGGACGACGGGCACGCTGAGGTTGCCGTCCTCGAGCGCGACCGCCACGCCCAGGTTCACGTCGGCGTAGCGCACGAGCTCCTCGCCGTCGAGCCCGCAGTTGACGTCGGGGTGGGCGGCGAGCGTGCGCGCGAGCAGCCCGGCCAGCACGGCGGTGAGCCCGATCCCGCCGGGGCGAGCGCGCAGCGCGACGAGAGCCTCGGCGTCGGCCTCCGACTGGACGGTGACGGGCACCGCCTCCTGCTGCGCCTCGCGCAGCCGCCGGAGCGTGATCCGGCGCATCGGGGACAGGCCCGTGCGGTCGAGCTCGCGCACGCGGCCGGCGTCAGCCATCGCCGTTCTCGCACAGCCGCCGGCACGCCGCCGCGATCGCGTCCGCGGTGGGCAGCAGCGCGTCGCGCAGCGGCTCAGCCCACGGTACGGGCACGGCGGGCGCCCCGATCAGCGCGGGCGCCGTCTTGAGCGCTGCGAAGCACGAGCGGCTGACGTGCGCGATGACCTCGGCCCCGATGCCGCCGGTCGCCCACGCCTCGTGCACGACGAGCAGCCGGCCGGTGCGCGCCACCGAGGCGGCGACCGTGTCGGCGTCCAGCGGCGTGACCGTGCGCAGGTCGACGATCTCGGCCTCGACGTGCTCGTCCGCGAGCCGCTCGGCGGCGGACAGGCTGGTGCGCACGGTGCGCCCGTAGGCGACCACGGTGACGTCCCGGCCGGCGCGCGCGATCCGCGCGCGGCCGAGCGGTACGAGGTGCTCGTCGGCGGGCAGCGGCTCGCGGTAGGCGTTGTAGAGGAAGATGTTCTCCAGGAACAGCACCGGGTCGTCGGAGCGGATCGCGCTGCGGATCAGGCCGTGGGCGTCGGAGGCATTGCTCGGGGCGACGACGACGAGCCCGGGCGAATGCGCGAACAGCGCCTCGTAGTTCTGCGGGTGGGCGCGGTACGGGCCGTCGCCGCCGCGCGTGCGGACGACCATCGGGACGCTGGCGGCGCCGCCGGTGTAGTAGTGGAGCGGCGCGGCGAGCTGGATCAGCGGCGTCGTCGCGATCGGCAGCAGGTCGCTGAACATGATGTCGACGACCGGCCGCAGCCCGGCCAGCGCCGCTCCCACGCCGAAGGCGGTCATCGTCGACTCGCAGATCGGCATCTCGAGCACGCGCCCGTCGCCGAACTCGCGCCACAGGCCGGCGGTGCTCTTCAGCGGGCCCTCGAAGGCGCGCACGTCCTGCCCGATGACGACGACCGACTCGTCGCGGCGCATCTCGGCCGCGATGCCGGCCAGGATCGCCTCGCGCATCGTCGAGCGGGCGCCGGCCCGCAGCTCAGGCGCGCTGACCGGCATCGGCGTACACCTCCCCGGCTCCCAGGTCGGCCGCCGTCAGCGCCGGCTCGGCAGCGAGCTCGTCCGCGGCGGCCGCCACCTGCGCGGCGGCGTGAGCATGCGCAGCTGCCAGCTCGGGCGCGGGCACGCCCTGCTCCGCCAGCGCCCGCTCGGCCGCCGCGATCGGGTCGCGGGCGATCCAGCGCTCGGCCTCCGCACCGTCCCGGTAGGCGGCCGGGTCGGCGCCGAAGTGCCCCGTCACGCGGTACGTGAGCGCCTCGACGAAGCCGGGGCCGCGGCCGCTGCGCACGTGCTCGACCAGCGCGTCGACGGCGGCGGCCACGGCGACGACGTCGTTGCCGTCGACGCGCTCGGCGGTCATGCCGTAGCGGCTCGCCCAGTCGGCGATCGAGTCGCCGGCGTGGCTGGCCGCGGTCGGCGTCGAGATCGACAGCTGGTTGTTCTGACACACGTAGACCACCGGCAGGTGGTGGACGGCGGCGAGGTTCATGCTCTCGTGGAAGTCGCCCGTACCGGCGGTCCCGTCGCCCAGCGACGCCACGGCGACGGCGTCCCCCGCCTGGCGCCGGTATGCGTAGGCGATCCCGGCGGCCACGCCCAGGTTCGGCCCGAGCACCATCGTCACGTACGGCATGACGCGGCGCGCGACGTCGCCCGCGAAGGCGCCGTAGAGCCGCCCGCCGGTCGGGCTCGAGCGGCGCTGCGTCACGCACGCGAGCACGTCCTTGACGCTGCGGCCGCGCAGCCACGGCACGATCAGCGCGCCGCGGTAGTGCGGGACGGCGAAGTCGTCGTCGCGCAGGCGTGACCAGGTGCCCACGAGCACCGCCTCCTCGCCGATCGACGGGTACCAGTGCGGGGACTGGCGCACGCAGTGGGTCTCGATCGCGCGGCTCATGGCCATCGCCGCATGCAGCCGCCGCAGCTCGCCGACCACCACCTCAGATCACCCCCAGCGGCTGCCCGAAGCCGAACGCCGCGCGCGTGGCGGCCACCAGCTCACCGTGCGTGAGGCCGGCGCGCACGCCGTCCACGATCGCGGCGAAGGCGTTGTCGGAGGGATCGCGGTCGAGACCCTCGATGCGGGCGCGCGCGGCGGCGGCGCGGCGGCGGTCGCGCTCCTGCCGGGCGGCCGCCACGCGCCGGATCTGCCCCTCGACCCGCGCCGGGTCCACGCGCGGGACGCGGATCGCGCCCACGTCCCCGTCGCCGGGCGTGCGGTGGCGGTTGACGCCGACGACCGTGCGCTCGCCGCGCTCGAGCTGGACCTGCCACTCCCAGGCGCTGCGCCCGATCTCGGCCTGGACGTGGCCCTGCTCGCACGCGGCCAGCATCCCGCCGAGGTCCTGCACCTCGTCGTAGATCGCCTGCGCGCGCGCCTCGATCGCGTCGGTCAGGGCCTCGACGTAGTAGCTGCCGCCGAGCGGGTCGACGACGTCGGTCAGTCCGGTCTCGTCGGAGAGGATGTGCTGCGTGGCGAGCGCGACCTGCGCGGCGTCCGCCGTCGGCGTGGCGAGCGCCTCGTCGTAGGCGTCGGTGTGGAGCGACTGGGTGCCGCCGAGCACGGCCGCCAGCGCCTGGATCGTCACGCGGGCGATGTTGTTGAGCGGCTGCTGGCGGGTCAGGTCCGCCCCGGAGG
>Ga0299914_10003251_pt1 | contig 11438 bp, 12 predicted proteins | sample RVTome_10_FD_201361 | JGI IMG/M metagenome (GOLD analysis project Ga0299914, IMG submission 201361) | Soil microbial communities from uranium-contaminated site in the Upper Colorado River Basin, Wyoming, United States - RVT153D57 (version 2) ... | reverse complement strand
CTCCTGGTGGCGCCGGGCCTGGGCGAGGCCCTTGTCGAAAAGATCCGACCAGACCGGATCGTCGGTCAGCTTCCGCCCCGCTTCCATGAGCACGATCGCTTGCGCCTCGATGGCGTGCGCGTCGGCCAGGTAGGAACGGAGCTGGTCATCGAGGTCGTCCTCACCGCGGGCGCTGATCGACGCGGCCACGGTACCCGCCAGGAGCGATTCGATTCTCCGCATCATCTCCAGCTCCTGATCGCGGATCGCGCGGGCGACCTCAGCCACGTCTGGCTCGTCGGCCTCCACCGCCAGCCGCTCGAGCAGGTCGTACGCGGCCCACTCCAGCGCTTCGTAGGAGAGGGCGTGCGTTGCGAGCTTGCCCGGAGTGTCGGGTTGCGAGCGGGCGAACAGGACGAACCCCTCGCCTCCCGCGCGCATGATGGCGTCCTTCATGCGCGACGGCTCAGCTCCACGCTCGTCGAGAAGTCTCCTCAGGCTCTGCTCCTGGGTCCGTGTCTCCTCGAGGTGCTCTCGCAGCGCCGCCGCGAGGCCGGGCTCGCCCGCTATGTCGGGGGCCGACTCCATTTGCTGGAGCGACTGTTCCTCGAGCGCATGGATGTCACGTAGGTAGTCGGTGAGGACCTCTCTACGATCCTTTGGCATCTGGTGCCTCCAACGCTAAGAGTTGTCGATGCTAGGAGTTGCCGATCGGCTGCTGCTCGATCGGTGTGAACGTCACGGTGAAGCGAGTGCCGTCGCCCACCTTGCTCTGGACTACGATCTCTCCTCCGATCTGCTCGGCCGCCTCGCGAACGATGGCCAGGCCGAGCCCCGATCCGGGTTGCGCGTCCGTGGTGCTGCCGCGACGCCGATACCGGAATACGCCGGCGAGATCTTCCTTCGGGATGCCGACGCCATTGTCGGTGACCCTGAGCTCTGCTTGATCGCCTCGAGCGGCCGTGTCTATGCGCACCCACCGATGCGGCTTGCTCGGATCGTGATACTTGATGCCGTTGCCGACGAGGTTGAATACGATCAGACGGAGACGGGCCGCGTCTACGCGGCACGAGACCAGCTCCCCCGCCACTTGAATCTCCACCTCGGCGTCTTCGGCGTCCGGCCGGAGCCGATCGACGACAGACCCGATGAGCGACGAGAGATCCGCTTCTCGTGTAGGAGACTCCCTGATGTTGGAGCGAGTGGCCGCCAGAGCACGCACGTCCTCCACCGTATGCAGAGCGGCGTCGACGCTGGACCGGACCAACTCAGCGGCCCGTGTGAGGCCCTGCTCATTCAGATCAACGCTCGGGCTCAGGAGCATCTCCGAGGCAGTCATCGCCGCGCCCAGGCGATTGCCGAGCTCGTGGGAGAGCATGTCCATGGTGGCCGCGAGCGCCGCGGAATGCTCGCGCCTCGAGCGAAAGGCGCTCTCCTCGAGAATGCGTACCAGCCGTTGCCCGGCACTGTTCAAGACCAGCAGCACCTGCACCACACGCTCCAACGAATCCAGGACCGAGTCTCCGGAGGTGGCCGCGCCGACCCACTCGACGATCGTGACCTGAAGGTGGGCCAGGTCGTCGACAGTGTCCGCAATGCGCAGTCCTGCTCGGCGGGTCGTGGTCGCGACGTCCCAGAGCTCGCGATCGAAGCGAGCGACGTCGGTTTCGTGCTCTTTCTTATGAGGGGCCCTATGCGCCCCGTCGCCGACAATACGGAGGGCAAGCGCTCGGTAGCTCTTCAACAGGTCGTGCGACCGGTCCCCGTCGGCGTGCCGCGATCGGATCGACGTCAGCCACGCCTCGACGAGATCCACGATGAACGTACCACCGTCAGCAGGGGCTTCGTTTCTGGCGACGCGTACCTGGTTCGGCATTTCGGGGCCCGAGCTCTCGAGGCGACGTTCCAGCCCGCGCGGCGAACCCTCGCGGCGTGGGCACCTGGGCGAATGGTGGCTCTTCATGGATCGTGCAGAGGACATGCCAGGCAGAGCGGGCTGAACGGGCCACGTCGCACACCTCAGAAACGCGCGCGCCCACGCGACACGCGGCGCGATCCTGCGGCATGGACGGGGCGGATCTAGCCCCCTCTGGCATGTGCGTGGGATCCCCATCCCCTCACGCGGCATGTCTCGTGCACGGCTTGCGGGGTCGCACCCGAGGCCGTCGATATGCCGCACGACAAGAACAAAGGTCAGAGCACACCATCCGACGCGGTGGAATCAGCCCGTCATGCGGGTCTGCGGTACGTATCCGACGAAGAGCCGGGTATTCGTCGTCGACGATGCGGCTCGGGCTTCGCCTACGTCGACATCGACGGCTCGACCGTCCCCCGGGGCGCCGGCCGTGAACGCATCGAGGCACTCGTGATTCCCCCGGCTTGGCAGGACGTGTGGATCTGCCCCCGGGAAGACGGTCACATCCAGGCGACGGGGCGGGACGAGGAGGGTCGCAAGCAGTACCTGTATCATCCTCACTGGCGTGCGCACCGTGATCTTCAGAAGTACCGCCGCCTACTCGATCTGGGCCCCCGTCTGCCGAAGCTGCGGCGCCGGATCGGGCGCGAGCTGAGGGCGACTGGCATCGACAAGACGCGCGTCGTGGCCGGGGCGATACGGCTGCTCGACCGTGTCGCGCTGCGGGTGGGCAGCGAGATCTACGCCGAGGAGAACGAGTCGTTCGGAATCACGACCCTACGAAAGGAGCATGTAAGGCTCGACGGGAATCGCGTGCGGCTTCGCTTCGACGGGAAGAGCGGGATCCCAAGAGACGTCACGTTGCGCGATCACCGGCTTTCGCACCTGATCAAGGATCTTCGTAGGGTGCCTGGAGAGAGCCTCTTCGTGTTCAAGAATGGCGAGAACGGCGCGACGTCCGAGGTCCAGCTGCGCCCCGACCACGTGAACGATCGCCTGCGCGATGTCCTCGATTGCGAGGTGACATCCAAGGACTTTCGCACGTGGGCGGGGAGCGTGGAGGTTCTGTGCGTTCTCTCGAGATCACTCCACGTGGACGAGAGTGAGCGCGACCGGGTCGTGCTGGAGGCGGTCGACGCCGCCGCCGAGCTCCTGGGAAATCTCCGATCTACGGCGCGCGAGTTCTACGTGCATCCAGGGCTGCTCGCGGCCTACGAAACGGGCAAGCTCGAAGGGCTGATCCAACGGGCGAAGCCAGCCGGTTCTCAACCTGGCTTGCGGCGGGGCGAGGAGCTCTTTCTCGCGGTGCTACCCGAGCTACCGGATGGTGACGATGAGGGTTCGTGAGGGCCGCTAGGCGGCCTCTTTTTCGTCGACGTCGGCGCCCTCATGGCCCAAGGGGGTCAGCACCAGGAAGGTAAGGAAAGTGACCAACGTGATTGCCAGGGCAAGCTCGAAGCGGGCCACGGCGACAGCGGCGCCAACCGCCCCGGTAGCCCAGATGGCCGCAGCGGTTGCCGTCCCCTGAACACCGTCCGCCGATTTGAGGATCGCGCCGCCGCCAATGAAGCCGATTCCCGTGATCAGGCCTTGAACGATTCGGGATAGGGCGTTCGCGTCGCCACCGGCGATCTGTACGCCTATGAGGACATAGCCATAGCTGGCCACCGCGACCAGCGGGAGAGTCCTCAAGCCCAGCTGTTGCCCGTGCTCTCTGTTCCACGCGACGGGCAACGCCAACACCCAAGCCGTCAGAAGCCCGGCGAGGGTGCCGGCGAGCGAGTCGGGATCGAGGCCGGGAAAATCCACTCCGCCCGTGCCTCGGTCTCAGGGCCCGGCGAGCTCGATCCGCAGAGCTCGGACCCCAGGCCTCAGACCGGATTACGTCCCTGGATGACCCGGATGATCACGATCACGATCGCAATCACCAGGAGCAAGTGAATGAACCCGCCCATGGTGTACGACGAAACCATCCCCAGGAGCCACAGGATCAAGAGGATGATGAAAATGGTCCAGAGCATGTTGCGCCTACCTTGTTTGGGTTGGAGAGACGTCCACGGCTGGAACGGCTCGTTGTCTTCGAGTGGGTCGGGGTGTCCTCATAGTCGTATCAGGCCTTTCTCCCGACCCCGATCAGGACAATGCCTCCCACGACCGCGATTACGCCTACGATCGGTGCGATGGGAATTGTCCGTTCCCGCTCAGCCTCGACTTCGATGGGACCGGCATCGATCACGGTTTCGTCCGTGGTATACTCGATCCCCTGGAAAAGGAGGGCGGCGACGCCGACGACGATGAGGACGATGCCAAATATGGTCGGCGCTCTCATCGTTGCTGCTCCATGCGTCCCTCTCTCCCTTGATCCTTGCGGAGCGTCGCTTGGATGGACGCCCCGTTCAATGGGCTCAAGATGCAACACCCATGCCGGTGTCGGCTTGGGGATCGATGCGGCTTCGAACGCCCCCGCGTGCGTTGGGAACGGATCTTGCCTTCCCCCTTGCCACCGCAGCCGAACCCCTGGCAGGCCTCCACTCGATCGCGACTCAAGCAACGAGCACCCCTCCCACAGGAACGACGCGGCCCCCTTTCCGGCGCCGGACACGCCGACGCCGATATCACCAGAAGACAAGGAATAGGCGGGAATGCGGCAGACATTCATGGGCCAGGAAGCAACCCAACCGGTCATCCGCTCCATCCGCGTAGGTAGCGTCGATTGGTCGGTTCTGGTGCGTCGGAGCGGTTCGTCGTACGAGTGCTCGGGCGTCTCGTTGGACGGCCATGTGTTGCGTACGTGCGCTATGGGCTCGTCGCACGAGGCTGTCCAGCAGGCGCTGGCAGGCGCGCGAGCCATCGAATGGATCGACCTCAGAGGCCGGTCCTGGGAGTTCGCGTTGGAAGTCGGCCATCCCGAGGGAGCCAAGGTGCACGTCGATCTGGATGGCACCCGCGTCGGCTCGGTTTCGATTCCGGTTCCGGTAACGCTCACCTCGTTGGGCAGCGATAGGCTGCTCGAGATCCTCTTCCTGCTCGCGGGCGGCCGGGAGAACGAGGCGGACTCGGATGGGCTCTCGATTCGGCACGACGAGCGGACGATACGCCATGCGACACCACCGTCGCACGTGCGCGACAGCCCCCGCACCTGGTCACGAGCGACAGACCGGGTTCATTGAGAGCGCGTCATCGAAGAATGGCGGCAGGCTCGAGCCGGAGTAGGCAGTCCGCTCCCCGGGTAAGCGCGGGCGGTGGTCCCGCCCACGCTTCCTCCTAGCTCGTGCTACCTCCGCCGCGTCGGATGATCGCTTCCTGGATCTCGATATAGGTGTTGATGTTGTCCACCAACTCGGCCAGGCTGACGTTCACCGACGCGGCGTACTCACCCGACTGCTGGACCAGCCCGAGCGCTTCCTGGAATTTCGGCAGCGTTGCGCGGGCGGACTCGACGGTCGAGGCCTCCTGCTCGCGCACGGCCCCCTGGAAGATGCTGTACCCCTCCCAGAACTCGAGTTGGTCCGTCAGCTGCTCGCTTACGTTCGGTAGGCTTCGCGCCACGGCAATCGCCTGCGCGGCATAGTCGAAACGTTGCTGCTGAACGCCGTTGTTGTACGCCTCGCTGAAGATCACCTGCGCCGCGTTCTCCGCTTGCTCCGGACTCTCGGCCGCGACCTCGCTGAGCAGGCCGCCAGCCTCCTGGACGCGACCAGCCTCGATGAGCCAGCTGCCTTGCCGGAGAGCCACCGTAGGATGCTCCGGATTGATCTCTTTGACCCGCTCCAGTGCCGCGATGGCGTCGTCGAGCCGGTCGGATCTCTTCAGAGCATCGGCGTAGGTGGACCAGAGCGACTCGTCTTCGGGATGCGTCTCCAGCGCACGCTCGGCCGTCGAGATCGCCTCGTTCGGCTCACCCAGCCTCAGGTGGGCCGCGACGATATTGCGTAGCTGCGCCGGCCGGGTCTCCGGCCCCCTTATCTCGTATACGCGATTGTACGCGTCGATCGCGTTGCGGAAGTATTCCTCGGCCTCTGGACTGAGCGGCTCCTCTCCCTCTGCAGCGTCTTCGACTTGGCCCTCCTCCCCCTGGGCGCCCGCAGTAGTCGAATCGGCGGCCACGGAGTCGGCGGCGGGACTGTCGCTCGCGAGGGTATCGCCCTCCTGGACCTGAAGCCCCGCAGCGAAGGCGAAGCCTCCGTACTGCTCCCAGAGGTCGACGTTCTCCGGATCCACCTCGAGACCTTCCTCGATCAGTTGCATGGCGCTGCGGGGATTGCCCGCCTGGGCGACCTCGTACGCGATCCGCATGCGGACCGGCGCGCTCTCCGGCCGGAGATCGAGAAAGCGGGTGTAGTAGTCGAGCGCTCGGTCGTCCATGCCCTCGGAAGCCGCGATATAACCCGCGAGCTGAAGAGCTTCCTCGTGCATCGGGTTCTGCTCGAGCACCCGATCCATTTCCTGGAGTGCCTCGGGGAAGCGCTCCATCTCGAACAGGATCCGTCCCCGTTGGTACCGCGTCCCTGCGGCGTTCGGATTCACCTCCAAGGCTTCGTCACAATTGCGAAGCGCCGCCTCCCATTGCTGGCTCTGCGCGTAGTCGCCACAGATCGCCGCGGCGCGGAACTGACGCTGATAGGCGTCGAACTGGTCGAAGATGTATCGAGCGGCTGCGTCGGTGTCTCGCTCGGGAACGGCGGTGGGCTCCAGAGTGAAGGATTCGCTCGACGCGATATCCCAGAACTCGGCCGCGACCGTCATGTTGCCGTTGTCAGTTGGCGTGTAGGAAGCGCACAGGGCCACCTCGGCGTCGATCTGCGATGCGAGCTGACGCGTCCTGATGCAATTGAGATCGTCCATGTCGAGGTCGAAGTCGTCGAGACGATCTTCGAGCTCGTCCTTTTCGATCGCTCGATGCGTGGGAAGCGACGCGATCAAGCCGCGGAGCGCCTCCGCCGCATCTTCACCGAAGTTGCCGTCTGCACCCTGGCCGGGAGCGAAGTCCGGGACGAGAATGCGGTACCGCTCCTGGGCGGCCGCGTCGGCGACGCCCAATGCCAATGCGGTTACGATCGTGGTGAGCCAGAGTGTTTCATTCAGAGCCATGGGGTCTCGCCTTGCCTGTGCGCTTCTAGTGTTACGGGGATACGCGCACGTGTCGTATCGCACCGCGCACGACGGGCTCGCGACGATACGGTCACGACGTCGAGCCCGCCGGGCTTACACTCTTGCGTTTGCAAGTCCGGGACCAACGCCTATTCCAACTCGTGGGGCAGGCAGCGCGCCCAGGGCACGAACTCCAGACGCTCGAAGGAGATGCGCTTGCCGGACACGATCGAGACATCGAAATCTTCGGGGCACTCCCGCAGTCGGCGGAGCGCGCCGTCGATCAGCGTGAGGAACTCCGTGTGACGCTCGGCGAGGTGGATGTCGAGCTCCTGCTTGCGCAGGTCACCCATCGCGTGCCGCTCGATATCCAATCGGGTGCCGCTGAGCGTCCGCAACGCGCGCTCCCGTTCCTGAAGAAGCCGTTCCTCGAGCCGCCGGATCTGTGGCGTGGTCAAGCCCGACGTTCCGTTGCCCGAGACTCCATTCGTGGACGAAGCGCGATGCCCGTTGGAGCTGGTGTGTCGAACGAGCCGTCTTGCCGGGTCGTGCGGTCGGCGCCTGCCGGCACGCTTCTTTTCAAGGGTGGCCATGGATCACCTCTGCCAGACGATGGGTGAGCTGCGCATGCATCCTCCTCATTCGGGATCGAGTTGCCGCACTGCTCGGCAAGAGGTGTTCCACCCTTGGCAGGGTTGTCAGCCGCTTCATCCCATGGGTTCGCTCTTTGAGCCAGGGCATCGTTCCATGAACCCCTCGACCTTGGGAACCACCCGCTGATCGGCTGTTCGGCACGCGCGACACGCCCTGAGCGGCAGTGTCTACTCGGGGCGGCAGCGGGAGAAGTGAGCGAGGCTGGCGGGGGAGGCTGGTTTGCCTTTACCAAGGCGTACCCCCGCCACTCGGCATGCAACGTGCACCTCATGCACGCTTCGCAGGACGCGCTGTTTCAGAGCGTTGAATCGACCAAGAACGGAGAGAGGGCCGACCATGAACAAGACGCAGCTGAAAGGCCAGTGGAATGAGTTGAAGGGCAAGGCGAAGGAGCAGTGGGGCGACCTGACGGACGATGATCTCGACCGGATCGAGGGTCGGCGCGACCAGTTGATCGGGACGCTTCAGCAGCGCTACGGAAAGAAGCGCGACGAGGTCGAGCGTGAGGTGGAGACGTGGGAGGAGCGCAACGGGCTGCGCTGACCGCGCCCGGCCCTCGAGACGCCGCGAGCGTCGGCGAACGATATTCACGCCCCGGCATGGGGGCACAGACTCAGGGAGAAATTCCCGATGATGAAGGTCATTTGCGACTGTGGCTGTGGGCAACAGATCACCGAGTACGACGCCGGCGCACTCCCCGTGATCGTCCGGAAGGGCGACCTGGTCATGGAGCTCCGCGTGATTCCGGGCCCCGGACCGCGACCCAACGTCCGGCCGTTCTGCATGCGCTCCGCCGTGGCGGAAGGTGACGTAATCTTCCCGGCTCCGAGCGCGAGCCACGAGGACGCGGGCGTCAGCTACCTCGGCGATCGCGTACGCTCCATAACACCGAAGCTCGGTTCTGCCGCGGAGTCCGAAGACGCCGTCTCTGCCGATAGAAGCGGCAAGAACGCGCCGGTCGCCAAAGCACACTGAGGCGGTAAGGAGGCGTCCCTGAGCCCGGGCGGGTTCATGGGCGCCTCCGGGTGGCTGGCGACTGCGGGAGGCTTCGTCCTCACTGCCTGCGTGCTCCTCGATGTCTTCATCACTGTTCTCCACATGGACCGGACGGGCCTATCGCTCGCTCCCTGATCCGCGGCGTGTGGCGCCTATCGAGGCTCGTCGGTCGCGTTGCACCCCGGCTCCGTCGGAGCTTCTGGACCCTGGCTGGCCCCGTCGCGATCGCGGCGGTCTTCGGCACCTGGATGTTCCTCTTCGTCGTCGGCTTCGCGTTGATCTATTGGCCGCGTCTCGACTCCTTCTCCTTCGCGAACGCAATCGGCGAGGTCGGATTCATTACGGCGCTCTACTTCAGTGGGAATGTCTCCACGGTATTGGGGTTCGGCGACATCACCCCGCGGGATCCTGTCCTTCAAGCGACGGTGGTGACGCAAGCTGCTCTCGGCTTCGGTGTGGTTACCGCCGGGATCACCTACCTGCTCAAGGTGATTCTCAGCACCCAGGATCGGAACATCCTGGCTCGAAGACTCTGGATCGAATCGGGGCGGACCAGCGACGGCCTTCAGGCCCTTCTGATGCAACTCGAGACCGAGGACATCTCGGATGTCCACGCCCGCTTCCTGTCGCTGACCCAGTCGTTGTATCACCTCGAGGAGCAGCTTCGGCGGCTGCCCGTCATCGACCTCCTCTATCGCTCGGGGCCTCCGGAGCACAGCACCGAGCGCATGCTACAGACGGGCGCGGGCCTGGCGATGTCGGCGCGGATCGCCGCAAGGGGACCCGAGGCTCGGCGCCTGGGCGCCGTCGCCGACCAGATGAGCGACATGATCACACTCATCATGCGGAACGCCATCGTGGAGTGGTTCGGCTCCGAGACAGTGGCTCGCTTCGACCGTGCCGACGAAGAGCCTCGAGACCACGAGAGGGTCGGAGAGATGACCGAGATTCTGGCTTCTCGTCTCCCGCACCTCGGCATCCCTCCCGCACTCGGCCCCCTCGAGGATATCCGCCGACTCGAGAGTCGCACGAGGATCTTCTTGGCCGAGACTCGCGGTGGCTCATCGAGATGACCGACGCCTCAGCGCCAGTCACGATTTCTTGACCGGCCACGGACGAGGGGCGACAGTATGAGTCATGACGCCATCGATGGATCCATTCCGGCACCTGAGCTTTCTCGGTGAGCCGGTGCTGCCAGACCCCCGCGCCGCGTCCTCTGTCTGCCGAGAATTTCCCGGTCTTTCGTTCGCCGCCGCGCTCGCCCCGGAGAGCAGCGCGTTCTACGAGGCGCTTTGTGCGGAGTGGGGACTGTCGGCAGATCGTTATCGGAACAGCAGCCTGGCGCGTCGGCAGGCGGCATGTTTGCGAGCGTTGCGAGTCGCGACCCCGACCGACGGAGCTCGTGTCATCGCCGCCGATCCCGTGGCGTCCGAGCGAGCCCTCGGCGTCGTGATGATCGGTGTCACGGAATTCTTCCGCGACGGGTCCGTTTTCGAGGCCCTGGCAGGACTGCTCGTCGCCATGCGGGGCATGGCGTCGCGACCGCTTCGTGCGCTCAGCCTGGGTTGCTCCAACGGCTCGGAATTGTACTCGCTCGCCATGCTGATGGCCGAACGGGAGGTCCTCCAGGGGGCCCACCTGATCGGCCTCGATTGTCGCCCGGCCGCGATCGAGTGCGCCAGCGCGGGTATCTATCCCGTTGAAGCGGCGAGATCCGTTCCAGCGGAGTTGAGAGCTCGGTACCTGAGTCGGGCGCCGGCGTTCGAGGCCGTTCGAGGCCGGAGGCCCCGTCAGGCGCGTGTCCGCATATCGGAGGAATTGCGCTCGGCGTGTCGTTGGCACGTCGCAGATGCCTTCAGCGCTTGGCCCGCGGCGGCCGAGTGCCCCTTGGACCTCATCATGTGTCGGAATCTCGCGATCTATCTCACACCGCGCGCGTCGGACGATCTCTGGGCGCGGTGTTTGCGGAGGCTCGCTCCGGGCGGACTCCTGGTGGTCGGCAAAGCCGAGCGTCTCCCTTCCGGCGCCTCCGCCGCACTGGCCCGTGTCGGGCCCTGCATCTACAGGAAGCGATAAGCGCCGCATGACGGGTCTCTGAGCCGTGGCTCCCTTTGACGTGATTCGGCCTGACGGGATTCGACGCGGACCGCCGTGGCTCCCGGTTCTGGTAACGGCCTTCTTGATCGCCGCTTTCGGGTACCTTCGCCTCGCCGCGTATCCCGATCACTTCGTGCCCCTGGCCTCGGTGCTGGCCCTCCTCGTATGTCTGTGGCACGGTGACCTTCGCCTCCTCTGGACGATGGTCGCGGCGTTCGCCGGGATGATCGTGTACAAGGCGGCGTTTCTGGTGCCTCAGTTCGCCGCTCCCGGCAACCAGGAGTGGCTGTTCGGCGGCATGCAGTTCGCGAATCTCATGGGGGCCGCCGCTGCAATCCACTTCGTTATCGTCCTGACTGGCCGGCTTCAGGACACGGTAGCGCTGCTCGAGCGCTCGAACGCAGAGATCGAGGCCAACAACGAGGAGCTCGCGGCCCGAGAGGAAGAGGTCACGCAACAGAACGAGGAGCTGCAGTCCCAGACCGAGGAGCTCGAGCAGCAAACCGAGGAGCTCAACAGTCAGGCGGAGGAGCTGCGGACGCTCAACGAGCACCTCGCCGAGAGAGAGCGGATCCTGCACGAGTTGCTGGACGCCACCGCCGCTGCGGGAAGTGAGCGCGAGACGCTGGACAGGCTCGGACAGACGATCGAGCGCGTGCTCGGAGATCACGCAGATGGCGCTGCGGTGCTCCAGCGCGACGGCGAC
>Ga0299914_10003250_pt1 | contig 11443 bp, 8 predicted proteins | sample RVTome_10_FD_201361 | JGI IMG/M metagenome (GOLD analysis project Ga0299914, IMG submission 201361) | Soil microbial communities from uranium-contaminated site in the Upper Colorado River Basin, Wyoming, United States - RVT153D57 (version 2) ... | reverse complement strand
GGCCGGGTATCACCCGCAATAAACCGGCATAACCCAGGATAATGATAACCAGTTCGCTGGTAAAGCGGCGGGGGCCGAAGCCCGCCCCGGCAAACCAGTCACGGGTGCTGCCGTTGACATAGATTTCCAGAGCCAGCACCAGCAGCAAAGAGATAACCAACGCCGGTTTGCGCCGGATGGTGAGCAGCAAACCAACCACAGCCAGCGGTAGAATGGGCAGCCAGGGCAAAATCCCCCGGAAAGTCGAAAACAACACCGGCTGCCAGAACGGCGCCCGCCAATCCACATAGGCGCTGCCCTGCGGCACCGTTAACCAGCTTCCATAAAAAACGCGCCATTGAACCAACTGGAGCGAAAAGACGGCCAGGGTCGCCAGCGCCACAACCAGGAGATAGCGGGCCGCGGGCCAGATTCGCACCCGTTTCACCTCCCCCGGCGAAGACAACCACCACCAGGCAGTGGAAGCGGCCGGTAGCACTAGATAAACGAAATGCTGCCAGCGAACCAAAGCCGCCAACCCAATCAGCCCGCCCAGTAAAACGGCCCGCCGGTTCCCCGGCAGCTTCTGGTGGGTATGCCACCAGGTCATAATCAACAGCGCGGTCATAAAGGCCGAAGTCGCATGAGAGTAAAGCGGTTCCCGATATTGGTAATAAAGGAGCGGGCCGGCAAACAACACTGTTAGCACGGCCGCCAGGGCGCTGAAACGGCCGCTCTCCACTCGCGCCATCCTGTAACCAATCCAATGGGCCAGCCAGCCCAACAACATAGATAAGGTCGCCAACCCGGCCGTAAAATACCATTCATAGCCGCTCAAGGTTTCGGGCAAGATGCCCAGCGCCTGCCCTAAACCGGCCGCCAACCGTAAGACAGCCAGCCAGGGAAGCCATATCAAAGAGCTGCCAATGGCAAAAGGGCTGGCAACTCGCCCCGACTCCAACCTATCCTGGTCCATTCTTCTGGCTGCAAAATCGGAAGCCGTTGTGGGGTAAGAAAGCTGCAAATCATTATCAATCCGCAAATCCCCATCAAACACAACGCTCCGGCTGTAGGCGTAGTAAAAGGTGGCGTCCCAGGCCGGTGTTGTAATGGCAAACAATAACGCCCACTGCACCAGGCAGGCCACAGCAAGAATAAAGGCAGGTCTTCGAATAATTTTCATACGAACAACAACCTCCCGGAGGCTAATCAACTATACCACCAGTGTCGAGCCGCCGGGAGGTTTCCCTCGGACTGGTCAGATAGAGCATGAGAAGCAGGCCGGCCAGGCGATGATAGCTGAGGGGGTATATGTCGAAGGTGGGCAAGGCCAGCATGAGGATGGCGGCCGTTCCGACCAGCAGCGGCCGTTCCCTGCCGGATATTGCCATCCCCCACAACACAATCGGAACGGCCAACACATAATGATGCTCCCAGACGCGGGGAGCCAGCAGCAGCCCTAAGGCCAGGGAGTCCATTGCCTGGCTGAAGTAGTGAAGTTCGGCCGAAGCAGGGATTGGGGCTGCGGCCGTTTTTAGCGATTGCTGCCGCCGAAAGATTCGCAGCCCAATCCACCCGGCGAGTAAGAGGGACAGGGCCGCCACAATAATCGAAACAATGGCTCGAAAGGTTTCGGCCGTCATTCCCATTGGCCCGGCAAAGAAGCCGAGGCCGTTAAAAACCAGGCTGTGGAGGCTGTTGTCGCGGAATTGATTGCCGAGTGGGAATGATTGCGAGGCGCTTAGAAATTGTTCCCAGAGTGACCACTCCTGCCCCCAACCGGCGCTCAACAGGATGATAAGGGCCAGCCCGATTAGGGCAAACAGGATCGGCCGCCAACGCCGGGTCAGCAGCCAGGGGATGAAGAGGACGGCCGGATACAGTTTCAAATTAATGCCGACTGCGGCCGAAAAGCCGCTTAGTAAAGGAACACGGCCGGCCAGCAGCAGGGCGAGCAGGAAGAGGTCGAGGACGAATAGATTGACCTGGGTGTGGCGCAGGGTTCTCAGGAGGGGATTATTGATTAGCAGTAGGGCGGCTGTGAGGAGGACGGCCGTTGTCTTTTCAAAACCCAGCCGCCGGGCAAAGCGGTAAATTAGAGGATAGGCCAGGGCCAGGGAAAAGAATTGGGCGCATTGAAAGAGGTAGAAAACGATGGCCCAGCTTCTGTCCGCCTCGCCCCTGCTGATAAATGTTATTTTCAGAAGGAGAGTGTGGAAGGCGGCGAGAATTTCTGCTAATAGGGGCGGATAGAGGTAACAACCGCTGTAAGGGCTGCTTTGGGCCAGTATTGCCGCCGCTGCTGATTGGTAGCAGTTGTAGTCCCAGGCGGGGGTGGAATATTCGGAGATCAGGCCCAAAAAGTGGAGGAGTATGGCCGCCGGAACGAGGATGGGCAAGACGCGGGGCCAGGTCAGGGGCTTTACTGTCCACAGCAACCATAAGGTGCGGCCTAATACGGCCGCTGCCCCCCAGAAGCCGAACAGTTCAAACGGCTGGTACGCTTCGCCGTAGGTGCTGCGAATAAAGACCGGGTTCCACTGCCATAGTAAGAGCGGCAGCAGGCTGATAACGGCGGCGGTTAAGGGGTAGAGGAAGAGGGTGGAGAGAAACGGCCGAAGACGCGGCGGGAGATGATGAACCATCTCCCTATGATCCCCAAACTGCCCGCTATCGGCAACTCCTGATGATTTTATTTTGTTGGAAGAAATTGTTTATGCCCCGGTACGGGGTTCCGTTCGGTCGTACTCAGATAATTTATTATACAGCTTTGATTCGTCATTCAGGGCTGATTCGGGTATCATGGCACGAAATTCTAACCCTCGATTCAACCAGGGGTTCTTTGTGCCATATTATGGAACCGTCAGAATATCAGATGATTTACAAGGTAGAGGATCGCCACTGGTGGTATGTGGGGATGCGACGCCTGACGATGCAGTTGTTACACCGGGTCTATGGTGATCGGCCGAAGCTGATGATTTTGGATGCCGGCTGTGGCACGGGTGCGGCCGCAACGTATCTCTCCGCTTTTGGCACTGTCACCGCTCTTGACCTCTCTCCGCTGGCCTTGGCCTTCTGCCGGCAGCGAGGGCTGCGCCGTCTCAACCGGGGAACTGTCACCCAACTTCCCTTCCCAGAGGCCAGCTTTGATCTGGTTACTTCCTTTGATGTGTTGTATCACAAAGCGGTGGGAGCGTATCATCATGCCCTGGCAGAGTTTCACCGGGTGCTTAAGCCGCACGGCCGTCTCCTGCTGCGTCTGCCTGCTTACAACTGGCTGCGCGGCCGTCATGATGAGGTTATTCACACCGAACACCGCTTTACGGCCGGGGAACTGCGCCGGGCATTGGCCGAGGCTGGTTTCCTCAACGAGAAAATCACATATGCCAACAGCTTGCTCTTCCCTGTGGCCGCGGGCAAACGCCTGCTTGACCGGTTCCTTTCCGCCGATGATACCCTGTCCGACGTGAAACCCAACCCGCCCTGGCAAGACCATCTGCTGGCCGGTGTCCTGGGTCTCGAAGCCCGCTGGCTCACCTACTTCAATTTGCCCTTTGGTTTATCTGTTATTACCCTCAGTCGCAAATTGGCTTGATTCCTTCAGAAGAAAACAACGATGAGTGAAAAGAAAAAACTGTCCATTTCCGCCTTTTTTCCTGCTTATAACGATGCCGGAACTATTCCCAGCATGGTCCTCACCGTTTTGCTTACCTTACGGGAACTGTGCGATGATTATGAAGTGATCGTTATCAACGACGGCAGCAAAGATCACACTCCCCAGGTGCTTGACGAACTGGCTCGTATCTATCCTGATGAGGTACGTATCATCCACCACACCAAAAATCGAGGGTATGGCGGGGCGCTGCGTTCCGGTTTTTCCAACGCCACCAAGGAATGGATTTTCTATACCGACGGCGACGCCCAGTATGATCCTCGCGAACTCAAACTCCTGGCAGAGCTGGTCAGCGATGATATTGATTTTATTAATGGTTGGAAAATTGAACGCAGTGACCCCTTACACCGCATCATCATTGGCAAGATTTACCAATATATCATCAAATTATCGTTTGGCCTCAGGCTGAAAGACGTAGACTGCGACTTCCGTCTTATGCGCCGCTGCATATTCGACAAAGTAGAAGTTGTTTCTGATAGCGGTGTGATCTGTGTGGAACTGATGAAAAAAGTACAGGATCACGGTTTCCGCCTGACCGAAACGCCGGTTCATCATTTCCACCGGGCTTACGGCCGATCCCAATTTTTCAACTTTCGCCGGCTGGCCCGTGTTGCCTATGATTTACAGGGTTTATGGCGCGAACTTGTTTTTCGCAAAGAACATCTGAAAGGCAAGTATGAATTAGGAAGGATGAATGTCGAAGACTCCCCTCATTCCTAATCATCATTCATAATCTTCCATGCCCTCGCTGCCTGATTTTCGTCCTCATTACGAAGCCAAAAATGCCCTCATCACCGGAGGGCTGGGTTTTATTGGCTCCAACCTGGCGCACCGGTTGGTGGGATTGGGGGCCAAGGTGCTGCTGGTGGACTCGCTTATCCCTGAATATGGGGGCAACCTGTTCAACATTGAAGGCATCCGGGATCAGGTGCAGATCAATATTGCCGATGTTCGTGATGAATATGGACTGCGCTATCTGTTAAAGGGTCAGGATTACATTTTTAACCTGGCCGGACAGGTCAGCCATACCGATAGTATGATTGACCCATACACCGATCTGGAGATCAACGCCCGTAGCCAGCTTTCGATTTTGGAAGCATGTAGGCATGGCAATGTCAATGCCAACATCATTTTTGCCAGCACACGCCAGATTTATGGCAAGCCGGAATATCTGCCGGTGGACGAGCGCCACCCGTTGCAGCCGGTGGATATAAATGGCATCAACAAGCTGGCGGGGGAGTGGTATCACATTGTGTACCACAATGTCTACGGCCTGAAAACAGTTTCCCTGCGCCTGACCAATACCTATGGCCCCCGGATGCGGGTGAAGGATGCCCGGCAAACATTTGTTGGCTGGTGGCTGCGCCAGATGGTTGAAGGGAAGCCGCTTCAAATCTTTGGGGATGGCCTCCAGGTGCGGGATTTCAACTATGTAGATGATGTGGTTGATGCGATGCTCCTGGTGGGGTTTAATGAAGTTGCCAACGGCCAGATCTATAACCTGGGCGGTGATGATCCAATCAACCTGAAGGACCTGGCAGAAGTGATGATTGATGTGTACGGCCGAGGTCGCTATGAATTTGTCCCGTTCCCGGATGAACGCAAACGGATTGACATTGGGGATTTTTACGGCGACTACCGCAAAATACGGAGCAAATTGGGCTGGCGGCCCCGCGCCTCCTTGCGTGAAGGGTTAGCCAGAACGTTGGCCTATTATGATCAACATCTGGCCCAGTACGTTTAATCAACTGCCAGTTACCAGCTATCCGTATGCCTGATTCGCTCACTCGCCGCTCGCCAAACCGTCACTTATTCAATTGGATGCCCACGCTGCGGCGACATCTGCCCCCGCTGGCTATCTGGAGCGTGTTGTGCGCTCTTTTTTTTGCCACGCTTTTGCTGGGGCAAGAACGGCTGCCCAGCGGGGATTTTTCGGGACAGTTTCATGCTTTCGGGCTGTTCCAGGCCCGAGAATTGACAAACGGCCGATTTCCGCTGTGGTCGCCGGGGAGTTTTGCCGGGTTTCCTTTTGCGGCCGATACGCAAGCGGCCGCGTTCTATCCCCCCCGTCTCCTTACCATTTTCCTGGCTCCTTCCTTTCCCCTGCATGCCCTGGAAATTGAAGTTATCGTCCATATCTGGTTTGCGGGACTCTTCACCTATCTACTGGCCTATGATCTGACGCAGCAGCGGACGGCCGCCCTTATCGCGGCTGTCAGTTTCGGTCTCGGCGGCTACCTGACATCCTACCCTATGCTCCAGGTGGCTCTGCTTGAGAGCGTTATCTGGCTGCCGTTAGTCTTGCGGTTGATACGGAAAGGGGTTGGTGAGGCTGGGGAGCAATCAGACAGCACGCCGCACGCAATACTCGGCACTCGGCCGTTCATCCTGGCCGGGCTGGCCCTGACGCTCTCTGCTCTGGCCGGGCATCCGCAGACATTTTTGCATGTCAGCTATGCAGCGGCGGCGTACTTTCTCTTTCTGACAATCCGGGCAGGATGGCATTGGGGGACTATCCTTAAAGCGGGGCTGCTCGTGGGGGGCATCGGGGTGGGGGCGGCTTCGATTGCTCTTGTTCCCGCCTTCCATTTGATGCTGAACAGCACCCGGAGTGATGTTACCTATGCCTTTATCTCCAACGGCATTCCATTGCAGGATTATCTACAATTCCTCCTTCCAGGCACATTGTCGTTTTGGGTTCCTCAGTACGCAGGGTTTCTTACCTTCTTTCTGGCACTTACAGCCTGGTTAGGACGAAAGCAGCTCGCTCCTCGACATGCATCTTTCAATACGGAAATGACCTTCTGGATTGTGCTGGCAGTGGTGGCTGCGTGGCTGGCGCTGGGGGATGCGGGTATTCTGTTCCAGGCCTGGGTCAAAATCGCGCCCGGCTTTTCTCTGTTCCGGCAGCAAGAACGGCTGCTGGGCGTTGTCGCCCTGGCCCTGGCGCTGCTGGCGGCCCAGGGATGGGTGGTCCTGACTGCGCTTGACGCCGGCCAAAGACGGGCCTTGCTGCGGAAGGCAGCGCTGCTCTGTGGGGGGATATTGTTCTTGGGCGGCCTCTATTTGTTGGCAGACCCCCAACAAACCGGCAAGCCCTGGCCCTTGATCTGGCTGCGGCAGCTGCTAATCCTGGTGACGGTGTTCGGATTGCTGAGCTATGGGTTGGGTCACGGCCGCGCTGCCTTCGTAACGGCGCTCCTGCTGCTCGTGTTGGGGGTAGATCTGTATGCGGGAACCTATGCCAGTGTCAACCGCCAGCCTTACCCGCCTGATGCGTTCTGGCCCGAACCGGCCTGGCTGCAGGGGCTTAAAGCCGAGCTGCCGCCTCTGGCGCGAATTGATTCGCGGGGGTTGTTTTTTGCGAATTTGGGCCCCATTTTCGACCTGGAAGATCTCTCCGGGCAGAGTCCGTTACGGCCGCAGTTGATAGCCGATTTTGGTGTCTTATCTGTCGAGCGGCGCTGGCAATTGTTGGGCGTCAGCCATGTCCTGGCCTATGGCTCCCCTTCTCCCGAACTGATCCAAGCGGGCGTTATTGACGCCAACATCTACCCCAATGAAACAATGCAAGCCCGAATTTTCCGAGTGCCTGATCCCCTGCCTCGCGCCTGGATGGTGTACCAGCCGCTCCTGGCCGAGAACCCGAATACCGCCCTTGCACGACTGGCCGATCCGGCCTTCGATCCGGCCACGCAGCTCATTTTGACTGACGCTAATGCGCCGCCAGTGTCCCATTCACCGGCCGTTGTGTCCCAAGTTGAGGTGGCACGGCAAGACAGCCGCACGCTGCTTATAGATGTCATCACGGAGTCGCCCGGTTATCTGGTCGTCAGCGAATGGGCCTATCCCGGCTGGCGAGCGGCTTTAGACGGGGACAAAACGCCTCTTTACACGGCCGACTATGCCTTGCAAGCCGTTTGGGTTCCGGCGGGGACGCACCAGATTGAATTACAATTTCGCCCCTGGGATGTGACACTGGGGGCGGCCGTCACGCTCTTAACCCTTGTTGTAGCGGTATTTATGTCAACACGGGAACTGCGGTTGTCCCTTCGACAGGCTCAAGGCGGCCTGATTGACGATTTACGATTGGCTCCCGGCCGTTTGCCGCTTGTCGGTGGTATAGGACGCGCCACCCGCCAGGCGTTGCAAAGCCTTTCCGTTCACCGCATCATGCTTTACGCACCCTACCTCGTCACTGCTTTAACGCTGCTCGCTTTCCTGCTCCGGCTCCTCAGTGCCGGCAGTCAGGAGTTACGGGGCGACGAAGCGTACAGCTTTCCCTTTATCCAGATTCCTTTTATGGAAGTCATCCCCACCCTGGCTCCGGTGGGCGAAGAACATGCGCCGCTGCACTATCTTATTCTGAACCTGTGGTCGAAGCTGTCGGGGGACAGCGAACTGGCCCTGCGCTTTCCGGCGATTGTGCCGGGGGTGCTGGTCGTGCCGCTCATGTATCAATTGGGGAAAAGGATACACGGCCGCAAGCTGGGCCTCTTCCTTGCGCTGATGCTTACTTTTTCGCAATCGGCGGTCTGGTTGGGGCAGGATGTACGCAACCAATATGTCGGCTCTATTTTGCTCACCGGCCTCACCACCCTGCTCTTCATCCGCGCCTGTGCCGCTCCCCGCTCCGTCCTCCCCTGGCTTTATTATGCCCTGGCCTGCGCCCTGACGATGTATACCCATTATTACAGCGTCTTTGCCCTGTTGGCCCACGGGTTGTTCCTGGTGGCAATTCCGGCCTACCGGCGATACCTGTGGCGGTGGCTGGGAGCAGGAGGGGTTGCGGCCGCGCTCTTTGCCCCCTGGTTCCTGGCGACGATTGGCGGATGGGCTGGACAGCTTGACGCCCCACCGGGCGATCCGCCCCAATTGGCCGCTTTTCTTGTCACCGTCGGGCGCGAATTGACCATTGGGCCGGCGTTTGGCTACTCGTGGGGGCGATGGCTCTTTCTGGCGGCGCTCCTCTTGTGCCTGTATGGCTTCAGTCTGCTCTGGCGCAAACAGCGAGCCTGGGCGGTGGTTTTAGGGGGCTGGCTGGGACTGACGGCACTGGGGGTGTTCCTGGTAGCACTGCGCCGCAATATCTTCAACGATTATTACATCGCTCCGGCGACGGTGGCCTGGTGGAGTTTGATCGGGATGGCAGTGGTGGCCCTGTGGCGGCAAGGAGGATGGCGCAGAGGGTTAGCGATGATGAGTACGATGAGTTTTATGGCAGCAGCGATTCTGAGTCTCTCGCATTATTATGGCGATCCTATTACTTACGGCCGCAATCAGGGGGCGCGAGAATTGGCCGAACATATCATCACCAATTACCAGCCGGGCGATGTGTTCGTCAGCAACTTCCCTGATCCTATTTTGCCTTACTACCTGCGCCACAGCCCCATTCCGAAGGTGTTACAACCCCTGGAACAAGGCGAACCACACCAGGTGACGGAAACGGGTGTGGCCCAATTGGCGGCGCAGTATGAACGGCTCTGGTTTTTGCCCAGTTCGTCATCGTGGGACCCGGAGCAGGTGGCGTCGGCCTGGCTGGATTACCACACGCTTATAGAACAAGATTTGACATTCACCAATTTGCAACTGGTGGCTTACCGGCCCGAAGCAGCGGTTGATGAAGTGATAGAACCGATTGAGCAAACATTTATTGAGAAAATTGTGCTGGAGGGGGCTTATCTGACGGTGAATGGCGTCCCGGCTGATTTATCACAGCCGGTGGTAACAGCGCCGGGCAGTACGCTGGCCCTGACATTGGTCTGGAATGCCGCCATGACTACCCCCAACGATTATACCGTCCTTGTTCACCTGTTAGCCCCGGACGGTTTTTTGCTGGCCCAGGGGGACGGTATACCCTTGTTCGGAACCCGCCCCACCTCAACCTGGCAGATGGGTGAACGACTGCTGGATCGGCATACTTTCACTGTACCGGAAAACCTGGAGTTGAACGGCGGGCGTTTAGTGGTCGGTCTCTACGATCCGATCACTTCGGAGCGATTGCTCGTTGGGCCGGATCGGGATGTGATAATGATAGGGCAGATAGATGTCCAATAGGGTCATGATGACGATACCACTGGTTGATTTACGGGCAGAATACGAACTGCTGCGGAGTGAATTGGAGGCAGCCACAAGCCGTGTCCTCGCTTCCGGCTGGTATATTTTGGGGCAGGAAGTGGCTGCTTTTGAGGAGGAGTTTGCCGGTTATCTGGGGGTCGCCCATGCCGTCGGGGTGGCCTCGGGGACGGATGCGGTGCTGCTGGCCTGCCGCGCTTTGGAGATTGGCCCCGGTGATGAGGTGATTACGGTATCCCACACGGCCGTAGCCACCGTCACAGCCATCGAACTCAGCGGCGCGAGGCCGGTCTTTGTGGATATTGACCCTGTAACGTACACAATGGATGTGAGCCAGGTTGAGGCCGCGATCACCTCCCGCACCAAAGCGGTTATGCCGGTTCACCTGTACGGCCGTCCGGCCGAGATGGACACCCTGTTAGCTTTGGCTCGTCAGCACAACCTGTTTGTCATTGAGGATTGTGCTCAAGCACATGGGGCCAGGTACAAAGGAAAACGGGTGGGGATGCTGGGAGATGCGGCCGCATTCAGTTTCTACCCCACCAAAAATCTGGGCGCTGTTGGCGATGGGGGGGCGGTCGTCACCAATAATCCGGCGGTCGCTGATCGGCTTAAGATGCTGCGGCAGTACGGCTGGCAGCAGCGCTACATCAGCGACATTGCCGGGTACAACAGCCGTCTGGACGAGTTACAGGCCGCCCTTCTGCGGGTCAAACTGCGCCATCTGGACAGTTTCAACGCCGACCGCCGCCACCTGGCCGAACGCTACCTCCAGCAGTTGGCGCAGTTGCCGCTTATTTTGCCAACGGCCGAACCGGATTGCGAGCCGGTCTTTCACCTGTTTGTCATCCAGACCGAGCAGCGGGATGGACTGCGAACTTATCTGGCAGAGCAAGGGATTGGCACGGCCGTTCATTACCCGGTTCCGGTGCATCGCCAGCCGGCTTATCACCGGTTGGGGTACGAGGTGGGCAGTTTGCCGGTGACGGAGGGGGTTTGCGGCCAAATTCTTTCGCTGCCGATGCACCCCCATTTGTCAGAAGCTGAGGTGGAGAAAGTCTCTCAGGCTGTTCGTGATTGGGTAGTGAAGCATAAGGGGTAGGGAAACTGTTCTTCGCTTTCATACCTTTGCCAAAATGGGGAGAGGAATCGAATTACTTGCGTTTGCACGAATTGTATTTATTTAGAGAGGAAGATTGTTTATGCCCCGGTACGGGATTGGATTCGGCCGTACCGGGGCGTTGTTTCATGGGTTCCTGGAAGGTGGATGGGACTGTTTTGGAACGAGCATGGTGATAACGCTGCATCGTTTGTCTCCTTATGGGTAAGGTTTGTGCACCAACGGCACAAGAACGGCTAAAGGTGGTTGGTTTTTTCTATGGGGATAAACGATGGTGGAGGGGGTTTTCCGGCAAACCCCATATGTGGGTTTGTTGAATGGCGGGGAAAAATTTAAGGTGAGCAAGGTGAGCAAGGTGAGCAAGGTGAGCAAGTTTTTATGAGTTTTGTGGTTGATGGCCGACCAAACTACGGTCGGCTTGTTGATTTTATAGAGTAGAAGGTTGACGTTACGGAAAGGTTTCGGGGTAAGCATTTTCCAGGTTCATTAATGACATCCTGATCCAATCTTCACGTTCCTCATCAATCTCTCCCGTTTCCCCATTATTTTTTGATATTGGTAGAACTGTTACAATAAGCTGCGTGTCGGGTTTCAGG
>Ga0299914_10003249_pt1 | contig 11443 bp, 11 predicted proteins | sample RVTome_10_FD_201361 | JGI IMG/M metagenome (GOLD analysis project Ga0299914, IMG submission 201361) | Soil microbial communities from uranium-contaminated site in the Upper Colorado River Basin, Wyoming, United States - RVT153D57 (version 2) ... | reverse complement strand
AGCGACCAGATGATCACGGCACTGCCGTCGGCGAATCCGCCCAACGCCAGTTGAAGCATGAAAGGCAGGAGGAGGATCAGAAAGAGCTGGGTGAAGCGAAAAACCCGGTATCGCCCGGTGACGGCGAAGACGAGCAGGCTCACGCCCACACCCAAAGCGTACGTCCAGGGGATGGAGGCCGCCAGCGGCTCGTCGAAGACGAAGTAGAGAGCTCCCCAGAGAAGCGCAGTCAAGCCCACGACAGTGGAGACCGCGACCAGGACCCGCTTCTGGATCCGGATCTCCAACGTGTCATCCGGATCGTCGCCGATCCGCACGACGAGATTGACCACCCGCGCCCACATGGATTCGACTCTATGCGATCGGGTACCGGTCCGAGCCGTCACCTAAGTCACGACTTGGCAGTAGTTTCACGAGAAGCGATGACTGAGTTCCACTACGAGCCGCTGACCTATCTCGACGCATCGTTTCTCGCTCTGGAAACGCGCAACAGTCACATGCATGTGGCCGGGGTAGCCCTCTTCGACGCCGCCCCTCTCAAAGCCGACGACGGCGGCATCGACATCGGCCGGATCCGCTCGCATGTCGAGTCCAAGCTGCAATACATACCGCGCTACCGGCAGAGGCTCGACTGGGTCCCGTTCGACCGGCGTCCGGTCTGGGTCGACGACGAGCACTTTGCCCTCGAATACCACCTGCGCCATTCCTCGCTTCCCCGCCCCGGGACCGAGGCCCAGCTCAAGCAACTCGCGGGACGGATCGTCTCGGCCCCTTTGGACAGGCACAAGCCGCTCTGGGAGCTCTGGGTCGTCGAAGGCGTCGACGACGACCGATTCGCCATCATCGCCAAGATCCACCACTGCATGATCGACGGCATCTCGGGGGTGGACCTGACCACGATCCTGCTCGATGTGGCCCCCGCCTCCGGCGTGGAGGAGCCCGAGCCGTGGGCGCCCAGACCCTCCCCCAGCCCGTCGCAGCTTGCCGTAGCCGAGGCCGGCCGGCTGACCAGGCGTCTCGTCGACAGTCTCTCCAGTCTGTCCGAGACGGTCAAAGAGGGGGTCGCCCTCACCGATCGCACCCTGGAAAAGTCGGCCGCCGCCCTCATCTCGCTTCGTTCGGGGTGGCTCACCACGGCCGATCCGACGCCCCTCAACCCCGACATCGGGCCCAATAGGCGATTCGACTGGACCGAGACGCCGCTCGACGAGGTGAAGGCGATCAAGAACGCTCTCGGCGGATCGGTGAACGACGTGGTGCTCGCCATCACCGCCGGCGCCGTTCGCCGCTTTCTCATGGCCGAGCGAGATTTCGACGTGACCGACGTGGAGTTCCGGGTGATGAACCCGGTCTCGACCCGGAGCTCAGACCACCGGGGCGCCCTCGGCAACCAGGTGGCGATGTGGCTCCTCGACCTCCCCATACAGGAGCCGGACCCCCGTCGCCGTCTCGAGTTGGTCAAGGAGGCGACCACCAACCTGAAGAAGACCAATCAGGCCCTGGGCGCGGCCACCCTGGTGGAGATCAGCTCCGGCACCCCGATCACGCTGCTCTCCCTGGCCAATCGGGTCGTGGGCTCCCGGATCCGGCCGTTCAACATGACCGTGACCAACATCCCGGGCCCTCAGTTCCCGATGTACCTGCTCGAGTCGGAGATGATCGCCAACTACCCGATGGTTCCCCTTTGGGCCCAGCACGGCCTCGGTATCGCCCTCTTCTCCTACAACGGGAGGCTGCTGTGGGGGATCCAGGCCGACTACGACACCCTGCCCGACTCGGATCGATTCCTCGCCGCCATCCAGGAGTCGTTCCAGGAGCTTCACGAGGTTTCGGCGTGAGCAATCTCGACCTGGCCGACGGGCTGCGTCTCATGCAGCAGGCCGGTGGGGGCGAGTACTTCGGGCACGTCGCCCACCTCCGCTTCGCCTGGGCGGTCCTCGACGAGGCCGACGACGCCGAGGATGCGGCGCGGGTCGTGTGCCTCACCATCAGACACGCCTCCGAGTTGGGTGGCAACCCGGCCAAGTATCACACCACTGTGACCATCTTCTGGATCCGGCTACTCGAGTATTTGCGGCGGACTCATCCCGACGTATCGTCCCTCACCGAAATGCTCGATCGTCACCCTCCTCTCGGCGACCCCTCTCTGCCCGAGCGTCATTGGTCGAACCTCGACAGCGATGAGACGCGGACATCCTGGGTTGAACCGGACCTGATCCCTCTTCCGTGACCCTGCTCGCAGCGCTGGCCGGCGCCCTGGCCATCTCCTTCTCGGCGATCCTGTACGCCCTCGCCGAGGTATCCCCGATAACCGGTGCGTTCTACCGGTCGCTCTACGCACTCCCCGTCCTCTTCGTCCTTTGGTGGGTGCGACGCCACGAGGACGCCCGGCCGCGGAGAAAGCGCCTCATCGCGTTCGGCGCCGGCCTCCTCCTCGGTCTCGACATCGTCGTCTGGCACATCTCCATCGAGTACATCGGATCCGGTCTGGCCACTCTCATCGCCAATTCGCAGGTGATCGTGGTGGCAGTGGCGGCGTGGCTCTTCTTCGCCGAGCGGCCCAGTCGCCAGGTCGCCGTCGCCATCCCGGTGGTGCTGGTCGGGGTGAGCCTGGTCAGTGGTCTGGGACGGGGCGACGCCTTCGGGTCGAACCCGCTGCTCGGAACCATCCTCGCCCTGGTTTCCGCAGTGTTCTACGCGGCCTTCATCCTCGGATTCCGCATCTCCAACGAGGCGCGGGCACCGTCGGCCGGACCGCTCCTCGAATCCACCGCCGGGGCGGCTCTGGCCGCACTCATCGCCGGCCTCATCGGGGGTGGGCTCGAATTCGAGCCCACCTGGCCCGGCCACGGGTGGCTCCTCATCCTCGCCCTCAGCTCACAGGTCGCCGGCTGGCTCCTCATCGGGTACGCCCTGCCCCGTCTCCCCGCGGTCGAGACGGCCACCATCATCCTGCTCCAACCGGTCCTGACCATGATCTGGGCGGTCATCATCTTCTCCGAGAGCCCCTCGCCCGTCCAGCTGTTCGGCGCCACCCTGGTCATGGCCGGCGTCGGCTTCGTGGCCGTGGCCCGGGCCCGTCGCGCCCCCGCCATCGCCCCCGCCCAGCCCTGACCGCGGGAGCCGGCAGCGGCACCCCCGAACCTGAGGTTCCACGTAACGCATATGCAACTGGTGCTCTCAAGTTCGGCCGAAAGGGGCGATCAGATCTCGGGCCATTCTCAACTCGAGAGGGTTCGTTGCATATATGCAACGGGGAACCTCAGGTTCGGCTCCTCAGGTTCGGCTCGCGACTCGCGGGGACCCATCAACCCGCCATCACGATCAGGACGAGGCGCCCGGTGGGGCCGTCGACGACGGAGAGGCCGGTTCGGTCGTAGGTGGGGACGCCGAACTGGGTGAGGGCGGTGGGTGAGCCCAGCATGGCATCGAAGGCGGCCCGGCTGCTGCTGGCAAGGGCGAGGTTCTCGCCCACGGCGACCAGACGAAGACCTGCTGCGGTCGTGTCGGTGACGACGCTGCCACCCGGCGGATGATCCCGGGAGAGACGGCCCCCGGTGTACATCTCGACAGCGCGTGCCTCTGCGATGGCGTCGAGGCTCGAACTGCGGCCCAGGGCGGACAGGCCCTGACCGGCTCGGAATTCGTTGACCCTCTCCAGCACCAGATCCGTCTCCTCCCTCACCTGACGCACCTCGTCCGCCCCCGCCGGGGGAATGCTCAAGGCATCGGCCCCCTCGGGCACCGCTCGGTTCGCCCCGAAGATGCCCTGGATCGCCGCCAACGACCCGAGAACACCATCGGGAGCCACTCGCTCGAAGACCAATTGAGGGATGGCGTCCGGCCCGGCGATCGCCCCGGCCACCGTGGAGTCCTCGAACCTGGCACCCCAATCCCCGGGAAGGACTCGGGCCACGTTGACGACGACGAGGACGATGGCGATGCCCCAGAATGCGGCCACCGCGGCGCCGCCGACCCTGTTGACCAGGTTCAGGCCAGGAAGCCTCATGACCCCGGAAAGGAAATGCGCCGCGATGCTCATGCCCAGCCCGAAGAGGATGAACAGGGCGACCCCGGACCCGATCGTGGCCACCTCGGGCGCAACCTCGAATCGTTCTGTGAGGAACTCGCCGAGCGGCCCGCTCAACCTGAACGCGATCCAGAGCCCGGCGACCAGTGCCACCAGGTCCAGCGCTTCCCTGACCAGCCCCCGGAGCCAGCCGCGTACCAGCAGACCGGCCAGGAAGAGCCCGAGGACGAAATCGATCATTCAGTACTTGGTACTAGGTACTTGGTACTTGGACCGACAAATCGGCCCCGGCCACAAGCTCAGACCCGGACGGTGAGCACCGGGCAGGGGGCGTCCATGAGGATGTCGTGGGCGTTCGACCCGAGGATGAACTTCCCGGCGGAGGTCCTCTGGCGAAGTCCGATGACGATCAGCTCGCCACCGAGCTCCTCGGCGGCCCGGACGAGGTCCTGTGCCGGCTCGTTGCCCCGCACGTAGTTGTGGATCGAGAAAACCACTCCCTGTTTCGAGAGCATCTCGTCGAGGGCGGTGAGATCGCGGTCGCTCTGGATCACATCCTCGTCGTCGCTCTTGCCTGCGCCACGCAGCGAGTGGACGACCACCAGGTCGGTGTTGCGCAGCTTTGCCTCCTCGATCCCCACCTCGAGAGCCTTCTGCCCCCTTTCCGAGGAGAGATAACCGACGATCACGCTCATGGTTTGCCTTTCTCTGGCGATCGAGGCGGAAGCTAGTGCCTGTCGCCGATCTCGATACGCATCCTCTTGTTCGCCTTGCCCTTCGATTCGGTCTTGACCACCCGCACCTCGCCCACCTCGAGGGTCGAAGCGACATGCGTGCCACCGTCGGCTTGACGATCGAGGCCCACGATGTCGATCACGCGGATCTCCTCCACCCACTCCGGGATCAGGTTGACTTTGGTCCGGATCAGGTCGGGGTCCTTCATGGCCTCTTGCCGGGCCAGGTACAGCACTTCGGTCGGATAGCCCCGGATCAGCTCCTCGTTCAGCTTCCGTTCCACTTGCTGGCCGAACTCGACCGAGATGCCGTCGAGCTCGAAGTCCATGCGGGCGACGCCGGGCTCCATGTTCCCCCCGGTCACCTTGGCCCCGAAGTCCCGGAAGACCACCCCGGACAATGCGTGGAGGGCGGTGTGCGTTCTCATGGTGCGATAGCGCCGCTCCCAATCGATCGACTCGTAGACCGGGGTTCCGGGGTCGGGAAGATGCGCACCTTCGGCCACGACGTGGAAGGGCATGCCTTCTCTGCGAATGGTGTCGAGCACCTCCACCTCGCCCCCATCCCAGCGGATGACCCCAGTGTCGCCCGGCTGGCCCCCACCGCGGACGTAGAAAACGGTGCGATCGAGGAAAAGGCCCCCGTCGCCGATGCCGAGGACCGAACCTTGGGCCTCGGCCAAGTAGGCGTCCTTGGGCGCCAGTTCTTCGGTTCGCCCTGATCCGGCCATCCGCTACCTGGTCGAAGCCGAGGGCACCGGGGTCAGGTTGCGTCGCCGGAGGCGAATCCGGAGAGTCTCCATACCCTCGACTCCCAAAGCAGTCTCGAGCCCTTGGGAACGAGATGAACGATGCCGTCGGACATCAGCGACCTCAAGGTCTCGCTCTCGGCCAGCACCGAAGGGAGCGGGATCATCCGCTCGGCGAACTTGGCCACCTTGCCGTAGATGCCTCGGGCAGCCTCCAGGATGGCGTTCTCGTCCTGAAGACTTCCGGTGGGGAGAAATACCCGTCCCCCTGGCCGGAGTCGCCGCACCGCTTCGCGCAACATCCGGATGGGAAGCTCACTGCCTCGAGGACCGCCGCCGATACCGCTCGGGAACCAGCCGCTCACCTTGGCCAGGGAGTCGGGGACACCGGAAACGTCACCGATGATCACGTCTGCTTCGACGTCCTCGGCCAGGGGATCAAAGAGGTCACCATGGAGAAACTCGATCTTGTCGGCCACGCCATGCACCTCGGCGTTTGCCCGGCCGACTTCGCGCACACTTGGGCTGCTGTCGATCGCCAGCACCCGGGATGCCCCGAGCTTGGCCGCGATTATGGCGAGAACTCCGGTGCCGGTGCCGACGTCGATGACCACTTCGCCTTCGTCCACGTCCATCGCCTCGGCTACCAGCGTCGAGATCGTCGTCGGGGCGAATGTGTCTTCACCCAATATCAGATCAAGAGGCCCCAATCGACCCTTCCACACAAAACTTCCTGCTGCCATGAGGCGTCCCGTCTTCTCGTTCATGTCAATCTACCGGTTCGCGCTAGGTGTCGTGGACGGAAAGGGGCTTGCAGGGACTCAGCGGGCGGTGGAATCGCCCGGGATGAAAGGCTGTCCGTGCCCAGGGACGATGAGTGTGGCCGCCTCCAACACGCGTTCCCGGCAGATGTGCAAACCGGCAGGGTCGGTGCAGATCGGATCGTCGTATGGAGCCGTCTCGTACCACCAGAGATGAGTGAAAGCGATGGTCTGGTCACCGTCTTCGACGATGGTGGTTATGTCCTGTGCGGTGTGTCCCGGTGTCTCCCAGAGGGTCACCCCTTCGGCGACCTCGAAACCCTCAGCCGGTCGTTTGATCCATTGGTCGTCTTTGTAGATGGCCCAGTGGTCGTGCACCCTCGCATTGGGAAAAAGGGCGATGTTGATGGTGTGATCGGGGTGGTGGTGGGAGATGACCACGTCGGTGACGTCCTCTGGAGCTCGCCCGATTTCCCTGATCGGGTCGAGGATGACCGATGTCGACGCCACCATGCCGGGGTCGATCACGATCAACGAGGATTCGCACTCGACGAGCGAAACCGTAGAGGCGACACGGTCTCCCCCATAGCCGGCGTTGAGCAGATGAAACGTAGGCATCGCTCGAGTCTACGAGCCACCAAGAGGAGCGATTCCGAGCCCGGTGAACGTCCTGGTGGTGAGGATCGCCTCCGCCTCGCCGTCGCCGGTGTCGACCGCCCAGATCCCTCTCACGCCCGGATACAGCACGAATCGCCCGTCAGAGCTCCAAATGAGCTGGGGCACTCCGGCTCTTCCTTCCGATTCGTGCATTGTGGAGTCGTCGGCCATGGAGACGACCATCGCCCGGTCCCTGGTCAGCAAAGCGAGCTTCGATCCATCGTCTGAGAAGCTGCCGATAAGGACATCGTCCTCCATCTCGTCGATTCCCAGACCCCGCACTCCGCCACCGGCGCTGAGCAGATGCACACCGCCGTCGTCGGCAATTGCCAGCCACCCGGTGCGGTAGGAGCCGAGCACCCGACCCGGGTGTGTGTCCTTGATCTCTCCACCGACGGTGATCAGGACGACCTCCTCTTCGGCCTCGCCCTGGATGGCGTACCCCCATTCGCCCCATGCGGCAAGGTGACCCTCGATCCCGACGCCCCGGGTCACCAGCTGCGGTCCGCGCAGGTCGGGGCGGACGACCCATAGACCGAGCTCACCGTCGACGATTGTGGTGTAGGCGAGGTTGAGCGGATCAGAATCGTGCCAGGCATACCCATTGACCTGGGTGGCGATTATCTCCGCATTCTCAGGAATCCCGGCGTAGAGAACCCCCACCTCCGTTTCCGGCAGCGGCAGCGAGGTTGCGATCCGTCGGCCCGACCCGTCGAAGGCGACCGGCCCGGGTGGGCGGGAGACACCGACCGGGATGCTGCGCTCGTAGGGCTCGCCTTGTAGCGGCCAGATCATCAACTCGAGACTCTGCCCGTTGCTCCGGCTCACCGCCATCAAACCGTCGGGGAAGCCCTCGACCACGTCGGCGATGCCACCCACGTTGGTATTCGCCGCCGGGTTGGACCCGTTCTCCGCGGGAGATGACGAGGTGGGCTCGTCTACGCCCAGTACCAGCACCGCGGCACCGGCACCGATGACCAGGCCGACCAGCAGCCAGGCCCAGCGGGGAGCGGCGGGAGACACCCGATCGTGAGACTCTCGGGCATCCTCGATCACGTTCGGCGTCACCACCACGGTGCAAAGGTACGCAATCGAGCCGAATCCGGGCACACATCTTGGTGCCCGAAGCGGAAATAGGGTCTAAAGTCGCGTCACGGCGTGGCTTTTGCCGCGTCGTCCATGGCAAATGGAGGAAGGAAAACACATGAAAACGAAGAGAGGCCTCAAGCTTCTCGCGCTCCTGGCCGTCCTAACCCTCGTAATCGCCGCCTGTGGTGGCGGAGAGGGTGGCGAGGACGAGACCACGACGACTGCTGGAACCGAGGAACCGACCACCACCGCTGGTGAGGAGGAGCCCACGACCACGGCCGGCGAAGAGGAGCCGATGGAGCCGGGTGAGCTGGGCGTAGTCGAGGTGGGCGCCGGTGAGAACGTCAAGATCGGCTCGTTGCAGGCGATCAGCGGCGACGTCGCCAGCCTCGGGACCGACCAGGTGAGAGCGACCGAGATCGCCATCGCCGACTTCGGTGACATCCAGGGTCATGCCGTCGAATTGGCCTTCAACGAGGACGACACCTGTGGCGCCGAAGGCGGCCAGGCAGGTGCCACCCGGATCATCGCCGACCCCCAGGTGGTAGCCGTGATCGGCACCAGCTGCTCGGGCGCAGGCGTGCCCGCGTCGAACGTGATCACCTCGGCAGGTCGAGTGCTCATCTCGGGCTCCAACACCTCGCCGGTGTTGACCTCGGACCTCGTCGGTAACGAGGGCCCGGAGCATCATCCCGGTTACTTCCGGACGGCGCACAACGACGCCATCCAGGGAGCGGCGGCGGCTCAGTTCGTGTTCGACGAGTTGGGTCTGACCAGCGTGGCGACCGTCAATGACGGTGACCCCTACACACAGGGTCTGACCAGTGCCTTCGAGGCGAGCTTCGAGGAGCTGGGCGGGACCATCGCCATCAGCACGGCTGTGACCGCCGATCAGACGGACATGCGTCCGGTCCTGACCGAGATCGCAGCGGCCGGGGCAGAGCTCATCTTCTTCCCGATCTTCCAGCCGGCCGGCGACTTCCTCGCCGAGCAGGCCCTGGAAGTGGCCGGGTTGGAGGAGACGATCCTGATGGGCGCTGACGGACTGTTGTCAGACACCTATGTGGTGCTCCCGCAGACGGAGAACATGTACTTCTCCGGTCCGCAGACCCCACAGGGTCCTGCGTACGACGAGTTCGTGGGCAAGTACGAGGCGGAATACGGCGAAGCGCCGATCCAGTCCTTCCACGCCCACGCTTACGACGCCACGTTGATGGTGTTGACCGCCATCTCCAATGTGGCCCAGGCGGACGGCGACAATCTGGTGATCGATCTCCAGGCTGTCCGAGACGAGTTGCACAGCATGACCTACGACGGTCTGACCGGGTCGCTGAGCTGTGACGAGTTCGGGGACTGCGCTTCCCCCAACATCGACATCGTTCAGAACACCGAGGCCGAGGCGGATATCGCCGCAGTCCGGGCGAATGTCCAGGCCACCTACTCAGCATCGGATCTCGGCTTCTAGGCGAGAAGCTGACCAAACTGCCCGGTGCCGTGCTCGCACGGCACCGGGCACCAAACGCACAAACGGGGAGGCTGACCGCTAGATGACACAAGCCGCCACTGTCGACGCTCGCCCGGTCCGACGGGTTTCACGCATCACACCGGTCAGCATCTTTCTCTGGGGCCTCCGGATTGCCGCCCTCGCCGTCATCCTCTACGGGTCCTTTCTGAGCATCTCCTCGGGACGGCTCAGCGCCTCCCAGTGGCGCGACCTCATCGTCTTCGGAGTCTCCACAGGATCGGTCTACGCCCTGATCGCGCTGGGTTACACCATGGTCTACGGCGTGTTGAGATTCATCAACTTCGCCCACGGCGAGGTGTTCATGGTCGGGGCGATGATGGCCTTCTACGTGGCCAACGGCCTCTCCACCACCTCGCTGTGGGCCAACAACCCCATCGTCTCGCTTCTCATCGTCCTCCTAGCGGCGATGATCACATCCACAACGGTGGCAGTGGTGGTGGAGCGCATCGCCTACCGCCCCCTGCGCGGCGCACCCAGGCTCATCCCGCTCATCACCTCGATCGGGGCGTCTTTCACCATCCAATATCTGGTACGTGGCCTGGTCGGGCCCAGCACCAAAGCCTTCCCCCGGATGGAGCCGCTCCGGGGCACATTCGAACTTGGCGGCTTCGTGATCCTCCGCTCCCAGGTAGTGGTGATCGTGGCCGCCCTCACCATGATGCTCCTCCTCTATCTCTTCGTGGAGAAGACCCGGACCGGCAAGTCGATGCGAGCCGTGTCCGAAGACGCCGAGACTGCAGCATTGATGGGCATCGACGTCGACAGGACCATCGTCAAGGTCTTCGCCGTGGGTGGGGCGATGGCCGGTGTGGCCGGGGCGCTCTGGGGGCTGGTCTTCCCAAGCCTCAACTTCTTCTCCGGGTTCCTCCCCGGGATCAAGGCTTTCACCTCTGCGGTTCTCGGTGGCATCGGCAACATCGTCGGGGCAATGCTGGGCGGGGTGAGCCTCGGCATCTTCGAGTCGGTCGGGCCCAGCCTGGTCCTGGCCGGGTACGAGATCCCCGCCTTCAGCCAGCTCAAGGACGTCGTGGCGTATTCCGCCCTGGTCCTGGTCCTGATCTTCCGTCCCACCGGTATCCTCGGCGAGCGTCTCGCTCAGGAGAGGGGTTGAGCATGGCCCGGGTGGTGGAAACACCGACAGCGCCCGAAGTGGAGTTGCGCCCCACCCCGCCGATCGAGATGCGACGGGCCGTGCGTCTCGGTCTCTCAGGCGGCGCCGCAGCGGTCTTGGTGGCGGCCACCGGCATGGTGGCCACTTTCCAGCCGAGGATGGTGATCGATCCCATCGTGCCGCTTGGAGTCCTCTTCCTGTATCTCGTCGTCTTCGGCTTTGGTTGGATGGCCGCACAGCCTCCAGCGACTCTGGAGGGATTCGCCGCACCTGTGATCGGTCTGCGCAACGTGGTTGTCGGCGCCCTGACCGGTCTGCTCTCAGGGCTCGGTCTTGGCCTGCTTCTCGTTCTCATGACCGTGTTCGACTTGCGTGGCGTCTTCATCGAGCTCTCCCCTGAGCTGGTGGAGATCCTCGGTTTCGGCTACCCGGTGGGGGCTGCCGTGGTCCTCACGGCGGTCGTCGCTGCTGCGGTGGGCGCCCTGGGGGGCGCGGTCCATCTCCTACCCGTGCGGCTACGCCATTCGCTGATGCCTGCGCTGATCTGGGTGATCTTCTTCTCCCTGCTCACCGACCTGTTCGGACAGCTCTTCACCGGTCTCAGCCTCGACTTCATGGTCGACCTGCTCTATACGTCCAGGGGCGGGGCGCTGACAATTGTCGGAGCTGTCATTGTGTTCGTCGTCTTCTTCGTCGTGTACTGGTTTCTCGGTGGCCGGGAGAAGGGCCTCCGTGAGACCGTTCAGTCGATGCCGAAGGACCAGCGAATGCGGTGGCAGGTCGGCCT
>Ga0299914_10003248_pt1 | contig 11447 bp, 8 predicted proteins | sample RVTome_10_FD_201361 | JGI IMG/M metagenome (GOLD analysis project Ga0299914, IMG submission 201361) | Soil microbial communities from uranium-contaminated site in the Upper Colorado River Basin, Wyoming, United States - RVT153D57 (version 2) ... | reverse complement strand
GGACGTTCGCCTCGTCCGGGGCCGTGCCGTAGAGCTCGGCGACGTAGCGGTAGAGCGGCACACCGGCCTCGGCCGCCGCCGCCTTCGCGGTCGCCAGCGAGGCACCGAGGATGGCGTTCGCGCCGAGGCGCGATTTGTTCGGCGTCGCGTCGAGCTCGATCAGGGTCCGGTCGATCGCGGCCTGGTCGGTCGCGCGGGCGCCGGTGAGTGCCCTGGCGATGTCGTCGTCGACGTGCCCGACCGCCTTCCTGACCCCCTTGCCGCCCCAGGCGTCGCCTCCGTCGCGAAGCTCGGTCGCCTCGAACTCGCCGGTCGAGGCGCCCGACGGCACCGCCGCCCGGCCGCTCGCGCCGGAGTCGAGCTCGACGACCACCTCGACCGTCGGGTTGCCCCGTGAATCGAGGATCTGACGGCCGTGGATGCTGCTGATCGATCCCATGCGGCGCGACAGTCTTGCAGGCGTCCCTCAGCGATGCCTAACGGCATCGAGGCGCCCGCGCCGGCGACTTCGACCTTTTCCTCGCCTACCGAGGAAAACGTTCGGTTCGACCGGCCGCCTCGCTACGGATCCGCCTCGCGCGCCGCGTCGCGATGGCGGTCGGCGGCGGCTCGGAGGGCCAGCTCGGGGTCGACGCCGAGCTGGCGCGAGCGGCGGACCGCGTCGAGGAGGAGATCGCCGACCTCGGCTTCGGCGGCCTCGCGCTCGTGGCCGCGCGGGGTCGGCGAGCCGCCCTCCGGGTCGGCGCGGCGGAGGATCTTCCGTGCGTAGAGCAGCGCCGGGAGGTTCTCGGGCAGATCGGCGAACGGGTCGGCGGGCCCCGCGGCGCCGCCCTCGACCTCGCGCTTGATCCGGTCCCAGTTGCGGAGCACGTCGCGCGCGGTCTCCGGGTCGGCGCCCATCGCCTCGACTGCCGCGGGCCCGGAGGCATCGCCGAAGACGTGCGGGTGGCGGCGGATCAGCTTCGCCGTGATCGCGTCGGCGACCGCGGCGAGGTCGCCCGCGTCGCGCTCCTCGAGCAGCAACGCGAGGAAGACGACCTGGAAGAGGACGTCGCCGAGCTCGTCGACGAGCTTCGCGTCGTCGCCCCGCGCCGCGGCGTCGGCGAGCTCGTAGGCCTCCTCGACCGTGTGCGGGACGATCGAGCGCTCGTCCTGCTCGCGGTCCCACGGGCACTCGACCCGCAGCCGGCGCGTGATCGCGTCGAGCCGCGCCAGGGCATCGGCCGCCGGCGCCGCCTCACCCCGAGCGGGCTCGTCCATCGAACGGACCTAGACGCCCGGGCCGAAGCGGGCGCGCGTGCTAGGGCTGGGGGGCACCCTCACCGGGCGGGGCCTGGGGGATCTGCTGGAGCTCTTGCGGCAGCCCCTCGACGCCCTCGGGGACCTCGGGCTCGACCGTCAGCGGACCCTGCGGCTTGCCGGGCGCCTGGCCGAAGGGGGCGGAGGTGCCGGGCTCGATCGGCCTGATCGACGGCACCGGCGCCGGGCAGCCCTGCTGCTCGGCCACCTCCTCGGTGCACGCGCTCGCCGGCGGGTCGGCGTTGGCGCAGCGGTCGGTGCGGAAGCCCTCGGCGCAGAACGTGCGCGCCGTCCACTTCGCGACGAACTCGGTCTGGAAGTCCTGGGCCACCTGCTGCGACTCCTGGCCGGCGATCGCCTGGCGGATCTGATCGCGCGCGTCCTCGAGCGTGACCGTCTGGGCGGGACTGATCTGCTCGACCTGGATCACGTAGTGCCCGGCCTCGCCCTCGAACGGGCCGACGAGCTCGCCCTCCGGCGCCCGGAACATCTCGGCGTCGAGCGCCTGCTCGCTCTGCCCCTCGACGACCCCCTGCCGCAGCCCGCCGACGCTCTGCGTCGCGGGGTCGGTGGAGAGGTCGCGGGCGACGCGGCGCCAGGAGCGCTGCGAGTCGTCCTCGTCGAGGAGGTCACGGGCCTCCTGGGCGTCGGCCGCGCTCTCGGCCTGGATCACCCGGACGTTGCGCGTCTCCGGCTGCTCGAACTGCTCCGGGTTGGCCTCGTAGTACTGCTCGATCTGATCCTCGCTCACGTCCGGCTCGGCCGGGATGACGTCTTCCTGGATCGCGTTCGTCAGCAACTGCAGCTCGAGGCGGTCGCGGGCCGACTGCTCGGTGAAGCCCGAGTCCTCGAGGAAGCTCTGGAAGCGGCGCTCGTTGCCGTTGAACTGCTGCTCGAGGATCTGGTCGAGCTCGCCGTCGACGTCCTCCTCGGAGACCGCGATCCCGCGGTCCTCCGCCTCGCCGCGGACCCAGACGGTGAGCAGGAGGTCGCCGAACGCGGCGTCGCGCAGAGCCTCGTATTGCGGATCGTCCTCGGGCGGCACCTCCTCGAGGCCCTGGCGGCTGGCGACGACCTCGAGCTCGGTGTCGAACTGCTCCCGGGTGACCGCGGCCTCACCGCCGTCGGGACTGGCGTCCTCGACCACGGCGATCTCCTCGCCGCTGGGGCTCGGGTCGCCGATGCCCTGGGCGACGGCCACGATCACGAACAGGGCGACCACGAGGACGCCAAGCCCGATCCCTGCGACATTCCTCCGGGGCGACTTCACGAGGCGGAAACCCTACACAAACCAAGCCGCCGGCCAACACACCCTCCCGCGTCCGGGGGCGACGGGCTAGAGCTCGTGCCGTTGGCGCTCAGCGGACTCGCAGGGCATCCCTGAGTGCCGTGGCGAGACCGAGGGTGGCCGTGAGGCGCTCGGTCGAGTCGTCGGGGACGCGGAGCGAGAGGGTCTTCGGGCGGTGCTCGTAGATCGCCTCGGGGATGCTGTCGCGGAGGCGGCCGACCGTCGCCGCGTCGAGCTCCAGCGGGGCGATCGACAGGCGGCCGCCGCGGACTTCGATCGTCCGGGCGCCGGCGGCGCCGAGCTCGAGCCGGGCGCGCTGGAGGTCGAGCAGGTTGGCGACCGGGTCGGGCACGGGACCGAAGCGGTCGCGGAGCTCGTCGGCGAGGGCGGCGAGATCGGCGGGCTCGCGCGACGCGGCGACGCGGCGGTGGACGTCGATCTTCGCCGCCTCGAACGGCACGTAGTCGCTCGGCAGGTAGGCATCGACGTCGACGTCGAGGCGCACGTGGGCGTCGGCGCCGTCGGGCTCGGGTCCGCCGCCGTCGGTGGCCCGCATGGCGGTGACGGCCTCGTCGAGGAGCGAGACGTAGAGCTCGAAGCCGACCGCGGCGACGTGGCCCGACTGCTCGTCGCCGAGCAGGTCGCCGGCGCCCCGCAGCTCGAGGTCGCGCATCGCGATCGCGAACCCGGACCCGAGCTCGGTGTGGTCGGAGAGGGTCGCGAGGCGGGCCGCGGCGTCGGCGGTCAGCGCCCGCTCGGACGGGTAGAGCATGTACGCGAAGGCGCGCTCGCGCGAGCGACCCACCCGGCCGCGGATCTGGTAGGCCTGGGCGAGGCCGAGGTGGTCGGCGCGCTCGACGATCAGGGTGTTCGCCTGCGGGATGTCGAGCCCCGACTCGATGATCGTCGTCGCCACCAGGCAGTCGGCGTCGCCGCGCAGGAACGACAGCATCGTCTCCTCGAGCTCGCGCTCGTCCATCTGGCCGTGGGCAACCGAGAACCGGACCCCCGGGCAGAGCGCCCGCAGCCGCTCGGCCGTCTCGGCGATCGTCTCGACCCGGTTGTGGAGGAAGAAGGTCTGGCCGCCGCGCGCGGTCTCGCGCTCGATCGCGCGCTTGACCAGCTCCTCGTCGTAGGGCCCGACGTAGGTCCGAACCGGCCGCCGGCCCTCGGGCGGTGTCTCGATGACCGAGATGTCGCGCAGTCCGGCGAGCGACATCTGGAGCGTGCGCGGGATCGGCGTCGCCGACAGCGAGAGCACGTCGACGCGCAGCTTGAGCTGCCGCAGGAGCTCCTTCTGGCGAACGCCGAAGCGCTGCTCCTCGTCGACGATCAGCAGCCCGAGGTCCTTGGCCCGGACGTCGCGCGAGAGCAGCCGGTGGGTGCCGATCAGGACGTCGAGCTTGCCGTCGGCGAAGCTGGCGAGCGCCTCGCGCACCTCGGCCGGCCTTCTGAGCCGCGAGACCATCTCGATCTCGAGCGGGAAGTCGCGCAGCCGCTCGCCAAACGTGCCCAGGTGCTGCTGGGCGAGGATCGTCGTCGGCACCAGGATCATCACCTGCTTGCCCTCCGACGCGGCCTTGTGGGCCGCACGCAGCGCGACCTCGGTCTTGCCGTAGCCGACGTCGCCGCAGATCAGCCGGTCCATCGGCCGCTCGGACTCCATGTCGCCCTTGACCGCCTCGATCGAGTCGAGCTGATCGGCGGTCTCGCGGTACGGGAACGCCTGCTCGAGCTGGAGCTGCCACTCCCCGTCGGGCGGGAACGCGTAGCCGCGGCGCACCTGACGCTCGGCGTAGAGGTTGAGCAGGTCGCCGGCGAGCTCGCGGGCGGCGCGCCGGGCGCGAGCCTTGACCGCCTCCCAGCGCTTCGAGCCGAGCGCCGAGAGCTGCGGCTCCTCCCCCCCGGCGCCGAGGTAGCGGGTGATCTTCGCGAGCTGGTCGGTGGGCGCGAAGACGCGGTCTTCGCCGCGATAGGCGAGCTCGAGGTAGTCGCGGGTGACGCCGGCGACGGTCTTGGTCTCGAACCCGGAGAAGCGGGCGATCCCGTGGTCCTCGTGGACGACGTAGTCGCCGACCCGGAGGTTGGCGAAGGTCGCGAGCCCGCCCCGCGCCGGAGCCGGCGCCGCCGCCCGCCGCCGGTGGACGAGCCGCCGGAACGGAATCACCGCCAGCCGCAGGTCGGGCGACACGAAGCCGTCGGACAGAGCGGCCTCGGCAAAGGCCAGGCTGCCGGCCGCGTCGCCGGCCCCCGGACGCGAAGCGGAGGGGGCGGCGGGGCCTGTTGAGGGACGGGCGTCGAGGATCACGGGCTTCACGCGCTCCAGCGAGTAGCTCGTGCGCTGCGCCTCGCCGCGGTGCTCGAAGGTGACGACGACGCGGTAGCCGGAGCGCAGCTCGCGCTCGAGGTGGCCCTCGGCCTCGGAGACGCTCCGGGCGGCGGAGGTCGGAGCCTGGGCGCGGAACGTCGGCACCGCCTCGCCGCCCCCCTCGTCGTCGGTGCCGGTCGCGTGGACGGTCAGCTGGGCCCGGTCGCGCAGCGGCTCGGCGACGTCGACGTAGAGGCGGCGGGCGTCGGCGTCGTGCATCGCGGTCGAGACGTCGTCCCAGTGGTCGCGGAGCGCCGGCTCGTGCTCGTCGGCGTCGGCGATCGCGATCGCGGTCTCGGCGGCGATCAGGTCGAGGAACGGGACGAACCGGTCGACCGGGAGCAGCTCGGCGACGCCGGGACGATCGTCGGCGTCCTCGGCGGCGAGCTCGGCGAGCTCGCGATGCTCGAGCGCGAGCTCGGCCGCGGGCGCGAGCTCGATCCGCTCGGCGTCGCCGAGCGAGCGCTGGGTGAAGGTCGAGAACCAGCGGATCTGCTCGATCTCGTCGCCGAACAGCTCGAGCCGCGCCGCGCGCTCCTCGGTTGCCGGGAAGACGTCGAGGATGTCGCCCCGGATAGCGAACTGGCCGCGGTCGTCGACCTGGTCGACGCGCTCGTAGCCGGCCTCGGCGAGGAGCTCGGCGACGTCGCCGATGTCGACCTCCTCGCCGCGATGGAGGCTGAAGCCCGCCGGGCGGAGCGAGGCCTCGGGAACGGCCTCGGCGAGGGCGACGGCGCTCGCGACGACCACCGGCGGCGGGCCCTCGGCGCGCGTCCCCGAGAGCGCGTCGAGGGCGCCGATCCGGAGGCCGACGAGGTGCGGCGGCGGGGCCAGATGCGACTCGTAGCCCGTCCCGCGAGAGGGATAGAGGCGCACCCGGCGCGGGGCCAGGTAGGCGCCGAGCGCGCGGGCGAGATCGCGGGCGCCGGCGTCGTCGGCGGCGACGACGAGCGCCGGACGCCCGCCGAGGCCGGGCTCCGACTCGAGCAGCGCCGCGAGCAGGTAGGGCCGGATCGCCGCAGAGATCCGGGCGTCGGCGCGCTCGCCGGCGCCGAGGGCCGCGGCGAGCGCCGCGAAGCGCGGGTCGTCGCCGGCGAGCTCGAGCAGGGGGCGCAGGCCCGCGCCCTGGGGGGCGGGGCTGGATGGCGGCGTCGCTGTCCGTTCCGGGGTCGCCATCGATTCACGCACGACGAACGGCCGGACGCGGGCGTCCGGCTCGGATCACGCCCGCATCGGCGGGCGCCGGGCCAATCCTAGCCGCGCGCCGGAGCCGCCCCGGGGCGGCGGGGGTAAGAGCTCGGGCGGGCAGCGACGACGGACGACGATTCACCCTCACATCGTGTGGGTGATCCCACGTTCGTCGGGATGGAGGAGGCGATCAGGACGGCGGGAGTCCGGGACCGGAGCGTTGCCACTCGACCTGGCCCTCGCCCTCGGCCCTGGAGCGGTCCTCGACCCCGTCCCAATCGTGGAGCATCCGCTTCAGCCGCGCGACCGCCTCGGGCGGATGCTCGGCGACCTGGGCGGCGAGCTGGAGGGCGGCCTCCTCGGTGCGCGGCGCCGGGACGACCTTGTGCACCAGCCCCCAGCGGTAGGCCACCTCGGCGTCGATCTCCTTCGACGTCAGCAGCAGGTACTTCGCCACCGACAGCCCGCAGAGGCCGGCGAGGCGGGCGGGACCGACCGGGACGCCGAGCGCGGCGCCGGGGAACCGAAGCCGCAGGTTGAGGCCGCCGATCCGCAGGTCGCAGGCGACGGCGATCTCGGCGCCGCCGCCGACGCAGGCGCCGTGGCAGGCGGCGACCGTCGGCTTCTCGAACCCGGTCAACTCGTCGTAGAGGCGGGCGAACAGCTCCATCCTGCGCACCCGGCCGGCTTCGTCGAGCTCCTCGCGGACATCGGCGCCAGCCGAGAGGCCCATGTGATCGGTCGAGGAGACGACGAGCACGCGGACGTCGTCGCGCTCGCGGGCGCTCGCCAGGTGCGCCAGCAGCTCCTCGAGCATCGGCGTGTTGATCGCGTTGCGGGCCTCAGGCCGATCGAGCTGGAGCAGGGCGACCCGGTCGGCCGCCTCGAAGGCGGTGAGCTCACTCATCCTCGGCGGAAGCTATCCGCTCGACCAGCCGCTCGGCGTCGGCCGCGGCCGCATCGATCAATCCCCGCACCTCGGCCCCGGGCTCCCGGAAGCGGCCGAGGACGTGGGCCGAGACGACCTCGGGATCGGTCGACTCGGGCCGGCCGACGCCGACCCGGAGGCGCCAGAAGTCGGTGCTGCCGAGGCCGTCGCGCAGCGACTTGATCCCGTTGTGTCCGGCGGCGCCACCGCCGAGCTTCGACCGGATCTCGCCGAACGGGAGGTCGATCTCGTCGTAGACGGCGACCACCCGGTCGACCGGCACCCGCAGCGAGCCGCGGGCGGGACCGACCGAGCGACCGGACTCGTTCATGTAGGTCTGCGGGCGCAGCGCCACCACCCGCGGGCCGCCCGGCCGCACCCGGCCCTCGCTGACCAGGGCGTTGAACTTCTTGCGCGGCCGCGGCAGCTCCCAGCGGCGCTCGAGCTCGGCGACGACGATCGCGCCGACGTTGTGCCGGGTCGCCTCGTAGCGCTTGCCGGGGTTGCCGAGGCCGACCAGCAGGATCCGGCCGTCCCCCGCCGGTGCATCCTCGTCGACCGGCCCGCCCGAGCGGCGCCGCCGGAATATCGACACGGCTACTCCGAGCCGGGCTCTTCGCCGCCGGCCTCGCCCTCGACCTCGCCCTCATCGGCCTCGGCGGGCGCCTCCTCGCCCTCGCCGACGAGCTCGGCCTCCTCCTCGACCTCGGGCTCGGGCTCCTCCTCGACCCGCGGCGGCGACAGGGTGGCGATCGTGATCTCGTCGGCGTCGACGTCCTCGCCGAGGATGAACTCGACGCCCTCGGGCGGCAGCAGTCCCGACAGCGCCAGCGTGTCGCCGATCTCCATCCCGGAGACGTCGGCGGCGATGCTGTCGGGGATCTCGGTCGGCAGCGCCTCGACGGTGATCTGGTGGGTGACGTGCTCGAGGACGCCGCCCTCCTTGACCCCCGGGGCCTCGTCGATGCCGAGCAGCTCGATCTCGACCTCCGCCTGGATCGCGACGTCGAGCTTCACCTCCTGGAAGTCGAGGTGGATCAGCTCGCCGCGGACGGGATGGTGCTGCTGCTCCTTGACCACGACCGGGATCGCCGTGGACCCGTCGAACTCGAGGTCCATCAGCGCCCCGCCGTGGGCGAGCGCGGTGCGGACCTCGCGCTCGGTGACCTTGAACGCGCGGGCATCGGATCCGCCGCTGTAGACGACGCCGGGCACGAGCCCGGAGCGGCGCAGCCGCCGGCTCTCGCGCGAGCCGATCTCGGTGCGCTCGGTGACCTTGAGTGTGGCTCGATCGGATGCCATCGGGAAAGTGACGATAGCGCTGCGAGTTGCCGCAGCGAGCCCATGAGGATAGGAGAACGCGCTAAGAATGCGCGCGTGAGACCGGGTCGGCAGCAGGCGCGCTCGTGAAGACGATCGTCATCGGCGCGGGCGAGGTCGGCGTCAACGTCGCGAGGACGCTGAGCGCCGACGGCCACGACGTGACCGTCGTCGACAACGACCCGGCCAGGTGCGCGGCGGTCCAGGGCGAGATCGACGCGCTCGTGATCGAGGGCAACGGCGGCAGCCCGCGCCTGCTCGCGGAGGTCGACGCGGGATCCGTCGACCTGCTGGCCGCCGTGACCCACAGCGACGAAGCGAACGTGATCGCCGCGCTCGGCGCGCGCCAGCTCGGCACCCGGGTGACCGTCGCCCGCGTCCGTGACCCCGACTTCTTCGGCACCGACGAGTCGTTCGCCCGCGACGTCCTCGGGATCGACTTCGTCATCGACCCCGACCGGGCGACGGCGCACGACATCGCCGCGGCGATCGCGCTGCCGGGCGCGGTCTCGGTCGAGTACTTCGGCGACGGCCGCCTGGCGGTCGCCGAGGTGATCGTCAGCGACGAGTCGCCGCTCGTCGGCGTCGAGCTGGCGAAGCGCGAGCGTCCCCACCCCGCCTACATCGTCGGCCTCGCGCGCGAGGGCGACGAGAGCCTGATCCGGCCCGAGGTCGTGCCCCAGGTCGGCGACCACCTGCTGGTCGCCGTCCCAACCGAGCACGTCCGCAAGGCGGTCGCCCATCTCGCCGGCGGCACCCGGGTGGTCCGCGACTGCGTGATCTTCGGCGGCGGCAAGATCGGGCTGCGGCTGGCGAAGCTGCTCGAGCCGGCGAAGGTGCGAGTCGCGCTGCTCGAGCGCGACGCCGCCCGGGCGCGCTACCTCGCCGAGAAGCTTCCCAGGGTCACGGTCCTGCACGACGAGGGCGTCAGCCGCGAGGCCCAGGAGGCGGCGCGCGTGGACAGCGCCGACGCGTTCGTCGCCTGTGCCGGCGACGACCGGGCCAACCTCCTCGCGGCGCTGAACGCGAAGCGGCTCGGGGCCGACCTGTGCATGTCGATCGTCTCGCGCGAGGAGTTCACGCCGCTCGTCGACGCGCTTGCGATCGACGCCTCGTTCTCGCCGCGGCTGATCACCGCCGAGGCGATCCTGCGCTTCGTCCACACCCACACCGTGCGCGCGATCCACCTGCTCCGCAGCGGCTTCGAGGTGATCGAGCTCGAGGCCGAGGACGGGGCGCGGATCGTCGGCCGGGGCATCGGCGAGACGCAGGGGATGCTCAAGGGCTGCCGGGTCGGCGCGATCCTGCGCGGCGACGAGGCGCTGATCCCGCAGAAGGGGATGAAGGTCCTCTCCGGCGACCGGGTGCTGATGCTGGGGGTCGCCGGGGCGCTCACGGGTGTCGAGCCGTTCTTCGCCCGCCAGTGATGGAGGCCGCCGGCTCGCGGCTCGCGATCGGGCCGAGCGCGGCGCTGGTCCTGCTGACGCTCGGCGGCACCCTCGCCGCCTGCACGCTCGGCCTGCTCGCCTGCGCGGCGGTGGCGGGGGTCGACGGCCGGGCGCTGGCGGCGTTCGCGCTCACCGGCGCCGGCACCCTGGTGCTGTCGATCGCCTGCCTGTACGGGTCCCGAAGCGGCCGGCGGGGGCTGACCGTGCGCCCGTTTGCGGGCCTGCTCGCGGTGACGCTCGCCTGGGTCGCCGCGAGTGCGATCGGCGGCGTCGCGCTGCTCGCGGCGGGGACCTTCGACTCGCCGCTCGACGCGCTGTTCGAGGCGACGAGCGGGTTCACGACCACGGGGGCGACGCTGATCGTGGGGCTCGAGTCGCAGCCCGACGCGGTCCTGCTGTGGCGCAGCGTCATGCAGTGGATGGGCGGCGTCGGAATCGTCGTCGTCGTCGTCGCGATCGCTCCGGTGACGGGGCCCGCCGTCCAGCGCGCCTTCTACGCCGAGACCACTGGGATCACGACCGAGCGCCTGACGCCGCGGATCGTCGACACGGCGAAGATCATCGCCGCGATCTACCTCGTGCTCTCGGCCGCGGCGGTGGTCGCCTACCTGGCCGTCGGCATGGGCGGCTTCGACGCCGTCAACCACGCGATGACCTCCGTCGCGACCGGCGGGTTCTCGACCCGCGACGCCTCGATCGGGGCGTTCGACTCGCTGCCGATCGAGCTCGTCGCGATCGCGTTCATGATCCTCGGCGGGATCAACTTCGCCTTCTACTGGCGCGCGATCCGCCGCAAGCCGGTGATGCCCCAGGGCGCCGAGGTGCTCGCCTTCCTGGCGATTCTCGCCGGGGCGATCGCGGTGATCACGGTCAGCGTCGAGCTCGCCGGCGAGGCGTCGCTTCGCGGCGCAGCCTTCAGCGTCACCAGCATCGTCACCTCGACCGGCTACACGACCGTCGACTTCGACTCCTGGAACCAGTTCGCGCGGGTGGCACTCCTGATCCTGTTCTCCTCCGGCGCCTGCGCGGCGTCGACGGCCGGCGGGATCAAGGTGATCCGCACCGTGCTGCTGTGGAAGACCGCGCGCCAGGAGCTCGACCGGCCATTGAGCCCGACGGCGGTCAAGGTGCTGCGGTTCGGCGGCCACGCCTACAGCGAGGACGTCCGCCGCGCGGTGCTCGGCTTCTTCCTCGTCTACGCGATGGTCTACTCCGTCGGCTCGCTGGCGATGGCGGCGAGCGGCGTCGACCCGGTGACCGCGATCAGCGCCGCCTCGTCGTCGCTCAACATCATCGGCCCCGGCCTCGGCGAGATCGGACCGGACACGACCTGGCAGGCGCTGCCCGACTTCGGCCGTGCGGTCGCGGTGGTGATGATGATCGCCGGCCGGCTCGAGGTGTTCACCGTCGTCGTCCTGCTGGCGGCGATCTTCCGGCGCCGCGGCTGAGGCGCCCGGCGCCGGGCCGGCCAGCGGCTACCCTGGCGCCCATGGGCGACGATCGCAAGATCCCCAGGGGAAGGGTCCGCCGCTCGACGAAGCTCGGCACCGCGATGGGGGTCCAGGGCGCGCGCTACGCGGGCACGCGCGCGGCCGGCGTCGCCCGCTC
>Ga0299914_10003247_pt1 | contig 11451 bp, 10 predicted proteins | sample RVTome_10_FD_201361 | JGI IMG/M metagenome (GOLD analysis project Ga0299914, IMG submission 201361) | Soil microbial communities from uranium-contaminated site in the Upper Colorado River Basin, Wyoming, United States - RVT153D57 (version 2) ... | reverse complement strand
CGCTCGGGTTGAGTGAGCGATCGGCGAGCAGCTTGAAGATCGCTGGGACGGCCATCCAGAAGGCAAATCCCCACACCGTCAGGGCGAGGAAGAACAGTGGTGCCGAGTCGACGAGCCCCACTACGAGCGCCGAAGCGGCCGTGGCCACGAGCCACAGTCCGGCTGTTCGTCTGCGGGCAATTCGTCTGGTCGCTGCTACTCCGGCGATCGCGTTGAGGCTCAGCGCCCACGACATCGTGATCGGGCTGAGGCCATGGATGGCCTGTGCCGCGGCCGAGGTGAATATGAACACTGCCGAGCCGCCGACGGACAGCACGATCAGTGCCGCCAAGAGCACCCGGTTGCTCCGTGAGCCACTGACCCGGCGGCCGATGCGTGGGAGATCCCCGAAGTCCACGGGGAGCAGCATCGCAGCGAGAGCGACCACTGCCAGCGCGGCGAACACGAGCGGGTAGCCGCCGGTCTCGATGAGCCAACCGAGGACGGGTGAGGCGACGGTCGCCGTCACCGGCGCCACGGCGGCCACGTCGCCCAACCCGCGAGCGAAGCGGGTGGCGTCGGCCCAGGCGATCCAGGTGATCGTTCCCATCCCGAGACCTGCCAGCACCCGCGCCCCCAACAACACCGCGAACCCGGGGGCCAATGCCGATGCGGTCGAGGCGGTGGCGACGAGGATCAGTGAGCCGTAGTGGAGGCGTCGTCGTGGTCGGAAGAGTCGGCCCGAGAAGAACGAGGCGGCGGCGAAGCTCCCCACCTGCGCCACGCTCATGAGACCGGTGGCGCCGATGTCGACGCCCAGTCGTGTGGAGACATCAGGGAGAAGGAACGGTGTGGCCGCAAAGGTGGCGGCGACCACCGCGGCGCCCGCCATCACCCCGGGCGAAGCCTGGGGGCGAACCGCCTGGATGACCCTTGTCGGGAGTGTGGACATGGCTGGGCAGTATGTATCGGGTGACCCTGAGGAGAGGTGAATGCCCACGGGGTCGACCGACCGCCGTCGGGAGCGATAGGTTGCGCCCATGAAGATCGTCTGCGTGGGTGGCGGCCCGGCCGGGCTCTACCTGGCAATCCTGGTCAGGAAGACCCGGCCCGATTTCGAGATCACGGTGCTGGAGCGCAACCGCCCTCAGGACGCCTATGGGTTCGGCGTGGTCTTCTCCGAGGAGACCCTCGATCACTTCGAAGACGCCGATCCGGACTCCTATCGCGACCTGACCAAGACGTTCATCGAATGGGGTGACATCGAGGTCCGTCACTTCTCCGGTGACAGGTTCGTGTCCGGCGGTCACGGGTTTGCTGCGGCGAGCCGGAAGGAGTTGCTCGCCCTGCTCAGCCGGCGCGCTGCCGAGTTGGGCGCCGATCTCCGATTCTCGGCTGAGGTCACCGATCTCGGATCCCTCCCCGCGGCCGACCTGATCGTCGGGGCCGATGGTGCCAACTCGATGGTGCGGGCCGCTTTAGCCGACCGGTTGGGGCCCTCGCTCGACCTCCGGGTCAACAAGTACATCTGGTTCGGCACGCCGAAGGTATTCGACCGCTTCCACTTCGTGTTCGTCGACACCCCGGCCGGGCTGGTCTGGGCTCATGTCTATCCCTACTCCGAGGAGGGAAGCACCTTCATCGTGGAGATGGCCCCGGAGACGTGGCGCGCCCTCGGCTTCGACAGCAGCGGGGATGCGTTCCCTCCCGGGGTGAGTGACGAGCACGCTCTCCGTGAGTGCGCGAGGCTCTTCTCCGATCATCTCGACGGCCATTCCCTGGTCGGCAACAACTCCAAGTGGCTCCAGTTCCCCACTATCACGTGTGAGAGGTGGCACGACGGGAAGGTGGTCCTGATGGGCGACGCCGTTCACACCGCCCACTTCTCCGTCGGGTCGGGAACGAAGCTGGCGATGGAGGACGCCATCGCCCTGTCCGGGCTGCTCACCGAGAACGTGTCTCTCGACGAGGTGCCGGAGCGATACGAGACGATGCGTCGGCCGGAGGTCGAGAGCCTGCAGCGTGCGGCAAAAGCCAGTCTCGAGTGGTTCGAAGGCGCCGACCGCTACCGGCACATGGAGCCGGAGCAGTTCGTGTTCAGCATGCTCACCCGGAGCCAGAGGGTCACCTACGACAACCTCCGCGTTCGAGACCCGGCATACATGGCGTCGGTCGACCGCTGGTACGCATCGTCGGACCACGGGTCTCCGGTCGAGACCGACCCCGACACACCACCGATGTTCCATCCGTTCCGAGTTCGTGACGTGATCCTGCCCAATCGCGTCGTCGTCTCGCCGATGGACCAGTACTCCTCGGTCGACGGGATGCCCAACGAGTGGCACTTGGTGCACCTCGGAAGCAGAGCCGTCGGTGGGGCGGGGCTGGTCATGACCGAGATGACCTGTGTATCGCCTGAAGGCCGGATCTCCCCTGCTGACACCGGGATATGGAACGACGAACAGGCGGCGTACTGGGCGAAGATCGTCGACTTCGTCCATGAGCACTCCGCTTCCCGAATCGGCCTGCAGATCGGCCACTCGGGACGCAAAGGCTCCACCAAGTTGATGTGGGAGGGGGATACCGACCCCCTGGACGAGGGCAACTGGGAGATCATGTCGCCTTCGCCGATCAAGTACCGGCCCGACAGCCAGGTGCCCCGGGAGATGACTCGAGTGGACATGGAGGAAGTGTTGCTCCAGCACGTGGGCGCTGCCGAACGCGGAGAGAGAGCCGGCTTCGACTGGCTCGAGTTGCATTTCGCCCACGGCTATCTGGTGTCGAGCTTTCTGACCCCACTCGCCAACCAGCGGTCAGACGCGTATGGCGGGTCGTTGCAGAACCGGATGCGATACCCCCTGGAGGTCTTCGACGCCGTCCGCGCCGTCTGGCCCGGCGGAAAGCCGATGTCGGTGCGCATATCGGCCACCGATTGGGCGCCGGGAGGCCTCGAAGGCGACGACGCCGTCGTCTTCGCCAGACGATTGAAGGAGCACGGCTGTGACATCGTCGACGTCTCGACCGGGCAGACGAGCATCCACGCCCGACCCGAGTACGGCCGTCTCTACCAGACACCGTTCAGCGACAGGATCCGCAACGAGGCCGGCATCCCGACGATGACTGTCGGCGCCGTCTCCTCCATCGACGACATCCACAACATCCTCGTTGCCGGCCGGGCGGACTTGTGTGTGATGGCTCGCCCCCACCTGGTGGATCCCTACTGGACGCTGAACGCCGCCATCGACCTCGGCTTCGCCGGCCACGACTTCCCCAACCAGTACCTGTCCGGGTTGGCGGCACGTCGGCGGGAGCAGGGCCCCATCGCACCGGACGTCTTCCGACGAGGCTGATAGACGGTTAGAGGGCGAGCACTCCCTGGATCGCCTCCATGCGGGCGACACGGTCTACCGAAACCGGCGAGGTCCCGTCGAGCAGTGACTCGGTCTCCTCGAGGACGTCGACGATGTCGAAGAGTCGAATCCAGTCGTCTGTGGTCGGCTCACCGAGCTCGATGCCGATGTTCCACCCCGTCATGACGTCGCCTTTGCCCGCGAGCGCCGCCTCCACGGCGACGCGCCCAAACCGGCCCGCGAGCAGCCTGTCCCGGAATGAGGCATCGCCTCCCCGGACCACATGCCCCAAGACGGTGCCCCGGATCTCGTAGTCGACCCCGTCGGCTCCACATCGCATGGTCGCCTCCTCCACTATCTCGTGGGTCGGGACGTCGACGCCCTCGGCTTTGATGATCAGGACACGGGTCTTGTCCCTCGCCGCCCCGAAACTGGTCTTGATGCAGGCAACGACCGAGTCGATTACCTCGTCGCGGGTGTGGGGACGCTCTGGCATGAGGACGGCATCAGCAGCTGTGGCCACCGCCGCGGCCATGGCGAGGTATCCGGACTGTCTACCCATGACCTCGACGATGAAGGCGCGGTGGTGCGAGCGGGCCGTGTCGGAGATGTTGTCACACGCCTCCACGATGGTGTTGAGAGCCGAGTCGACGCCGAGCGCCTCCCTGGTGAGGCCGATGTCGTTGTCGATGGAAGCAGGGATCCCAACGATCGGGATGTCGGTCTCCGCCTGAAAGGCATGGACCCCGGCCATCGACCCGTTGCCTCCGATGACCACGACCCCGGTGATGGAGTAGTCATCGAGCTGCTTGGCAGCGGCGATACGCGCTTCTCGGTCGTAGAAGCGGCGGCTCCTGCTCGAGCCGAGGATGGTGCCGCCCTGGCCGCCTTCGCTCTCGACTTCGTGGAGCGGTGCGGGCTCTCCGGCCTTGTTACGGCGGATCAGGGGGCGAAACGCTCCGTCGATGAGCCCGTCGTAGCCCTGTTCGACTCCCCAGGTGGGCACTCCGTGAGAAGCTGCGACCTTCGTGATGGCCCTGATGGCAGCATTCATCCCGGGTGCGTCCCCACCGGAGGTCAGCACGGCTATTCCACTCATGGGATCACGGTAACCACCGCGGCGGCCGCGTCTTCAACCCATCAGCGTGACGAACTTCGCCACCGGGATGGAGTTGCGGATGGTCAACGCCACCTTCATCGAGATCTCGACGTTGGTTGGGCTTCGGGATCAGACCGAGCTGGCGACAGCCCCGGCGGCGCCCACGACACTGCTCGGGGGCTCGATTCGGACATTGCGGCGCGTGAGACGCTCCCCACAGTGGCTGCAGTGGGCGACTGCGCTGGCCTCGTGACCACAGTCGAGGTGGATGGCACGCTGGTGATCGGGGTCCGAGGGCGGGTACCAGCGCTCTCCATATGCCCACAACGTCATGAGGACATCGAACAGGTCTTTGCCCTTCTCGGTGAGCCGGTACTCGTACCGGACGGGGTTGTCTTGATAAGGCTGTGCCTCCAACATCTCCGCTGCGAGCAACTGGTCGAGACGACTGGCCAGGGTGTTCCGAGCGATCCCGAGGCTCTCCACGAACTGGTCGAATCGGCGCACGCCCAAGAAGGTGTCCCGGAGGATGAGGACAGTCCATGAGTCGTTGACGATCTCAACGGTGTTGGCCACCGAGCATTCGAGATGGGAGAGCGACTTGCGGACCATGATGTCAGTATAGTCAGTTTTCAGTTGCAATCCACTACAAACCCCGGTAAGTTGCGGGTTGCAAGTTGCAACCGACTCGAAACGCGGAAGGTGTCGAGATGAGAATTCCAAGGCTCTATCGCAGGATCACTATGAAGCGGGCTCTGAAGGCATGGACGCCGCTCTTCAGCCTGGACGCTGAGGATGTGACGGCCATGTTGACCGGGGGGCGACTGTGAAGGTGCCTCTCCCGGTCCGGGTGATGCCGTCCCTGGCCTTCCGGGCCTGGTTGACGCCTCCTCCCCTCGGTTCCGTCACGGCGAGCCGTGACCGAGCCTCGGTCGCTGATCTGACCCAGGTCTTTTTCGGCGGCGTCCCCGGCTATGAGACCGGTTCGGGGCCTGTCGCTTTGGCTGTGCACGGTTGGGGCGGGCGGGCCGCCCAGATGGCCCCAATCGCCCGGCGGCTGGCCGATGCCGGTTATCGCGTGATCGTCCCCGACCTGCCCGGTCGAGCAAGTGGTCCCGAGACGGACATCAAACAGGTGGCTGCGGCTCTGCAAGCGGTGATCGACGATGTCGGAACACCCGAGTTGGTGGTCGGCCACTCCTTCGCCAGCATGGTGCTTCGTCTCGTCTTCCGAGAGACGGCGCCCGACCAGGTGGTCCTCGTGGCCCCTGCCCTCGACGTCAACGACGCGCTCGAAGTCTTCGGCAATCGGCTCGGTCTGCTGCCATGGGCTCGCACCGGTCTGCGGAGAAGGCTGGAGTCCTGGGACCCGGCCCTCTGGCCCACGCTGTCCCATCTCCACCCGATGCAACTCCCGGGGGCAGAGGTCCTCATCGTCCACGACCCCGGTGACGAAGAGACTCCGTTCGCCCGATCTGCGGAGCTCGCCGCCATCCGTCCGGGCACATCGATCGTCGCCGTCGACGGCGCGGGGCACTCCCGGATCCTGTCCAACCCCGAAGCCCTCGACCAGATCGTTTCCCATGTCACTGAAAGAGCGGTCAGCGGAGAGAGCGCCGCCTGACCACGGCCAGACCCGGACCAGATCGTCGGCGCGGCAGAGCGGGGGGTAGGCCCGAAGGGCCGGAGGGGGTCGTCCCCCCTCGATCATCACGCCCTACTTGGCTCGCCAGGACCCCTCGGCGTAGCCCTCACGGGCATCCTTCGAGAACGGTGTGGGGGCGACTCGCACCCTGATCTCGGTCTGCTTGTGCGGCTCGACGGTGGTTTTGGCGGTGCCACCGTCCTCCTCGCCCCAGACGAGCGTCAGCTGATCACCCACCTCCACATCGGAGTCGACCACGCCCAGTGAGAGCATCGTCCGATCGTTGAACGTGTATCCGCTGAACATGGAGAGGCCCACGACCTCGTCACCCCGCTTCACCGCGTCGTAGGTGGCGGATGTGTAGTTGGACAACGGAAGATCGATCACTTTGTAGTTCTCACCGGGTGGGGCGAACATCGAGCGCATCACCTCGACGACGTCGTCGACGTTCCACTCGAAGGTGACTTTGTGACGATGCGGTTGGTCCGCCATCGTCTCGAGAGCCTCCCTACCGACGAAGTCGTGGTCGAACTTCACGTAGAAGCCGTAGCCGAGCTCGTAGGGGGTGAGGTAGTAGTCCTCGATGTCGTCGGAGACGAAGCTTCCTCCGATCGATCCGGACGCCTCGTAGCCGTCTGCGGGCAGCCACTCCCGATAGGCCTTCATGCTCTCCCCGGAGTAGACCGCAGGCAGAGGAGAGGGGATCCAGCCCGACTCGAGTGTGTTCGTGGCGTAGGCCCGCGAGCCGACCTGGAGCAGACCGAACTCCTCACCGGCTTCGAGGATCGCGTTCCTCACCTCGTCGCCTTCCTCGTACGGGCCCCAGATCTCCATCCCGGGCTCGCCGGCCATGCCATGGTGGAACGCCGGCACCTCGCGGCCGGAAACGGTCATGGTGCCCACGTTGAAGAACTTGACGTCGGCGAGGGGACCGCCGTTCAGCTTCTCGAGGACCCCAGCGGCATTGGGCCCCTGGATCTGGAAGCGATAGTGGCGTCTTCGCACTGGCTGGCCCATGGGGCGTGAGGGAGACCTGTCGTCTCTGTCGATCTCGACATCGTGGTCGCCGGTCTCGGCGTGGAACTGGACCCAGTTCACGCTTGGCACCCGACCCACCATGAGGAACTCGTCCTCTGCCGGTCGAAAGAGGATCACGTCCCCGATGACATGACCGTCATGACTGGTGGGCACGAAATGCTTCGCCCTGGTCACCGGGAAGCTGGCGAAGCTGTTGATGGCGAGGGATGACAGAAGAGACTCCGCGTCCGGGCCTTTAACCGCCAGCTCGGCCATGTGGTGGGACTGATCGAAGAGGACGGCCGTCTCCCGCCACGCCCGCTGCTCGTCTCTCCAGTTGCTGAACTCTGTAGGGACCACGGGGTAGACATAGGCCCCGATTTGTGAGTTGCGAAGCAGGTCGACGGTGTTATCGGCGTCCTGGAGCACGTCTTCCAGGCTTCTGTGAGTCACGTTGGCCTCCTCACGGCTTGCGACCAACCGATCATACGTACTTAACGCGTTCAGTGTCCCTTGTCATGACCTACCGCAGCTACCATCGAAATCCCAATGGGTGAGACTCCCGTGAGCCCGGTGGACCGGTTCTTCGACAACCGCGCCGCATATCTCATGTTCACCACCGCAACCAACGAGAAGGCGGTGGTAGCCGACCGGATCGGAGCCGAGTTGGGAAACGTCGGTCCCGGCGAGGATGCCCTGCGCGTGTTCGACGCGGGCATGGGCGACGGGTCGGTGTTGAGCCAGGTCATGCGTCGGATGCATCGTGTCTTCACCCACATCCCGTGGCTGGTGGTCGGCAAGGAGATAAGCATCGAAGACGTCCGACTGGCTCTCGGTCGCATGCCCGATCGTCTCTTCGAGCACCCGGAGCTGGTTCTCGTCGTCACCAATCTCAACTATCGGGAGGCGCCCTCGCTGACGCCTTCCGGGGAGAAGGCGGCTGATCTCAACTGGATCGAGCTCGCCCTGGAGGGGTCCACCGCCGATGACTTCGGTCGTCAGATCCACGACCTCTTCGAACGTCTCGCCGAGGCTTGGGAAGTGGTCACCAGCCCTCGAACGGGTAATCCGCTCTACGCCCGTCCCTCAGTCCTGGTGGTCTATCGAAGAGACCGCGAGTTCCTGCTCAAGAGGGTGATCCCCAGACGAGGGGTGCCTTCCGGTGAGTACGACCTGATCGTGGCCTCCCAGCCCTACCGCGCCCGCACCAGCGCCGAGCGCAAGGTGAAGATCGTCCTCGTGCCTTTGGCCAGGTCGCTTGCCCCGGGTGGCCGGATGATCGTGATCCATGCCCACGGAGACGATCCGGGGCTCGAGATCATCAGAGGCGTCTGGCCGGACGAGGACCCTTTCCAGACCGGTCGCCATGAGCTCCTTGCAGAGGCGCGAAGACAGTTGGCCGGGCCCGGTGACGCCGACCTCGTCTATCCAGAGCTCGGGGACGAGGATGCGATCTTCCGCTACGAGCTCCATGCGATGCCGTCGGAGCGGACCGAGCACATCGGAACCGGGCTCACACTCGCCGCCTGGAACGCAGCCGCCTACGTCGCCCAGATCGACGAGATGCGTCTCTCCGAGGCCATGTCCACCGGCGCATATGTGCCGGCGACGCGGGAGGTGTTGGAGCGATATGGCGGGGTCTGGTTCAACGACGAGGCCTATGTGATCGCACGCTCACCCTGACTCATCCCGAGGGTCCTCTTCTCCGGATCAGACCGGCGATCGTTGGGATGACGCCGCGAGGAATCCACAAGAACAGCATCAGGATCAGCGCCCCATAGACCAGGACGCGCAGCTGCCCGAGGTCGATCAGCAACTCGTCGATCACCGTGAAGGCCACCGCCCCCAGGATCGGGCCGAACAGCGTCCCGATTCCACCAAAGGCGAGCATCACGAGGACGACCACGTCCACCTGGGCGAATCCGAACGTGGTCGGGCTGATCCGGCCTTCGGTGAGTGCATAGAGGCCACCGGCCATGCCGAGCATCGCCGACCCGACCACCGCCGCGTACACCCGATAGCGGGCGACGTCGACACCGGCCAACTCGGCGGCCAGCTCGTCGTCGCGCAAGGCGCGAAATGCCCAGCCGATGTGTGACCGCCTCAGAAGGCCGTGAATCACCAGGAAGCCGAGGGCCAAGGTCAGCATGAGGTAGTAGGGGGGGATCTGACGTCTGAGGAACGACTCAGACCCCGCCCCGATCAGAAAGCCACCGTCACCTCCGGTCAGGTCGGTGAGGCCGAGCAACAGATTCTCGAAAGCCAGCGCGAATATCAGGGTCACCACGCCGGTGAAGATGACGCCGAGGGAGCGTCGAACCGCGATCCAGCTGAGGAGACCACCAATGAGGCCGGCGGCCAGTGTTGCCAGGAGGACGGCCATCGGAATCGGAAGCCCGACGGTCTCGGCCAAGATCGCGGAGCCATAGCCCCCTATCCCGGCGAGTGCTCCGACACAGAGGAACAGTTGCCCGGTGCTCCCGAAGATCAGGTTGAACCCGATCGTGTAGCAGGCGTAAGCGAGACCGAGGACCGCCACCCCCATGAGCACTCGGGAGTCGCCGAGCCAAAGAGGCACGAGTGCCAGCACCGCGCCGATGCCGGCGATGGGGAGGAACAAGGAGGCCAGGGACCGCGAGGTGCGTCGCTCCGCCCCCCCGATCACCGACGTACCCGTGCCTTCACTGAAGCGCTCGGTCACTCGCTCACTCCAAGCAGCCCGGAAGGTCTGATGAGGATGGTCAAGGCGGCAGCGGTCAGCAGGATGATCAACGACAGGAACGTGCCGATGTACGAAGCGGCGATGGTGTTGATGATCCCGAGGAGGATCCCTGCGAGCAGGGCCCCGGGCACACTTCCCAGACCGCCGACGACAGTCACGATCAATGCGTTCACCGTCAACCCGAACCCGGCCGTGACCGTCACGGGCGCCACCATGGAGCGGGTGACTGCCACCAACGCCGCCAGGACTCCGCTCAGGATCAGGATCAGCCGGAGCATGCGATGGGGGTCGATCCCCACCAGACGGGCTCCCTCCTGATCCTCGATCACCGAGCGCACTGCTCTGCCGAGCGTCGTCGCCCGGAAGAAGACGAGCAGAGCTGCCATGGCGAGGAGGGTGACGGCCGAAGCGACCAGGCTTCCCGCACGCATCGGGACGCCGAGGATCTCGACCGGACCACCTCCGATGCGCAGGGTGAGACCGGCCTGGGGGTATTGCCAGTTGAGGAAACCGTCGACGACGAAGGCAACGCCGAGTGTCAAGAGGAGGCTGAGCAACACCCTGGCCTCTCCCCATAGGCGGTAGACGGGTCGCAAGACGGTGAGGTCGAGGATGAGCCCGGACAGACCGCCAGCGAGCACACCTAGTCCGATCGCCGGCAATGCCGGCACGTCGGCGTCCATCGAGAAAAGCACCACCATCGCGGAGACCACCGCCATCTGCCCGTAGGCCAGGTTGAGCACCCCTCCCAGCCCATAGACCAACGTGAGGCCCGCGGCGAGAAGCCCGAACTGCAGCCCGAGCACGATCCCGTCGAGGATGTTGGCGGTCACACGACTCCCAGATAGGCGTGGCGGACCTCGGGATTCTGTGCCAGCTCGGCCGAAGTCCCCTCCATTCGGATGGCACCGTTCTCGATGACGTAGCCGCGATCGCTCAACTGCATGGCGAGAGGAACCTGTTGTTCGGCGACCAGGATGGTGAGCCCTCTCTGACGGAGGACTCCGAGCGCCTCATATGCCTCCGCGGCCAGCTTGGGAGCAAGCCCTGTTGTCGGCTCGTCGAGCACGATGAGCCTGGGCTTCGCCATGAGCGCCCGGCCCACCGCCAGCATCTGCTGCTCACCACCGCTCATGGTGCCGGCATGTTGACGCCGGCGCTCGGCGAGCCTGGGGAAGAGGGCCATCACCAATTCGATGGTCTCGGTGTCGGGGCGTTTCGGATATGCCCCGAGCACCAGGTTCTCTTGAACCGACATCCTGGGGAAGAGGTGTCTCTCCGCGGGCACGAAGCTGATGCCGAGCCGTACGATGCGCTGCGCGGGCATGGAGGCGATGTCCTCACCCTCGAAGAGGACCTTTCCTGAGGAAAGGCGATGGAGTCCGATCAGGGATCGAAACAGTGTGGTCTTTCCGGCCCCGTTCGACCCGATGATCATCACCGCTTCCCCTTCGTCGACATGGAAGTCGATTTGATTGACGACGTCGCCGCCCTCATAGCCCGCTGAGAGGTCGATGACTTCAAGCATCTGCGATACCGCCTGGTCCCAGATAGGCCTCGACCACGGCCTGGTCGCGCATGACCACATCGGCCGGGCCCTCTGCCAGCACCCGACCGAAGTCGAGCACCACCACCCGCTCGG
>Ga0299914_10003246_pt1 | contig 11452 bp, 10 predicted proteins | sample RVTome_10_FD_201361 | JGI IMG/M metagenome (GOLD analysis project Ga0299914, IMG submission 201361) | Soil microbial communities from uranium-contaminated site in the Upper Colorado River Basin, Wyoming, United States - RVT153D57 (version 2) ... | reverse complement strand
GCAGTCGAGAAAGGCCATGCAGCGACCAGGCCCCGCCTCGCCGCCGTCGATCTTCAACGGGAAGAACCCGATTATGCAGCGAGTGTCGAGGACATGCTGGATGTCGCCACCGATGTTCTCCGCATGAATGCACCCGTCCTGAAAGGCCAGGTGATGCATCGGAAATATGTCGCTGGTGATTTGCCGCCCCGACTTGTGGTGCACATACTCATACTCGCCGAAGAACTCGGTGATCGGCATTCCAACATGGGCCTCGAACTGCTGCGCAAGATCGGGGCGCATCTCGCGGATGGTCGTGTTCATTGGATGGTCGCCCGAGCCGGCGTCTATCCCCCACCAGCTGATCTCCAGCTCTCCCATCCAACGCGCGAGTTCGATGCCTCCACCTGGGTGCATACAGAAGTACCGTACGAGGTCCTGCTCGGCCTGGCCTTGGTAGTACCGGTGCCAGCCGGTGTGGAGGATGATGATGTCGTGCGGCTTCACCTCGACCTTGGAGGTGATGTGCTCCGGCCTGATCACGTCCCAGTCGCGGCACACATCGCTCACGTCGACGATCACGCCCTCGTGGATGAGTTTCGTCAGCGGAAGGTCCGAGATCCCTTCCATGGTGTCGGTGCCGTGCATGGGCCCGTCAAGGTGGGTACCGGAGTGCAACGACACCTCGAGGCGCTGCGAGACGATCTTGTTGGTCTGCAGGTTCTGGGTGTAGTAGAGCTTGCCGCCTGGGTACCCGACCCAACCGGGAGTGTGGATGCTCCACGGGTGCGTGAGGTCGACGACCTTCATGGCTGGTCTCCTTCGTCCTGGACTGGATCGGGCCCGTCGAGAACATCCACGGCGAACACGTGCAGTACATCGGCGAACAGGCGGTAGCACGCGATCAGGACGACCAGCTCGATGAGCGATGCCACGCCCAAGCGCTCGCATAGGTCCTTGTCCTGCCGCGCGTCGACGTTGTCCCCCTGCTCGACGAGTGCAGCGATCGGGCGGGCATTGTCCTCTCGCTCGTCGTCGAGCACCGCGGCGGTTGAGTCATGCAAGGCACTGACTCTCCGGGTGGTCGACGGAGGGCGCGTGACACCTTCGTGCGCGTACCACTCGTAGCTCGCCCTGAATGTCGCTGCCACGGCGCGCACCGCTCGCGATCGCTGAGCGCGGTGTCGTACCTGATCGTGTCGCCCAGCCGAGCTCAATGGTGCTCCGACCGCGGGTCGTGCACCATCGCGTTGAAGGGATCGGTCAGCGCGCTGTCGTGATCGCGGACCGCGAGCTGTTGCGATGCCCGACGGCCACCGACGATGTCGTCGTGCACGGCGAGCCCTTCGGCGTCGAGCTGGTGAGAACGGAGCCCCTCGAGTCGGGTCACGGCACCGTCGCCCCGCCCGCGACGCTGAGGATCTGTCCCGTGACGAAGGATGCGTCATCAGACGCGAGGAAAGCGATAGCCGCCGCCTGCTCGCGAGGTTCCCCTCGCCTGCCCATCGGGATCGACGCCACCACGCTCGCCACCATCTGGGCGTTCCAGTGCTGAAGCTCGGGGTCGGTCTCGGCCAATCGAGGCGTTGCGCGATCGGTCACGGCTGTACCGCCCGGGGCGACGCAGTTCACGCGCACTCCCGTGGTGGCAAGCTCGGCCGCCAGTGAGGTCGTGAGTGCGAACACGCCGCCTTTGGCCGCGGCGTACGGCACTCGGAGCTTGCCTCTTGGAGCGTTTGATCCGACGTTGACGATCGCGCCACGGCCGGCCTCGAGCAGATGCGGAAGGACCGCCTGACAACACCACATCGCGGTGAGCAACGAGCGCTCGATCTCCTGTCGCACCTGTTCCGGTTCGAACGACGTGAACGGCTGCACCCGGATCGACCCACCGACGTTGTTGACGAGGACGTCGATGGCGCCATAGATGTCGATCGCTCGGGCCATCAGGTGGCGAGCGTCCTCCGGAGCTCCGAGATCCACTTCGATTGCTGTGGCTCGCGCGTCGTGCGCCTTGATGGTGGACGCGACCGCCTCAGCGGCTGCGCCCGCGATGTCCGCTACCACGACGGCTGCTCCCTCGGCGGCGAGACGAAAGGCGGTCGCCTTGCCGATGCCCTGAGCGGCGCCGGTGACGATCGCGGTGCGGCCCTCGAACCGCCGTGCACCACATGCATCGGGGCTGAGGTCCGACGCGTTCATTGGACCCGTACGCTCAAGTGAGTGCCGTCGACGGCGACCGCATAGATGGCCAGCGGCTCGGTCGCCGGCCGCTTGAGGACGGCACCCGTGCGGACGTCGAAGCGAGCGCCGTGGAGCGGGCACTCGATCTCGTGACCGTGGAGGGCACCTTCGTCGAGGAACGCTAGGGCGTGTGTGCAAATGGCGTCGACGGCGTAGAGCCCGGTCGGGGTGGAGCAGAGCACGACGTCGTGATCACCGGCCGTGACCAGTCGCATCTCGCCTACCGGTAGGTCGCTTGGAGCGAAATCGATGTGGCAGGGTTCAGCCACGTCGGCTTCTCTCGGGCACGGAGGGCCTGACCTTGTCCCGTGCCGGCACGGTGACGGGCACGACCAGCGGGGTGCCTTGCGCAGCGCGGCGCTCCCGCTGTCGGTCACGCGAACCGAAGACCACCATCCGCCGGATGGCCACCATCATCGAATCCGTGGGTGCGAGGTTCTCGGGTGTCCAGTACCGCGTCGGCGAGGCGATTCGATTGTCTTGTCCGGAGAAGTTGTAGTTCTTCCACCAGTTGAAGTACATCGCAAACCACAACCGGACCAGTGCGCGGCCAAACGTTGTTCGCACGCGCCGATTGTGGACGTAGACGATCCTCGACAGGTTGGGTGCGACGGGAACGGCGAAGCGCGTGTACATGAAGATTCCAGAGTTGATGCGGACGATCCCCGGGAGGTGCCAGCAGTAAGTTCCAGCACCGTCGGCCCACTCGTCCGCGGTCGCGTACGGAAAGGCCGAACGTGCCTTGCGCCAGTCGCTGAAGACAACAAACCGGTACCAGGGCCGGAATGCACGCCACACCAACTGCCGCGACCGACCAAGCGGCCACACTCCCCCAACACCCGGGTACTCGAGCTGGTAGGGCACCTGGCCAGCCTCATCAGCGTATGGGTTGCGGCCGCCCCTGACAGGCACCAGCGCCCGATCATCGACAGTGTGCACCCGCGGGCCAAAGGGAGTGCGGGGACGGGCACAATCCCGCGTGAGCTGCTGAAGCGAGTTGAGGTGGGCGTAGGTGGCATTGTGGGAATCGCCTTGGTTCTCCAGCGCGATGAGCCACGGCATAGGCCAATAGGTGTAGGTAGTCAGGAGAACGGTCTGTTCGCCCTCGAAGAACTCGGGCGGGATGTCCTCCTCGGGGGGAGCAGGCTCGCCCTCGCCCATCCACGTGAAGACCCAACCCCGCAGCTCGATCGTCGGGTACGACCTTGCACGCAAGATGTCCGGCATCTTCGACGATGGGCCCTCGGTCAGAAAGGCGCGGCACTCACCGGTGCCATCGAAGACCGCTCCGTGATACGGACATGACACCGTGCCCGGGTAGTGGCACTTGCCGCCTGCCAGGCTCGCGCCGCGGTGAGGGCACACATCGCTGAGCGCCGCGACATTCCCCTCCTCGTCGCGGAAGAGAACGAGCTCTTCACCAAGCATCTGCCAGAACAGTGGCCGATCACGGGGCACGCGGCGCGCAGGCACGGTGGGATACCAGTACTCACGCAAACCCAAAGCGGGCACGAGAGGTCGGAGGTCGGCGCTGAGATCCGACTCGTCGACGTCGGCGATCGGTTCGGTGATCGCGTGTTGCAAGAGACCCCGCGGAGCGTCCCGCTGCAGCCGCCTCTCGGTGCGCCGTTCACGCCATCTCAGGATCGCGCCCATGGTCAGGACTCCTCGGTCGCCAGTCGTTCCATCGCCCGCTCCACCAGACCTGCCGCCGCGTCGAGCTTCCACCGGTTGCGCCGCAGTGGGTGAGCGATCCGACCGAGCTCCCGGCGCAAGGCCGCAACGTGGTCTGCGCCTTCCCCGATCGCTCGCTCAGTCCCGCGCGCCCGCCATGGCACCGGAGCCAGCGAGCCGAAGACGACTCTCACCTCGCTCGGGCTGCCGGCGGCGCCGCGTGGTGGCGGCAGCCAGCTGATGCAGGCGCTCACGACAGCGAAGTCGCCCTGCCACAGGCGGACCTTCTCGAACGCTGCGATTCGTCGCCGCGCCTCGGCTGGTAGCACCACAGCCGTTACAAGGTCGTCGCGGGCAAGAACCGTCTCGCCGGGACCGACATAGAGCTCGTCGATCGAGACCTGCCGGTCCTGCCCGCGAGCATCCAGCACGCGCACCGATGCATCGAGCGCTAGGAGGGTTGTGGCGAGGTCGCTCGGAGTCACCGCCTGGCATCGGTGGGCCCCCATGGCGGCGTGGTAGAAGCGGTGATCGCCCTCGACTGCGTAGCAGGGGCAGGTCGACCCGCCGCGCTTGTAGCAGACGAAGCCGTTTCGGAAGAACCAGCAGCGCTTCTCCTGCAGCAGGTTGCCGGCCACGGTCGCCATGTTGCGGATCTGGGGGGAGGCGATGGTCTCGATCGTCTCGGCGAGCACGGGTACGTCGTCGCGGAGCGCCCTGGCCGCCTCCGAGAGCGTGACCGTGGCGCCAAGGCGGATCGAGCCGTCCTCGGGCAGCTCGACGGTGCGCAGTTGGGGCAGCCGGTGTAGCGAGACCAGGGTCTCGCCGTGGGCGAGGCCCTGCTTGGCCCGCGGGAGGACGTCGGTCCCGCCCGCGACGACCTCCCCGTCTGCGAGCGCACGTGACACCTCGTTGATCTGCGTGGGAGCGACGAGGGTAGAGGGCCGCGCGCCGTCGCGCCGAGCGAATCGTGTGCCGACGCGGTCGAGCAGCTGGAGCACGCCACGCGGGTACCCCCAGCGCATGGCGCCGATGAACCAACGGCCAGGCCGCCGCCAAGCGGGGCGGACCTCGACGCCACCATCCCGCTGCGCTCGCAGCGCACCGAGCACCTTGTCGGGAGTGATCGGTAGATCCCGGATGCGGACGCCGACGGCGTCGAAGACGGCATTGGCGACTGCCGGCGCCGGCGGCACCACTGGAAGTTCGCCGATGCTCTTGGCGCCGTGCGGCCCCGCCGGCTCGTGAGCATCGAGGAGCACGACGCGCACCGGTGGTGCGTCGGCTGCCCGGGGCACGGCGTAGTTGACAAACGCCGGGTTCACGATGCGTCCCGCCTCGTGGATGACCTCCTCCCCCAGTGCGGCACCGAGACCCATGACTACTCCTCCGATCACCTGACCCTCGGCGAGGATCGGGTTGATGACCGCACCGCAGTCGTGGACGGCCACGTAGTCGATGACATGGATCTCGCCGGTGCGTTCGTCGACGTCCACCTCGACCGCATGGGCGGCAAAGGCGTAGCTGGCGGACATGTTGACGTGAGCCTTGTCGCGTCCGGGCATCTCGACATCGGGCACGACGTAGTCCGCGGTCACCGAGAGATGACCGTCGCTGGCACCGCTACTCGTGCGCACGAGGTCGCCGAGCGATGTGCTCCCCCCATCGTCGGCAACGACCTTGCCGTCGCACAGTGACACCTCCGTGCCGAGCTTCTGGCGGCCGAGCTCCCGGATGCGGTCAGCTAGGCGACCGGCGGCAGCGGCGACAGCCTGGCCTCCCATCTGGGTGCCTCGCGAGGACCACGCCCCCATGTCGAAGGGCGTCGTCTCGCTGTCCATCATCTCGACGACGACTTCACCGGGGTCTACGCCGAGTGCCTCGGCCGCGACCTGCGCTAGGACCGTGCGCTGGCCGGTTCCTGGGTCGGCGCCGCCGAACCGGACCGTGACAGCGCCATCCTCGTCCACATCAACCGTGGCCTCGCTGCGGTTCGCGCCCTCATACGTGTAGTACCCGCTGCCCTGCATGGCCACCGCGAGGCCGACACCGCGCCCGCGCCGGCGGTTCCGGCGTTTGGTGACCCATCCGATCTCGGTATGCGCCCGCTCGATGCACTCGGCGAGCCTTGAGGTCTTGATCCGAGCACCGCTGAGAGTTGTGGTGTCGGGCCGGTTCGCGTTTCGCAGTCGGAACGTCACGGGGTCGATGCCGAGTTCGCCGGCCAGGTCGTCGACGAGGCTCTCGATGGCGAAGGTCACCTGGGGGTTGCCGTAGCCGCGGAACTGCCCGCCCGGCTGGATCGCGGTGTCGATCAGACGGCCGTCGATCGCGACGCCGATCGGCTCGTACAGGGTCCCGAAGGAGCGGACACCGGAGGCGAGCACCGACGGACCGGAGTGGTTGTACGCACCGTTTTCCACGTCGACAGTTGCCTCGACGGCACATAGGGCACCACCTTCGTCGGCCGACATCCGCAACCCGACCTCGAAGCGGTGACGTGTCTTCGTGGTCGAGAACTCCTCCTCGCGTGTGAGCGCCAAGAGCACGGGCCGGCCTGCACGTCGGGCCAGAGCTGCGACCACGACCTCGTGCTCAGAGATCTTGCTCTTCGAGCCGAAACCGCCACCGACGGCCACCTCGCGGCACACCACCTGCGCCTGGTCCAGCCCCAGGGCGCTGGCCACCTCCTTGACGACGAAGTACGGGGCCTGAGTCGAGGTCCACAGCTCGAGCCGCTCCTGTTCGGGATCCCACCGCGCAACGGTGGTGTTGGGCTCGAGGCAGGTGTGCGCGATGCGGGGGTAGGAGAAGCGAGCCTCCACCGCCACAGCCTCCCGCGCTCGAGCCCGGGCGAGATCACCCCACCGACGGGTCATCGCGACCGCCAGGCCGGACTCGGCGGTGTCGCGGTCGTGAAGCGGCCGAGACCTCCGGCGCGCGTCGCCAAGTACGGTCGTGGCAGCAAGGCGCCGGTAGCGGACGTCGATCACCGCCAGCGCCGAACGCAGGGCGTCCTCCGTCTCCGCGGCCACGGCAGCGACCTCCTGGCCAACGAACCGAACGACATCGCGTGCCAGCGGTGGTCGGTCGGCGAGAGGTCCACCATGGTGGATGTACAGGGCGTCGGCGGGCAGGTCGGCGGCCGTGATGACGGCGTGGACGCCGGGTACGGCGAGCGCCTGGGAGGTGTCGATCGACTTGATCTCGGCATGCGGGAGCGGTGAGCGCAGGACTCCGCCGAGGAGCATTCGGTCGAGACGGATGTCGCCCGCGTAGCGCTCGACGCCCGAGGTGATCGCCTCCCATCGCAGCTGAGGGATGCGCGCACCAATGACGCTCACGACCTAGCTCCGGTGACTCGACGTTCGGCGGTCTCACGCACCGCCTCGACGATCCCGACATAGCCGGTGCAGCGGCAGATGTTGCCGGACATCGCGTGGCGCACGTCATGCTCGGACGGGTGGCCCCCACCGCGGAGCAGTGCGCTGGCGGATACCAGCTGCCCGGGCGTGCAGAACCCACACTGGAAGCCGCCGTGCTCGGCGAAGGCACAGCGGAGGTCCCCGTCCCGCTGAACGATGCCTTCGATCGTCACGACCTCGTCCTCGATGCGGGAGGCCAAGCTGATGCAACTCAGCACCGGAACCCCTCCGACAAGCACGGTGCAGGCACCACATTCGCCTCGACCACAGCCCTCCTTGGAGCCGGTGAGGCCGAGCGGACCGCGAAGCACCTGCAACAGCGTCTCGCTGGGCCCCACCGCCAGCTCGTGGTCGATCCCGTTGACCCGAAGCAGCACAGCCGTGGCCACCTCGGCGCCGTTGCCGCAGTTGCGTCGCCGGCGTCCGATCATCGGGCATCTCCAGGGCGCTCGGCACCAACACCGGCTTCTGCATCAGGCACCGTGCCCCAGTACTTCGCGACCGCGCCGGCGTCGATTCGTAGATCGACTCCGGTGATGAACGCCGCCTGCGGTGAGAGCAGGAAGCTCACCGCTGCGGCATAGTCGCTCGGCGACGGCATCTGGCCCATCGGCAGCAGGGCTCGCCGCAGCTCCGCGCGGGACGACGCCTGCCAGCGGTCACCGGGCTCACCCCATGAAGCCGCCCGCTGCTGCGCCTCACCCATGTCGGTGGAAGTGGGGGTGATGCTGTTCACTCGGATCCCGTGGGGAGCGAGATCCATCGCGGCCGCCCGCGTGAAGCCGAGAATGGCGGACTTGGCCGTCGAGTAGGCGATATTGCCTGGCTGGCCCTGATGCGCCGCTGTGGACGCCACGTTGACCACCGCGCCCTTCGACCCGCGGTGGATGATGGCGTCGGCGACGTGCTTGGTGAAAAGAAAGGCGCTCGTCAGGATGACGTCCAGCTGTTGATGCCATGCCTGTGCCGGCATATCCAGCAGTCCGCGTTCGTCGTAGTAGGCGGCGGCGTTCACGAGGCCGTCGACGCGGCCGAGGCGGCCGACTACCCCGTCGATGCACTTGCGAACCGCCGAGTCATCGGTCGCGTCGATCACTGCAGCCGTTGCCTCACCACCCGTGGCGCGAATCTCGGCGGCACACGACTCGGCATAGGTGGCCTTGCGGTCGACGCAAACGAGGGTGGCGCCGGCTGACGCCGTGCCGAGCGCGATGCCCGCCCCGATATTCGGGCTCGTACCAACCACCACGACGACGAGGTCCTCGAGCATCAGGACGCTCCGTCCGGTCCGAACACGGCGAAGCACTTGTTCGAGTTGAACAGGTGGGTCTCGACCATCTCGGTCCACATCGGCCGGTGGTCGAGCTCGGCCATGGCGCCGACCAAGCAGAACCAGTTCAACATCTCTTGCTGGCCGCTATCTTCGACCTCGGCCAGCGTCACGGCGCGCCACGTGGCGTAATCGCGGGCCCGCAGCGCGTCGTAGAGACGACGGTCAGCGGGCGTGTCGGGATACATGTATTGGTGCTTGCCCGTGAGGAAGCCGTGCGACCAACTGGCGGAGGCGCACACGACGGCCCGGTATGGTCCGGCGGCTAGCACGCGGGCCGTCGCCCGCCCGAGGTCGAAGCATCGCGCCGGCGTCGGACTCGGTGGGTCGAGCGATTCCGGATCGGCCTGGAGGCACGGGTCCGGGAGGAAGCCGCGTTGGGTGATGACCCGACGGCCGTAGCAGTTCACGGCAAAGGGTACGACCGGGATGCTGAAGCCGCGCCGGTCGTAGTCGAGGTACAGGACCGTGTTGAGGAAGGCATGGGAGAGGCCCGGATGGTGGCGTGGTTCGTACGCGTAGGCGACGTCAAAACCTTCCTCCAGCAGACCGGACACGAGTGCCTTGGCCGCGGGACGATGGCCCGCCACCACGATCTCGGCATCGTCCGGCTCGCCCCAAACGTTGGGGCCGTACTTGACCATCGACCAAGGGGTTCGCGACCCCTCGTAGGCCAGCACTGAGAAGGCCGGGATGAGGTCTTCACGGAAGTTCTCGTACTGGTCGTCACCCCACAACACGATGAGGTCGGGAGCGAACTCGTCGATCGCAGCGCGCGCCCGGCGCAGGTGCTCGACCAGGGCCGCCCGGTGGCGGGCGGCGGCCGCCTCCCCCTCGTCGGCGGCCCACTCAAGACGCATCTCGTCCGGCCAGTTCTCCGGATGGCGGAGCCGGGGCGGGAAGCCCTCCTGGCGGAGCAGCGCACTCAGCGTGCCGGACATCGTGGCATCAGGCCCTGCGAGCCTCGGGTAGTGGGTAACGCCGACACCGAGAACCTCACCCATTGGTCGCCTCCCGGGGTATCGCCACGATGCCCTGGTCGATGAGTGCCGCGATTCGGCGCCGGTCGAGGCCAAGCCCACGCAGCACCGCGACCGTGTCCGCCCCGGCCGCGGGAGCACGCGGCACGGTGGGGCGCTGGTCGCCGATCGTGCAGGGGTCGGCGACGGCTCGCGGCAGGTCAGGGTGGTCGGTGGCGACAAAGGCACCTGCGTCGTCGGCCCGCCGACTCTCGAGAACCGCCGCGTGATCGACCACCGGCTCCCACCGGATCCCCTCGGCGTCGAGCCGCGCGGCCCACTCCGCTAGCGGGCGGCTGGCAAAAGCCTCCTCGAGGGCGACCACCACTTCGGCCGACCGCGCCGCAAGGTCGGACCGGAGCCCACCACCGTGATCGGTCGCGCGCACAGCGGGATGGTCGAGCGTTCGAGTGAGCCGTTCCCAGTCGCGCTCTGGATCCATCACCTGTAGGTACAGGAGTCGGTCGTCGGCGGTGCGAAACCAGTTCAGCGTTGGCATGCGCGTGCCGTACCGGTCTGGCGGTGAGGGCTTCCCCGTAAGGAGCGCGTCGCTCAGCACCGAGCCCTGCATCCAGATGCCTGTCCGTAGAAGGGAGGTCGTGACGAAGGACCCTCGTCCGGTCCGTTCGCGTCCGGCTAGGGCGGCTGACACAGCTCCTGCGAGCACTACACCGGCCACGCGATCACCCATGCCACCCGAGGCCTGAGGCGGTGCCCCGCCACATGACGCCGCGAAGTAGGCGGCCAGGCCGGTCTGCGCCCAGAAGGCACCGTGGTCGAACGAGGCTCGGTTCTCGTCGGGGCCCCCGAGGCCGTAGCCCGTGATCTGGCCGTAGACGAGCCGTTCGTTGTGGGCGGCGAGATCGCGGTACGTGAGCCCGAACCGTTCGAGCACCCGGGGAAGCGCGTTCGTAACGAAGACGTCGGACCCCGCTACGAGGTCAATGACGATCTTACGGCCGGGCAGCGTGTCGAGATCCACGGCGACGCTGCGCTTGCCCCGGTTGTGCAGCTCGAAACGCGGGTTTACCCGGTTGCCACCTTCCAGCGTCTTAGATGCCGCGCCGGCGTCGCGGCCCAGATCGCCCCAAGGTGGCTCGACCTTCACGACGTCGGCACCCCACGCAGCCAACAGCGCACCGCACGCCGCGGCGGCAGCCATCGCGCCCACCTCCACCACCCGCACGCCGTCGAGCGGTGTGGTGGTCATGCCATCACTATCGGCTGCCGTGACCACGTGGTCGCCTCCGCTCAGTTCGGCTTGACAGACTTCGTCGACCGGTGGTCGGGGACCTCGCGCCCCGCGCCGAGCTCCCTGGCGCGTCGATAGGCGAGGTAGGCGACTGCCAGATCCTGCATCCCGGTGCCGACAGACTTGTACAACGTGATGTCGTCGGGGCTCAGGCGCCCTGTCGCCTGCCCCGCCACCAGCTCGGTCAGCTCCACGATCCCTGACTCGTCGATAGCGCCGGCCTCAACGGCGGCGATGCCGTCGCCCGATTCCGTGAGCAGGCCCCGCGTATCGACGACGATGCAGGTGGCCCGGCGCCACACCTCGGCATCGATCTCGCGCTGCGTCGGCATCGTGGAGCCGATGGACGTAACGTGCTGGCCCACCTCGAGCCACCGCCCGAGGAGTGCCGGAACCCCATCGGTGAGGGTAGCTGCCACCACGATGTCGGCGCCGGCGATGGCACGCTCAGGTCCGTCGACGGGTTCGATCTCGAAGCCGAGGCGCTCAGCCATCTCGCTCGCAAAGCGCCGGCGCCGGTCCCGATCGC
>Ga0299914_10003245_pt1 | contig 11455 bp, 11 predicted proteins | sample RVTome_10_FD_201361 | JGI IMG/M metagenome (GOLD analysis project Ga0299914, IMG submission 201361) | Soil microbial communities from uranium-contaminated site in the Upper Colorado River Basin, Wyoming, United States - RVT153D57 (version 2) ... | reverse complement strand
GATCCGCTGGACTCGACCAGCCGAATTCTCGATCCGCGCGTCGTCGGCGAGGAGCATTACCGGACCGCGCGCGACGTGCAGCGCGTGCTGCAGACCTACAAGTCGCTGCAGGAGATCATCGCCATCCTGGGCATGGACGAGCTGTCGGAAGACGACAAGCTGACGGTGACGCGCGCCCGCAAGATCCAGCGCTTCCTGTCGCAGCCCTTCCATGTGGCCGAAGTGTTCACTGGATCGCCGGGCAAGCTGGTCGACCTCGAAGACACGATCAAGGGCTTCCGCGCGATCGTGGACGGCGAGTATGACGACCTTCCCGAACAGGCCTTCTACATGGTCGGCCCGATCAGCGAAGCCGTCGAGCGCGCGAAACGTCTCGCGGCCGAGGCGGCGTAGGCGCAGGGAGAGCGTATCGTGGCCGACAAGGTTCACTTCGAGCTGGTATCGCCGCAGCAGCTTCTGCTGTCGGAATCCGTCGACATGGTCGTCGTGCCCGGTGCGGAAGGCGACTTCGGCGTCCTCGCCGATCATGCGCCGCTGATCTCCACCATCCGGCCGGGGACCATCACCGTCTATCAGGGCGACAAGGTCTCCGAGCGCATCTTCGTCGCGGGCGGATTCGCCGAGGTCACGGCGGAGCGGTGCACCGTGCTGGCCGAGGAGGCGGAGCCGCTGAGCGACATCGACCGGGCGGCGGTGGAGGCCGAGCTGCGCAATCTGCGCGACGACCTCGGTACTGCAGAGTCTGATGAGGACCGGGGGCTGCTCGAATCGCGGATTGCCGTCGCCGAAGCGAAGATCGAGGCCGTCGACGCCCAAGTTTACCAGTGACCGTCCGGCCGCCGAGACGTTTTCCGAACGCTATGCGACGAGGTTGAACAACGCGCCGGGCGTGGCGCTGCCGCCGGATGCGGCCGGCCCGATCGGCGCGGTCCCTGCAAGGCCGCCCTCTCCGGCGCCGGCCTCGTTCGCCTTCTCCAGCTCCTCGGCTTCTTGTTCCCGTTTTTCCTGACGCGCTTGCTGGATCGTGGCCTCGGCTTCGGCGGCGACCTGCCGGTCCTTGGCCGAGGGATTCGACGGGGCCAGCGCCGCACGCTTGACGATCTCCATCTTTCGGATGGTCGCGTCGGGATTGTTCGGCACTTCGCTGGTGTCGATCTTCACTTCGCCGCTGACCGCATAGGAGCGTCCGTCCGGGCCGCGGACGGTCTTGTAGGTCGGACTGCCGGCATGGGGGCCACCGGCAAGCTTGTGCGCCGCCTCATGGGCCCGCACCTCGCGGTCGCGGGCCTGCAGCTCTTGAACCTTCTTCTTCTCGTCTTCGGTGAGCTCCTCGGTGCCGCCTGTGCCACCCTGGCGAGTAGTCTCGTCCGCCGAGGTCTGCTCGCTCTGCCCATCTTCCTGCGCGGCGAGCTGGCTTCCACTGCTCAGAAGCGGCTTCGGGAGCGCGTCCGACCGGTCGCCGGCCGCGGCGGATGGGGATGAGCCTTCCTCCGTCCGGCGCTCGGGTATCGGAAGGGCCTCCGGCCGGACCCGTGGCGCGCCCGGAAAGGGCCGTCCGGCGGCCTCGATAAAGCTGGAGATCGTTCCCGATTCGGTCATCGAACGCTCTGCGGCACGGGTGCGTCTGGCCCAAGCCCCCGCACCGGCTACACCATCTGAAATACGGAAACAAGGTTAAGAATTGGTAACCTTTTCTGCGCCGGCCCGTGCCGTGGCGAAGGCCGCGAATTCCGTCACGATCTGCCGATAAAGGTCCTGCTTGAAGGGGATGGCGAGCGCCGGCAGATCGGCGATTTCCGCCCAGCGCCAGGCCTCGAATTCCGCTTCATGCGCATTGAGGTCGATGTCTCGGTCGTCGCCGGTGAAGCGGAAGGCGAACCAGCGCTGGGTCTGGCCGCGATAGCGCCCCCCCCAGGCCTGTCGCGAAAGGTCGGCCGGGAGGTCGTAGCTCAGCCAATCCGCGCTGGCGGCCAGGAGCACGGCCTTATCGGTCCCGACTTCCTCCCGCAGCTCGCGCCAGGCGGCCTGTTCCGGGGTTTCGCCGTCGTCGATGCCGCCCTGCGGCATCTGCCAGTGTTCGCCCGCGACGTCGATGCGGTTGCCCAGGAAGACCTTGCCGTCCGCGTTGAACAGCATGATCCCGACGCCGGGCCTGTAAGGCCGCGTGTCGTCGCCTGCCGTCTTCGTCATTGACTGCGCTGTGGAGCGGGGAGGGCGGACACCGGCGCCAGCGCGATGCCCTTCGAGCCGAGCGATGCGGTCCACGCCTTGAGCCGGTTGACCGTGACCGGATAGGGCCGCGCCACGGCCACGGCGGACCCGTACCGGCGCGCACGCGCTTCCACTTCGGTCAGCTGGCGGTCGATCTTGTCGGCGGCAAGCTCCCGATCAATCAGGGCATCGCTGACCGCGACCGCGAGTTTCAGCTCTTTCGCCAAGTCCTCCGTCACGCCGACCGGATTTTCCTTGGTATCGACGATCATCAGGCCACGAGTCTTGATCTCCGACAGGATGGGGCTCAGCACGCGGGGCTTCGTGACCAGCCCCGAGCCCATATAGATCGATACGCCGATGTAACCGGTGCCGCGGCTGAGAATCCAGCCGAGCCGGCGCAGGTTCTGATCGATCGGCACGCTGGTGAGAAGGGTGTGCGGTCCAGGATCGCTGCGCGGATAGTCCGCAGGCTCCATCGGCAGATCGATCAGCACTTCGTGGCCCGCGCCGCGGCTCTTGTCGATCCAGTCGGCCAGGTTCTTCGAGAACGGCGCGAAAGACAGGGTGACTGCGCCCGGCAGGGAGTCGATGACGCTCTTGGTCGCATTCTCCGAGACGCCGAGGCCGGTAACAACGACGGCGATGCGGGGCCGGCTGTCGACGCTGCTGAAGGGGCGGGCATAGACGCGCCACGGCGTCCGCCCGTCCTTACCGATGACCGGTAGCGGGCCGAGGTCGCTTTTCTCGATGAGCAGCGGGTCGGGATGGGGATGGAGTCCTGCCGCGGCGACAGTCATGACCTCCGGACCGCGCGGTCCCGCCGGGCGCCCGCCCGGCGCGGTATCGCCGTCGCTGACCGGCGGCTCCGCGTCCACCGCCGCGTTTCCCCGGCCGTCCGGCTCGGCGGCGCGGAAGCTGTTGAGCGACATCGTGACATGCGGCCCGTTGCCGCCAGGGCTCGCGGCGTGCCGGCCGGTCAGGTAAAGCCAGGCACCGCCGCCGGCGAGCGACGTCAGGGTTATCACCCATGCAACGACCAGCAAGGCCGATAACGGTCCCCCGCCGCCGGTCTCCGGGTCCGGCGGCTCCTTCGGGGAATCCCCCAGCGCGGCGTTACCGCCGCGCGGCTTTAAAAATGGCAGTCTCAGAGTCCTCGATCCTAGTTGACCATGCGGCCCCGATAGAGCGCGATTCCCCGCAGAAGGTCGAGCGCCCGGGCGAGCTGAAAGTCCTCGGCCTTCGGATCCTTCTTCGCGGTTTCGTCGCTCTCCGGCGCGCCGCCGTCCTTGCCGTCCTTCTTGGCGCCGGCGCCGGGCTGCTCGGGCGCCTTCTGGGTTCCGTCCGGTTTCGGCGCCTCCGGCTTTTTCTGCTCTTCTTCCTTGCTGGGCTCGGCGGCGTTCGGCGCCTCTTCCTCGTTGCGCAGCGAGCCGCGGAGCTCCCGCTCCGATCGTCCCGGCTCCGCCGCATCGAGCGGCTCGATCTTCGCCTGCTGGACGAGGATGTCCGGCTCGATGCCCTTGGCCTGGATCGAATGGCCGCTCGGCGTGTAGTAGCGCTGGGTCGTCAGCTTGATCGCGCCGCTGCGGCCGAGCGGAATGATCGTCTGGACGGAGCCCTTCCCGAACGTCTTTGTGCCGAGCAGGATGGCGCGCCGGTGATCCTGCAGCGCGCCGGCGACGATCTCCGAGGCGGAGGCGGAGCCGCCATTGATCATGACCACCAGCGGCTTGCCGTCGATCAGATCGCCCGCCGTGGCGTAGAAACGCTGTCCGCTGTCGTCCTTGCGGCCGCGCGTCGAGACGATCTCGCCTTGCTCGATGAAGCTGTCGGACACGGTGACCGCCTGGTCGAGCAGGCCGCCCGGGTTGTTTCGCAGGTCGAGAATGTAGCCGGCAACGTCGTCGCCGATTTCCTTCTTAAGCCGCTCGATCGCCTGCTTCACGCCCTTGTCCGTCTGCTCGCTGAAGCTGGTGATACGGATGTAGCCGATCTTGCCTTCAGCCCGCGAGCGGACGGACTGGATGCGGATACGGTCGCGCGTGAGCGTCACGTCGAAGGCGGCCTGGTTGCCGCGGCGAATGGTCAAGATGATGTCGGTCTTCACGGGCCCGCGCATCTTCTCGACGGCTTCGCTCAGGGTCATCCCCTGCACCGGCTCGCTGTTCAAGTGCGTGATCAGGTCGCCGGCCTGGAGGCCAGCGCGGGCGGCCGGGGTCTCGTCGATCGGCGACACGACCTTGACGTAGCCCTTCTCCATCGTGACCTCGATGCCGAGGCCGCCGAACTCGCCCTTCGTCTGCACCTGCATGTCGCGGAACTTCCTCTTGTTGAGGAAGGTCGAGTGCGGGTCGAGATGGGCCAGCATGCCTTCGACGGCGGCTTCGATGAGCTCTTCGTCCGACACGCTTTCGACGTAGTCGCTGCGCACGCGCTCGAAGACGTCGCCGAACAGTTCCAGCATCCGATAGGTATCGGATTTGCTCTCCTCGGCGGCGAACCCCGTCGGCACGATGGCGCCGGCAACGAAGCCCAACACGACTCCTCCGGCGACCGCCGTCACAACGCTAGGCATAAGACGCTTCATGCCCGTCTATTCCTTTCCAATTGCCCGATGTGGTACTTCGCCCCGAATTTCTTCGCTTCGCGCGACATGCTCGTCAACTCCGATCCCTTCCCCGGTATTCGGCGAACCAGGGCAGGGGGTTGATCGGCTGTCCTTCTCGACGGAGCTCAAAATAAAGCCGCGGGTTGCCGCTATCCGGTTTTGGCATTATGCCAACAGGCTCCCCGGCGAGGAGCCACTGGCCGACGCTGGCGTCGACGCGCTCCAATCCGGACAGCAACGTATGATATCCACCGCTGTGCTCAATTATCAAGATTTGCCCGTAACCGCGGAACGGTCCTGAGAAGACGACCTTACCATCGTAAGGCGCCACCACCCGTCCAGCGGGCCGGGTCTCGAAGGTAAGTCCCTTGGCCGTGTTGCCATAGGGCGTGCTCTCGCCGTAGTGCCGGCTGAGGTCGCCGCGCACGGGCAGCGTGATCGAGCCGCGGTTGGGAAACGGGCGAAGCGCGCTCGGCCGGGGCGCGGTGAGCGCGGCGACTTGCTTTTCCGGCGGCGGCGCGTCCGCCTGCGCGTTGTCGCGGCCATTCTCCTGCGGCTGGGGCGCGGCGGGCGGCGGTGCCGGGCGCTCGGCCTCCAGCCGGGCAAACAGCTCTTTCAGCGTCTCCGCTTCATGGGTCAGCCGCTTGAGCCGCTGGGCCGTCCGTTTCCGCTCCGTCTCGGTTTGCCGCAGCAGTGCGGCCTGTTTCTCGATCACGGCATCGAGCAGGGAATGCTGGTCGGTGTACAGGTCGGCGGCGCCCTTGAGCGCGTCGAGCTGGCGGTTGATGTCGTCGCGCGTCTCGGTAAGCTCCTGGACGCCTTCGCGAAGCTCCTCCGCGCGGTCCTGAATGATCGGCAGCGACGTCCGCAACAGCATCGCCTGACGGACGACCTCCATCGGCTTGCTCGGGGTCAGCAGCAGGGCGCGAGGCGGGTTGCGCGAGAGCCTTTCGAGCGCGAGCAGCGTGCCGCCGATCTGCTGACGCCGCTTCTGCAGCGCCGCCTCCTGCCGCCGCATCTCTTCCTGGGTCTGCTGCAGCCTGCGCTCGAGGCGCGTCAGCAGCGACTCGCTGTCCTGGGTTGCCCGCGCCGCGCCGATCGCCTTTTGCCGCAGCGCCGCGATCTCCGCGGCCAGGGTCTCGGATTTCCGAGTCAGCTCGGCCTCGCGGCTGCGCTGGCTCTCGATCTCGCCTTCGATGCGATTGAGGTCGTCCCGGTTTTGCGCTGCCGTCGCGACCGGTAATAGCAAGGCCACCGCCGTTCCGACAGCGGCCAGCCACGCCGGCGGGAAGGGTCTGTCAGACCGCCTCACGTTGCTCCCCGGCGTGCACGATGAGGGATTTTCCGGTCATCTCCGCCGGCTGCTCGATGCCGATCAGATCCAGGATGGTCGGCGCGATATCCGCCAGCTTCCCGTTCTCCAGGCGCCGCACGCGATGCCTGTCGCCGGTCAGGACCAGAGGAACCAGGTTCGTGGTGTGTGCGGTATGCGGCTGTCCGGTGCCTTTGTCCGTCATCTGCTCGGCATTGCCGTGGTCCGCCGTGATCAGCATGACGCCGCCCGCCGCGCGGATCGCCTTGTCGAGGCGGCCGAGGCACGCGTCCACGGTTTCGACCGCCTTGATCGCCGCGCCGAGGTCGCCCGTGTGACCGACCATGTCGGTATTGGCGAAATTGACCAGGATGAAATCGAACTTGCCGCTGCCGACCGATTCAACGAGCCGGTCGGTCACCTCGATCGCGGACATCTCCGGCTGCAGGTCGTAGGTCGCCACCTTCGGCGACGGCACGAGAATGCGCTCTTCGCCCGGAAACACCGCTTCGTCGCCGCCGTTGAAGAAAAATGTGACGTGGGCGTATTTCTCGGTCTCGGCAATGCGCAGCTGCGTCAAGCCGGCATCGGCCAGCACGCCGCCTAGCACGTGATCGAGCCGCTCGGCCGGAAACAGGGCCGGCATGAGTCGGTTTAGCGCCTCGGAGTACTCGACCATGCCGAGGGCGGCGGCGAAGGCCACCGTCCGGCCGCGGTCGAAGCCGTCGAAGCCCGGATCGACCAGCGCCATGAGAATTTCGCGCGCCCGGTCGGCGCGGAAATTCGCCATCAGCAGGCCGTCGCCGTCCTGCATCCCGCGATAGCCGCCGATCACCGCCGGCAGCATGAACTCGTCGGTGACCTTGGCTGCATAGGAGGCTTCGATCGCCCGCCGCGGATCCGCCGCGGCGGCGCCCTCCGCCAGGACCAGCGCGCGGTAGGCTTTCTCCACCCGATCCCAGCGCTTGTCCCGGTCCATCGCGTAGTAGCGGCCGGTCACGGTCGCGACTCGCGCGCCGGGAGCGTCGTCCAGGAACGTGCGCATGTAGCCCATCGCGCTGGAGGGCGGCGTGTCGCGGCCGTCGAGCAGGGCGTGGACGACGTAGGGGATTTTCGCCGCCGCCAGCAGACGCGCGAGCCCGGCGATATGCGCCTGGTGCGAATGCACGCCGCCGGGGGACATGAGGCCGAGTACATGGGCCGTGCCGCCGCTCTTGCGGAGCGTGGCGACGAAGGCCTGGAACGCGGGCAGCTCGGGAATGAGGCCGCGGGCGAGCGCGTCGTCGATCCGCGGCAGGTCCTGCATCACCACGCGGCCGGCGCCGAGGTTCATGTGCCCGACCTCGGAATTGCCCATCTGTCCGGCCGGCAGTCCGACATGGCCTTCGGACGCGTCGAGCCGGCCGCGCGGGCAGGTCGCCGTCAACCGGTCCCAGACAGGGGTGCGGGCGAGGGTGATCGCGTTGTCGTCGGAATCCTTGCGCTCGCCCCATCCATCCAGGATGCACAGGAGTACGGGACGTGGCCTTGCCGATTTTTCCATGCGTGGCGGTCGATACTCTGAGACTGGAAGTAATAATGTGGGGCGGAGAATAACCGGATTCCAGCGCCAAGAAAACGTTATGTGATTAGTCCTTATGGTATGGATGCCCGGCCAGGATCTGCTGCGCCCGGTAGAGCTGCTCCATCAGCATGCCGCGCACCAGAAGATGCGGCCAAGTCATTATTCCAAAAGATATTTTCAAAGACGTCTCCGCCAGGAAGGCAGCATCCAGGCCATCGGCCCCGCCGATCACGAAGGCGAGATCGCGCACAGCGCTGTCCTGCCAGCCGCGGATGCGGTCGGCAAATTGCCGGCTGTCGAGCTGGAGTCCGCGCTCATCGAGGGCGACGACGACCGCGCCGCCGGGCAGGGCGGCGCGCAACAGGTCGGCCTCGCGGCGCTGCCGCTCCGCCGTCGGCAAGGGGCGGCGCTCCTCAACTTCGCGGAAGGAGAGCGGCCAGTGTATGCGGCCGCGATAGGTTTCGACCAGGTCGTATTCGGCGCTGCGGCGAAGCCGCCCGACGGCCGCGATGACGATTCGCATGGCGCCTCTGCGCGCCGACTCAGAGCGCGACCCGGCCGATCCGGCTTTCCTGGCGCGGCGCCGCGTCGCCCCACAGCTTCTCCAGCTTGTAGAACTCGCGCACCTCCGGCCTGAACAGATGGACCAAGACGTCGCCGGCATCGATGAGGACCCAGTCGCAATGCTTCTGGCCCTCGATCGAGACATGTTTCGCGCCGCTGCGTTTCAGGCGTTCCACGAGATGATCGGCCATCGCGCCGACATGTCGGCTCGACCGCCCGGATGCGACGACCATGCAGTCCGCGATTTCAGTCTTACCCGCCAGGTCTATCGAGACGATGTCGATGGCCTGATCGTCATCCAGGGACTCTTCGATCAGGGACAGCAATGACCGGCTGTCCATCGGTATCAAGCTATCGGAAGATATGGCTCATTTCCTCGCTGTTCAATCTCCGTGCGCCGCGGCCGCATTATCTAGATTTGGTTTTCTTACTTTGTCTTTTTGGTCTTGGTTTCGTTGCTTTTGCCGACGCTCGGATCGCCGTGGCGGATGCCGGGTGCAGCCTGATGCGCAGGAATACCCAGGCTGGAGGCCTTCGCCAAGCGAGGCAACCGGCCTGATTTTCCTGCAGGCGGCTTTGCGAAAAACGACGCGCCGCCTGCCCTGCCAACGCCCTGAGAGAATAGGATGGCCGGGCGAAAACCGCAACGGCGACGGAACCGAACAGCGTTTGCCAGGATTTCCAGGCCGGCATCTGGATCAGGTTGTCCGCGCCGATGAGCCATACGAAGGTCAGATCCGGGTGATGGCGCTGCAGCGCGCAGACCGTGTCGACCGTGTAGCGCGTGCCGAGACGACGCTCGATATCGGTAACCCGAATGCGCGGATGGCGGGCGATCACTCGCGCCGAGGCCATCCGCTGCTCCAGCCTGGCCATGCCTTTCGCCGGCTTGAGCGGGTTTTGCGGCGAGACGAGCCACCAGACCTCGTCCAGGCCGAGGCGGCGCAACGCGATAACACTGATATGCCGGTGCCCGTCATGGGCGGGATTGAAGGATCCGCCGAGCAGCCCGATGCGGCGATGGCCCCGGGCAGAAGGCTTCGATGCGCGTTCGTCAGCGCGGGATTGGCGCAGGGAAGATCGGCGTTGCATCGGATGGGTCTATGGCGCAGTGGCGAGGAGCCGCAGCCGGCGTTCCGCTAAGCCTACAGGCGGGCACATTTCCCGCCAAGGGTCCGCGTTGCGGTAAGGCCAACAGCCGCTTTTCTTCCCGGTCTATTTGCTGGTGACGCGCATCGCCGCCAGCGCGCTGTTCGGCTGACGATCGGACTGGCCGGCTGGCACGGACTCCCCGGGCGCCGGCGCTATTTCCTGGCCCAGCGAAAAGAAGCCCACCACATGACCGTTCTCGTCCACGTGCGGGATGAAATTGATATGCATCTTGCGCCAGCCGACGCCCGGAAAGTTGGCGACCTGGGAATGGGTCACGTGCTCGCCGGCGAGCACGCGGTCGATATAGGGCTTGAGGCGCCGGAACAGTTCCAGGTCGAGGAAGTCGGCCGTATGGTGCCCGATCATCTCCTCGCGCCGCACGCCGAACCATTCGTGGTACTGCCGGTTGACGTATTGGTAGCGCAAATTCCGGTCGCGGTACGTGATCAGCGCCGGCACCGAATCCATGACAAGCTGCAGCTGCTGTTCGCGCCGGAGGAGTGCGCGCTCCACTTCCTTGAGATCGGTGATGTCCTGGACCATGGAGAAATAGCTCTCGACCTCACCGGATGCGTTCCGCTGCGGCATGAGCGTGGTCAACAGGTCGCACATGCCGCGCCCGGGAAATTCGCATTTCGTGTTGTACTGGACAGTGCGCCCGGACAGCACTTCGGAACGCCGCCCCTTCATCAGCTGGAAATGCGCCTCGTTGCGTACCTCGCTCACATGCCGGCCGATGATCTGGTCGCGCGGCAGTCCGACCCAGTCCGCGTAGGTCTGATTGACGTACAGGTAGCGCAAATTGCGCGACTTGTGCGCGAGGATGATCGGCACCGAGTCCATAAGCTCCTGCAGCAACGAGGTTTCTTCGGGCGTCGGCAGTGCTCCGCCTGCGGCGCCAGGGCCTTTGTGGGCGGCGGGCGCCAGCGGTCGCGGCGGCGCCGGACGTCGCTTGTCCTGGGTGATCGAAAGCATGGTGGCCGGGCCGCCGCGCCAGTCGATCGTATGGCTCCGCATCACGAGGCGAAGCGGAGCGCCGTCGGTGCGAAGCGCCTCGCAGAAGATCGGCTGCCGGCGCGTTGACGCCGCTTCGGCCGCTTTGGTTTGCGCGAGCGGCAGATTCATCAAGGGGCTTATCTCCCGCAACGCTTCCGCCGTACTTAAGTAGCCGAACAGCTCGACATAGGCCCGGTTGGCGAACAGCGGCTGCTTGTCGCGGTAGATCAGCACCGCTTCGGTAAGGTTGTCCGCCAATAGCTGAAAGCGTCGCTCGTCGCTTTCGATGTCCCGCTCGCCCGCGAAACCTTCCAATTGAACGCGCTGAATCGCCATGACATGGTCGCGGCCGCCGTTGTCGAGCAGGGGGTTGATCAGCAGCTCCGTCCGGTATCGGCTTCCGTCCTTACGCGCGTTCAGCAGCAGGAAGCTCGCCTGCTCGCCCCGCTCGAAGGCCGCACCGACTTGGTCGATCACCTGCGGATTGTTGCACGGCGCACAGAGAAAGGTCGGCGGCCGGCCCTCGGCTTCGGTCGGCGCATAGCCGGTGAGGCGGGTAAACGCCTGATTCACGAAGCATATGCGGGGGCCCGTTCGATCCTGCGGACCATGTTCGGTCACGAACAATGGATCGTTTGTACAATCGAGGACCGATCGTAGGTATGACAGATGCCGGTTGGCCGGGTCGGTTGGCGCCATGTCTCCCGTTTATCTGCAGGGGCAACAGTTCTGATAGCATTATGTCGTATTTAGCCGCCGAAAATCAACAGCCGGTAGAATATTGAAGTTGCCGTCTACTCATTAACATCATTTATTAAACTTATAGTTGCAAATTCGATCACGAAAACGTTACGGACGTGTCTGCCCCGTTCCCCGGACGACATATTTGAAGCTCGTGAGCTGTTCCGCGCCGACCGGACCGCGGGCATGAAGCTTACTGGTGGAAATGCCGATCTCCGCCCCCATGCCGAATTCGCCGCCGTCCGCAAATTGAGTCGAGGCGTTGTGCAGGACGATGGCGCTGTCGACTTCGGCCAGGAAGCGTTCT
>Ga0299914_10003244_pt1 | contig 11455 bp, 11 predicted proteins | sample RVTome_10_FD_201361 | JGI IMG/M metagenome (GOLD analysis project Ga0299914, IMG submission 201361) | Soil microbial communities from uranium-contaminated site in the Upper Colorado River Basin, Wyoming, United States - RVT153D57 (version 2) ... | reverse complement strand
GGGCGACCACGAGGGTCGGGCGGCGGTGAGCGGGCCGGAGCATCGTGGGGCCGAGGTTAGGCGAGCCCGGGGGTGGGCCCCGCAGGTGAGCCGCGCGGCGCTGCAGCGAGAGCGGTGTCACCCAGCACAGCGGGTGCCGCGGCGACGACGGCCGCGGCATGGGCGGCGAGCGCATCGGCGACGGTGGCGACCTGGTGGTCGGGCAGCTGCAGGCGGGGCCGGCGGGCCAGCATGGCGTGCAGCCGGTCGGCCACCCAGCGGGGCTCGTCGTAGCGCAGGCGGCCGCCGCGGCGGGCCCGGGCGAGGAACGCCGCCCACCGGGCACGATCCTCGGGCGCCAGGGCGCTGGCGACCTGCTCACCGGCGACGCCCACGGCGGCGTGGAAGGCGTGCTCGACCTCGGTGCCGACCAGGGTGCCGTCCAGCAACAGCTCCCACCCGGCGTGGCCCACCGCCCGGGACGGCCCCGAGGCGACGCCCGCGGCGGCCACGGCCCGGCGCAGCGCGGCGGCGCCCTCCCGGAACCCCGAATGGGCGTGGAAGGCCCTGTCGGCCCGGAGGTGGCAGCGCACCCCGGCGCCCACGGCTCCGGGCAGGTCGGACCGCCCCCGCACCCGCACGCCCGCCATCGGCGCGAGGTCGGGCAGCACCGCACCCAGCAGGTACTCCGGGTCGTCTCGCCCACCCGCCACGGCGACGTAGGTGTGCCCGAGCAGGTTCACGTCGGCTCGACCACCGGCACCGGCGGGACCTCCGACACGGGCTCGGGCTTCGGCGCCTGGCGGCGCCCGACGCCCGGGGCGTCGGCCGCGGGCACCAGCACGAGCGTCTCGACTGCCAGGGAGGTCACCGCGCCGAGGGCCACCGAGATGCCGACGCGGTGGTCGGCGTCGTGGGCCGTGCTGGGCACGGCCGGCCGGTCGAGGGTGGTCGAGGTGCACACGTCCGATCGACGCTACCGTCGCCGGCACCCCTCCCCCACCAGCGGATTCGGCCACCTCAGCCGGGCGGTGGGGCGACCATCCGGTACGGCAGCTCCAGCCGGTGAGCCGCCAGCAGCCCCGGCTCGGCGAACAGCGCGGGCGTGGGGCCGTCGACCGCGACCCGGCCGTGGGCCAGCACGACCGAGCGCGGGCACAGCTCGAGCGCCAGCGGCAGGTCGTGGGTGATGACGATGGTGGTCAGGTCGAGGCCCCGCACCACCTCGATGAGGTCGCGCCGGGCGGCGGGGTCGAGGTTGGCGGTGGGCTCGTCGAGCACCAGCACCTCGGGGTGGGCGGCCAGGACCCCGGCGAGCGCCACGCGGCGCCGCTCGCCCAGGCTCAGGTGCTCGGGCGCCCGCTCGGCGGCGTCGGCCAGGCCGACCACGTCGAGCGCGGCGGCCACCCGGGCCTGGACCTCGGCCGCGTCGAGGCCCTGGTGGGTGGGAGCCAGGGCGACGTCGGCGGCGACCGTGGGCAGCAGGATCTGGTCGTCGGGGTGCTGGAACACCAGCCCCACCCGCCGCCGCACCGCCGGCAGGTGGTCCCGCTCCACCGGCAGCCCCGCCACCCGCACGCTGCCCCGCTCGCGGTGGAGGGCGCCGACCAGGTGCAGGGCAAGCGTCGTCTTCCCCGACCCGTTGGCGCCCAGCACGGCCACCCGCTCGCCCCGGGCGACGGTCAGGTCGACACCGGTCAGGCCGTCGGTGCCGTCGGGCCAGCGGTGGGCCAGGCCCCGCACCACCACCGCCGGGCCGTCCCGATCCGGCGGGCTGGCGATGCCGCTGCGCCGGCCCAGGCCGCGTCGGGGACGCTCGCGGCGCCCCGCGGCGTCGGCGGCGGCCTGGTTGGCCGCCCGGCGCGCCCGCCAGCCCCGGGGCCGGCCGCCCGGCTCGGGCGGGGCGAGCGACAGCGGCGTGCCGACCCGCTCCTCGAACCCTGGTAGCCGCACCCGGTAGCTGCACATGTCGCAGTTCATGCGCACGTCGCCGGACAGTGGCTCGGCGAACCGCTCGACCACCAGGTCGGCCAGGCGGGGATCGGGGCCGAGCGGCTCGCCCATGGCCACCTCGACCGATCCCTCGCCGGGGTCAGGGCGGCTTCGCTCCCCATCGTGCGCGGCGGCCCAGGCTGCGGCCCGCTCGGCGATGCGGTCGACGAGCACGCCGGCGAACAGGAACAGCGGCACCACGGCCACGCGGCGGGCACCGAGGCGGCGGCAGCGGTCGAGCGCCTGCTCGATCGACGGCTCGGACATGGCCACGAACGCCGCCTCGACCAGGCCCAGGCCCCGCCCGTCGCCCAGCAGCCGGGCGAACTTCACGACGTCGGCGCAGGCGTCCGGGTCGGTCGACCCTCTCCCCACCAGCACCACCGCAGGCTCCCCGCCCGGCGCCAGGCGGCACAGGGTGGCACGCGCCCGCTCCTCGGCCACGTCCAGCACGGCGGGGTGGATCCCCAGGTCGCGGCCCAGGCGGAACCGCACGCCCGGATGCCGCCGCCGCGCCCGTCCCAGCACCGCCGGGCCGTCGTCCTTGAGGTGCCCTGCCCCGAAGAGCACGTAGGGCACAGCCACCACATCGCCGGCACCCTCGGCCACCAGCCGGTCGAGCGCGTCGTCGATGGCCGGCTCGCTCAGCTCGAGGAACCCGCCCGCCACCCGGGGCCCGTCGAGGCGCGCGGTCACCAGCTCGACCAGCTCGCCGAACTCCTTGGCCGCCGCGGGGTCGCGGCTGCCGTGGCCGATGAGCAGCAGGTCGGTCACCGGAGCACCACCGACGCCGCGACGGCCCCGACCGCGGGGATCAGCGCCAGCATCCAGGCGGCCACGCCCCGCCGGGCCGGCGCCCCCACGGTCACCGCCAGCGGGGTCGTGGCGTCACCGCCCCGCAACTCGGCCGCCAGGCGCAGGGTGTCGGCACGCTCGGTGGCGCGTACGAACAGCGAACCCAGCGAGCGGGCGCCAGCGGCCAGCGCCACCAGTCGGCGGGGCGAGGCGGTGCGCATCGCCACCGCCTGGCGGATGCGGGCCAGGTCGCCCCGCAGCACCTGGAGCTGACGGGCCGACAGGGCGAGGAGCTGCCGGAACCAGGCCGGCACGCCGACGCGGGCCAGCCCGGCGATGGTGTCGGGCACCGACGTCGAGGCCGCCAGGGCGCTGACGGCCACGATGCCGATGGTGGCCTTGGCCACGATGCCGAGGCCGGCGTGCAGGCCGGGTAGCGACAGGGACAGGCCGGCCACCTCGACATGCGGCCCCCGTCCCGCCACGGCGTAGGACAGGGCCAGCACCGCCAGCGGCAGATCGAGGGCCAGCCGGCCCGCCACCGCGCGCCACTCGACCAACGCCACCGTCGCCACGGCCACGGCCACGCCGGCCTGGGCGCCGAGCGCCCAGGGAGCTGTCGGCGGCGTCACCGCCACCGCGACCAGGAACGCCACCAGCCCCACCACCTTCGCCTCGGGCGCGAGCAGCGTGAGCGGGCTCCGCAGGCGGTCGGGTGCCGGTCCGGCGGCGTGGGACGCGCTCATGGCCGCCCGCTCGGGAGGCGGTCCGGTTCCGCCGCGACCTCGCCCCGAGGTGCGGGCGACGGCTCGTGGGCGGGGCGCCCGCCGGTGACGGCACGGACCAGGTCGGGGCGCAGCCGGAGCACGGCGGCCAGCACGAGCGCGGTCAGCACCGCCTCGACCCCGGCGACGACCACGTGCGCCGCGCCGATCGAGGCCGCCACCGTGCCCGCGGGCACGGCGTCGGTGCCGCCCACGACGAACGCGAGCGTCGCCGTCGCCGCGGCCGCCAGCGACCCGGCGCCGGCCGCCAGCCCCCCGCCCACGGCCTGCGCGCGGCGGGTACGCAGCAGCGGGCGGGCCACGGCGAACAGCCCGGCCGCCACGAGCGCGGGCGCCAAACCGTCGTTGATCAGGTTGAGCCCCAGCGCGGTCACGCCGCCGTCGGCCAGCAGCAGCGCCTGCACCACCACCACGGCGGCCACGCACACCAGCGCCACGGACGGGCCCACCAGCAACGCCGCCAACCCGGTCCCCACCAGGTGGGCGCTGGTGCCCAGCCCCACCGGCACGACCAGGAGCTGGGCCACGAGCAGGTAGGCGGCCACCACCGCAGGCAGGCTGGTCACCCGCTCGCGCAGCGCACCACCGGCCCTTCGGGAGGCCACGCCCACGGCGCCGGTGGCCACGACCGCGGCGGACGCCGAGGTGGGCAGGTCGATCCACCCGTCAGGGATGTGCACCGTCGCCCCCTCGTAGGGGCCCGATCACCATGGTCGCCGGCGGCTGCAGGCGGGCCGTCCCCACCCCCGCCAGGTCGGTGACGGCGACCTGGGTGCCCCGCCGCCAGGCCGCGTGGACCACCGCCGCGGGCGTCGACGGCCCCGCGCCGGCGGCCACGAGCCGGCGGGCGATCCGCCGCTGGTGGGCGCGGCCCGTGAGCACCACCAGCGTCGACCCCGGCGTGGCCAGAGCCTCCCACCGCACGGGAGCGGCGACCGGGTCGTCGTCGCCCAGGGCGATGGTGACGGCAGTCCCGGGCAGCGGCACCATCCCCGCGGCGAGCGGCGCGGCGGTGGCGGCCGACACGCCGGGCGTGGCGGTGACGGGCACACCCCGGTCGGCCAGGGCGGCGATCTCCTCCGCGGCGCGCGAGCACACGAACAGGTCGCCGCTCTTCAGCCGCACCACCCGCCGCCCCTGCCCGGCCAGCCGGGCGAGCAGGTCGGCGATGCGCTCGGTCGACCAGGCCGGGCCGTCGGGCGTGCGACCCACGTAGACCCGCTCGGAGCCGGTCGGGGCGAGCGCCGCCACGGGGTCGGTCGAGCGGCGGTCGACCACCACGACCTCGGCCTCGGCGAGCAGCCGGGCGGCCCGGCGGGTCAGCAGCAGCGGGTCGCCGGGGCCGGCACCCACGTAGTGCACGCCGGGCGCGGTCACCGCTGCTCCCGGCTGATGCGCCAGAGCGCGTTGAGGGCGGCGGCCGCCACCGCGCTGCCGCCCCGCTCGCCGATGTTCGACACGGCGGGGAGCCCGCTGACCCGCAACGCCTCCTTGGCGTCGGCCGCGCCCACGAACCCCACCGGCAGCCCGATGACCAGCGCCGGCGCGAACCGGCCGGCCGCGGCCAGCGCCACCAACTCGGCCAGCGCGGTGGGGGCGTTGCCCACCGCCACCACGGCGCCCACCGGCCAGCGGTCGGCGGCCACGCGCATGGCGGCGGCCGCGACGGTGAGGTCGGGCTCGCGCACGCGGTCGCGCGCCGCCCGCGCCCGGCCCTCGGCGAGCAGCGACACGGTGCCCGCCCGGCGCGTGGCCACCGCCACCATGTCGACGTCCGACACCACCGGCGCGCCGGCCGCCAGCGCGGCGACGCCGGCCGCGCACGTAGCCTCGTCGAGCACCAGCGTGTCGGCGTAGCCCAGGTCCGCCGAGGCGTGGATGACCCTGGCGACGACCGCCCGGCTGAGCGGTGGCCAGCGGTCGAGGTCGACCCGCCCGGCCAGGATGCGATAGCTCTCGGCCTCGATCGGGTGGACGGGTGGGATCACCTGCGCACCTCGGGCGGGGCGGCCGCCGTGGGACCGGCCCCGTGCTCGGTCGCCGCCGTGGCCGCCCCGGTCGTGGCGGCGGCCCTCGCCGCCGGGGCGCTCGGCGCCGGTGACGGGCGGGGGTGGTGGCGGCGCGTGACGACCCGGCCGGCGGTCACCACCGTGTCGGCGGTGCCCACCAGCACGATCGAGCGCATGGAGGCGACCTCCGGGTCGAGCTCGCCCAGCGTGGTGACCGTGACCGCCTCGTCGGCCCCGGCGGCGTCGGTCACGACGGTCACCAGGACGGCCGGGCCCAGCTCGTCGGCGAGGACCGCACGGGCGCGGGCCAGGTGGTCGGGCCGGCCGGCCGAGCGGGGGTTGAACAGGGCCAGCGCCAGCCCGGCCCCCGCGGCCGCCCGGAGCTGGCGCTCGATCGTCGCCCAGGGCACCAGGATGTCGGAGAGCGTGAGCGCGGCGTAGGGCCCGGCCAGGGGCGCGCCCGCGGCGGCGGCGCCGGCGCTGGCGGCCGTCACCCCCGGGACGACCTCGACCCGCACCCGCCCGGCCGCCACCTCGAGCGTCACCGAGGCCATGGCGAAGGTGCCCGGGTCGCCCGACGACACCACGGCCACGGTCCAGCCGGCGGCAGCCAGCGCCACCGCCTGCTCGGCTCGGGCGGCCTCGGCCCCCATCGCCGAGCGCACCACCAGCTGCTCGGGCCGCAGCAGCGCCCCGACCGCGTCGACGTAGGGCCGGTAGCCGACCACCGCGTCGGCCGAGCGCACCGCCTGCACGGCCGCCGGGGTGCGGTGCTCGGCCGCCCCCGGTCCCAGGCCCACGACCCGCACGATGCCCTCCGCGCCCGCGCCTCGCCCGGGCCCGACCGCCACCGCGGCCGTGGCGGTCGGGCCACGGCGCTTGTCGACCACGAGCCGGGCGCCCGGGCCCGCGGCCAGGAGGGCGCCGGCCTCGGCGACGCTCGGTGTGCCCACGGCGGCGTCGACCACCTCACTCGGCGTCGGCACGTCGACCGCGGCCAGCAGGTCGGCAGGGAGCCCGACTCGGCGCACACCCGGCAGTGCGCCCGCGAGGGCCGGGTGGTCGAGCCGCCGGTCGACGGTCGCCACGGCATCCACGTGCACGTCGACCTGGGCGCCGGCGGGGACGTCGACGTCGTGCACGTCGACGGTCGCCACGGCGCCCACGTGTGCGCTGACGTGGGGCACCTGGCGAGCGGCCGCCAGCCCCTCGGCCACCACTGCGGCGACCTCGTCGGCGGTCGCCGTGGTCGAGCAGCCGACGCCGACGGCGACCACTGGTGGCCCGGCTACGACGGCATCCGCCGCCGGCACCGCGTCCGCGCCGCTCCGCACGCCCCTGCCGGCCACGACGTCGGCGACACCCCCGCCGGCCACGTCGCCCCAGGCCACGAACACCGGGTTGTCCGCGACGAAGCGCACCCCGCCATCGGGGAGCTCGGCCGCCACGTCGACCGACACCTGCGCCAGGGACCCGAGCCGCTCACGGGCCGCCAGGGCCCGATCGGCGGCCGCGTACGTGGCGACCACCCGGCCGCCCGGCCGTGCCGCGGCCAGGCAGGCGTCGAGCACGTCGACGCCACCGCCCCCCACGAACACCCGGTCGGGCGCCGGCAGGCCGGCGAGCGCGGCCGGCGCGGCACCCGGCACGACCTCGACGACCGCGCCCAGCGCGGCGGCGTTCGCCACCACCGCGTCGGCCGCTGCCGGGTCACGCTCGACGGCGACCACCCGGAGGCCGGGCGCCGCCAGGGCGGCCTCGACGGCGACGCTGCCGCTGCCCGCCCCCACGTCCCACAGCACGCCCCGCGCCGGCAGGGCGAGTCGGCCCAGCACGACCGATCGCACCTCGGGCTTGGTGATCATCCCCCGGCGATGCACGAAGTCTGCGACCGGCCGGCCGCTGTCCCTCCCGGCCGGCGCCACCGCGGCCGGCGCATCGTGGGCCAGCACCACGACCGACCGGTGGTCGAAGCGACCGGCAGCCAGGGCGGCGACCCCGTCGAGCCGGTGCACCGCCTCGCCCGGCTCGCCCAGACGGGTGGCCACGGCCACCCGCGCGTGGTGCGCGCCCAGGGCGGCGAGGGCGACGCCCACCGCCTCGGGCGGGGCCGCGGGTCCGCACAGCACGGCGGCGCGCGCCGCCCCGGCCACCTGGGCCGCGGCGCGGGCGGCCCCCCCAGCGTGGCACGAAACGACGACGGCGCCGTCCCAGGGCAGCCCGAGCCGGGCGAACGCCAGCGCCACCGACGAGGGAGCGGGATGAACCACCAGGCGCTCCGGACCGAGGCGCGCGGCCAGCGCACGGCCGATGCCGTGGAACCCGGGGTCCCCCGAGGCCAGCACACACGCGGAGCCGTCGTGGGCGACCAGCGCGTCGAGCGCGCCCAGCCCCGCACCCACCACCGCGGTCGTGGTGCCGGGCGCGAGCAGGTCGGCCACGCCCGCGAGCTGGTCGGCGCCGCCAGCGACCAGGGTGGCGACGGCGATCGCGGCATGGGCGGCGTCTCCCACCGGCCGACCGCCGAGCAGGCCCACCACGTGCACCGGAGCCGCGGACCGCGTGGCCACGTCAGCCACCGACCACCTCGCCCTCGTCCTCGGCGAGGCCCCCGCCGCCGACCGCGGCGGCGGCGACCGCACCCACCACGACCACGCCGGCACCCAGGGATGCATCGGCCGGCATCTCGCCGAGCGTCCCCCGGACCACGCGGACGTGCCAGCTCCGGTCGGTGGCAACCACGGCGACCGGCATCGTCGCGTCGCCGTCCCGGGCGAGGTGCTCGATCGCCCAGGCAGCGTCGTCGGTGGCGGTGACCAGCGTGCGGGTCGGGTCGAGGGCAGGCGGCAGCGCGACCGGTGACGCGATGGTCACGGTGGCGGCGAGGGGCCGGTGGTGGGCGGCGATGCCGGCGACGCCGGGAACCGCCAGCTCGACCGCCAGGCCGGGCACGGTCACGAGCTCCAGGCCGGCGGCGGCCAGGATGGCCGACTCGACGGCGTACGCCGGGTGCAGCCAGGGGTCGCCCCGGTAGAGCCTCACGACCCGCTCGCCCCGCCGGGCCGACCCGGTGACGAGGGCCACGGTGTCGCCATCGACGGTGGCGCCGCGGTCGATGCTGCCCCGGTCGGGCCCACCCGCGGTCGAGACGGTCACGATCGCGTCCGGGGCGAAGCTCCGGGCCAGTTGGGCCACGGCCCGGTCGGTCACGACGACCGTGGCGGCGGCGAGCGCGGCCTCGGCGCGCAGCGTCAGCAGGTCAGGATCGCCCGGCCCGGCGCCCACCAGCACGACGGGCGAGACCCGCCGGGCCGGCGACTGCCGCCGCCCGGTCACGGGCGCCATCCCCTCGCCGCGACCTTCACCACCCGCCGGGCAGGCGGCGGCGCCGTCATCGGGGGCGTCCCGCGGTCGTGCCCGGCGCCGAGCGGCGGCGGCGGCCGTGGGCGTAGGCCGGGTCGTACAGGCGGCAGCGGGGTGCAGCGCCGGCCAGCGCCGGACCGACCAGCACCAGCACCTGGGTGCGGGCGCCGTCGGCCCGCATCGCCCGGGCCAGGCTGCCGACGGTCGTGAGCACCACCCGCTCGTCGGGCCACGTCGCCCGCACCACGACCGCGGCCGGGGTGTCGTCCGGGTAGCCCGCTCCCCCGGCGCGCAGCTCGTCCTGCAACTGCTCGGGCCGGGCGCCCGAGAGGTAGACGGCCATGGTGGTGCGGTGGGCGGCGAAGGCGGCGACGGTCTCGCCCTCCGGCATCGACGCCACCGTCCGGCCGGGCAGGCGGGTGGCGACCAGGGACTGGGCGACGCCGGGGACGGTCAGCTCGCGGGCCATTGCGGCGCTGGCCGCGGCGAGCGCGCCCACGCCGGGGACGATCTCGAAGTCGCGGTCGTTGGCGAGGCACCAGTCGACCTGCTCCTGCAGCGCCGAGTACAGCGACAGGTCGCCGGAGTGGAGCCGCACGATGGCGGCGCCGGGGTTGTCGCGGTAGACGCCGGTGACGTCCTCGAAGGTCATGCCGGCGGAGTCGTGGACGACGGCCCCGGGCGCGGCGTGGTCGAGCACCTCGGCCGGAACCAGGGACGAGGCCCACACGACGACGTCGGCGGCACCCAGGCGCCGGGCGGCCCGCAGGGTCAGCAGGTCGGCCGCGCCCGGCCCGGCGCCCACGAACGAGATCACGGCGTCCGCCCCACCTCGGCTCCGGCCCGACGGACGGGCGGCACGATGAGCGTCGCCAAGTACGACGCGGGGCGGTCGGCCACCTCGGCCAGCGGCGCGATGCGGCCGCCGGGCAGCCCGAGCAGCTCGCCGAGCAGGGCGCCGTCGAGCCGGCCGTGGTCGGCCAGGGCGGCGGCCACCCGCTCGACCTGGGCGCCGCCCTTGTAGACGACGACGGCGGCGCGGGAGTCGGAGACCGCGGCGTCGAGCGTGCCGCCGTCGGCCGCGGCGTGGGCCGGCACCAGCACCAGGTGCTCGTCGCCGTCGACCAGCGCCGTGGCGGTGCGGGCGGCCAGGTCCTGGAACGCCATGATGCCGGGCACCACCTCGATGGGCACGGCGGGGCGACGCTCGCGCACGGCGTCGGCCAGCGATCCGAAGGTGCTGTAGATGCTGGGGTCGCCGATGGTCACGAAGGCGACGCGCTCGTCGGCGTCGAGGCACTCGACGATTCGGTCGGCCGCGGCGGCGAGCGCCGCCTGGCGGGCGTGGGTCGCGACCTCCATCACGAAGCTGACCCGCTCGATCACCACGCCCGGCACCGCGTCCCGCACGATCGCCTCGGCCCGCCCGATGGCGGCCGCCGAGGTCGACGGAGCGAGCACCCGGTCGGCGCCGGCGAGCACCTCCGCGGCCCGCCGGGTCACCAGCCCCGGATCGCCCGGTCCCATGCCCACCCCGACGAAGGCCGGACCGGCGGGCGGCGCCGGCACCGGGCTCTCCGCCTGCGCCACCGGTGCCCGACCCGACGGCTCGGCCGCCACCAGCCGCTCCACCGCCAGCCGCACGAGCTGGGCCTCCGAGCGCCCGGTACGGCGGGCCAGGAGCGCCAACCGCGCCTTCAGCGGCTCGGGCAGGTAGACGCTGGTCTTCATCACGACCGGCGAGTGTAGGGCAACGTAGGGCACCCCGAGGTCGGGCGCCTCCCGCTCTCAGGTGCGAAGGAGAAAAGGTCACGCCGCCCCCCAGCCGGATGCGTCGGGCGTGACGCCGGGCGCCGAGGCGGCGACGGGAATCGAACCCGTGTACGCGGCTTTGCAGGCCGCTACCTAAGCCACTCGGTCACGCCGCCGAGAGTGATTCACCATACCCGCCGACCGCCACCGCCCGGACCGGGAACCGCGCACCCTTGCCCATCAAACGTTCGTTTGACAGACTCACCACATGACGCTGGCCGGGGGAACAGCTGCTGACGCCGCACGTGCGATCACGCCGCCGATGGACATCGACGTCCTCGACCCCCGCTTCTACGACGACCCGTGGGACGCCTACCGGTGGTTACGGCACGACGCGCCGCTCTGGTGGGATGCCCGCAACGAGCTGTGGGTCGTGTCCCGTCACGCGGATGTCAGTCACATCAGCCGCAACCAGGACCTGTACTCGGCCGCCCAGGGCGTGCGGCCCAAGGTGGCGGCGCCCATGTCGATCATCTCGATGGACGACCCCGAGCACACCTGCCAGCGCCGCCTCGTCAACAAGGGCTTCACCCCCGCCAAGGTGCGCAGGCTCGCCGACCACCTGCGCGAGCTGTCGAACCGGATCATCGACGAGATCGCCGAGCGCGGCGAGTGCGACTTCGTGGAGGACTTCGCCATCCACGTGCCGCTCATCGTCATCGCCGAGCTGATGGGCCTCGACCCCGACCAGCGCCGCAGGCTCTACCGCTGGAGCGACGC
>Ga0299914_10003242_pt1 | contig 11459 bp, 8 predicted proteins | sample RVTome_10_FD_201361 | JGI IMG/M metagenome (GOLD analysis project Ga0299914, IMG submission 201361) | Soil microbial communities from uranium-contaminated site in the Upper Colorado River Basin, Wyoming, United States - RVT153D57 (version 2) ... | reverse complement strand
GGCCAGCTGGCTGCGGTGATGGACGAGGAAGCAGCTCGAGCACGTGAACTCGTCGTCCTGCCGCGGCAGCACCTGGACGGCCAGCTCCTCGTGTGAGAGGTCGGCGCCCGGCAGCTCGAACGACTCGGCGGCCTCTGCCTCGTCCTCATCGACGGTGCCGGAGGCCTTGTCGTGGCGACGCGCCTTCAGCTCCTCGATGCTGTCTTCGTTGATCTCCTCGTCAGTCTTGCGAGGAGCGTCGTAGTCCGTTGCCATTCCCTGTCTCTCCCCCTGCTCGCGTGAGCGCGGGCTATCCCCGTTCTTGGTGTCGCATGCACGTAACGCTTCAGCACCCGGTTTTGTGCCCACATCCGGAGGCGCGATTGTGCCTCATCGCCGGGGGGTCGCGCACGGTGATTCGCAAAGATGTCGCACGGCTCACAGATTTGAGCCGTATTGCATGGGTTCAGGCTGGTTCGAAGCCGGCCTCACGCAGGACGTTCTGGAAACCTTCCCACAGGTCGGGGCTGGTCGCCACCACCAGGTCCTCACTCGCCGCCGAGCCACCGAACCCCCCGACCCGGGCTCCCGCCTCTCGCGCCACCAGGCCTCCGGCGGCGAAGTCCCAGGGCTTGAGCCCCTGCTCGACGTAGGCGTCGACGCGTCCGGTCGCGAGCGCGCACAGGTCGAGGGCCGCCGAGCCGATCCGTCGGATGTCGCGGACCAGAGGCAGCAGTCGCGCCACCTGCTCGCCCTGCCGCGTGCGGGTTCGCACGTCGTAGTTGAACCCGGTGGCCACCAGCGCGTACGCCGGGTCGTCCAGCCCGCCCACCCGGACCGGGCGTTCGCCGAGCCAGGCGCCCATGCCGCGGCATGCGGTCCAGGTCTCGCCGCTGACGGGGTTGTGCACCACCCCGACAGTGACCTCGCCATCGCACTCGGCGGCGATGGACACGGCGTACTCGGGGATGCCGTACAGGTAGTTCACGGTGCCGTCGATCGGGTCGACGACCCACCGGACCCCGCTGTGTCCCGTGGCGCTGCCGCCCTCCTCGCCGAGGAAGGCGTCATCGGGACGAGCGTCCTCGATGCGCTGCCGGATCAGCCGCTCGGCCGCGGTGTCCGAGGCGGTGACGACGTCGGTGGGGCTGGACTTCGTGGCCGACACCTCGACCGGTGCCTCCGCCCGGCGCTGCGCGACCAGTGCGCCGGCCTCCTTCGCCGCGGCGACCGCGAGCGCGAGCAGCTCATCCACCCGGCTCCTCCTCCACACCGCACAGGGCAGGTCGCGGCGTCCGGGGGTTGGGACAGCACCCGGGGGGACAGAGGTCCCAGGACGGCTCCCCGGCGACGACGGCCCGTGAGGCGGTGCCCGCCCGTTCGACCGCGGCCCGCTCGATGAGCAGGTCGCGCACCATCGCCACGAACCGCGGGTCTACGCCCGGGGTCGCTGCGCGTGCGTAGGCCGTCCCGAGCCGCTTGGCGGTGTCGGCAGCCTCGGTGTCGAGGTCGTACACCACCTCCATGTGGTCGGAGACGAACCCGATCGGCACGACGACGACACCTGCCTCGCGTTCCTCGGCGAGCATCTCGAGATAGTCGTTGACGTCCGGCTCCAGCCACGGCACTGCCGGCGGGCCCGAACGCGAGCAGAAGGCCAGGTCCCACAGCAACGACCGGCCGGTGGCCTCGGCCACTCGGTCGGCGACCGCACCTGCGACGAGCCGGTGCTGCTGGACGTAGGCGTGCCCGTCCGGCCCGCTGCCGGCGTCCATCGACTCCGGGACCGAGTGCGTCACGAACACCAGCCGGGTGTCGTCGGGCATCTGCTCGAGCGCCGACACCGTCGCGTCGACGAACGGTGTCACGAAGCCCGGGTGGTTGTAGTAGTGCCGGAGCCGGTCGATCCGCGGCACGTCCTGCACCGCCTGCGCGGCGTCGAAGAGGTTCTCGCGGTACTGCCGGCAGCCGGAGTACGACGCGTAGGCACTGGTCACGAAGCAGGCCGCCCGGCGGACCCCGGCACGCGCCATCTCGGCGAGTGTGTCGCTCAGGTAGGGGTCCCAGTTGCGGTTGCCCCAGTAGACCGGGATCGGGACTCCGTGTTCGGCCAGCTCGGACGCGACGGCAGCCACCAGGGCACGGCACTGGTCGTTGATCGGGCTGCGCCCGCCGAACATGTAGTAGTGCTCGCCGACCTCCTTCAGCCGTTCACGGGGGATGTCCCGACCACGGGTGACGTTCTCCAGGAACGGCAGGACGTCGTCGGGCCCCTCCGGCCCGCCGAACGACACCACCAGCAGGGCGTCGTAGGGGGCGGCTTCGTGGGGGGCTTCGCTCTCGGGCACGCGACGATACTGACAGCCTGGTCAACCCGGCCTACGCCGGGGCGCTCCACAGCGGTACTGTCACGGCGACATCGTCCCGACACGGCCCGGCCGCCCGGTCACCGTACGAACACCGGTGAACACCGTGCGGACTCGGGGCCCGGGGTATCGGCGCGGTGCCTTGGTCCAGCCCCGTCGCTGGGGTTGGATAGCCCCACCTCGTCAGTCACCCATGGGGAGGCGTACTCGATGGTCGAGCTCGAGCTCGTCGGCTTGAGCGAGGACGGCACGCGCCTGGTCCTCGCCGACGCCACGGGCGACGAGTTCACCGTCCCGATGGACGATCGGTTGCGGGCCGTGGTCCGCGGCAGCCGCGTCCGCACCGGCCAGTTGGAGACACGGATGGAAAGCGCACTCCGGCCCCGCGACATCCAGGCCCGCATCCGCGCAGGTGAGAACCCGGAGGCCGTGGCCGAGGTCGCCCAGGTGCCCGTGGAGCGAATCATGGGCTACGCCGTCCCGGTGATCGCCGAGCGTCAGCACATCGCCGAGCGTGCACAGCGCTCCGCGGTGCGGCGCAAGAACGCCGAAGGGCCCGGACAGCTGCTCGGCGACGCGGTGGCCGAGCGGCTCCGCTCGAACAACGTCGACCCCGCGACCTGCGAGTGGGACGCCTGGCGGCGCGAGGACGGCAAGTGGACCGTCTCGGCGCGCTACGGCGGCGACGGCGGTGAACGCACCGGGCGGTTCGTCTACGACGCACTGAGCCGCTACACCCTCGCCGATGACGACGACGCCCGCTGGCTGGTCGGCGAACGTGTCGCCGAACGGGAGCAGCGGCGGCGGCCGTCGGGTCGCCGGCTCTCCGCGGTCACCTCGGAGTACGACGCGATGCTGTTCGACGACGACGAGCCGACGACCGAGCTCACCGCGGTCGCGGACGCACTCGGCGACGACCACGAGCGCTCCGACCAGCATGCGTCCCAGGTAGGGGTGCAGCCGCACGCTCCGGAGGACCGCGACGAGCAGTCCGCACGGGCCGACCGGAACCGGCCCGCCGACGCAACGGACGAGACCGACGAGGCCGGTCGGTTCGTCGACTCCGACGCCGACTCCGGCTCCGACGCCGACGCCGGCTCCGGGCCCGGGTCCGGTCGAGCAGGGCCCAAGCGAGCCGAGCCCAAGCCGGAGAAGCGCGGCCGGCGCGGCCGCGGCCGGGCCAGCGTGCCGAGCTGGGACGAGATCATGTTCGGACAGCCCAAGGGCTGAGACCTACGTCTCGCCCACCGGTTCGGGCGGGCGACCAGGCCACTGCTCGCGCTGGGCAGGCGCGCTACCCGGCAGTAGTGTCCGCCCATGGCTTATCTCGTGACGGGTGGGACCGGGTTCATCGGGCGGCACGTCGTCGAGGAGATCCTGCGGCGACCGGATGCCGAGGTCTTCGTGCTGGTACGCCCCGGCTCGCTGCCGCGTCTGCGCCATCTGATGGACGGATGGAGCGAGCCGAACCGCGTCGTACCCGTCACCGGTGACCTCGCCGAGCCCCGGCTCGGCGTCGACGAGAACTGGGTCGAGGAGCACTGCGGCGGCATCGAGCACGTGGTCCACCTCGCTGCGCTGTACGACATGACCGCCTCGGACGAACGCAACGAACAGCTCAACGTCGGCGGTACCCGAGCCGCCGTCGATCTGGCGGAGGCCCTCGAGGCGGCTTGCTTCCACCACGTGTCGTCGGTCGCGGTCGCCGGCGACCACGCCGGGGTCTTCGACGAGACCATGTTCGACGTGGGCCAGGGGCTTCCCTCGCCGTACCACCGCACGAAGTACGAGTCGGAGCGGATCGTGCGCGAGGAATGCGCGGTGCCGTGGCGGGTGTACCGGCCCTCGGTCGTGGTCGGCCACTCGCACACCGGGGAGATCGACAAGGCCGACGGTCCCTACTACTTCTTCCCCGCGCTGAAGCGGCTGCGTGACTCGCTGCCGCAGTGGACCCCGCTGGTCGGTGTGGACCTGGGCGACACCAACATCGTCCCGGTCGACTACGTCGCACGTGCGCTGGACCACCTCGCGCACCAGCCGGGCCTCGACCATCAGACCTTCCACCTGGTCAACCCCGACCCGCAGCCGACGATCGAGGTGCTCAACACGCTGGCCGCCGCCGCCCAGGCGCCCCGGTTCGCGCTGCCGCTGGACCGGCACGTCGCAGACACGCTTCCGGCGCCGATGCGCCGACTGCCCCGGCGGTTGCTCGGTGCCGCCGCGCGCACCTCCGCCGGCCGGTTCGCGTTACGGCAGACCCTGGGCCGGCTCGGCATCCCGCCGGAGGTCGTGGCGCACACCGGCTTTCCCTCGGCGTTCGCCAGCCGGCACACCGACCAGGCCCTGGCGGGCTCGGGGGTGGCATGCCCGCCGCTGGAGTCGTACGCCTCGGCGCTGTGGGACTACTGGGAGCAGAACCTCGACCCGTCCACCGAGCAGGACAGCCGCGCCCGTCGTGCGTTGCGCGGACGCAAGGTCGTGATCACCGGCGCATCGTCGGGGATCGGGCGCGCGACCGCGCTCAAGATCGCGCAGGCCGGCGGCGTGCCGCTGATGGTCGCCCGCGGCAAGGAGGACCTGGAGGATCTGCGCAGCCACATCGTCTCCACCGGCGGCGAGGCGATGGTCTACCCGTGCGACCTGTCCGACCTCGAGGCGATCGACCGGCTCAGCGAGCAGATCACCGCGGACCACGAGTCGATCGACTTCATCGTGAACAACGCCGGTCGCTCGATCCGCCGCTCCCTGCGACTCTCACACGACCGCTTCCACGACTTCGAGCGCACCATGCAGCTGAACTACTTCGGGGCGATCCGCCTGGTCATCGGGCTCTTGGACGCCCTGGGCAGGGATGGCCGCGGCCACGTGGTCAACGTGTCCTCGATCGGCGTGCAGACCCACCCGCCGCGGTTCTCGGCCTACGTCGCGTCCAAGTCGGCCCTGGACGCCTGGAGCCGGGTCGTCGCCTCGGAGCTGGTCGGCGACGGCGTGACGTTCACGACCGTGCACATGCCGCTGGTGCGCACGCCGATGATCGCGCCGACGCGCATCTACGACAGCTTCCCCACGATCACGCCGGCGCAGGCGGCGGACATGGTGATCCGCGCGATGAAGGTTCGCCCGCACGAGGTCAACACCCGGCTGGGCACCATCGGTGAGCTGGGGCATGCGCTCGCGCCCAAGGCGATGTTCCGGGTGCTGCACCTGGGCTACCGGGTGTTTCCTGACGACGCACGCCGGGACTCCGGCGAGGTCGACGAGGGTGACGACGGGTCCACGACACAGGAGCAGCTGCTCCTCGCGCGCGTGCTGCGCGGCATCCACTGGTGACCGGCCCTGGTGACCGGCCCTGGTGACCGGCCCTGGTGACCGGCCCTGGTGACCGGCCAATGCTGAGGTGCGCCGTCGGGTCGCGCAGCTGTTCAGCCGGGTTCGGAACCGGTGGCGACCGGACGCTCCGGATCGGTGATCCAGCCGCTCCATGAGTCGGCATACAGCTCGGCGTCGTGCACGCCCGCTACCTCCAGGGCCAGCACGGTGTGCGCGGCGTTGACGCCGGACCCGCAGTAGGCCCCGATCCGACCGCCGTGGTAGCCCGCCTTCTCGAACCTGGCCTGCAGCGCGTCGTGCGGCAGCATCCGGCCGGCCGGGTCGACGTGCTCGGCTGTGGGCAGGTTGACCGCGCCGGGTACGTGCCCGGCGACCGGGTCGACCGGCTCGGACTCGCCGGCGTAACGCTCGGGTGCACGGACGTCCAGCAGCAGGCCCTCGCCGGCGAGGTCCCGCGCCGCAGCGGCGTCGAGCAGCGGCATGCCGCCCGGTCGGGCGACGAAGTCACCGCCACGGTGCGAGGGATGCCGTGTGCTGACCGGCTCCCCCGCGGCGACCCAGGCGGGGAACCCGCCGTCGAGCACGCGTACGTCGTCGTGGCCGAAGTAGCGCAGCAGCCACCACGCCCGTGCCGCCGAGGTGCCGCCCTGCGCGTCGTAGACGACGACGTGGTGCTCACGGTCGACCCCGCATCTGCGCATCGTCGCCTCGAAGTCCTCCGCCGACGGCAGCGGGTGCCGGCCGTGGTCGCCCGAGGCCGCGGCCAGGTCCTGGTCGATCGAGACGAAGTGCGCACCCGGGATGTGCCCGGCGTCGTACGCCTCGCGCTCGGCGCCGGCGAGGGTCCAGCGCACGTCCAGGAGGGCCAGCGTTGCCTTGGCGTCGATCAGGGCACGCAGGTGCTCGACCGTGATCAGGGGTGTCATCATCGGCGGCCTCCGTGGGGTGGGTCGATGAGCAGCGGGACGTACATCTCCTCCGGGGTCAGCGACCCGTGCAGTCCGACCAGCATCGCCTCGTGCGGGAACCGCTCGGTCGAGAGCACCGCGAGCGCGCCGACGCAGGCGACCACGACATCGCCGATGCGCGGCTCGACGTCGCGACGCACGCTGCCGAACCAGCCGGCCGCGATCGCCTCCTCCCGGGTGAGCACGACCGCGCGGTCGCCGAGGCGCTCGCGCCATCGACGCACGACCTCGTCGACCGCGCCGGCGCGGCAGTAGACGTGCCGGAACCGGGCCTCGCCGCCGACCAGAGCGACGCCCTCGAGCAGGTCCGGTTCGGCGTCCACGTCGACGCGGTCCTCCGAGGCGACGTCGACCATGCCGTGGTCGGCGGTGACCAGGAGTGCCGCGTCGTCGGCGACCACCTCACGGAGCCGCTGGGCGAACGCGTCGACGGTCGAGAGCTGGTAGCGCCATGCCTCGGATCCGCATCCCTCCCGGTGCCCGGTCGCGTCGAGGTCCGCGTCGTAGACATAGACCAGGGAGGGCTCGTGCCGCGTGGCACGGACCGCCTCTGCGAGTCGCTCCCCCGGGCTGTCGGCGCGGACGAACTCGGCGCCGCGCTGGCTCGCGATCGTCAGGCCGGTGCCCTCGAACGACCGCTTGTTGATCACGGTGGTCGCCACCCCGGCCCGCGCCGCGGCCGCGAGCGCGGGCGGGTGCGGCTGCCACTCCTCGGCGTCGACCGAGGCGTCCCAGCGCAGGGCGTTGAGCAGCCGGTCGGTGCCGGGGATGCGACAGGTGTAGCCGACCACGCCGTGCTCGCCCGGCGGCAGACCCACTCCCAGCGAGGTCAGGCTCGTCGCGGTCGTGGACGGCACGCCGCAGGTGAGGGTGCGCTGCGTCAGCGAGCAGAGGTACGGCGCGTCGTCGGCGTGCCGGAGGAGCTGGCGCTGTCCGAGACCGTCGATGAGCAGCAGGACGACCCGGGAGGCCGTGGGCAGGTCGAGGATGTTGCCCGCGGTGTCGCCGGTGAGCATCGCGGTGGCCGACGGGACGATGTCGGAGAGCGCGCCCGCGCCGTACGCCGGAGCCACCAGCGGCTCGGCGGTCGCGGCCGTGGTCACCTCCGGGGCCACCTCCGGAGTCACCGCACCGTGGTGGTCGCGGCCGACAGGGACTCGGCGAAGGAGAGCAGCTGAGCGACCGCGTCCGGACCGTCGGCGGCGGCACTCATGCGCAGGGAGAAGTCGTCGGCGGTCATGGTGCCGGTGTAGCCGTGGTCGCCCTCGCACTCCGGGTCGCCGCAGGTGGCGGGCTCGAGGTCGACGCGGCTGACGGCGCCCCACCCGATCGTGAGCACGGCCTCGTTGGCCTCGGGCCTGCGTGCGGTCTGACCGGCGTAGCCGGCAGGGTCGGCCACCATCCGGTTCGTGACCACGGAGCTGATGCCCGACAGCGGGACTGCCTCGGTGGAGGTCGAGGCGTACGGCGAGGGCAGGAGATCGTCCGGCGGGTGCTCGTCGGTGTGTGCGATCACCAGCCGCGAGGGGGTGAGCACGACCACGGTGACGTGCCGACGTACCTCGTCGTCACGGTCGAACGTGGGCTCGTGGTGCAGCACGAAGTCGGCCACCGGCTCGCGGGCGAGGGCACCCTCGACCGCCTCGGTGACCACGGCGGGGTAGTAGCCACACTGCACGATCGCCTCACGGAGCCGGTCGGCGTGCGTGGGGGTGGTGCTCGCGGTGGAACGGTCAGCCATGTCCTCAGTCTGTCACGACCCGCCCAGCGTGCGGGCTCAGCCGCCGCCTGGCCCGGGTCGACGCCGCGACGGCGGATCTCCCGCAGCCACTGCCGAGCGCGGCCCGCGAGGGCTGCGGGGTCAGCCGGGCTGCGTGTCGCCAGGCGGAACGCTGAGCCGGCGCACGAACCAGTCGCTGCGCAGGTCGCGTACCGGCGAGACCCGGCCGCTGGCCGCCAGGACGTGGCAGCCGTGCGCACCGGCGAGCACCAGCCCCAGGTCGAGGGCGGCCACCTCCGGCAGGTCGTTCTTGAGCCGGGCCAGCCGCTGCAGCACCGCCTCGACGCAGTCGACGTCGACCCGCTCGCTGCCCCGGTAACCGAAGAGCAGAGGCGCGGACCCGATCTCGCGGACCATCGCGGCCGCGTCGGTGTCGGTCAGCGGGGGGATGCGGTAGGCCCGGTCGTTGAGCAGGTCCGACGGTGCGCCGGCGACACCGAAGGAGATGATCGGCCCGAACAGCGGGTCCTCCATGCTGCTCATCGACAGCGGGATCCCGGGTGGCGCCATCCGCTGCACCACGAAGCCCGCGGTCTGCGGCTCGTCGATGATCTCGTTCAGCGTGTGCCACGCATCGCGCATCTCGGGCTCGTCGTCGATGTTGCGCCACACGTGCGACAGGTCGGGCCGTTGCTGCAGGTGCCGGGCGGTCGCCTTGAGCACGACGTCCCAGCCGAGCTTGGACCCCGCCGCCAGCGCCTCCTCGAGTGACGCGACCTCGATCCGCGGCCACAGCGTGATGCCGTAGAGGTCGAGCAGCTCGGTGACCCGCTCGACGTCGAGCTCGACCCCGTCGCCGTCGTCGGCCAGCCACTGGTTGACCAGCCGGTGGGCATGGCGCACGTCGATGTCCTCGTAGGCCGCGATCTCACCGGGCGGACGCTGCAGCCAGGCGGAGTACTCCACCACCCTGCTCAGCGCGCGCACGGCCGCCTCCGGTGCGGGGTACGACGGGACGGAGCCGCGGCCCGCAGCGCCCTCGACGTCGGGGACCCGAAGGAGCTCGGGCACGCCCTCGCTGGCGAGGAACGTCGACAGCAGCGGCTTCTCGGACTGCTCCCCCACGGCGGCGAGCACGTTGGCGACCTGCTCACCGGGGGTGTTCAGCGGCGGGATGAACACCGCGACCACGGCGTCGACCTCCGGGTCGTCGACGGCGTCGTCGAGCGCACGCTCGAAGTCCTCCGCACTGGCGTCGGCACCGAGCGCGACCGGGTCCTTGACCACCAGCCCGGCGGCCGCGGCCGCGTCGGTCGCGAGCAGACCGAGCGCGTCGGAGTTGCCGACGACCGCGACGCGCGGACCGCGCGGCAGCGGCTGGTGGGCCACAAGCTGTGCGACGTCGAACATCTCGTCAAGGGTGTCGACGCGGATCACGCCGGCCTGGCGGAACATCGCGTCGACCGCCGCCTGCGGGGCCACCGTCGTACGCACCGCGTGCCCGACCGGGACCCCCTGCGTGGTGCGTCCGGACTTCACCGCGACGATCGGCTTGCGCATCGCCACCCGGCGGGCCACCCGGCTGAACTTGCGGGGGTTGCCGATCGACTCGAGGTACAGGAGGACGACCTCGGTGTCGCCGTCCTCCTCCCAGAACTGCAGCAGGTCGTTGCCGGAGACGTCAGCCCGGTTGCCCGCACTGACGAACGACGACAGGCCCAGCCCGCGCCGGTCGACGCTCTCGAGGATCGCCACACCCAACGCGCCGGACTGGCAGAAGAACCCGACGCGGCCGCGCTGCGGCATCAGCGGCGACAGCGAGGCGTTCAGTGACTCGGTGGGCCGGGTGTTGATGACGCCGAGGCAGTTGGGGCCGACCAGCCGCAGGCCGTACGAGCGGGACAGCCCCACCAGCCGGCGCTGGCGCATCCGTCCCTCCTCGCCGGTCTCGGCGAACCCGCTGGAGATCACGATCAGGCCGTGCACGCCCTTCGCGGCGCAGTCGAGCACGACGTCCTCCACCGCGTCGGCGGGTACGGCGACGATCGCCAGCTCGACCTGCTCGGGGATGTCCTGCACGGTGGCGTACGCGGGCAGCCCGGCCACCGCCGGCGCGTGCGGGTTCACCGCGAACACCCGGCCGGTGTACCCGCCGAGCACCAGGTTGCGCACGATCTGCTGCCCGATGGTGTCCTGCCGACGGCTGGCGCCGATCACCGCGATGCTGCGCGCGTTGAAGAACCCCTGGATCGAGCGGGCCTCGGCCCGGTGCTCGCGGGCCTGCATGACGCCGACGGAGGTGTCGGTGGCGTCGATGCCGAACACCAGGCGCATCACGCCGTCCTCGAAGCCGCCTTCGACCTGGTAGCCGGCCTCGCGGAAGATCTGGATCATCCGGACGTTCTCCGGCAGCACCTCGGCCACGAACCTGCGCAGACCGCGCTCGCGGCCGGCCTGCGCGAGGTGCTCCAGCAGCAGCTGGGCCAGGCCGCGGCCCTGGTGCGCGTCCTCGATCAGGAACGCGACCTCGGCCTGCTCGTCGTCGAGCCGGTCGTAGCGGCCGATGCCGATGATCTTGCCGCCCAGCGTCACCACGAACGCGACGCGGTCGACGTGGTCGACGTTGGTGAACCGCCGCACGTCGCGGTCGGAGAGCGTCGGGTACGGCGCGAAGAAGCGCATGTACTTCGACTCGGGCGACACCCGCTCGTAGAAGCTCACCAGGCCCGCGGCGTCGTCGGGCAGGATCGGCCGCAGGTGGGCGGCCCGCCCGTCGAGCAGCAGGACGTCCGCCTCCCAGTGCGCCGGATACGCCGTGTCGACCACGGCTGAGAGGTTACCGCCTCGAAGCGAAGCGCTCCGACGTGCGACCGATGGAAGGAACGTACCCACGAGCACGGGTGCGGACCGCGGGGTGTGAGGGAGCCGACAGGCAGCCGTGGTGGTGCCTACACTGCGGTCCATGACACAGCCCGGTACCGCAGCGGAGTCCCCGGCCACCCAGGAGTTCCGGCAGGCCCGTGACTTCCTGCTCGCGCACCGTGACGACTACGACACCGCCTACCGCGACTTCCGCTGGCCCGAGCTCGAGAGCTT
>Ga0299914_10003241_pt1 | contig 11459 bp, 11 predicted proteins | sample RVTome_10_FD_201361 | JGI IMG/M metagenome (GOLD analysis project Ga0299914, IMG submission 201361) | Soil microbial communities from uranium-contaminated site in the Upper Colorado River Basin, Wyoming, United States - RVT153D57 (version 2) ... | reverse complement strand
TGTCTCGACGTCGCCGGCCCGGAACCACAGGTAGAGCCCGGCCAGGGCGATCGCCTGGAGCCCGAGCACGGCGCCGGAGATCGAGGCCTCGCGGCTCGGTCGCGTCGGCATGCGCCGGAACCGCGTGCCGAGCGCGGCGGCGGCAGCGCCGAGCGCGACCGTGGCGAGCAGCACGGTCAGCTGCGCATCGCTCGTGATCCCCTCCGCGAGCTGCTCCGACGGCGTCCAGCCGTATGCGGTCAGCACGGCGGCGGTGCCGGCGGCGAGCACGACGAGCGCCGCGCCGCCGACGACCGCGGTCAACGTCGAGAGCGCGGTCTGCTCGCCCAGGAACCACCGGAATCCACGGTCGGGAAACCGGCGCTCGGCACCGGACGACGCCTCGTGGGCCGTTGCCATCGCTGGTCTCAGGCCTCGAGGATGTTGCCCCCCGCCGGCAGCTGCTCGAACTGGTCGTACAGCCGCTGGTAGGTGCCGTCCTCCTTGATCTCGGCCAGGACGCGGTTGAGCGCCTCGAGCAGCTCGGGGTTCTGAGGGTCGACGCCGAAGCCGTAGCGCTCGCCGGTGTCGATCTTCTCCACGACCTCGAGGGCGTCGCGCGCCTCGGCCTCGGTGACGGCCGACGGCTCGTCGAAGATCACCGCGGTCACGTTGCCCGCCTCGAGTGCCGTGTAGGTGTCGGGCGCCTCGGGGAACGAGCGCACGCGCACACCCTCGGGCAGATTCTCCTGTGCCCACGTCTCGCCGGTCGTGCCGCGCTGCACCGCGACGGTGTCGCCGGCCGACAGGCCGTCGGCCGACTCGAGGTCCGGTGTCTGCTCGACGTTCACGGTGACCGCCTGCTGCGCGGCGTAGTAGGGATCGGTGAAGTCGACCGTCTGCGCGCGCTCCTCGGTGATCGTCGTGGCCGAGGCGACGACGTCGTAGCGCCCGGCCGCGAGCTGGGTGAAGATCGTGTCGAACGCGGTGTCGACCCAGCGCACCTCGAGCTCGAGCCGCTGCGCCAGCTCCTCGACCAACTCGACGTCGAAGCCGGTCAGCTCGCCGTCCTCGCGGAACTCGAACGGCGGGAACGGGATGTCGGACCCGACCGTCAGCACGCCCGCCTCGACGGTCTCCACACCACCGTTGGCGCCGGCCGCCGGCGCGCCTTCGTCGTCGTCGTCTCCGCCGCAGCCCGCCACCGGCACCGCCAGCGCGAGCGCGGCGAGCAGCATTGTCGTCCAGCGTCTCATCCCACGGGTCGGTGCCCGTCGCGGGCGGGGCTGTCCAGGCGTTGTCAGTCGCCGAACGAAAGCCGGGCCAACCGCGGCGGGCCAGGACACCGCCACGGCGATGGAGGCCGGGGTCCCGCGCTCGGGCATCGAGAGCTCGCTGACGCGCCGCATGCGCGACTGGCCGCGCGCCAATCCCGCCCGGGCGGCGGCAGCGCTGCTGGGCGCCGTGATGGTCGCTCTGGCGATCGCCTACGGCATCCAGCCGCTCGCGCAGCGGACGATCAACGGGGTCGTCTCGGGCAGCTACATCGCGCTCGGCGCGGTCGGGCTGACGCTCGTCTACGGCACGCTCAAGCTCGTCAACTTCGCCCACGGCGACATGCTCACGTTCGGGGCGTACGTCGCCTTCCTGTTCAACGTGACGATCGGCCTCCCGATCGTGGTCGCCGCCCTCCTGGCGGTCGCGCTGACCGCGGCGCTCGGCGTCGCGTCCGACGCCGTGATGTGGCGGCCGATGCGGGCCAAGCAGGCCGGCCTGCTGCAGCTCCTGCTGATGGCGATCGGGCTGGCGTTCGTGATCCGCAACGGGATCCAGCTCATCGCCGGCACGTCGCCGCGGCGACTCGACGTCGACGTCACGACGTCGATCGCCTTCCTCGGCCTGCGGATCGGCCGCACCGAGCTGATCGTCGTCATCATCGGCCTCATCGCCCTCGCCGCCGTCGTGCTGATGCTTCGTTACACGCTGCTCGGCAAGCAGATGCGCGCGCTGTCGGACAACTTCGACCTCGCCGAGGTCACCGGCATCGACACCGACCGGATCGTGTTCGCCACCTGGGTGTTCGCGGCCGGCCTCGCGGGCCTCGCGGGCGTGCTGCTCGTGGCCGCGATCGGCTCGATGACGATCAACATCGGCTTCTTCCTGCTGCTCAGCCTGTTCGCCGCGGTGATCCTCGGCGGCATCGGCAACGCGTACGGCGCGCTCGTCGGCGGGATGGTGATCGGGCTCGCGCAGGAGTGGTCGACGCTCGTGCTCGACTCGCGCTGGAAGGTCGCCGTCGGGTTCGCGATCCTGATCCTCGTCCTGATCGTGCGCCCGGCGGGCATCTTCGGACGGGAGCGGACGCTGTGACCACGTTCGCCGTCACGCTCGAGGCGTTCACCGACATCGACTTCTGGATCGGCGTCGGCATCCTGGCCGGCACGTACACGATCTTCGCGCTCGGGCTCCAGATCAACGTCGGCTTCACCGGCATCGTCAACTTCGGCCAGGCCGGCTTCATGGCGATCGGCGCGTACACGATGGGCATCCTCGTGGTCAAGGCCGGCTGGTCGTTCTGGCTCGCGCTGCCGGCCGCCACGGTGACCGCGATGGCCGCCGGCCTGCTGATCGGCCTGCCCTCGCTGCGGCTGCGGGCGGACTACTTCGCGATCGTGACGATCGCCTTCGCCGAGATCGTCCGCTATGTCGCGCAGAACGCACGCGAGCTGACGGGCGGCAACCAGGGCCTGCTCGGCTACGACGACAGCTGGGCCGAGGTCTCGGCCTGGATTCTCGATCGGCTCGAGACGGTCGGCTTCGGCGACCAGTTCCTGATGCCGCTCCTGCTGGTGACCTGGCTCACCGCGCTCGCTCTGATCGTGGTCCTCACGATCGCCCAGCGCACCCCGTGGGGCCGCGTGCTGCGGGCGATCCGCGAGGACGAGGACGCGGCGCGCGCCCTCGGCAAGAACACGTTCGCCTACAAGCTGCAGTCGCTGATGATCGGCGCCGCGCTCGGCGCGCTCGCCGGCTACTTCCTCGCCCTCAACCTTGCGTTCGTCAGCCCCGAGTCGTTCGAGCCGCTGTTCACGTTCATCGGCTACGCGGTGCTGATCCTGGGCGGGCTGGCGAGCTACGCGGGCGTCGCGCTCGGCGCGATCGTGCTGTGGACGCTGCTGGAGGCCACGCGCTTCCTCGACCTGCCGCTCGCCGCCGAGAAGGTCGCCGCATTGCGCTTCATGCTCGTCGGCCTCCTGCTGATCCTGCTGATGGCGTACCGGCCGCAGGGCATCCTCGGCAAGCGCCGGGAGATGGTGCTCGGTGACTGACGACGGCGCGATCCTCGAGGTCGAGGGCGTCCGCAAGTCGTTCGGCGGCATCCATGCGGTCGATGGCGCGACGCTCGACGTCGCGCGCGGCTCGATCACCGCGCTGATCGGCCCCAACGGCGCCGGCAAGACCACGCTGTTCAACGTCATCACCGGGTTCCTGCGCGCCGACGGCGGACGCATCGCCTACGACGGCCGGTCGATCTTCCGCACGCCGCCGCACGCGATCGCGCGCCGCGGGATGGTCCGCACGTTCCAGATCACCAAGGCGCTGGCGGCGATGCCGGTGATCGACAACATGATGCTCGCGGCGCCCTCCCAGCCCGGCGAGCGGCTCGCGAACCTGCTCTTGCGCCCGCGCGCGAGCCGCGCGCGCGAGCTCGAGGTGCGCGAGAGCGCGCTCGATCTGCTCGACGTGTTCGGGCTCGCCGACCAGGCCGACGAGTACGCGGGCACGCTGTCCGGCGGCCAGCGCAAGCTGCTCGAGTTCGCGCGCGCGCTGATGGTCGAGCCGCGCTTCCTGCTGCTCGACGAGCCGATGGCCGGGATCAACCCCACGCTCGGCGCGCGGCTGCTCGAGCACATGCGCGACCTGCGCGCGCGCCGGAACGTCACCTTCCTCTTCATCGAGCACGACCTCGAAGTCGTGATGCGCCACTCCGACCGCGTGATCGTGATGGCCCAGGGCGAGGTGATCGCCGACGGCGAGCCCGAGGCCGTGCGGCGCGACCAGCGGGTGATCGACGCGTACCTGGGGGGCCAGCGGTGACCGCGCCGGTCCTGCGCGCAGAAGGGCTCGTCGCCGGCTACGTGCCCGAGGTCGACATCCTCTCGGGCGTCAACGCCGAGGTGCGCGAGGGCGAGATCGTGACCATCGTCGGCCCCAACGGCGCGGGCAAGTCGACGCTGATCAAGTGCGTGTTCGGGCTGCTGCCCCCGCGCGCGGGCCGCGTACTGCTGCGCGACGAGGACATCACCGGCGAGCGGCCCCACGTGATCACCCGGCGCGGCATGAGCTACGTGCCGCAGCTCGACAACGTCTTCCCGACGCTGACCGTGGAGGAGAACCTCGAGATGGGCGCGATCGCCGCCCGCGGCACCGACCGCGGCGAGCGGATGGCCGCCATGTACGACCTGTTCCCGCGGCTGGCCGAGCGGCGCCGCCAGCCGGCCGGCACGATGTCGGGCGGCGAGCGCCAGATGGTGGCCATGGCCCGCGCGCTGATGCCGAACCCCACGGTGCTGCTGCTCGACGAGCCGTCGGCCGGCCTGGCGCCGGCGTTCGTCGACGCGATCTTCGACCAGGTGCTCGAGGTCAACCGCGTCGGCGTCACCGTGCTGATGGTCGAGCAGAACGCGCGGCGGGCGCTCGCGATGTCGCACCGCGGCTACGTGCTCGACCTCGGGAGCAACCGCTTCGAGGGGCCCGGCCGCGAGCTGCTGGAGGATCCGAAGGTGGCCGAGCTGTACCTCGGCGGCGCCCGGCTGGACCGCGGCGCCGAGTAGGCGCCGCGGCCCGCCGTCCGCGTCAGCCCTCGTCCTCCGCGGCCTCGAACTGCCGCATGACCTCGAGCTGGCCGTCGTCGCCGTACGTCCAGACCTCGTAGGTCGCCGTCGTCGGATCGCCGTTCTCATCGAAGTCGATCGGCCCGGTCACGCCGTCGAAGTCGATGTCCTCGCCCTCCTGGAGCGCGCGGATCGCGTCCGCGAGCTCGAGGTAGGTGTACTTGTCGCCGGGCGGGCCGCTGACGTCGGTCAGCGCGCCCTGGATGTCGGCGCCCTCGGACGAACCGGCCGCGACGGCACCCAGGAAGCACAGCATCGCGGCGTCGAAGTTCTGCGCGTCGAACGTGCCGCGCGCGGGACCGCCGGCCTCTTCGAACAGCTGGGCGAACGCGTCGACCACCTCGCCGGTCTCCGGCGTGCCCGGCCGGGTGCCCTTGGCGCCCACGATCGCCTGGTTCGGAACGCCCTCGGGGACCTCGTCGGCCGCCAGGCCGTCGGCGGTGAACAGCGCGCTGGCGTCGAAGTCGCCCGTGCGGGCGAGCGCGGCGCCCATCCGCGCGTACGTGTCGGGGAAGTCGATGATCACGTAGGCGTCGGGCTGGTCGGCCACGATCTGCCCCGCTTCGCTGTTGTAGCTCGGCTGCTGCGGGTCAAAGAGGACCGGACCGGTGGTGGAGCCGCCGCGCTCCTCCCATGCCTCCTGGAAGCGGTTGATGAAGCCCTCGCCGTAGGCGTCGTTGCGGGCGGCGAGGCTGACCGTGAAGTCGGTGCCGCCGAGCTCCTCCTCGACGGTGTCCGCGAGCGCGACGCCCTGCAGGTTGTCCGACGGCGCGGTGCGGAACACGTACCCGTCGTCCTCGAGCGCCGTGATCTCGGCGCTCGTGGAGGCCGGCGAGATCTGCGGCACGCGCTGGCGCGACGCGACCGACGTGCCGACCGGGATCGTGTTCGACGAGGCCCAGGCCCCGGTCAGGCAGGACGCGCCGTTGGAGATCAGCTGCCGGGCGGCCTGCACGGCCGCCTGCGAGGCGGTCTCGGTGTCGGCGTGCTCGACCGACACGGTGATGTCGCTGCCGACCTCCCCGACCGCGGCATCGATCTGCTCGACGGCGAGGTCGGCCGCCTTGCGGCCGGCCGGGCCGAACACCGACAGGTCGCCGGTGAGCGGAACGAGATCGCCGATCGTCAACTCGAACGAGGCCTCGGGCGGGGCCTGCGCGGCGCCGTTGCCGCCTCCCTCGTCCTCGTCCTCGCCGCACGCGACGAGGCCGCCTCCGAGGGCGATCGCCGCCCCGAGTACCACTGCCCATCGAAATCTCACGTCGTACCTCCTGGTCGAGTCGACCCCTTACCGGCCGCTCATCTCGCTGCCCTGCCCGGCCCGGTGCTTGACGCGGCCGCGTCGTCACCCGGCTGACAGCCGTCCCGCACCGCGAGGTTCGCGAGCGGGCCGCGCCGTGCGGACCCGCTCGCATGAGGTCAGCGCCGGCCGGCGGCCCGGCGATCGAACGAGCGGGGCGGCTGCTGGGCGTCGAGGCGCCGCCGGGCGACGGGCGGGTCGGTCCTGGTGACCGGCTCCTGCGGGCCCTGGGCCTCGCGCGGGAGCATCCCTACCGCCAGCCCGACGCCCGCGAGGATCGCATGCGTCACGTTGTTCGGCATGTCGGCGACGATGACGCCGGCGACCTCGCTCCCGTTGACGAAGCCCCAGACGGCGACGACGGCGAAGACGACGCCCACGAGCAGCGAGTACGCCCTGGCCGTGTCGAGCTGGACCATCGAGAGCAACCCGAGCACGCCCATCGCGATCCACAGAACGCTCGTCCACCCGCTTGCCGTCCAGAGCAGGAGCTCCGCCCGGCCCGCGCCGGCGTCGAGCGCGCCGAAGCCCGCGTCGCGCGCGAAGAGGGTCAGCGCTCCGAGCGCCGTGAGGAACACGCCGCTGATCGCCGCGAAGGCCTGCGCCGGCGTGTCCGGAGGTCCGAGGACCCCGTGCTGTGCACCCGACCCGCGACCGGAGTCGTGCATCGTGGACATGGGTGCCTCCTTTCGGTCATTGCCTCTCGGGCATCACCCGGCCGGCGCGCCGCGGCCGGGCGCGGTCAGGTCGCAGACGGTGCGGTCGAGCCGGCGAGCGCCGCCGGCCGCCGTCATCGCGCTGACGGGCGGTTCTGACGAAGCCGTGAGCAGAGGCATGCCCGCTGTCGTGGGACACCCGGCCACCGGTCCCGTGCACGCTCGCGAGCCCGACGCGGGAGGCGAGCCGACGGACCCGGCGACGTCCCGGCGGGCGCGGCGCCGACTGCAGCGGATCGGCGAGATCTGCCTGTGGTCGCTGGTGATCGGGGTCGCCGTCGTGGCCCTCGCGCACGTCGCCTCGCAGCTGCGACTCGTGGTGCTGCCCGTCCTGCTGGCCGTGATCCTGAGCACGTTCCTGGCGCCCCCGGCGCGCTGGCTGAGGGCTCGCGGCTGGCGCGATGCGCCCGCCGCGCTGACCGTGCTGCTCGCGGCGGCGCTGATCGTCGGCGGCGTCCTCGCCCTCCTCGCCCCGGTGGCGATCGACGAGTTCTCGGAGCTCGACGTGAGCCTGGCCGACAGCGTCGACTCCGTCCAGGCCTGGCTCCGCGACTCGCCGCTGCCGGTCTCCTCGCAGGAGGTCAGCGACGCGATCGACAGCCTGCAGGAGCAGGTCGGCGCGAGCGTCGACGTGCTCACCCGGCAGGTGGTCGGCGGAGCGCTCGTGGTCCTCGAGGTGGTGACCGGCCTCGCCCTCTGCGCCGTGGTCCTTTTCTTCCTGCTCAAGGACGGCGAGCGGATCTGGGACTGGGTCGTCGGCCTCGTGACGCCCGCACGGCGCGACGACGCGCGCGCGATCGGGGAGCGGGCCTGGCGCGCGCTCGCCGGCTTCGTCCGCGGCCAGACGCTGGTGGCGCTCTTCGACGCGGTGCTGATCGGCCTCGCGCTCGCGATCATCGGCGTCCCGCTCGCGCTTCCACTCGCGGTTCTCGTCTTCTTCGGCGCCTACGTCCCGGTGATCGGCGCGACCGTCAGCGGCCTGCTCGCGGTCCTCGTCGCGCTCGCCTCGCAGGGCCTCGCCGCGGCGCTCGCCGTGCTGGCCGCCATCCTCGTCGTCCAGCAGGTCGAGGGCAACGTCTTCCAGCCCGTCGTCGTGGGCCGCGCCGTCGACGTCCACCCGCTCGCCATCCTGCTCGGCGTCACCGCCGGCGGCGTGCTGGCCGGCATCATCGGCGCGATGATCGCCGCTCCGCTGGTGGCGGTCGGCGGAGCGGTGCTCGGCTACGCGCGCGAGCGCGCGGACGCGCCGCGCTGACGGCGGCCCTCTCGATGCGGATCGGCGGCTGCCGCGGGCGTCGCCTCGCCGCCTGGGCGCCGCGCTTCCGCGTCAGCCGTCGCCGGCGGGGCGCTGCGGGCGCAGGAAGAAGCTGGCGAGCCCGTCCGGGTTCGTGCGGGCGTCGAGCACCTGGCCCTCCAGCAGCTCGGCCGTGACGGGCTCGAGGAACAGGCCGGCGGGCGCGCCGATGTCGACGACCTGGTCGTCCGGGGCGGCGTCGGTGACGAACGTGATCTGGATCGCGGTCCCGCGATCGGTCACGCCGTCCGCGGCCAGCCGCAGGCCCGCCCCCTCGGGGAGCGAGACCGCCTGCAGGGCCTTGGAGATCGCGGTGGAGGCGGCGGCCGAGACGGCCAGCATCAAGTGCTCCTTTCGACGAGGAACGCATGGCGCGTACCCGCCGTCGCGATCGCGGACCGCCGATTGTCAGACGAATGCCGATCGCGGCCATGACGGCCGCGGGACGGGCCACACGGCTGTCGATCACCCAGTCGGCGCCGGCGAACGTCAACTGCGGCTGGGTAGGCGGAGGGGAGCTCTCGGGGCCCGTGAGGGTTCGCCGACCTGCAGTTGAGCCCGTCATAGGGGTCGAATGTTGCGCAGAGTTCCCTGAGTGGCCGATTCGATGCTTCCCCCACCCAGCCGAAGTTCGCCGGCAGCCGCGCGCCGGCCGGGCGGGCTAGACCCTATGGACGGGTGTCGTCCAGCCCGGGCTGTAGATAGGGGCCGGTTCCTCGCGACGCTGATCGCGGGGTGATGTTCAAGCCGTGCGGGTGGCACCCCGCGCGGCGCCCGCAACCGCATAGGAGGAACCGACCGTGGCCAAGGTTCGCCGCTGGGCCGGGCTGGACGTACACGCCGCGAAGGTGGTCGTGGCGTCGGTGGATAGCGAGTCGGGCGAGCTGCCGGTGCACCGACTGCCCGGTGACACGGCGCAGGTCGCGGCGTTCTCGTCCATATCAGTGCAGCGGCTTCCCGCCCGTCGCGCCGATGACCTCGCCGCTGACGTAGCGCGAGTGGTCGGTCGCCAGGAACACGTACAGCGGCGCCAGCTCCGCCGGCTGGCCCGGCCGCCCGAGCGGCGTGTCGGCGCCGAACTGCGCGTTCTTCTCCGCCGGGAAGCTCATCACCACGAGCGGCGTCCAGATCGGGCCGGGCGCGACCGCGTTGACCCGGATCCCGCGCTCGGCGACCTCCTGCGCCAGGCCCTTCGTGAACGTGCTGATCGCCCCCTTGGTGGCTGCGTAGTGCAGGAGCTGCGGACTCGGCTGCGCGGCCTGGATCGACGTCGTGTTGATGATCGTCGACCCCGGCTCCATGCGCGGGACCGCCGCCTGGCAGAGATGGAACATCGCCAGCACGTTGGTGCGGAAGACGAAGTCGAGCTCGTCGGGCGGGATCTCCAGGAACGACTGGTACGACATCTGGAAGGCGGCGTTGTTGACGAGCACGTCGAGCCGGCCCAGGTCGGCGACGGCGCGCTCGACGAGCGCCCGGCAGTGATCGCGATCGCCGATGTCCCCCGCCACGGTGATGCAGCGCCGGCCCGCGTCCTCCACGAGCCGCTTCGTCTCCGCGGCGTCGTCATCCTCGTTCCAGTACGAGCACAGCACGTCGGCCCCTTCGCGCGCGAACGCGATCGCGACGGCGCGCCCGATCCCCGAGTCCCCGCCCGTGATCAGGGCGACGCGGTCCTTGAGCTTGTCGTGACCGACGTAGCTCTCCTCGCCGTGGTCGGCGAGCGGCTGCATCTCGGCCTCGCGGCCGGGCGGCTCCTGCTCCTGCTCGGGGAACGGCGGCGTCGGTTCGGCGTGCTTCGGGTCGCGGGGAGTCATGCTCGAGGCCTACCCGGCGGCGCGGCGCGCGTACCGCGGCCGCCGCGGGCGTCGAGCGCCTGCGGCGGTCGCGTACGCTGTGTCGAATGGCGACGGCGGCAGCGGCAGCGAGACAGGAGCTGGTGCTCGTCGCCGAGCCGGCTGCGGTCAGGCAGGCCCGCGCATGGATGGCGGAGCTCGCGCGCCCGCTGATCGCGGAGTTGCGCCGCCCCGACCTCGAGCTCGTCGTCACCGAGGTCGTGACCAACGCCGTGCGCCACGGCGCGGCCGGGGGAGCGCTGCTCGTGGCGGCGACGCCGAAGCCGGAGTTCCTGTGCGTGCAGGTCACCGACGAGGGCGCCGGCCTCGTACCGCGCCCCGGGGCCATGGCCTCCGACGAGAACGGCGGCTTCGGGCTCTTCATCATCGAGCGTCTCAGCCGCCGTTGGGGCGTGACGCGCGAGAACCGCCACACGCGGGTCTGGTTCGAGTTCGACTACGACGGCTCGCCCGGCGGGCCGTAGCGAGCCTCAGCCGACGTTGGCGCGCACCGCGAACGCTGCGGCGGCCGGCGCGTCGCGCCGCACCCACGAGCCGCCGCGATCGTCGCCAGGTGGCTCGGGCGTCACCACCTCGTCCGCTGGAAGTGGTGCGAGAGCACGTGCCGGGCCGTCCGCCTGCCGATCACGACGCCGTCGTCGATCGACGAGCGGTAGTGGATGCCGCCCCAGACGCGCGCGTTCGTGACCTCGTCCTGGAGGCGCCGCACCGTCGCGAAGCGGCGGTCGCCGAGGCCCGTGACGCTCGGCACGGTGAAGTCGATCCGGTGCGTCCGCAGGAACGCGGCGATCGCGTGGCCGGTGGCCGGCACCACGCAGGCGTGCGCGCTCGGGTACTCAGGATGGTTCGGCGTGGCGAGCAGCGGAGACCAGGTCGGATCGCCCTCGGTCTCCCGGTTGCCGTCCGTCCCGCCGGCGCGGATCGCGGTGACCGGCCGCCAGAACGCGTAGCGGTACTTGGCGTCGAAGCAGGCGATGAGCGCGTCGGCGTACGTGACGGAGACCATCGCCAGTAGCCGCGCGGCCTGCACGACGTCGAGGGCGCGGTCGTGGACGAGCGTGCGGTAGGACGCGTGCGCCTGCTGCACGGGAGGCTCCGCCCAGAAGCGGGCCGCCAGCGACTGCTCGCCGGTCCGGGTCGTGCTCGTGCTCGAGCCGACCTCCGCGACCTCCTGGTAGTCGCGGGCCCAGCGCCTGCTCGAGAGCGGCGGCGGCCCGTCTGGGCGGAACCGGGAGGGGGACTCGAGGCTGAACGGGCGCATCAGGCCCAGGTACGTGCCGATCGCCGGCGTAGGCGCGGTGGGCAGCCAGACCCCCGGGATCGGCGGGAACGGCGGGTAGTACGGCACGCGCGCCCGGAAGCCGTCGTGGGCGCGCCGGGCGATCAGCAGCGCCGCGACCATCTCGCCGGTGGCGACGC
>Ga0299914_10003240_pt1 | contig 11466 bp, 2 predicted proteins | sample RVTome_10_FD_201361 | JGI IMG/M metagenome (GOLD analysis project Ga0299914, IMG submission 201361) | Soil microbial communities from uranium-contaminated site in the Upper Colorado River Basin, Wyoming, United States - RVT153D57 (version 2) ... | reverse complement strand
CACGATGAAAGGCCGGCGCCGCTACGCCGCCGATCAAAAATAGAACCGCGGCGGTGATCCGGAGGGTTCTCGAAGATATGTGGCGAGTGATGGTTTGCACGAATGCGACTCAGAATCCATTTACCGAATCGATGGTACCGGAAGAACCGTCTCATGTTCGCGGTTCCCACATCAAGCCTCACCTGCCAGATCATATGACGGGATCGAGTGAAGTCCTCGCTCCAGAATGAGCGCCTTCTACCGAGCGCGCGCCGGAGCGAACGACAGCTTCTGCTCGGATCCTTCAGATCGCCCCATATTTCTATAACTTGGCGTAGCCAACGATTCTGTTCAACCTACCCTGTGCCGCGCGAATGATGAACTTAAGGTCGTGGCACATTCCCTCATTTGCGAATCTGAATCAAATGTTCGGTCTCCTGCGACGTCGCCCGGGGCGAAACCTATCTGCGGCTCAGCTCTTCGTCGGCTCGTTCGCGCTTCTAATCCTGGCCGGCACCGTCGGCTTCCAGACTCTGCCCGGCCTCTACACCGGTGAAGGGTTGTCCTGGTCGGATGCCCTGTTCACCGCCACGAGCGCTGTGTGCGTTACCGGCCTGATCGTGGTTGACACCGCCACTTATTTCACCATCTGGGGACAGGCCTATATCCTCTTCCTGATCCAGCTCGGCGGCCTCGGGATGATGACCTTTACGAGCCTCATCCTGCTGACGCTCGGGCTTCGACTATCGCTTCGCCAGGAAAAGCTGACCCGAAGTACCACGCGTGTGGCCCCCCACCTCGATTCCCGACTGCTTACCCGCCACATCGTATTATTCACCTTCGGAATCGAAGCCGTCGGCATGGTGCTGCTCTACGTGTTCTGGATTCCGGACCTCGGTGTGGAGGGCGCGCTATGGCCGTCTATCTTCCACTCGATAAGCGCCTTCTGCAATGCGGGCTTCTCTACATTCACTGATTCGTTGATGTTGTCTCGAGATCGGCCGATGATTCTCCTCGTTGTGATGGCTTTGATCGTGTTGGGTGGCATCGGCTTTCTGGCCCTGGAGGAACTCTACTTGCAGCAGAAGGCGAAGCGAGGACACCGCTCATTTCGAACATCGCTCCACACGCGAATTGTCCTCATCGCGACGGGTCTTCTCCTTGTAAGTGGATGGATGATGCTTACGCTCTTCGAATGGGAGAACACGCTCCGGGACATGTCCCTCGTTGACAGGCTCGTGAACGGTCTTTTCATGAGCGTAACGCCCCGTACAGCAGGTTTTAATACCATCGACTATGCCGAGGCGGCCAACAACACGAACTTCCTGACGATCCTGCTGATGTCCATCGGTGGATCCCCTGGATCTACGGCCGGGGGTCTCAAGACGACAACGTTTGCCCTAATCGGCCTGCTGGCCTGGTCGAAGATGCGCGGATTCGAGCTCACTCAGGTATGGGGGCGCACTGTACCGGAGGAAACGATTCAGCGGTCTGTCGGGCTATTCGTCGTCGTCTTCGGGACGGTCACGGTCGCCATTTTCATCCTAACTTCCAGCGAGCTAGAATGGATCGCGCATGCGAGAGCGGGCGGATTCCTGTCGTTCATGTTTGAGGCTGTCAGCGCGTTCAACACCGTCGGCTTATCGATGGGTGTGACGGGCGATTTAAGCAACACGGGTCACTTTACGACGATCCTGCTTATGTTTGTCGGGCGTGTCGGGCCACTATCTTTCGCTGCAGCGTTGGTTCGGCGACATGCCGCAGTGAAGGCGCCGCTCCGATTCGCATACGAAGACGTTGCGATCGGCTGACGCGGATCAAGGATTCACGACGTAGCACATATGAAACGATTCATCATCGTCGGACTGGGCATCTTCGGATCCGGCACTGCTGAGACGCTCTATGAGATGGGGAATGAAGTAATCGCCGTCGATCTAAAAGATGAACTCGTAGACCGAATCGCACCACACGTGACCCGTGCGGCGGTTGCCGATGGAAGGCACGCGGACGTTCTGGAACGCATCGGGGCGAGAGATGCCGACGCCGGCGTGGTCTCGACGGGCAGCGACATCAGCGCGAGCGTTCTGGCCGTGATGGCGCTCCGCGACCTGGATGTAGGAGAGATCTACGTCAAAGTCATTTCGCGGGACCACGCGCGAATCATGCGGAAGATCGGCGTGACGGAGACAATCTTCCCCGAGCGCGAATCATCGATTAATCTGGCGACGAGAATATCGCGCAGCAATGCCCTACTAAATTACGTTCGACTCGGCAGCGGCTTCAGCATGCAAGAGATGGCCGTACCTAACAAGTGGATAGGGAAGACACTGCGTGAGCTTCAGCTTCGTCCGCACTACAAGGTCTCCGTGATCGCCGTGCACGACGTCATGCTCGATCAGATGATTCCGGTCCCCGACCCGGATGCGCCCCTCAAAGATTCCGATACCCTGCTACTCGCGGGAACGAACGAGAGTCTCGCGCGGGTCTCGCGCATCGACTGAGTTCCGCGATCTGCCGCAGGTCGCTATGCGGAGCTGATAGCCTCGTAACGGGCGAGCCGCTTGAACTTTCGGGTACCCCACGATGAGTAGGATGGCACTATGATCATCAAACCGCTTTCCAGCAAAACGTGGCGGGACGTGTCTCGCCGTTTTCGACGGACGTCCGGCCGGCACCGGGAGCTGTTTTCCGGGCCTATTCGCGGCGAGTTACTCGGTGCGGATCGGCTCGCCGAGCGCGCCAGGGTCATCGCCCGAGGCCAGCAGCTCACAGTGGGCGGGAGGCGTTCATGGCATGTCCCCCTGCTGACGCGCCTGAACGGCACGCAACGTATCCTCAAGGACATCCACGCTCGACTCTCGACGGGGACGGACGCAGACCTCGACGCGGGATCGGCAGGCGAATGGCTGCTGGACAACTTCTACGTCGTTGAGGAACACATCCGGGAAGTACGCCAGACCCTTCCCCGCGGGTACTATCGGGAGCTTCCCGAGCTTGGCGCCGGCCCGCTCGCCGGCCATCCCCGCGCGTACGAGCTGGCCATCACCCTTATCTCTCACACCGAAGGGCGTGTCGACCTCGACAATGTCTCGCTGTTCGTCGAAGCCTTCCAGCAGGTCACACCGCTCACTATCGGAGAGCTCTGGGCGCTGCCGGCGATGCTTCGTCTGGGGCTGATCGAGAATGTGCGGCGGATGTCTCTCCGAACGGTGCAGCATCTCGATCAGAAGCTGGAAGCGGATCGGTGGATCGACCGCATTCGCGCGGCGGGCGAGAAAGGCGTCGGCATCGCACTCAGCCGCCTTTCCGGCGATCCTCAGTCGCTCACTTCCGTCTTCACCTCTCGATTCCTGCACCGGCTTCACCAGGGACAAGATGATTCCCTCTTTCGCCGATCGCTCGAACAATGGATGACGGAGAAGGGCCTGAATGCAGACGACGCCGATGCCCGCGCCACGCAGCGGCTGGCCCTCACGCAGGTCATGATGGCACACAGCATCACGAGCCTGAGAACGGTCGGCCGGGTGGATTGGCGGACTTTCGTCGAGCAGCAGAGCTCGATGGAAGCCGTCCTCCGTGAGGATCCTTCGGCATATTATTCGCGCATGACGTTCGCCACGCGTGATCGGTACCGCCACGTCATCGAGCGGATCGCCCGGCGTACCGGGCGGCGAGAGGAGGATGTCGCACGCAGCGCCGTCGACTTCGCCCGCGCCTCCAACCATCCGGCGGACGCGTCCGACGATCCTACCGGCACGTCCGACGATCTTACCGGCGCTTCCCACGATCTCGTCGGCGAGTCCCCCGATCTTGCCGTTACGTCCGACGATCTCGCCGGCGCGTCCCCCGATCTTACCTCCGTTTCCGGTAGGATTCAAGATCTTCCCGACAACCATCGCGCGCACGTCGGCTATTATCTGGTCGACGAAGGCCTTGACATCCTCGAAAGGGCAACCGGTTACCGCCCACCGCTGTGGGAAGCGGTGCACCGTAGCGTACTGCGCCATCCGAACTTCGTGTACTTCGGCGGCGTGCTCCTGGTTACGGCTGCTGTGCTCGCCGGTATTCTGTGGTTGATAGGGCCGCCGACGTGGGTGTGGGCACTGTTCATCGTGCTCTTCGCCTTCATACCTGCCACAGAGATCGCCGTCAACCTGGTCAACCAGCTGGTCACGGCTTTGCTGCCGCCCCGGCTGCTATCCAGGCTCGACTTCCATACCCGGGGCGAGATCCCCACGGAGTTCCGCACGGCGGTCGTTATTCCGACGCTTTTTGACAGCGTCGCGTCCGTGCAGGAAGCCCTCGAAAACCTGGAGGTCCAGTACCTCGCCAACAGGGAGACGCATCTGCACTTCGCGATCCTGAGCGACTTCACCGACGCGTCGACGGAAGTCTGTCACGGGGACGGAGCGATCGTCGAGGCCGCCGAAGCCGGCGTGCGAGCACTCAACGCCCGTTACGCCGCCGGCGCGCAGGATGCGTTCTACCTCTTTCACCGGCCGCGCAGATGGAACCCTCAGGAGCGCGTCTGGATGGGGTGGGAGCGCAAGCGCGGCAAGCTCGCCGATTTTAATCGTTTCTTACGCGGCGCCGACGGAGCGTTCTCGACGATCGTCGGCGACACCGCCCCGCTCCGGAACGTCCGCTACGTCATCACGCTCGACGCCGACACGGTCCTCCCACCTGACGCCGTGCCGCTCCTCGTCGGAACGCTGGGGCACCCACTCAACCGCGCCGTGTACGACCCGGCGGCGGGACGCGTCGTCCGGGGCTACGGCATCATCCAGCCACGTGTCGGCGTTTCGCTACCGAGTGCGCACCGTACACGCTTCGCCGCGATCTACTCCGGCCATCCCGGCGTGGACCCCTACACCACCGCCGTCTCCGATGTCTACCAGGACCTTTTCGGCGAGGGCAGCTTCACCGGGAAGGGAATCTACGACGTCGACGTGTTCGAGGAGGCGACACACGGCCGCTTCCCTGAAAACACGCTGCTCTCGCACGACCTGATCGAGGGCAATTACGTTCGCGCGGGCCTGGCCACTGACGTCATCGTCTACGACGACTATCCGCCGCGATACCTGACGTTCACTCGCCGCAAGCACCGGTGGATCCGGGGCGACTGGCAGCTCCTGAAGTGGCTCACGTTAACCGTTGCGGGTCCCGACGGACCGGAGCGTAACCGCCTCTCATTCCTTTCACGATGGAAAATTCTCGACAACCTGCGGCGCAGTACGGTGGAGATCGGGCTCCTGATTCTTCTGCTGGCGGGTTGGACGATTCTGCCCGGTTCGCCGCTGCTGTGGACGGCGCTGGTCCTCTGCATGGTCGCCGCGCCGTGGATCGTTTCGCTGCTCCTCGCGCTCGTCCGCCCACCCGTAGACAAGTCGTGGCGCGCCTACTATGCCGCCGTCGGCCAGGATACGGCGACGAGTGTGCAGCAGGCGGCGCTCTCCGTCACCTTTCTCGCTCACCAGGCGGTTATTTCTGCCGATGCGATCCTCCGCACGCTCTGGCGCGTCTTCGTCTCCCGGCGCCACCTGCTGGAGTGGCAAACGGCGTCGAAAACGGAGCAGGTCACCTCCAGGTCAAGGGCCGACGTGTGGCGCATCATGCTCCCTTCGACGCTCGTTGCAGTGGGGATCGTGGCCGTGGCGGCGGTCTTCGAATTCACTGTCGATCGAGGCCTCCTCGTGGTCCCGGAAAGCAGGGCGTTCCCGTTCTGGCAGTGGGTACTCGCCGTGATCCCGCTGGCCGGCCTCTGGCTGGTCGCCCCGGCTGTTGCGCATGCGTTGAGCCGCCCGTCGATGGAACCGGAGCGAGAGTTGTCTGCGGCCGGACAGACGAACGCTCTGCGCTATGCCCTCCTGCACTGGCGGTTCTTCGACCGTTTCGTGAATGCCGAGACTCGGTGGCTCGCGCCGGACAATTTTCAGGAGGATCCCGAGCCGGTCGTCGCGATGCGCACGTCGCCGACGAACATCGGCCTACAGCTTCTGGCCACGACGAGCGCATACGATCTCGGTTTTATCACGCTCGCTGACATGACGGAGCGGCTCGAGTTGGCTTTCGGATCGCTGGCAAAGATGAAGCGATTCCGGGGGCACTTCCACAACTGGTACGATCTTCGGGACCTGCAGGTGCTCGACCCGAGCTATATATCGTCCGTTGACAGCGGCAATCTCGCCGGTCATTTGATCGCACTTCGCCAGGCGTGCCTCGCGATACCTGATGAGGCCCTCTCCGACGGCCGCACGGAACGCGCCCTCCACGCAGCGCTCGGCCTTGCCGAAGAGCGATTGAACGGTCGCGCCGTAGAGGATGCCGCCCTACATATTCGACACGCAAGGGCCGCATTGGCCGCCACGGACAGGCTTTCGGATCTGGATGCCGTCGCCGAGCCGGTAGCGCGGGCCCTCGAACTTGTGCGGCAGGACGGCCGGGGGGACGGAAGTCCGGCCGGCGGGGACGGTAGCCCGGCCAGCGGGGAGAGAAGCCCGGTCATCCGGAACGGTAACCCGGCCAGCGGGGATGGAAGCCCGGTCATCCGGAACGGTGGCCCGGCCAGCGGGGATGGAAGCCCGGCCGCAGAATGGCTGGACTGGGTGCTCCGGCGAATCGATACCGGCAGACAAGAGGCTCCGTTATTGATCCCTTCTTCGGATCCCCCGCACGCGACGCTTCGCCGCATCGCAGATTCGTCCACGACAGCGTCGGACCTGGTGGCGCGCCTCGAGATGGTCGCCCATAAGGCATACTTTTACGCCATGGAGATGGACTTTCGCTTCCTCTATGACGAAGATCGGAAGCTGTTCTCGATCGGATATCACGTAGGCGGGCACGCGTTCGACGGTGCGTACTACGATCTTCTGGCCTCGGAGGCGCGCCTCACGAGCTTCGTCGCCGTGGCGAAGAACGATGTACCCGTCGAGCACTGGTTCAACATGGGCCGCACGCTCACCCACACTTCGGGAGAGACCGCATTGGTGTCGTGGAGCGGGAGCATGTTCGAGTACCTCATGCCGGTGCTCGTCATGCGATCCTTCCCCTTCACTCTCCTCAGCCAGACGTACCAGGGAGCCGTCCGCCGGCAGATCGCATATGCCGAAGGCGCGGGCGTGCCGTGGGGTGTGAGCGAGAGTGCGTACAACCTGCGAGATCGCCATTTCACCTATCAGTACCGAGCTTTCGGCGTGCCGGATCTGGCCCTCAAGCGGGGCCTGGGACGTGACCTCGTCATCGCACCGTACGCCAGCACGCTGGCAATGATGGTCGACCCGCAGCGGGCCCTCGCAAACCTGGAAAGGCTGGAGAGATACGGCGCCCTCGGGTCCTACGGCTTTCATGACGCCCTCGATTACACGCGCCCCGAACCTGGCCGGCGCTACGCGGTTGTGGGTAACTACATGGCCCATCACATCGGGATGGGGCTCGTCGCACTAACAAACGTCCTCGCGGACCGGCTCTGGCAGCACCGTTTTCATTCAGATCCTGTGGTGCGTGCCGCGGAACTGCTTCTTTACGAGCGGATTCCGCGCCGTCTGGTCCTCCAGGCGCCGCAGCCGACGCGGCCGGGAGAGGGACTTCCGGATCTCGAGCACGAACGTCCGGCCGTGCGTGAGGTGGAAACGCTCGATACGCCGGAGCCTCGCGTCGCGTTGCTCGGCCGCCTGCCCTATACCGTCATGATCTCGAGCGCCGGCGGTGGATACAGCCGGTACGAAAACCTGGCCGTAACCCGCTGGCGTGCCGACGGGACTACCGACAATACCGGACAGTTCTGCTACGTGAAGGATGTCCCGACGGGCCGCGTCTGGTCTGCCGCCCATCAGCCTATTTGCGCACCGGCCGACGCGTACCGGGCGCTGCTCGCCACCGACAGCGTGACGTTCCGCCGCGTCGATGGGGACATCGAGACGCAAACCGAAATCACGGTCGTCCCGGAGGACTCGGCGGAGGTGCGCCGCATCACCGTGTCGAACAACAGCAACACTCCCCGCGACATCGAGCTGACGAGCTACGGCGAAATCGTGCTCGCCCCGCCTGACGCTGAACGGTCACATCCGGCTTTCTCAAATCTATTCGTCGAGACGGAGTGGCACGCGTGGTGCACCGCCCTGACCGCCACACGCCGTCCACGCTCGGCCGCCGAGCCGTCACTCTGGTGTGTACACGTCGTCGACACCGGCAAGCATCTGGTGGGGGGCGTATCATACGAGACGGACCGTGCCCGCTTCATCGGGCGCGGACGCTCGGTACGCGCACCCGTCGCAATGGAGGAAGAGGGAGCGCTGTCGGGCACGACGGGGGCCGTCCTCGACCCGATATTCGCTCTCCGGATCCGCTTGCACCTCGAACCTGGCCAGTCGGCCAGTGCGGCATTCACAACGCTGGTAGCGACTACCCGCGAACGAGCCTTCGAGCTCGCCGACCGATACCACGATTCACACACCGCGCAACGCGCCCTCGACCTGGCGTGGGTCTCGACCCAGGTCGAGCTGCGAGAGCTAGACGTCACGCCCACAGAGGCCGCCGAGTTTCAGGAGCTTGCGGGTCGCCTGTTCTATCCTTCGCCGTCCTTTCGTGCACCGCGGGAGGAGCGCCAACGCAACCGCGGATCGCAGCCCCTCCTCTGGTCTATAGGCCTTTCGGGGGATTGGCCGATCCTGGTCGCCACGATCAAGTCTTCGGATGGTCTGCCGACCCTCCGCCAGCTTCTTGCCGCCCACCGCTACTGGCGGCGCCGCGGCATGACCGTCGACCTCGTGATCGTAAACGCGAATCCTCCGTCGTATCTGCAGGAGCTGAACGAATCGATCATTTCGATGATCTACGCCGTGCATGCTTCCGACCAGATCGACCGCGCCGGCGGTGTGTTCATACGGCGACTCGATCAGCTCGCCGCCGACGCATACCTCATGCTGCGTGCCACCGCACCCGTCCACGTGACGTGTGACGGTCGATCTCTGAGCGACTTCCTGGAGGAGCCCGATCTTCTCGCGGTGTTGGAGGACGAACCGGTCGGACCGGCCGCACCACCTGTGGTATCCGCCCACCCGGTACGCCGTTCGGAATCCATTATCGAACACGTGCCGGTCGAACAGGCCGCCGCCGGTGTGGACACTGAGGATCTGCCGGCTAACGGATCTGGCGGATCTCCCAATCCGGGGGAGGTTGCAACATCGACGCTTAACAACGGCTTCGGGAGGATTCTGCTCGACGGAACGTACGAGATCCGGGTGCACGGGGATCACGTCCCGCCCGCACCCTGGGCGAATGTCGTGGCAAACGAACGCGGCGGCTTCATCGCCACCGAACGCGGCGCCGGGTCGACATGGGCCGGCAGCAGTTATTTTTTCCGCCTTACGCCGTGGCACAACGACCCTGTGACCGACTCCCCGGGCGAGGTGCTTTACCTGCGCGACGAAGAGACCCGTGCGCTCTGGAGTGCTACGCCGGCCCCGATCCGCCGAGACATAGCGTACACGGTGCGGCACGGGGCCGGATTCTCCTCCTTCGCGCACGTGTTCGCCGGCATCGCCACGGATCTCACGATGGCTATGGCGCCGGACGAGGCCGTGAAGCTCAGCATCCTCCGACTGACCAACGAGACCGCCCGCCCTCGACGCCTATCGGTGACCGGTTACGCGGAGTGGACGCTCGGCGTGCTTCGTGAACACACGCAACACCAGGTACGTACCTACGCGCGGGACGATCTGGGTGCCGTTTTCGCCCGGAACACCTTCGATCCGGATTTTGCCGGGCAGCTTGCGTTCTGCGCACTGAGCGAGCCGTTGTCCGACTACACGGGGGACCGGCGGGCGTTCATCGGCCGAAACGGGACGTTGGCCGATCCACAAGGCCTGCACGCAGCGGCCCTCGGCGGACCGATGTCCATGGTGGTCGATCCCTGTGCGGCCCTCCAATGTACACTTAAGCTGGCACCCGGCGAGACGCGCGAAATCATCTTCGTGCTGGGCGCTGCGGAAGGAGAGGCTGAGGCATACCGCCTGGTAGCGAAATATCGAGACCGGCCGACGGCTCTCGAGGCAGCCTCCCGCTCACGGCAGGACTGGTCGAAACGGCTTTCTGTGTTGACCGTCCGAACACCGGCGCCCACCTTCGACGCCATCCTCAATCATTGGACGCTCTACCAGGCGCTCGCCTGCCGGATGTGGGCGCGCTCGGCTGTCTACCAGAGCGGCGGCGCGTACGGTTTCCGGGACCAGCTTCAGGACATTCTGGCGTTCGTGTACGCGGAGCCGGCGGTCGCGCGGGAGCATATCCTCCGCGCCGCTGCACGCCAGTTTGTCGAGGGCGACGTACAGCACTGGTGGCACCCGCACAACGGCCGCGGGGTGCGGACCCGCTTCTCGGACGATCTGGCGTGGCTGCCCTACGTCGTCGATCAGTACGTGCGTGTCACCGGCGATCGGTCGGTGCTCGATGCTTACGTTCCCTTCCTCGCTATGCGACCGCTCGAGCCCCACGAGCATGAAGTCTACGATCTGCCGCTCGTTACCGACGAGCACGCGAGCGTCTATGAGCACTGCCGCCGTGCGCTCGATCGGGCTTGTACGGCAGGCCCGCACGAATTGCCCCTCATCGGCATCGGCGACTGGAACGACGGGATGAACCGCGTCGGCGTGGAGGGGCAGGGGGAGAGCGTCTGGCTGGCATGGTTCCTCGTGACGACGCTGCGCCGATTCGCCGGGCATGCGGATGCAAGGGGCGACGAAACGGTCGCCGCCGCCTTCCGGGACCGGGCGGACGCGTACGTTGCAGCCATCGAAGCGCACGGATGGGACGGCGCCTGGTACCGCCGCGCCTACTTCGACGACGGCACACCTCTGGGCTCGGCCGAGAACGCCGAGTGCCGCATCGACGCCATCGCCCAGAGCTGGAGCGTGATCTCCGGCGCGGGCGATCCGGTGCGGCGCGAGAAGGCGATGCGTTCGTTTGAAGAGCACCTCGTCAGAGACGACGCACGGCTTATCCAGCTGCTGGCGCCCCCCTTCGACGAAACGCCGCTCGATCCGGGGTACATCAAGGGCTACGTACCCGGTGTCCGAGAAAACGGCGCGCAGTACACCCACGCGGCGCTCTGGAGCGTCCTCGCGACCGCGCTTCAGAGCCGTGGCGACCGCGCCTTCGAGCTCTTCCAGATGATCAATCCACTCACCCGCACCCGTACACCGGAAGACGTCGCCACCTACAAAGTCGAACCCTACGTCGTGGCGGCCGACGTATACACCGCGGACGGCCACCTTGGGCGGGGCGGGTGGACGTGGTACACCGGCTCCGCGAGCTGGATGTACCGAGTCGGCATCGAAGCGATCCTCGGTTTCACGAAGCGCGGCGACGTCCTTTACATCGACCCACGCGTGCCATCCACCTGGACCGAATACGCCATCGAATACCGGTACGGCAGCAGCGTCTACGCCATCACCGTGCGCCATCCGGCCGACGTCGACGGGCAGACGGCGG
>Ga0299914_10003239_pt1 | contig 11469 bp, 10 predicted proteins | sample RVTome_10_FD_201361 | JGI IMG/M metagenome (GOLD analysis project Ga0299914, IMG submission 201361) | Soil microbial communities from uranium-contaminated site in the Upper Colorado River Basin, Wyoming, United States - RVT153D57 (version 2) ... | reverse complement strand
CAGGACCCTCGAGCAATGCCAGTGCGTCCGCGGCGCGCGGCGGCAGGTCGAGCTGGCCGAGTCCATCGAAGAGGTCGGAGGTCAGCGTGGGGATGTCGACCTGCTCCTCGATCGCGGCCGTCACCTCGTCGCCGATGTACGCCTGCACGGCCGGGTCCTCGGCGAGGGGCGCGAACGTCGCCACGAATCGGTCGGTGTCGACGAGTTCGAGCCGCGCCCAGGCGCTGATCACCGCGACGGGTGCGAGCAGGAGTCCGACGACGACGAGGACCACGGCCGCCGCCGTGCGCCCCCAGCGCCGGCGCTCGGGCGTTCGTTCGACGGATGCCGCGGCATCCGTCCGCCCCTCTGCATCACCGTCGGCGACCCGACCGGCGCGCAACTCCGCGTTCTCCGCCTCGAGCGCCGCGATGCGCGCCTCGAGCTCAGTCTCGTTCCTACCGGCCATGACTGCCCCCTGCGACGAACCTAGCCCTCCCGGGCCCGCAGCGCACGGATTCAGTGGATGAACGCCTTGAGCACGATCATCGCGACGCCGAACGTCGCGGTCGCGAGCGCGCCCGCGAGGCGCATCGGCCATGCTGCTCCGCGTCGCGCGAAGGCGATCCAGCCGAGCACCGCGAGCACGACGACTCCGGCCCAGAGGGCGGTCCAGATGGCGTAGGCGTCGGGGATGGCCCTCGTGGCGCCGAGCAACAGGATGAGCGACGGGATCATCGCCGAGGCGAGGAGCCCGAGCGAACGACGGAAGGAGGCGCGGAAGGCGTCGCGCAGTCCCATCATCCGTTCGTGGTCGAGGCCGTGGCGTGCGACCGTTCCGGCATACACGTGCGCGGCCCAGAACACGATGACCGTGCCGAGGACCTTCCAGAACACCTCGAAGGAACTGCTGCCCGGTGCGCCGGCGACGACGATCATGCCCGAGACGAGGATGACGCCGTACACGGATTCCTCGGTGACGAACGTGGTGCGCACGAATTCGTTCGCGAACGCGGGTTGGACGCGCCGCGAGGCCCCGTTCGGAGTGACGGCCCCCGAGGCATCCGGTGACGACTCGCCCATGCTCTCACCCTCTCACGACTGGGCCGCGATGGCCCCCGTTTTGGTGGTGAGCAATCTTCAACTTCATCTGTAGGTCCGGCGCGTGTGGGTGTAGCCTGCGGCCAGAGCCTGAGACTCCCCGTCTCGGGCGATGCCGCCGGTCGTCGATTACCCGCGTCGACCAGCTGAACGACAGGCGCCAGCGCGTTCGGGTGCGCCGGCACACCGCCTCGCACCGCCCATGAGGGGATGCGCCCGACTCACCCGAATCGGGCGGACTGCGGTAACCCCTGGAGGCAACGATGCCTGTGTTCACCAGACCACGATCCGACACGCCCGCGACGGCGAGGCGACGACATTCGAGAACGTTCGCGGTCGGCGCGGCCGCCGCGCTGGCGATCACCGCGGTCGTCGCGGCGCCCGCACTGGCAGCGCATCCCATTGTGAGCCTACCCGGCAGCAACTTCGAGATCGACGAGGACGCGAACCTCAAGGTCGACGACGTCGGATGGGATGACTGGGCCAGCGTCGATGAGAACCGCCAGGAGGATGCGCCCACGGGCAAGGACGACGACTCGTTCGGCCAGGGCTCGAAGGAGGACACCGCCGTTCCCTCGGTCGTCTCCGGCAGCATCCCGCCCAACAAGAGCGACCTGCTCAACTTCGGCACGTACCTCGAGGAGAGCGTCGCCGGCGACTTCCTGCACCTGTTCTGGCATCGCGTCCAGGAGCCGACGGGCACGACGAACATGGACTTCGAGTTCAACCAGTCCGACGTGATCTCGAGTAACGGCGTGACGCCGGAGCGCACCGACGGCGACCTGCTGATCCGTTACGACCTCTCGCAGGGTGGCACGAATCCGCAGTTGTTCCTGTCGACGTGGAGCGGCGACGCTGTGAGCGGCAATTGGGTCGACCAAGGGTCCTTGAGCGCGTCCGGTGACGCCACCGGCTCGATCAACACGAGTGCGATCCCGGCTGCCGAGTCCGACGGACTCGGCGACGTGTCTCCGCGCACCTTCGGTGAGGCGACTGTCGACTTCTCGGCGATCGTCGGCTCCGACGAGTGCATCTCGTTCGGCAGCGCATACCTGAAGAGCCGGTCCTCCGACTCCTTCACGTCGGCGCTGAAGGACTTCATCGCACCCGCAGACGTCGACCTGACCAACTGCGCGAAGGTGATCATCCACAAGGAGACGATCCCCGACGGCGACACGACGTCGTTCGACTACACGACGGTGTTCGACACCCAGGATGACGGGACGAATCCCAGCTTCAGCCTGAGCGACGGAGGCACCCAGGAGTACGACAACGTGTTCTTCGGCACGGACCTGAGCGTGACGGAGTCCGCACCGCCGACCGGCTGGGCGCTCACCGCCATCGACTGCTCGGCCAGTGTGGGGGTGACCCCGTCCGACGTCGACACGGCGACCGGAACGGTGACGTTCGATCTCGACGATGCCGACGACGTGCTCGAGTGCACCTACACGAACACGCTGCAGACCGGTGCGCTCCTCATCGAGAAGACGCGCAAGCACGCGGCCGACGGCCCTGGTGACCACGCGCACGCCGGTGTCGCGTTCGCGGTCACTGGAGGCGACCTCGTCGATCCGATCAATGTCCAGACCGGCGCAGACGGAACGGTGTGTGTCCCCAACCTCATCATCTCGAGTGTTGTGGGCGACTACACGGTGACCGAGACGGTGCCAGAGGGGTATGTCGTGACCTCCGACAACCCGCAGACGGCGACCGTGACGCAGAGCGCCGACTGCTCGGAGGCGGAGAACCCGGCGACGGTGACCTTCACCAACATGCCGTTGACCGACATCACCGTCAGCGTCGACTCCCAGGTCGACGGCGGCACCGCATCGACGATCGACTGCACGCCGCTCGACCCCGCCGGTGACGATGCGTCGACCGATGCCGACGGCGACGGCTCGCTGACCCTCAGCGATCTCCAGCCCGGCACGTACGTCTGCGAGGTGGTGGTCGATCCGTGAGGTGATCCCGTGACGGATGCCTCATCGCATCCGTCACCGAACGGAGGAGCCCCGCAGGCCATGGCCTGCGGGGCTCCTCTCGTCAACGGCTGATCACAGCGCCGCGTAGACCTCGCGAAGCAGCTGCGCGGTCTCGGACGGCGTCTTGCCGACCTTCACGCCCGCGGCCTCGAGGGCCTCCTTCTTCGCCTGCGCGGTGCCGGCCGAGCCCGACACGATCGCACCGGCGTGGCCCATCGTCTTGCCCTCGGGAGCCGTGAAGCCCGCGACGTAGCCGACGACCGGCTTCGTGACGTTCGCCTTGATGAAGTCGGCCGCACGCTCTTCGGCGTCGCCGCCGATCTCGCCGATCATGACGATCGCCTTCGTCTCGGGGTCGGCCTCGAACGCCTCGAGCGCGTCGATGTGCGTGGTGCCGATGATGGGGTCGCCGCCGATGCCGATCGCGGTCGAGAAGCCGAGGTCGCGCAGCTCGTACATCATCTGGTACGTGAGCGTGCCCGACTTCGAGACGAGCCCGATCGGGCCCTTGCCGGTGATGTTCGCCGGGGTGATGCCCACCAGCGATTCTCCGGGGCTGATGATGCCGGGGCAGTTCGGCCCGATGATGCGGGTCTTCTCGCCCTTCGCCTTGGCGTAGGCCCAGAACTCGGCCGAGTCCTGCACGGGCACGCCCTCGGTGATGATGACGAGGAGCGGGATCTCGGCGTCGATCGCCTCCTCGACGGCGTCCTTCGTGAAGGCAGGGGGCACGAAGGCGATGGAGACATCCGCCCCGGTCTGCTCGATCGCCTCGGCGACCGTGCCGAAGACGGGCAGCTCGACCGGGTTGCCGTCCTTGTCGGTATGCAGCACCGTGATGCCGGCCTTGCGCGCGTTCACGCCGCCGACCACCTGGGTGCCCGCCGCGAGCATGCGCGCCGTGTGCTTCGAGCCCTCGCCACCCGTGATGCCCTGGACGATGACCTTGGAGTCCTTGTTCAGAAAGATCGTCATTGCGTATCCAGTTCCTCTTGCTATGCGGCGTTCGCCAGCTCGGCGGCCTTGTCGGCGCCCTGGTCCATGTTCTCGGCGAGGGTGACGAGCGGATGCGCCGCCTCCTCGAGGATGCGGCGGCCCTCGACGACGTTGTTGCCGTCGAGCCGCACGACGAGCGGCTTGTTCGCGGCGTGGCCGAGCTCGGCGAGCGCGCCGACGATGCCCTTGGCGACCTCGTCGCACGCGGTGATGCCGCCGAAGACGTTCACGAACACGCTCTTGACCTGCGGATCGCCGAGGATCACGTCGAGCCCTGCGGCCATGACCTCGGCCGATGCACCGCCGCCGATGTCGAGGAAGTTCGCGGGCTTCACGCCGCCGTGGTTCTCGCCCGCGTAGGCGACGACATCGAGCGTCGACATGACGAGGCCCGCGCCGTTGCCGATGATGCCGACCTCGCCGTCGAGCTTGACGTAGTTGAGGTCGGCGGCCTTGGCCTTCGCCTCGAGCGGGTCGGCGGCGGCCTTGTCTTCGAGCAGGGCGTGGCCGGCGTGACGGAACTCGGCGTTCTCGTCGAGCGTGACCTTGCCGTCGAGGGCGATGACCTCGCCGTCCTCGGAGAGGATGAGCGGGTTCACCTCGACGAGCGTGGCGTCCTCCTTGGCGTACACCTCGTAGAGCTTCACGAAGACGTCGGCGACCTTGTCGACGAGGTCGGCAGGGAAGTTCGCGGCGACCGCGATCTCGCGGGCCTTCTCGAGCGTGATGCCGGCGAGCGGGTCGACCTCGACCCGGGCGAGCGCCTCGGGTCGCTCGACGGCGAGCACCTCGATCTCGACACCCCCCTCGACGCTCGTGAGCGAGAGGTAGGAGCGGTTCGCACGGTCGAGCAGCACCGAGAAGTAGAACTCCTGCGCGATGCGGGCACCGCCCGCGACCATGACGCGCTTCACGATGTGACCCTTGATGTCGAGCCCGAGGATGGCCTTGGCCGCCTCGTACGCCTCATCGGGATTCTTCGCGACCTTGACGCCGCCGGCCTTGCCGCGACCGCCGGTCTTCACCTGTGCCTTGACGACGACGACGCCACCGAGCTTCTCGGCAGCGGCGCGGACTTCGTCGGGCGTGTCCGCGATGATGCCCGGGAGTACCGGCACCCCGTAGTGTTCGAACAGGTCTCTGGCCTGGTACTCGTAAAGATCCACGCTCTACTTCCAATCGATCCGCACGCGCGGTCGCGCACAGGGGCTGGTGGGTGTGGCCCGGCCGAAGGTCTCTCGATGTCGAGATACGCGGGCCGACGACCATCGTACTCTGCCTCCAGACCGTCGCAGAACCGGGTGAGGCGAGGCTCGTCATCCTTTCGGACGCCCCGATCGAGGTGCGAGACTGCCGGAGTGACGCACGCCGCAGGCCCGACCGACGCCGAACCGGTCCACGAGATCGACCCGCATGCCGGACCCGTTCATGCGAAGTTGAATTGGCTGCGCGCGGGCGTGCTCGGCGCGAACGACGGCATCGTCTCGGTCGCTGCCCTCGTCGTCGGCGTCGCGGCGGCCACGACGGAGGTCGGTCCGATCCTCATCGCGGGCGTGGCAGCCGTCATCGCCGGCGCGGTCTCGATGGGCCTCGGCGAGTACGTCTCCGTCTCGAGCCAACGCGACACCGAGCGCGCCCTCATCGCGAAGGAGCGCTGGGAACTCGCGAACATGCCGAAGCAGGAGCTCGCGGAACTCGCCGAGATCTACCGGGGCAAGGGGCTCAGCGCCGAGACCGCCGAACGCGTCGCCGAGGAGCTGACCGCGCACGACGCGCTCGCGGCGCACCTCGAGGCGGAGCTGCATATCGACGAGCAGGACGTGGTGAGCCCCTGGCACGCGGCCGGGGCATCCGCGCTGTCGTTCCTCATCGGCGCCGTGCTGCCGATGCTCGCGATCCTCCTTCCGCCGCCCGAGTGGCGCGTCCCCACGACCTTCGTCTCCGTCGTCGTGGCGCTCGCGATCACCGGCTGGCTGAGTGCCTGGATCGGCGGCAGTCCCCGGCTCCGCGCCATCCTCCGCATCACCGTCGGCGGCGGGCTCGCCCTCGCCGTGACTTGGACGATCGGCACGCTGCTCGGCGTGGCCGTGTAACGATGTCCGACCGGGCCGAGGCGCGGGTGGGGATCTCCGGCTGGGTGTATCCGCCGTGGCGCGGCGTGTTCTATCCGAAGGGCGTGCGCCAGGCCGACGAGCTCGAGTACGCGTCTCGGCACGTCACGTCGATCGAGGTCAACGGCTCGTTCTACTCGCTGCAGAGACCGGCCAACTGGGTCAGGTGGCTCGAAGCCGTGCCCGACGACTTCGCCTTCGCCGTGAAGGGGCCGCGTTTCGTCACGCACATCAAGCGCCTCGGCGACGTCGACGCGCCGCTCGCCAACTTCCTCGCCTCCGGCCTGCTCGCGCTCGGGACGAAGCTCGGTCCGGTGCTCTGGCAGTTGCCGCCGAACCTCCAGTTCGACGAGGGCCTCCTCGATGCGTTCCTCAGCCGGTTGCCGCGAACCCACGGCGATGCTGCGGCGCTCGCGCGGCACCGCGACCGGCGAATGGCGGGACGCACCGCGTACGCGCTCGCAGCCCCGGCAGACCGCGTCCTACGTCACGCCGTCGAGGTGCGGCATCCGAGCTTCGAGACGGATGCCTGGCGGTCGCTGCTCGAGCGTCACCGCGTGGCATCCGTCACCGCCGACACCGCCGGCAGGTATCCGCGACTCGACTGGGTCACCGCCGACTTCGCGTACGCACGCCTGCACGGCGACACGGAGCTGTACACCTCGGGCTACGACGAGGAAGGGCTCGACCGGTGGGCGGCCTGGGTGCGGGCTCACCTCGAGGCCGGTCGCGACACGTTCGTGTACTTCGACAACGACGTCAAGGTGCGGGCGCCGTTCGATGCGATGGCGCTCATCGGGCGACTGTCGACGTGAGAGACCGCCCGCAACGGCGTTCCGTCAGACCCTCCCTCTCTCGCGAGGGATGGGGCACGATAGACAGATGGCCGTGGATGCAGATCCCGTCGTGCCCGACCTCACCGACGCGCAGTGGAGTCGGCTGAAACAGTACGGCGTGCCCGTCGAAGTCGCCACCGGCGACGTCCTCTTCCGGTCCGGCGACCGCTGGTACGACCTCATCCTCGTCGAGAGCGGCGAGGTCGAGGTGGTCCGCGACGCCCTTCCCTGGGTCGGCGAATCGCTCATCGCGTCCCTCGGGGCGCGCACCTTCGTCGGTGAGCTCGGACTGCTCAACGGGCAGCGCGCGTTCCTCACGGCGCGTGCCTCAGCGCCCGGCCGCATGTTCCGCGTCGACCACGCGTCGCTGGAGCGGCTGATGGCCGAGGACGACGAGCTCTGCGACATCCTGCTGCGCTCGATGTGGGCACGGCGCGAGGCGCTGCGCCACGGCCCGGCCGCGCTGTCGCTGAAGCTCATCGGCACCTCCCGCTCGGCGGCGTCCACCGCGCTTCGCCGGTATGCAGACCGACTCGAGCTCGTCCACACGTGGTTCGATGCCGACGACCCGACCGCGTCGGCGGGGCTCGCCGATCACGGCCTCAGCCGCGCCGACCTGCCCGTCGCGGTGGTGCAGGGCGAGTACGTGCGCAACGCGACACCCGGGGTGGTCGCCGAGATGCTGGGCCTCGCCTACGTGAACGACGACGAGCGGGCGGCCGACCTCGCGGTGGTCGGCGGCGGCCCGGCTGGTCTCGCGGCAGCGATCTACGGGGCATCCGAGGGCCTGCGCACGGTGCTGCTCGACGCGATCGCGCCCGGCGGGCAATCCGCCTCGACGTCGCGCATCGAGAACTACCTCGGCTTCCCCTTCGGGGTGACCGGCGATGCGCTCACCGGCCAGGCATCGCTGCAGGCGCTCAAGTTCGGCGTGCGCGTGTTCGCTCCGTGCGAGGCCGCAGGACTCGAGTGGTCGGCCGATCCACTCACCCTCTCGCTCACCGACGGAACGCTCGTGCAGGCCCGTGCGGTGATCGTCACCACGGGCGCGCAGTACCGCACTCTCGGGCTCGACCGGTGGGCCCAGTTCGAGGGCGCGGGCATCTACCACGCGGCGACGCCGCTCGAGGTGCGTCAGGTCCTCGGAGCGCCGGTCGTGGTGGTCGGCGGCGCCAACTCGGCCGGCCAGGCGGCGCTGTACCTTGCTGCGAGCGGATGCCCCGTACGACTCGTCGTCCGGGCCGACGCGCTGTCGGCGCAGATGTCGAGCTACCTCATCGATCGGCTCGCCGAAGACCCGCGCATCCAGGTGCACACACGCACACGGGTGACCGGGCTGCATGGCGACACTTCCCTCGAGCGGGTGGCGCTCGAGGGCAGCACGAACGAGACGGTCGACTGCCGCGGCCTGTTCTGCTTCATCGGCGCTCAGCCGGCGACCGAATGGATCTCGCAGGTCGACCGCGACGAACACGGGTTCGTGCGCACGGGAAGCGACGTGCGCGGGCTCGGTCCGATGTGGGAAGCCCTGCACCGGTCGCCGCTCCCGTTCGAGACGAGCCTTCCGCGCGTGTTCGCGGCCGGAGACGTGCGACGCGGTTCGATGAAGCGGGTGGCGGCGGCCGTCGGCGAGGGTTCGAGCGCGGTCGCCTCGGTGCACCGGGCGCTCGCCGAGGTGTCCCGATGAGCGAGCTGGCGCCGCCGCCGTCGGGAACCGGATGCGTCGAGTGCCTCGCGCACGGGGGCTGGTGGTGGCACCTGCGGCGCTGCGTCACGTGCGGCGAGATCCGCTGCTGCGATTCCTCCCCCAACCAGCATGCCTCGGCGCACGCACGGGACGTGGGGCATCCGGTGGCCACCTCGTTCGAGCCGGGCGAGCACTGGTTCTGGGACTACGCAGCCGATGCGCCGGCGCGGCCCGTTCCCCTCTCACCTCCCCTGGCACGCCCCATCGACCAGGCCTGCCCCGGCCCTGAAGGACGCGTCCCCGAGGACTGGCGGCGGCTGTTGCACTAGGCGTTGTCGGCGCTGCTCAGCCGACCGGTGTCCAGAGGGCCCGCTCGGCCATCATGACGAGGCGGGCGGCGGTGTCCGCCTCGCTGAGGCCGCGCCCGGTGTAGAGCTGGTCGAACGTCTCGAAGCTGGTGATCACCCACAGGATGTCGGTCGCCTCCTCGATCGTGACGTCGGGGGGAAGGTGTCCCTGTTCGGCGAGCCGCTCCGCCATCCGGCGCTGTCCCTCGGCGCGGCCACGCTCGACGACCTCGAAGGCGCGGCGAACCGCCTCGGGCTCGAGTGACCACATCGAGTAGATCGTCCGGGCGACGTCGCGCTCCGCCGCGTACACGCTCACCGCCGCCCTGAGGGATTCCCGCACTGCGTCGCGAGCCTCGGGGAGGGCGACGGCGTCGACGATCCGTCGGAAGCCGGTCCGCTCGAGCAGGTCCTGTCCGAGCGCCTCGAAGAGCCCCGCCTTCGAGCCGAACAGGAGGTACACGGTCGAACGGGCGACGCCGGCCTCCTGTGCCACCCGCTCGATGCTCAACGCCTCACTGGGGGCGACGCGCAGCCGGTCGCGCATCGCCTCGAGGATGCGGCGCCGGGTCTCCTCGGCCGCGACGGCCCGCGCCTGCTGCGTGTACTTCCGCGGTGTCATGACGAACATCCTAGTTTCACTTGACAGAAAGTCCGACGAAAGACACTATGTCTAGTGAAATACACCATGTCCGATGAAATGTCCGAAAAGGATCCCGCACCATGCACACCACCGCCGCGCCAACCGTGATCGTCGTCGGAGCCGGCCCTGCCGGGCTCACCGCGGCGATCGCACTCGCCCGCCATGGCGTTCGCACGCTCGTGGTCGAGCGCCGCTCCGCCCTCTCCCCCTTTCCGCGAGCCACCGGCGTCGGTCTCCGCACGATGGAGCTGATGCGCGCCTGGGGCCTGGAGCGCGCCGTCCGCGCCGGCGCGATCGACGCGAATCCCACCGGTTGGATGGGCTCCACCCTCGCGTCGGCCGACGGCACCGAGATCTCGATGGGGTTCCCCTCTGCCGAAGTGGCCGCGTCGCTCAGCCCCACGACCGGGGTCATCGCCCCGCAAGACCACCTCGAGCCGGTGCTCATGGAACACCTGTTGGCACTGCCCGGCGCGTCGGTGCGGCTCGGCACGGAGGTGATCGCGCTCAGCCAGGACGACGACGGCGTCACCGTGACGCTCCGCGACGGCGACGAGACGTCGACCGTCCGTGCCACGTTCGTGATCGGCGCCGACGGCGCCCACAGCGTGGTGCGTCGCCACGCCGGGATCACGATGGAGGGGCCTGGGGAGCTGGGCACCTATCTCGCAGTCCTCTTCCGGGCACCGCTCGCCGACGTCGTCGGCGAGCGCCGCCACGGGATCTACATGCTCACCCGCCAGGGGCCGCCGTGGGTGTTCCTGCCGACCGACCGCCACGACCGCTGGGTGTTCTCGATGATGTGGGATCCGACACGCGAGACGCTCGCCGACTACCCGCCCGAGCGTCTCGTGGAACTCATCCGCGCGGGCGCAGGGGCACCCGATCTCGCGGCCGAGGTCGTCCGCGCGGGCGACTTCACGTTCACCGCCCAGATCGCCGACCGGTACCGCGAGGGCCGCGTGTTCCTCGTCGGCGACGCCGCGCACCGCATGACCCCGCGCGGGGCCACCGGGATGAACACGGCGATCCACGACGGATACGACCTCGGCTGGAAGCTCGGTTGGGTCGTGCGTGGCTGGGCCGACGCGTCGCTGCTCGACTCGTTCGAGGCCGAACGCCGGCCGGTGGGACTGCGGAACATGCAGCGCTCGGCGGATGCCGCGGGGCACCGCGACGTCTCACTCGATTACCTCGACGACATCGCCGACCGGATCCCGCACGTATGGCTGTCGGATGGGCGCACGTCGACGCTCGACCTGCTCGGTGAGGGGCTCACCGTGCTCGCTGGTCCGCGGGCGCGCGTGTCGCTGACGCGATCGCAAGCCATCCCGATCTCCGTGCACATCGTCGACCCGGCGGTCGCCGACGCCCTGCAGATCGGTGCCGACGGCATGATGCTGGTGCGGCCCGACGGCCGGCCGGTCGCACGGTGGAGCGCTTCGGCCGATGACTCGGGCGTCTCGGCGGCTGTCGCCGCCGTCGTCGATCGGTCGAGCAGGGGTGACCTGAGTCGGGCCGCGTGACGGGGCCGGCGGCCCTGACGTGACCTGAGGGCCCTGCGACGAGAGCTGGGCGCCGTCACGCGGGTCAGAGCTTCTCGATGGGCGCGATCTTGATCAGGAGCTTCTTCTGGCCGGAGGTGTCGAAGTTCACGTGTGCGACGCGCTTCGTGCCCTCGCCCGTGACCTGGGTCACGCGGCCTTCGCCGAAGTCGACGTGACGGATGCGGTCGCCGGCCTCGAGGGTGAGGTCGCCGTTGTCGCGCACGGTGCCGGTGACGCGAT
>Ga0299914_10003238_pt1 | contig 11470 bp, 9 predicted proteins | sample RVTome_10_FD_201361 | JGI IMG/M metagenome (GOLD analysis project Ga0299914, IMG submission 201361) | Soil microbial communities from uranium-contaminated site in the Upper Colorado River Basin, Wyoming, United States - RVT153D57 (version 2) ... | reverse complement strand
CGGACAGGGCGCCTGCTGCACGAGCGCACCCGAAACGGAGCCCAGCAGCACGCGCCGGACGGGCCCGTAGGCACGTGAGCCGAGCACAAGGAGGTCGAGCGTCTGCGCTTCGTCGCCGAGGGCTGCGACGGGCTCGCCGCCCAGGAGCTCCGCCGTGTATGCCACACCGGTCGGCAGGCTGCCGGCCGCCGACTCGAGCGACGCCCGTAGCCGCTCCTCGATGTCGATTCGCCCGGTCGAGCCTCTCCGGGCGAAGGCCCACGGGTGGATCCCGGCGTCGACGTACGGCTCGGCCACTCCGATCACCCAGACCTTGGCCTCGGCTGCCTGCGCAAGCTCGCCGGCCACCTGCAGGGCCGCGCGCGACTCCGGCGATCCGTCGAAGCCGACGCCGATCCTCGACAGGTCGGTGCCATGGTCCGCATAGCCGCCGGGAGCCACGGCCACAGGCCGGTGTAGCCCGTTGAGCAGTCGCAGCGCGACGTTCCCGGCCCTGACCTGACCGATGCGGCCCCGGTGCGAGGACCCGACCACGACGATGTCGGGGTTCAGCTCCTCAGCAAGCAGCTGCAGCCCCTGCGCGGGCGATTCGCCCGGGCCCGTCTCGGCACTCTCTTCCGGCCCGTTCACGACCCGGCGCAGCTCCTCCAGCGCAACGCGTTCCTCCTGCTCATAGCGGTTCCTGAGCTCGGGGAGTGGGACTGCCTGTAGAGGGAGCGGCTCCCATGGGACGACGCGCGCGGCGACCAGCTGGGCGCCTGTCACACGTGCGAGGAGCCGTCCGAGCGCCAGCGCGTCCCGCCCGTGCCGGCTGCCGTCGTGGCCAACGAGGATGCGCGAAGCTGCCATTGCCGCATCATCGGGGCGACGCGGCCGCGTGGCATCCGCAGCCGCTGCCCCCTCCGCTCAGGGATTTCCCGCAACCCCATGGCAATCGACGACCGCACGGACGAGATCGCAGCCGCGATGGCCGATCCCGGCTTCTACGCGCATCGACCGGCGCAGGTGGAGGTCCGGGAGACGCACATCTCGTGGGTGTTCCTCGCCGGCGAGCTGGCCTTCAAGCTGCGGAAGGCGGTCACGTTCCCCTTCCTCGACTACGGGACGCCGGAGCGGCGCCGGCACATGTGCGAGGAGGAGGTCCGGCTCGGCGCCCGCCTCGCGCCCAGGCTCTACCTGGGGCTCGAGGCGGTGGTCGCCGGCGACGGCGGCTTTGCGCTGACCGATCCTGGCGACCCGGCGGCGCTCGAGCACGTGGTCGCCATGCGCCGCTTCGACGAGGACCGCACGCTGGCTGCCATGCTCGAGGCAGGCCGCGCGACCGAGCGCGAAGTCCGTGAGGTCGCGCGGCACATCGCCGACTTCCACTCCGCCGCCGAGCCGGCGCCGCCCGGAAGCTTCGGCTCTCCGCAGGTCGCGGCCACAGTGAGCGAGAACTTCACGACGCTGATGGCCTTCGCGGACGAGATCGGCGACCCGCGGCTCGCCGCCGCACACCGCTTTGCCGTGGCCTTCCTTCACGGGCGCCATTCCGAGCTGGCGGAACGGGTGGCGCGAGGGCACGTGCGGGAGTGCCACGGGGACCTGCGCGCGGAGCACGTGGTCCTCGAGGGGGACGTGGTGGCGATATTCGATCCCGTCGAGTTCGACCCGGCGCTGCGCCAGATCGACACCGCGGCGGACCTCGCCTTCCTCGTCATGGAGCTGGTCGAAGCCGGCCGCGAGGACCTCGCGGAGGCTCTGGTGGACGAGTACCGGGCCGGTGGCGGTGACGACGGCGGCGACTCCCTGCTGGCGTTCTACGCCGCCTATCGCGCCTGGGTGCGGGCCAAGGTGGCCTGCCTGCGCGCGTCCGAGCTGAGCGCGGGCAAGAGCCGCGCGGAGCAGATGGAGCATGCGCGTTCCCTCGCCGCGCTCGGCGAGAGCATGTCCTGGCGGGCGCGCAGGCCCCTCGTGCTCGTCGTGTGCGGTGCCTCGGCGACGGGCAAGACTCATCTCTCGGCGGCGTTGAGCTCGGCCGGCCGCCTTGCCCACCTGAGCTCCGACCGCGTCAGGAAGGAGCTGGCCGGCTTGCCGGCCGAGCGCCGGGCCCCGCTGACGGAGTACTCGGACGAGGCCAGTCTGCGCACGTATGCGGAGCTGGGCGCCCGGGCTACGGCGGCCGCGGATCGCGGCGGGGCGATCGTCGATGCAACCTTCCGGCGGCGGGCCCATCGCGACGCATTCGCCGCCGAATACGGGAGCCGCTCGCCGAAGCCGGTCTTCGTGGAATGCCGGGCGCCCGAAGCGGTGGTGGCCGAGCGCGCTCGCGTACGTGAGCTGGAGCCGCGCCGCACGTCCGACGCTACGTCCGGGCTCGCGCTGCGCCAGCTGCACGAGTTCGAGCCGCTCGACGAGGTGGACCCCGACCGGCACGTCATGGTGCGAACCGATCGCGAGCTGGACGCGATCGTCGACGCGGTCGAGGCGGCGCTGGACGCTCGCCTCGCCCGCGGGCACACCTGCTGACGCGCCGGACACCCTTCCGGAGGACTCCGGACGCGAACGGCGGCTCCGTCCCGATGGCCCGCGCCGCCGCCGGACCGAAGCTTCGCTGCATGAAGCGGCGAGCCGGACGTCCCGGCAACGAGTAGGCGAACGCCTAGGCGGTTCCGCCCCAGGCGATCACGCCGGCCAGGTCGAGCGTCGAGAGGACGCCGACGGGATGGCCGCTCGAGGGCTGCACGACCACGAGGTGCGCGACCTGGTGGTCGGTCATCAGCTGCGCGGCCCGGGCCAGGCTCTCGTTCGCGCTCACTGTCACCAGCTCGCTGCCGGCCAGCTCGCGAACCGTTCGCTTCGCCACGTCCTCGCCCGCGGCTGCAGCAAGGTCTAGGTCCGACACGACGCCCCAGGGCCGATCCGGGTCGAGATCGGTGACGACGACGCAGTGGATGCGGTACGTCGCCATGATCCGGGCGGCCTCCTGCAGCGGGGTGTCCGCCGGGCAGCTCACGACGCCCAGCCGCATGGCGTCGACGACTTCGGCCTCGGCGAAGGGCGGGGCCAGGAAGGTGTGCTGCAGGGGCTCGAGGATGGTTCCACTGGGGCTCATTGATGCCTCCTTGATCGAGAGAGATGACGACCGTACGTGCTGTCCCGGTCTCTGCCATCGGGGCCTCCTGCCGATCGGAGTCAGTAGTCCGCACGGAGGGCGCGACGGAGGCCGGCCTCGATGATCGACAGCGGTGATCCCCGTGCACTCCCGCCCACCCGCGCCCGAGGCCGGGCCGGCTGCCGGCACACGGCGCCTTGTCCTGTCGGCGCTCCTGGCGGCCGGACTGGCGCTCGGCCTGTACGTCGCGCTTCCCAGCGTCGCCGGGCTGGACGAGACGTGGGGCCGGCTCGCGCGCGGGGACCCATGGTGGCTCGCACTGGCGGTGCTGCTGGAGGCGTGCTCGTACGGCGGCTACATCGTGCTGTTCCGCGGGGTCTTCGTGCGGCCGGGCTCCCGAATCGGGTGGCGCGAGAGCTACACGATCACGATGGCCGGGGTGGCGGCGACTCGGGTCTTCGCTGCCGGGGGCGCCGGGGGCATCGCGCTGACCGCGTGGGCCATGGCGCGGTCAGGGATGGGGCGCCGGGAGCTGGTGCGCCGGCTGACCACGTTCTACGTGGCGCTGTACTCGGTCTTCGTCACGACGCTCTTGGTGGTGGGCCTTGGCCTGCGCGCCGGGCTCTTCCATGGGCCCGCCCCGTTCGGAGTCACCCTGCTTCCGGCCGCGCTGGGCGGCTTCGTGATCTCCGGGGCGCTCGTCACGGCGCTCCTGCCCCGCGACCTCGACCGGCGCCTGAGCAGGCGCGTCGGGAACGGCCGGCTTGCCTCGGCGGTTCGCACGCTCGCCCGCGGCGCCGCCACCGTCGCGGAGGGCGTGCGCGGGGCGCTCGGCATGCTGCGAGCCCGCGACGCCACCCTGTTTGGCGCGGTCGCGTGGTGGGCGTTCGACATTGCGGTGCTCTGGGCGTGCTTCCACGCCTACGGCGAGCCGCCGTCGATGGCGGTGATCGTGATGGCGTACTTCACCGGGATGCTGGGCAACCTGCTGCCGTTGCCCGGCGGCGTCGGGGGCGTGGAGGGCGGCATGATCGCGGCCTTCCTCGCCTTCGATGTCGCCGGCGGCCTGGCCGTGGTGTCCGTCCTGACCTACCGCGCCTTTGCCTTCTGGCTGCCGACAGTGCCGGGCCTGCTCGCCTACCTGGATCTCCGCCGCAGCGTCAGGGAGTGGGACCGCCCGGCCGCGTGAGGTCCGGTGCGGCGAGCGGGTGGCGCTCCTCCTGGCGCAGGCCCATCAGCTCCAGGCCGGCGACCGCCAGGCTCGCGCCCACGACAGCCGTGGCCATGATCTCGATGCTCGGCACCGCAAGCTCGAAGAACTCGCGGGCGAACGGCAGCGCCAGCACCGCCGCATAGCCGAGCAGCAGCGCGCCGCACATGGCAGCGACCAGGCGGCCTCGGCGGCCGGCCAGGCCCTCGAGGGCGAGGATCAGGTAGAGGCCGACGAGCACGAGGACGCTGGTCGCCACCGTGCGGGCCTCGAGCAGCGGGAGGTCCAGCGCGTTGAGCGAGAACTGGTAGCTCGACACCACACCAATCCCGGCTGCCGCCCCGGCCGGGACGGCGAAGCGCGACAGCCGGCGCAGGAACCCGCCGGTGTCCCACGGGCCGGTGCTGGGCGCCAGCGCCAGCAGAAACGAAGGGATGCCGATCGTGAGGCTCGCAGCGAGGCTGAAGTGGCGCGGTAGCAGCGGATAGGCGGTGGCCGTGGTGCCGAGCGTAAGGATGAGGAACGCCGCGAAGGCGCTCTTGCTCACGTACAGCTTCGCCACCCGCTGGAGGTTGCGGAGGATCTGGCGGCCCTCGGCGACCATGCCCGGCACGGCGCTGAAGTCGCCCCGCACGAGGACCAGGTCGGCGACGCTCTTGGCCATCTGCGTGCCGGACCCCTGTGCGATCGCCAGACGGGACTCCTTGAGTGCGGGCACATCGTTCACGCCGTCGCCCACCATGGCGACGTAGCGACCCTCGTCGCGCAGGGCTTTCACGACGGCGCGCTTGCCCTCCGGCGAGATGCGGCCAACGACGCCGGCGCGTATCGCCGCGCGCAGCGCGTCCGGGTCCTCCGCCGCCTTGCTCCCGTCCACCGCGGAGCCGGCCGCGATGCCGGCATCGGCGGCGATCGCGGCGACCGTCTCGGGCGCATCGCCGGAGAGCACCTTCAGCTCAACACCCTGCGAACGGAAGTACTCGACCGTCGCCCGGGCGTCGGGCCGCAGCCGCTCGGCGAGCACGACCGATCCGAGCGGCTCGAGGCCCGCCGGAAGCTCCGGGCGCGGGACGTCCTGCGGAGGCTCCGGGGACGATGCGAAGGCGAGCACCCGACGGCCGCGCCGCTGCTCCTCCGCGATCCCGGCGGCCAGCGCGCCCAGGGGAAGCAACTCCGGCGCGCCGAGCACGTACGTGCGCCCGTCGAGGGCGAGCGCACTCCAGCGCCGGCCGGAGGAGAAGGGCACCTCGGATTCCACGTCGACGGCCTCGCCGGCGAACTCCCGCGCGATGGCCTCGAGGGTCGCGTTTCGCGCCGGCGAGCTCGCCGCGTAGGTCCCAAGGGTGCGGGCGAGCTCATCCTGCGTAATGCCGTCCGCCGGCAGGGCGGCCACGACCCGAAGCGCGGACTCGGTGAGGGTGCCGGTCTTGTCGGTGCAGATCACGTCGGCGGCGGCAAGCGACTCGATCGCGTTGAGCTGCTGCGCGAGCGCTCCGCGGCGGCTCATACGAAGGGCTGCCACCGCGTAGGTGAGGCTCGCGAGCACCATCAGTCCTTCCGGGACCAGGCTGACCACGGCGGCGACTGACGTCGAGACGGTCTCGTCGAGCGAGGCGTCACGGCGCCAGAGGGAGGTGCCGAGCACGGCACCGAGGGGGACCATCACGGCGACCAGGCCGAGGAGCAGCTTGTTGAACGCCCGCTCGAGCGGGGAGCGCGGATGCCGGAAAGCGCGCGCCTCGCCGGCGATTCGCTCGGCGTAGCTCTCCGTGCCAACGGCCTCGACTACGTATGAGCCGCGCCCCTCGACCGCGAACGAGCCCGATCGGACATCCTCGCCGGGCCCCCGGCGCACCGGGGCCGACTCGCCGCTCAGAATCGACTCGTCGAGCGCCAGTCCCTCGGCGGTGACCAGCCCGCCGTCAGCAACCACCTGGTCGCCCGGGGCGAGACGAACGAGGTCGCCGGGCACGACCTCGTCCACATGGAGCGGCCGCGGCCGGCCTTCGCGCACGACGGTGGCGGTCGGGGCGACGAGCGCGGAGAGGCTGTCGAGGGCGTGCTTCGCGCGCACCTCCTGGACGATCCCGATCGCGGTGTTCGCCACCAGAATCCCCAGGAAGAGAGCGTCCCGCCAGTCGCCGTAGAGCAGCGTGAGGGCGCCGAAGGCGGCGAGTATGAGGTTGAACAGCGTCAGGACGTTGGCGCGGACGATGCTGCGATAGGAGCGGCTCGCTCCCGTACGGGCCGGCGGCGGGCGGTCCTGCAGCCTCGCCTTGGCCTGCGCCTCGCTCAGCCCGCGCTCCGGCGTGGCGCCCCAGTGGGGCGCGACTGGCGGGGACGCGCTCTGCATGCGGCAGAGGCTCCCGGCGATGACTCGCCGCGTCAACGGCGAACCGCCGCGCAGAGTTGCGGGCTTCTACTGACGGCGACCGGGACGTACTTCGGTTCCGGGCGGACGGCCTCGCTCGTAACCTCGCGGGCATGGACCCAACCGAGCAGGCTCGGCCGATCATCGTCGGCTACGAGGACACGCCGCAGGGCCGTGACGCGCTTTCGATGGGCGTCGCCCTCGCACGCGCCACGGGGGAGCCGCTGACCCTGGCCGGGGCCTACGGGCCGGCCGCGGTGCTGAGTCGGGGCGAGCTCGACGAGCGCGCCGCCGAGATCGGCGAGCGCCTCGAGCGGGTGGCGGAACCCGTCAGGGCCGACCTTCCGACGGGCGTCGAGGTCGCCGCCATACCGGGCTCCTCGGCTGCCGCTGCCCTCCAGGCGCTGAGCGAGGCCCTTGACGCGCGTGCGCTCGTGCTCGGGTCCTGCCACCGCGGTCCCGTCGGAAAGGTGCTGATGGGAAGCGTGGCCGAGCGGCTGCTGAACGGCGCGCCCTGCCCGGTTGTCGTCGCGCCGCGGGGGATCGCCGAGGGCGACGAGCCGCGGCTGCGCACGATCTGCGTCGGGTTCGACGACCGTGCCGAGGGATGGTCGGCGCTTCAGCGCGCCGCTCAGCTCGCCGGCGCCGCCCAGGCGCGTCTGCGGGTCGTGACGGCGCTTCCGCCGCTCACCGGAACCCTGGCCGCGCCGACGATGCCGGCCGAACTCGTGGCCGAGCGCGACCGGCACGCCGAGATCGAGCTCGCACGCGCCGTCGAGAGCGTGTCTGAGCGCCTCGAGGCAGAGCCACGCCTCGTCCGCGGATATCCGCAGGTCGTGCTGGCGGACCAGGCGGCCGACGTCGACCTTCTCGTCACCGGGTCACGCGGTTACGGGCCGTTCCGGCGAGTGCTGCTCGGGAGCGTCTCGACGGCGCTGATGCGCTCTGCCCCGTGTCCGGTCATGGTCGTTCCGAGGACCGCCAAGTTCGAGCCGACCGGCGAGGGCATGGCGGCCGAGGACGAGCTCGCCAAGACGCGCTGAACCCCGGCGATCAGGCCGGGCGGGCGACGAGCACGGAACAGCGCGCCCGGTGCGCCACCCGCTCGCTCACGCTTCCCAGGGCGCGCAGGCCCGTCAGCCCGCGGCTGCCGACGGCCACCAGCGAGATGGATTCGGCCGCAGCGGTTTCCAGGATGCGTTCGTGCGCGTGCCCCGTGGAACGCAGTGTGATCGGCTCGGTTCCGAGCTCCGCGGTGAGGTTCACCGCGTCCACCGCGATGCGCTTCGGGTCGCCATGCGGGCCAGGATCGACGCTGAGAACGTAGACGCACGACCGATACCGATGCCCGATCCGAGCGGCGATCTCCACCGCGCGCTCGGCGTCGGTGGATCCGTCGGTAGCCACCAGGATCCGCTTCGGAAACGGTGCGCCTTCCGGAGGGCGCCGGGCGACGAGGACGGGCACCTTCGCCCGGTGCACCGCGGCGGACGCCGTGCTGCCGAGAGCGATGCCGCCGGCCCGGGATCCGCCGTGGCTCGCGACGACGAGAAGGTCGGAGCGCGACGCCTCGTCGAGCAGGACCGGGCTCGGGTCGCCTCCCGGCAGGAGCTCGGCGGCGGCGTCGACGCCGGCTTCCCGTGCCGCCTCGACGGCCTCGCGGAGAGCGTGGCCGGCGCGCTCGGTGCCGATTGTGGCCTGCCTGGTCGCGCCGTAGCCGTGACGCTCGTGGACGCAGACGAAGACGAGCGCGGTGCTCGGCCAGGACAGGGCGATCGCCTGCTCGATGGCGAGCTGGTCGGTGCGGCTTCCGTCAACTCCGCAGACGATGCGGCCGAAGGGCGGCGGCACGCCTGGGCGCGCAGAGGCAGTTGCGGACGCGCTAGCCACGTCCAAAGCCCACGATGCCGGCCACATCGAGGGTGGAGAGGATGCCGATCGGGTGGTCCGAGCCAGGATCCCCGACGACCAGATGGGTCACGCCGCGTTCGCGCATCAGCTCGACCGCGTCTGCGAGCCGGTCGCTCGGCTTGGCCATCACGGGATCCTCGGTCGCGCAGGAGCCGGCCAGCCGTTCACTCGCGTCGGCCGCCACGCTCAGGAGGTCGGCGTCGCTGACGATGCCCCACGGCGCGCCGCCGGCCAGGCCGGTGATGACGACCGCGTGGACGTGGTTCGTGGCCATAATTCGGGCGACGGATTCCATCGAGGTGTCGGGCGGGCAGGTGATCACGCCGGTCCGCATCGCATCGGCGACTCGGGCGTGCTCGAAGGACGGCGTGAGGTAACTGCCTTCGAGAGCGACGAGCCGACCTTTGGGTGTATCGGTCATGGCCCTCAACCTACGCCCGCCACGCAGCCCCTACGACCGCAGTCAGGGCGGATTGCGTCGCGGAAAACCACGGACCCGGATCAGCGTCTCATCCCGATGCAGACGGACCGCGTGAGGTCGATCATCCTGGGCATGGAGAAGTCACGATCCATCCTTCGCGCCGAGCCCGGCGACCGCTTGGTCATCCGCGCGCACCACACCGGCGAGGCCGAGCATGACGGCGAGATCCTCGAGGTGCTCGGCGAGGACGGCGCGCCCCCGTTCGTGGTCCGCTGGGAGGAGGACGGCCATGTCAGCAGGCTCTATCCCGGCACGGACGCGTTCGTGCAGCGCTTCGACTGACGGGATCCCTGGGCCGCGGCCCGTGCTACGTCCAGCGTGATGAGGATCCCGAGCGGGAGACGCCGTTCTTCGGGCTCGGCGACCATCAGGCGCGACACGCCCACCACCTAAATCGTCTCCGGTTCCATCCTGATCGCCCCGCTCGGGCACTCGGACACGCATATGCCGCAGCCCTTGCAGTAGTCGAGGTCGATCGCGTAGCCGTTCACGTTGGCGGAAACGGCATCGCCGAGCTTGAGCACCGCGTTGTCGGGGCAGACGCCGTAGCAGTTGTCGCACGAGAAGCAGTTGCCGCAGGAGAGGCAGCGGCGCGCCTCGAACAGGGCGTTCGACTCGTCGAGGCCCTGGACCACCTCGTCGAACGTGCCCTGGCGGCGGATCGGGTCGAGCTGCGGCTGCACCGTGCGCGGGGCGTCCGCGTAGTACCAGGTGTTGAGCATGTCGAAGGTGGCGAGCTCGTGCTTGGGCGGCGGCTGGTACGGCTCGCCGCGCAGCCACCCGTCGATGTGGCGTGCGGCCTTCTTGCCGTGGCCGATCCCGACCGTGACGGTGCGCTCGTCGGGCACCATGTCGCCCCCGGCGAAGATCCCGTCGTGGCCGGTCATCAGGTTCGGCCCGACCCTGACCACGCCGCCGTCGACCTCGATCCCCGCCACGTCCTCGAGCAATGACAGGTCGGTGTCCTGGCCGAGGGCGAGCACCACGGAGTCCGCGGCGAGCTCCTCGAGCTCGCCGGTCGGCTGGGGGAAGCCAGTCTCGTCGAGCTCCATCTTCTCGATCAGGAGCCTGCCCTCGTCGGCCTGCTTGATCGTGGAGAGCCAGCGCATCATCACGCCCTCCTCCTCGGCCTCCTCGACCTCGAAGTCGTGGGCGGGCATCCGCTCGCGCGTGCGCCGGTAGACGACGACCGCCTCCTCGGCGCCGAGCCGCTTGGCGGTGCGCGCGACGTCCATGGCGGTATTCCCGCCGCCGTAGATGACCACGCGCCGGCCCAGCATCGGCTTCTCCTCGCCCTCCATGCTCCGCAGCACGGAGAGCGCATCGAGGATGTGGGCGGACTCGCCGGCCGGGATGTAGGCGCGCTTCGAGATGTGGGCCCCGACCGCGATGAACGCCGCGTCGAAGCCGCCCTCCCGCATGGACTCCTCGATGTTGGTGACCTTCGTGTTCAGCTCGAGCTTCACGCCCATGTCGAGGATGCGCTGCATCTCGGCGTCGAGCACGTCGCGCGGGAGCCGGTACTTTGGAATGCCGAAGCGCATCATGCCGCCCGCCGTCGGCCCCGCCTCGAGGATCGTCACCTCGTGCCCGAGTCGGGTGAGGTGGTAGGCGGCCGAGAGCCCGGACGGCCCGGCGCCCACCACGAGCACGCGCTTGCCGGACGACGGGGCGGTCGCCTCGACCGTCCAGCCTTGCTTGATCGCCTCGTCGCCGAGGAACCGCTCGACCGAGTTGATGCCGACCGCCTCGTCGAGCTGGGCGCGGTTGCACGAGCTCTCGCAGGGGTGGTAGCAGACCCGTCCCATGATCGCCGGGAACGGGTTGTCCTCCATGATCTGGCGCCAGGCCCGCTCGTAGCCCTCACCGCCCTCCTCGGCGTTGTAGAGCCACTGCTGGATGTTCTCGCCGGCCGGGCAGGCGTGGTTACAAGGCGGCAGCCGGTCCACGTAGACGGCCCGCTCGGTGCGCCAGCTGCCAGTCTTGTTGGCGAGGCTCGAGCCGACGTCGAGCGTGATGGCGAATGGCTTCTCCATCAGCGCGGCCCTCCATGCGTCTCGACCAGCAGGCGCGTCAGGTTCGTGTCGTCCTCGAGCGAGCGGACCGGCTCCGGCACGTCCGCGGACAGCCCCGCCGCGTCGGTGGCCGGCCCTGGCAGGTCCGCCGTCTCGCGCTCGTCCGCCAGCAGACCGAAGCGCTTGATGTTGCGGTCGGCGATCGCCTGGAGCCGCTCGACGACGTCGGGGCGGCCCTTCGGGCCGAACAGGTGGGCGTAGCGGCGCTGGAGCTTCAGGTACTCCTCGACCAGCACCTGCCGGCGGATCTTGGAAACGGAGACGACCTCGCCGTGCTCGGCCTCGAAGACCGGGAACAGTCCGGTCTCCTTGACCAAACGGGCGATCC
>Ga0299914_10003237_pt1 | contig 11470 bp, 9 predicted proteins | sample RVTome_10_FD_201361 | JGI IMG/M metagenome (GOLD analysis project Ga0299914, IMG submission 201361) | Soil microbial communities from uranium-contaminated site in the Upper Colorado River Basin, Wyoming, United States - RVT153D57 (version 2) ... | reverse complement strand
CGGCGTCCTCTGCGTGGTGACGCTCGATCGCCACCGCGATGCGCTGCGGGATGTTCCAGCGCCTTGCAAGCACCCCGCCGACCAGCGCGTGATCAATGCCGAGTTGGTCACGTTCTTCATGGATTCGCTGCTCCGGGGACCGGGTGGCAGCGTCGAGGTAGGCGCGGCGGCCCGGATGCAGCTTGCAGATCACCAGCCTGCCGATGTCGTGCAGTAGCGCCGCGACGGCAAGCTCGTCGCGATCGGGCCAGCCGACCGCGCGGCCAACCTGCTCGGCGGCCTGTTGGGTGGCGAGCGCGTGGACGCGGAAGCGCTCCGGTCGCAGCTCCCAGCCGCCGTTGGGCTCGAAGAAGTCGAAGACCGGGGCGGTGCCGGCGATCGCCAGCACTCCGGACGGGCGCAGCACTTCGATCGCGTCGGGGATGCCTGCGACGCCCCCACCGCTCCCCGTCCGGTTGGCGAGACGCAGCACCGCGACGGTCAGGGCCACGTCGGACTCAATCGCATCGACGATGTCGGCAATCCGCGGGTTGTCGGCGGTCGCCGCATCCATGACCTTTGAGCGGGCCTCGGCAAGCGCCGGGAACCGCTCGACCGTCTCGAAAGCTGCGGCAAGGCGCGCGCCCGGCGCAGCGCCGGTCGCCTGCTCTCCTGTGCCGCCCACGAAATCGCCCCTGACCTTTCCTTCAAGGGGCGTGGCGGCGGCGGTGCCGTTCAGTGGCTTTGCAGGCGTCATGGGTTCAAGGCGCTCCGCAAACTTCATCGGCACCCGAGGACAGACGGTTTAGCCGAGCCCTCCCCAATTCTGGGGAGTTTTCCTGACTCAGCTGCGCAGCCGCTCGATCGCCGAGTCGATCCGGGCCAGCGATTCCTCGCGGCCGAGCACCGACAGCGACTCAAAGATCCCCGGTGAGACTGTGCTGCCGGTGATCGCAACCCGGATCGGCTGGTAGAGCTTCCCCGGCTTCACGTCCAACCGCTCAGGGAGTGGCGAGAGCGCCGTCTCGACCGAGTCTGGGCCGAAGCCGTCTGCATCGGCCAGGACGTCACGCGCGGCGGCGAGCAGCTGCGGCGCGTTCTCCTTCATGGTCTTTCGCCAGGCCTTCTCGTCTTCGACCGGGGGCTCGAACAGGAAGCGGATCAGCGGCCAGACCTCCTCCAGCGTCTGGGCTTTCTCCTGGGCGATCGCGCAGGCCGCCCGCAGCCGCTCTTCCGCCTCGCGGCCGAGATGCCCGGCGACCGCCGCCGTGTAGCGGTCCAGGGACATCTCCCGCATGTAGCGGCCGTTGACCCAGCGAAGCTTGCGCTCGTCGAAGATCGCAGCCGCCCTTCCCACGTCCTCGACGCGAAATCGCTTCACCAGCTCATCGGTGGAGAGCAGAGTCGCGTCGTCATCTGCTCCCCAGCCGAGCAGCGCGAGGTAGTTGCGCACCGCCGCCGGCAGGTAGCCGGAGGCGCGCAGCTCCTGCACGGAAGCCGCCCCGTGGCGCTTGGATAGCTTGCGTCCGTCGGGCCCGTGAAGCAGCGGCAGGTGGGCGTAGCGCGGCGCCTCCCTCCCCAGCGCCTCGAGTACGAGCAGCTGCTTCGGTGTGTTGGAGAGATGGTCGTCGCCCCGGACGACGTCGGTTATCCCCATGTCGGCATCGTCGACCGCCACCGCGAAGTTGTAGAGGACCGACTCGTCGGCGCGGGCGATCACGAAGTCGTCGTAGCTTCGGTTTGGGAAGTTGACCGGCCCGCGGATCGTGTCGTGGACGACCGTCTCCCCGTCGTCTGGGACGCGAAGCCGTATCGCGGCATCGGAGGAGTCGACCGGCGTACCGCGGTAGCCCCGGTCGGCGCCATGCTCTGCCTTCCATGCCTCGACATCGGTGGCCGTCGCCGGGTCCCGGTAGGCGGCACCGGAGGCGAGCAGGCTCTCCAGCGCCTCGCGGTGCCGCTCGGAGCGCGAAGCCTGCGAGATCGGGCCCTCGTCCCAGTCGAGCTCGAGCCAGCGCAGCGCGTCGAGGATCTGCTCGACGTTCTCCGCGGTGGAGCGCTCTCGGTCGGTGTCCTCGATCCGCAGCACCAGGCTGCCACCCGTCCCCCGCGCCGCCAGCCAGTTGTAGAGGGCCGTCCGCGCGCCGCCGATGTGCAGCGCCCCGGTGGGCGAGGGAGCAAACCGCAGGCGAATGGGAGAGGCTTTGGGCACGATGCTGATCGGCGCGCATGTTTCCACAGCGGGGGGACTGGCCACCGCGATCGAGCGCGGGACCGAGCGCGGCTGTGAGTCGATCCAGATCTTCAACCAGAGCCCGCGGATGTGGCGGCCGACGAAATACCGACCCGACGACTTCGTCGCATTCCGCGAGGAGATGGACGCTTCCAAGGTGGAAGCGGTGGTGATTCACGCCGTCTACCTGATCAACTGCGCCACCAAAGACGGGGAGCTGAGGAAGAAATCGCTCAACTCATTGGTCCACGCGCTGCGGATCGGCGACGGGATCGGGGCGTCCGGCGTTGTTCTCCATCCCGGCGCCCAGAAGGGCGAGCCCCACGGCCCCTCGATGAGGCGGGCCGCGAAGGTGATCGCCGCCGCCGTCGCCGAATCCGATACCTGCCCGCTGCTGCTCGAGCAGACCGCGGGTCACAAAGGGCTCCTGGGTCGGAACTTCGAGGAGACGGCGAAGTTGATCGAGCTGGCGGGTGGCGGCGAGCGACTCGGCCTCTGCCTCGACTCCTGCCACCTCTTCGTCCAGGGCTACGACATCACCGACGCGGAGCGCCTCTCCGCAGTGCTCGACGAGGCCGACGAGAAGGTCGGGCTGGATCGCCTGCGCTGCCTGCACGTCAATGACGCCGCCGTGCCGCTCGGGTCCTGCCGCGACCGGCACGCCAACATCGGCAGCGGCGAGATGGGCAAACGCGGCCTGATGTCCTTCCTCTCCGAGCCCCGCTTCGAGGGCCTGCCCGCCACCCTCGAGACGCCCGGCCCGAACCGCAAAGGCTCCAGCAAGCAGGAAGTGACCGCGGCGAAGCGGCTGAGGCGGGAAGGGCTGAAGCGCCGCAAGACAGCGGCGCCGATCTGATCGCCGCTCTGCGGCGAGGGCGCGTTACCTGATCTGCATGCCGGAGATCGCGCGCGAGATCACCAGGCGCTGGATCTCCGAGGTGCCCTCGAAGATCGTGTAGATCTTCGCGTCGCGGTGCATCCGCTCGACCGGGAACTCGCGGGTGTAGCCGTTGCCGCCGAGGATCTGGATCGCCCGCTCCGTGACCCAGACGGCGACCTCGCCGGCCTTCAGCTTCGCCATCGAGCCCTCGGCGTTCTCGAACTTCTGGCCGCTGCGGCCCATCCAGGCCCCGCGCCAGACCAGCAGGCGGGCGGCGTCGATCTCCATCTTCATGTCGGCAAGAGCAAAGGCGATCGCCTGGTTCTCGATTATCGGCCGGCCGAACTGTTCGCGCTCCTTCGCGTAGCCGAGCGAATACTCATACGCCGCGCGGGCTATGCCCAGTGCCTGCGCACCGACCGTCGGCCGGCTTGCCTCGAAGGTCTGCATCGCCGCCTGCGACTTGGAGCGCTTCCCCTCCCGAACCCGCGCCAGCCGCTCGTCCAGCTTCTCTTTTCCGCCCAACAGGCAGGAGCCCGGGACCCGGCAGTCGTCGAGGTGGACGTCGGCCGTGTGTGATGCCCGCAGTCCGTGCTTCTTGACCTTGGCCCCCTGCTCGCAGCCCTTCGTCCCCGGCGGGACCACGAAGGCGGCGTGGCCGCGTGAGCCGAGCTCGCGGTCGACGCTGGCGATCACAACGTGGACCTCGGCGATGCCGCCGTTGGTCGCCCAGGCCTTCTGGCCGTTCAGCACCCATTCGTCCTTTGCCTCGTCGTACTTGGCGGTGGTGCGAATCGCCGAGACGTCGGAGCCGGCATCGGGCTCGGATGCGCAGAAGGCGGCGACCTTAGGGTCCTCGGCGGTGCCGAAACAATGCGGGATCCACTCGCCGAGCTGCTCCGGCGTTCCCTGTCCGAAGATCGCCGCGACAGCCAGGGAGGTTCCGAAGATCGACATCCCGATCCCGGCGTCTCCCCAGAACAGCTCCTCGTTGACGATCGGCAGCGTCAGGCCGGTTTCATCGGCCCAGAACTGCGCCAGGCCTTCGAAGCCGTAGAGGCCGATCTTCGCCGCCTCTTGGATCACCGGCCACGGCGTCTCCTCTCGCTCATCCCATTCAGCGGCGGCGGGACGCACGACGTCGTCGGCGAAGCCGTGCACCCAATCGCGAATGTCCTGCTGGTCCTGGTTGAGCTCGAGCGTGAACCGCGGGCCGTCGGCGGCACCATCGGCGCCTCCCGCCGCTTCGGCCACGATCTTCTCCGCCTCCGCAACCCCCGCCTCGTCACTCATCGCGGCCGAATTCTACAGAGAACGGTGTCGTCCTCCGCCTGAGACGCCGGCTCAGAGATCACGCAGGTCGAACGCGCGGAGGCCCTCCGGCCCGCCGTCGGAGCAGTCGAAGAAGCGCCGGTTCACGCAGTCGTAGCTCGACCCCTCGCCCTCGTAGGCGCGCTCGACCGAGAACTGGCACTGGGGCAGCGTCTGCCCGGTCATCTTGACGCCACCGAATCCCCCCGCCTGGAGCACCCCCTCGAGCTCGATGTGGGCGGTGAAGACCTCCTGCATGCAGCCGACGTACTGGGTGCCCGTGAGCGCGTCCACGAAGCTGTAGAGGTAGCGGCAGCCGACCTCCACGCAGCCCCGCGGCTCGACCATCTTGTCGCAGAAAGAGCGGCACTGGCGACACTCACCCGTCTTCTCCTGCGTAACCGGCATGGAAGAAGTCTAGGGAGCGGAATCAGGCGGCAAGCCTGGCGGTCCCGAGCACGTGGCCGAGCTCCGCCCGGAGGCTGCTCGACGGGCGCACCCGGTACTCGTCGCCGAGCACGAGCCGCACCGGCTCCCCCTCCTCGGGCTGGATGGAGAGGTGGACATCCGCCTCTCCCTTGTGATGCTCGAAGACCGCCTTCAGCTCGTCGACGAGACCCGGTGCGACCCGCAGCTGCGCCGCGTCGATGATCAGCTCGAGTGGCTCGCTGGGGGCATTGGCCTGTGCCCGGGCGCTCGAGATCTCCTCCTCGCCCGGCTCGAATCGCTCGGCCTCCTGGACAACCAGCTTCGTCTCGCCTCGCTCCTTGTGGTCGATCCGGCCGCGGACCAGGACCACCGCGTCGGGGGCGATCACCACGGCGCTCTCGGCCTGGTCGGCCTTGAAGACCAGCATCTCAACCTGGCCCTCGACGTCGTCGAGCGTCGCGAACATCATCTGGTTGCCGCTCTTGGTTCGGATCTTCTTGCACTCGGTGACGATCCCGCCGACCGTGACCCAGGCGCCGTCCTGCCTTGTGGCGAGCTCGGTGAGCGAGCAGTCGACGCGCGCCCGCAGCGCGTCGCGCACTTCGGAGAGTGGGTGCGAGGAGAGGTACGTGCCGAGCGTCTCCTTCTCCATCGCCAGCAGGTCGCGGCGGTCGAACTCCCCGGCCGGGATCGGCGGCCGGTGCTGGACGCGGCCATCGCCCGGCTCGTCGTCCGCGGCGCCGCCCACATCGAAGATCGAGCCCTGGCCCATCTGGGCGTCTTCCTGGGCCTTCTGGCCCGCCGATTGTGCGGCCGGCAGCGCCTCGAGCATGCCGCGCCGGGTTGCGCCGGTCGAGTCGAGCGCCCCGCACTTGATCAGGCATTCGATCGCCCGTTTGTTGACCGCCCGTGCGTCGACCCGTTCGCAGAAGTCCCAGATCGAGGAGACCGGGCCGTCCTCCCGGGCCCTGAGGATCGCCTCCACCGCGGAGTGGCCGACGTTCTTCACGGCGTCGAGCCCGAAGCGGATCGCCTTCTCGCTGACCACGAAGTCGTGGTCGGAGGAGTTGACGTCGGGCGGCAGCACCTCGATGCCCATCTCCTCGCAGCGGTTGACGAAGAACGGCACCTTGTCCTTGGTGTTCATCACCGAGGAGATCACCGCCGCCATGTACTCGGCCGGGTAGTTGGCCTTGAGGTAGGCGGTGCGGTAGGCGATCAGCGCATAACAGGCGGCGTGCGACTTGTTGAAGGAGTAGTCGGCCGCGGCCTCCATCAGGGACCACATGTCGCTGGCCACCCGGTCGGCGGTCCCCGAGGACTTCATGCCCTCCTTGAATTTGGCCTTCATGGTGGCCATCAGGTCGCGCTTCTTCTTGCCGATCGCCTTGCGCAGATCGTCCGCCTCGGCGGGGCTGAAGCCGGCCATCCGCTTGGCGATCTCCATCAGCTGCTCCTGGTAGAGGACACAGCCGTAGGTCGGCTCGGTTATCGGGCGCAGCCTCTCGTCCGGGTAGGTGACCGACTCCGGGGCCCGCTTGCCCTTCGCGTAATCGGGGATGTAGCGCATCGCCCCCGGCCGATAGAGGGAGACCAGCGCGACGATGTCGTCGAACTCCGTCGGGCGCACCTTCTTCATCGCCTCTCGCATGCCCTCCGACTCGAGCTGGAAGACACCGGTCCCGTCTCCGCGTGAGAGCATCTCGAAGGTCTGCGCGTCGTCCATGGGGATCTTGGCGATGTCCAGCTCGACCCCGCGCGATCGGCGGATGATCTCGACCGCGTCCTCGATCACGTCGAGGTTGCGCAGGCCGAGGAAGTCCATCTTCAGCAGGCCCATCTCCTCGATCGGGCCCATCGAGTACTGGGTCACGATCTTGTACTGGCGCTCGGCCTTGCCGCCATTGCCGTTCCCGCCGGGGCCCGTCGACGGGGCGCTGCGGTCCTCGGCCAACTGCAGGGGAACGATCTCCTGCAGCGGACGGTCCGCGATCACCACTGCGGCGGCGTGGATCGAGTTGTTGCGGATGATCCCCTCCAGACCCTGGGCGACGTCGAGGATCCGCTTCGCGTCAGCGTCATCGTCGTAGGTGCGGCGCAGCTCCTGGCCGGGCTTCAGGCAGTCCTCGAAGGAGGGGTTGCGGCCGAGGACCGGCTCCGGGATCTGCTTGGCGAGCCGGTCTCCGGTGCCGTAGTCGAAGCCGAGCACGCGGGCGGCGTCCCGGGTGGCGGCGCGCGGTGCCATCTTGCCGAAGGTGATGATCTGGGCGACCGACTCGCGCCCGTACTTCTCGGCCACGTAGCGGATCACCCGCTCGCGCCCGCGAACCGAGAAATCGATGTCGATGTCCGGCATCGATTTGCGCCCAGGGTTGAGGAAGCGCTCGAAGAGGAGGTCGTTGGCAAGCGGGTCGAGGTCGGTGATGTCGAGGGAGTAGGAGACGATCGAGCCGGCCGCCGAGCCGCGCCCCGGCCCGACCGCGACGCCGTTCTGCTTCGCATAGCGGACGAAGTCCCAGACGATCAGGAAGTAGGAGCTGAAGCCCATCTCCTCGATCACCCCGAGCTCGAACTCGAGCCGCTGCACCGCCTCGGCGGGCGGCGGGTCGCCGTAGCGCTCCCGCAGGCCCTCGGCGGCGATCCAGCGCAGCATCTCTTCGGGCTCGCTGCCGTCCTCGGTCGGGTACTGCGGCAGCATCAGCTTGCCGAGCTCGATCTCGATCTCACAGCGCTCGGCGATCTCCGTCGTCGTCGGAACGGCCTCCGGCCACTCGGCAAAGGACTGCGCCATCTCCTCGGAGCTCTTGAGGAAGAACTCGTTGGTGTCGAAGCTCAGCTTCGGCGCTTCGAGCGTCGACTTCGTCTGCACGCAGAGCAGCGCCGCGTGGTTGTCGAAGTCCTCGCGACGCAGGTAGTGGACGTCCGCGGTGCCGACCAGCGGCCGGCCAAGCTCCCTGGCGAAGCGGACGATCCCCTCGTTCGCCCGGTCCTGCTCGGGGATGCCGTTCTTCTGGACCTCGAAGTAGACCTGCTCAGGTCCGAAGGCCTGGATCAGGTCGTCGAGATGGGCGCGGGCGTCATCGGGGCGCTCCTCGACCAGTCGCCGGCAGAAGCGCGACTGCAGGCAGCCGGTGAGGGCGATCACGCCGTCTGAGTGGCGCGAAAGCAGCTCCATGTCGACGTTGGCCTTACCGCGGGAGAAGCCTTCGAGGAAGCCTGCCGAGGTCAGCCTCACCAGGTTGGCGAAACCGGCATCGTTTTCCGCCAGCAGGGTCAGGTGGTTGCGCTCGTAGCGGACCAGCTCCTTGATCGCCTCGCGGTCGTCGACGAAATAGGCCTCGAGGCCGACGATCGGCTTTATCCCATGTTTGCGGCAGGCCTTGTAGAGGTCCACCGCGCCGTTCATCACGCCATGGTCGGTGAGGCCCAGCGCCGGCTGTCCGAGCTCCGCGGCCCGTGCCGCCATCGCCTCGATCTTGCAGGCCCCGTCAAGCAGCGAGTACTCGCTGTGGGCGTGGAGGTGGACTGCGGAGGGGGTGCTCATGGGCGCCGATCGATCATGTCAATCGAGGCAGATGGCAACGCCCCCCTTTTGCGCGCCTTCCGCGCAAACTTTGCGCGTGTTCCGGGTCGAAGATCAGCCGGCGCAGACCCAGGCGGAAGGGCCCGAGTCTGCCCAGATCTGGGCTGCGATCCGATCCTGTTCGGCTTTCGGGGCCTGATGGGGAGCGCCCTGCCCGCCGTAGGCCTCCCAGGTGGAGGGGATGATCTGGTAGGCACCGCCCGCCCCGCTCGACGGGTTCAGCGCGCCGTAGTTGCCTCCCGACTCGCACATCACGATGTAGGCGGGGATCGAAAATGGCCCGCCCAGCCAACGGCCGACCGTCTCTTCGGCCTCGGCCCGACTCGCCGCTTCGGCGGCCTCGATGTCATCCACCCACTTGCCGATTCGGCTCTTCAGCGTCGCCAGGGCCGACTCGCGGGCGGCCGAGACCGATGCCAACTCCGCCGCCGCTGCGTCTGCCCTTGCCCGCACCGCGGCGATCTGGGTCTTGGCTTCGGCGAGCCTCCGGTTGTAGGCGTCGACTCGCTGCTTCAAGGCCGCGACGCGGTCGAGGCCGCGACGCACCGCGTCGCGCACCTCCTCCACCCTCGCGGCAAGCTCGGTGTCGGAGTCCTCGATTCGCTCCAGGTACTCGTTGCGGACACCGAGCCCTTCGAGATCGGTGGAGGTGAGCACCAGAGAGGTCGGGCTGGGGCTGCCGCTCTTGTAGATCGCGACCAGGCGGCCGGCCAGCAGCCGCCGCGAGCGCCGCAGTCGCTGCCGCTCCTGGGCGAGGCGCCGTTCGGTCCGCGCCACCCTGGCCGCGAGACGAGCGGCACGAGCCTCCCCGGTGGCCAGCAGACCGCTGAGGCGTTCCTCGCGCGCGCTGGCCGCCGCGGACTCGGCGCGCGCCGCCTCCAGCCGTCCCTGGGTCGACCGAATCTCGACTGCCAGCCGCTCGGCCTCGCCACGGGCCCGCTCGACCCGGGCCTGCAGGGCCTCGATCTCGGCAGCGTGGGCGGAGGCCCCGGCCAGCAGAGCAAGGGCAAGCAGCATGAGTGCAGGGGATTTCCGCAACAGGCGGGCGAGGGTAGCGGACCTCCGGCCAGGCTTCCGCCGGCACGTCAAACAGCGGCAAGCGATCTTGCGGGGCGCTCAGCCCTCCGGGACGTCGCGGCCGGCCAGGTAGACGGCGATGCCGACCCCGACCGCGACGAGGCCCATTCCGGCGCGGATCTGCCTGCGATAGCGCCGGCGCACGTAGGTGACGACAAGGCGCAGAAACGGCGGGCCCAGCTTGTCGTAGATCATCGGTCCTCCTCGGTGTCGCGTGTCCTGATCCGGTGTGCCATACGGGATTGAAGCGACCAGAGCTCGATGAATCCAGGCGACGCCGCCTGAGAGAAGAGGCCGCCCGACTCCTCAAAAGAGGCGAGGTCGGCGTCGTAGACGGCGTTGGGCGATGTCCGGGTCACGACCCGGACACCCCCCTTGAAGAGGCGAACCCCGATCGTCCCCGTCACCTGGGCATTGGCGGCCTCCATGTACGCGTCGATGTCGGTGCGCAGCGGCTCCAGCCACAGCCCGGCGTAGACGAGGTAGGCCCAGCGGCGGTCGAGCTCGGGCTTGAACTGGTTCTGATGGATGGTCCCGACCAGCTTCTCGAGCTCCTGGTGGGCGGTGAGGATGATCGCGGCGGCCGGTGCCTCGTAGATGTCGCGCACCTTCAGCCCGACGATCCGATCCTCGATGTGGTCGACGATTCCGGCCCCGTGGCGGGCGCCGATCTCCGCCGCCCGCTCGATCAGCTCGACCAGGTCGAGCCGCTCACCGTTCAGCCCGACCGGCACACCGGACTCGAACTCCACGTTGAGCGTCTCCGCCTCATCGGGCGCCTCCTCGGGACGCGTCACGAGCTGGAAGACGTCGTCCTCCGGCGCGTGGTCGAGGTCCTCGATCCACCGACCCTCCGAAGACCGACCCCAGAGGTTGTCGTCGATCGAGTAGGGAGTGACCTCCGTCCCGCCCTTCACCGGGATGCCGTGCTCACGCGCGTAGGCGATCTCCTCCTCCCGACCCATCTGCCAGGTGCGGACCGGCGCGATCGTGCGCAGCTCGGGCGCCAGCGTGGCAACCGTGGCCTCGAGCCTCACCTGGTCATTGCCCTTGCCGGTGCAGCCGTGGGCGATCGTGTCGCAACCGCTCTTGCGGGCCTGGTCGACCGCGAGCTCGGCGATCAGCGGCCTGCCGAGCGCCGTGAACAGCGGATAGCCGCCGCCGTAGAGGGCGTTCGCCTTGATCGCCGGGACGACGAAGTCGCGCGCGAAACGCTCGCGGGCGTCGACGACGTGGCACTCGAGGGCGCCGAGACGAAGCGCCTTGTCCTCGATGACCGCGTAGTCCTCGCCGGGCTGGCCGAGGTTGACGGTCAGACAGATGACCTCGGCGCCATAGCGCTCCTGAATCCACTTCAGCATCACGCTGGTGTCCAGCCCACCCGAATAGAGCAGGAGGACCCGCCGCACCTCCGAGGGGTCGGCCTCGTATGTGGCGGTGCGCTGCAAGTTAGGGAACTTCGATCCCGCCGCTGCCGTCGTCTTCGGGCGTCGTTTCGGGCGTCGTCTCTTCTTCGGTCGTGGTCTGGTCTTCGTCGGTCTCCGTCGTCTCGGTCGTCTCCGTGGTCGGAGGCTCCGTCGTCTCCTCGGTGGTCGTCGGCAGCGTCGTGACGTCGGTCGGCGTCGTGACCGCGTCGCCGTTGCCGTTGTCGTCACCGGCGATCACCAGGATCGCGATCAGCAGGCCGACGATCACCGCGACCAGTCCGGCCACCAGCAGCCGCATGTTGCCGTGCGGCCGGCCGCCGTCCGGGCCCTCCGGGCCCTGGCCCATCACCCGTGTCGGGTCGTCGTGGATGCCTCAGTCCTCCCGGCCGAGAATCGCGTCGAGGATCTCGTTCGTGTCCTCAAGCTGGAAGCCGTCGCGCAGGCGGGCCTCGATCTCCTCCCTGCTGGCGCCGGAGACAGCCATCTGCGTGGCGAGCAACCTCGCTCCCGCCGATTCGTCGCGCTGCGGCACCTCGGGCTGATCGGCGACT
>Ga0299914_10003236_pt1 | contig 11470 bp, 9 predicted proteins | sample RVTome_10_FD_201361 | JGI IMG/M metagenome (GOLD analysis project Ga0299914, IMG submission 201361) | Soil microbial communities from uranium-contaminated site in the Upper Colorado River Basin, Wyoming, United States - RVT153D57 (version 2) ... | reverse complement strand
CGACGCCGTCGGCGGCCTCGAGCGCACCGCGGCGATCGAGCGCCCAGAACGCACCCAGGCCGGCTCGCGCCTCCGCCTCGCCGAGCGCCCGGGCGACACGTCCGCGCGACCGCGTCATCGCCGCGCGGCCCCAGCGGGCCGGCGCGCGGTCCGCTCGTCGGAGAGCGACTCGAGCACGCCGGCCAGGACCTCGAGGCTGCGCAGGTCGTGGCCCGGCAGGAAGCGGTCGATGTGCGGCAGGGCGGCGGCCATGCCCTCGGCCAGCGGCTCGTAGCCGGGCTCGCCGGCCAGCGGGTTGACCCAGACGATCGCGTGGGCAGCGCGGCGCAGCCGCGCCAGCTCGCACGACAACACGTCGACGTCGCCGCGCTCCCAGCCGTCGGACACGACGACGACGACCGCGCCGCGGGCGGCGCCGCGCCACTCGGGCCGGTCGTTGAGCGCCTTGACCGCCTCGCCGATGCGGGTGCCGCCCGCCCAGTCGGGCACGGCGCGCGCGGCCGCGCGAAGAGCCTGGTCGGGTTCGTGGCTCGCCAGCTCGCGCGTGACGCGCGTGACGCGCGTGCCGAACGTGAACGCCTCGACCTTCGTGCCGGGGCGCACGGCAGCATGCAGGAACATCAACATCACGCGCGCGTAGGGCTCCATCGAGCCGGACACGTCGATCAGGAACAGCAGCTTGCGCGGGACGAGCCGGCGGCGGCGGTACAGCCGCACGATCGGATAGCCGTCGGTGCGCATGGCCCCGCGGAGCGTCCGGCGGTTGTCGATCCGGTCGCCGGCGCGGGCGGAGCGCAGCCGTCGCGAGCGGCGCAGCGGCTGCGCCCGGGCCAGCCGCTCGACGAGCAGCCTCGAGCGCTGCAGCTCCTGCTCGGTGTACTCCGCGAAGTTCAGCGTCCGCAGCCGTTCGACCGCCGACCACGCCATGCCCTGCGCGGCGTCGCCCGCGTCGCCGGCGTGGTGCGACGGGCGCGAGTCGGCGGCATCCGAGGCGGCCGGCTCCGGGCCCGGCTCGGTCGCGGGAGCGCGCTGGGGCCGCGCGATCTCCGGCGTACGCCGCTCCCAGAAGGCCGCGAACGCGGCGTCGAACACCTCGCCGTCCTCGTGGCGCGACGTGAGCGTGCAGCGAAGCGCCCAGTAGCACTCCTCGCGCGAGGCGACGTCGACCGCGGAGAGCGCGGCGAGCGCTTCCTGGAGCCGGTGCGGTGCCACGTCGAGGCCGGCCTCGCGAAGGATGCGGCCGAACGTCGCGAGCTTGCGGAGGAGCCGGTCCCCCGCGGCCCGCTCCCGGGCGGTCGCGATGCTCACGCGCGGCTCGCGAGGGCGGCGGCCTCGCGCCGGCTCTGTGCCACGAGGTCGCCGAGACCGCGCCCGCGAATCCGCTCGATGTCCTCGTGGTACTTCAGGACGGTGCCGAGCGTGGCGTCCACGAGATCCTCGTCCAGCTCGTGCTCGCCGAGCGAGAGCAGCGCCTGGACCCAGTCGAGCGTCTCGGCGATGCCGGGCGCCTTGCTGAGATCGGTGCCGCGCAGCCCAGCGACAAAGGCGGCCGCCTCCGCGGCGAGCCGATCGGGCGCTTCCGGTACGCGCGCGCGGACGATCTCGAGCTCTCGCGCGAGCTCCGGATAGCCGATCCAGTGATAGAGGCAGCGCCGCTTGAGCGCGTCGTGGAGGTCGCGCGTGCGGTTCGACGTGAGCACCACGATCGGCCGCTGCCGGGCCTTCAGCGTCCCGATCTCGGGGATCGTCACCTGGAAGTCGGACAGGAGCTCGAGGAGGAAGGCCTCGAACTCGTCGTCGGCGCGGTCGATCTCGTCGATCAGCAGGACCGGCGCCTTCGCATCGTCGCGGTCGATCGCGTCGAGGAGCGGTCGCCGCACGAGGAAGTCGCGGCCGAAGACCTCGTCGACGGCTTCGGGCGCCGCCGCATCTGCTGCCTCCAGCGTCCGGATGTAGAGCATCTGGCGTGCGTAGTTCCAGTCGTACAGCGCATGCGAGACGTCGATGCCCTCGTAGCATTGGAGCCGGATCAGCCGCGTGTCCAGCACCTTGGCGAGCACCTTCGCGCACTCCGTCTTGCCGACGCCGGCCTCACCCTCGAGCAGCAGCGGCTTGCCCAGCGAGAGGCTCACGGTGATCACCGTCGCCAGCCCGCGGTCGGCGAGGTAGGCCTGCTCCCGCAGTCCCGCGGTGACGGTGTCGACGGACAGCTGCGCCGCGCGACGCACCGGCTATCGCTGCTCGCGGCGGAAGACCTCGAACCGTATGAAGTCGTCGTCGGCGTCGATCACCGAGAACGCGGTCGGCTCGCCGTTACGCGAGTAGTGCCGCTCGTAGAGCCGCATGAACGGCTCGCCGACATCGGTCTGAAGCTTCGTCGTGTCGGAGTCGCGCGTGACCATCGGCGCGAGCTCGACCACGGCATGGTCGATCGGCCGGCGCAGATACAGCTTGCTGAACTCGAACAGGGATGCCGGCGGCTGCGAGTCCAGCTCGCTCTTCAGCTCATCCCAGGACACGATGTCGCGGACGTAGATCGCGGGGTCGCCGTCGGCGAAGTAGAGCTTCTCCATGATCAGGTACTCCGCGTCCGCCCCGAGCTGGAAGGCCTCCGCGAGGTCGGCGGGCGCCGCGGCACGCTCCCACGAGAGGTCCACCTTGATCTTGTGGCCCTTCTCCTCGAGCAGCCAGTCGAAGCCCACGAGCCGCTGCAGCGCTAGCGTCGGTGTGCCGACGTGGCGGTTGATCCGCGTCCCGATCGCGCGCCGGCGGCTGATGATGCCGTCGCGCTCGAGTCCCTGGAGCGCGGTCCTGATCGTCGTCCGGCTCACGTTGAGCATTCGCCCGAGCTCGTCCTCCGACGGGAGCCGCCCGGTGTCGAACTTCTTCGCGAGGATCGCCTTCAGGATCGCTTCGCGTGCCCGGTCGGCGAGGGGCGTGTTCTCGAGTTGCTCGATGCTGTGCTCCACGGCTGCGTCCACGCGGTTACCCCCTGTGCGCCGTCGTAGTCGGAGGGGCCGTCGGCGGTCGACGTATAGTAGCTTTGGTCGTACGAAATAGATAGCCCGGCAAACACCCGCCCCGTCGTGACCGCGCTCCGCGCGCTGGTCGGCATCCTCGCCGCGGCGCTGACGCTGCGCACCTCGATCCTCGTCGTCGGCCCCGTGATCGAGGACATCCGCGCCGACACCGGGATGAGCAGCGCGGCGGCCGGTCTGCTCGGCACGATCCCGTTTCTCTGCATGGGCGTGTTCGCGTTCGCCGGCGTGCCGCTCGTCCGGCGGCTGGGCCACCACCGCGTCGTTGCGCTGGGGCTGTTCCTGCTGGGGCTGGGCGGCCTGGTGCGGGCGGCGATGCCGACCGGCGCGCTCCTGATCGTCGCCACGGTCCCGCTCGGCATGGGCATCGCCCTCGCGGGGCTGGCGCTGCCGGGCGTGGTGAACGAGCACTTCCCGCAGCGCGCGGGAGCCATCACCGGGGCCTACGTCGCGGCCCTCAGCGTCGGCGGCGCGGCCGCGGCGCTCGCCACGGTGCCGCTGGCCGACTCGTTCGGGAGCTGGCGCTGGGCGTTCGCGGTCATCACCGTGCCCACGCTCGCCGCGCTCCCCCTGTGGCTGATGACGCCGCACGGCGAGCGGCACGCCGCGTCGCCGCGAGCGGCCCGCGGCCGCCCGGGACTGCGGCCGCCGCGGCTCGGGCTGGTGCTCGCCGGCGTGTTCGGCTTCCAGTCGATGTGCTTCGCGGCGATGGTGAGCTGGGTGGCCGCCGTCTACCTCGAGGCCGGCTGGTCGGACCAGGCGGCCGCCGCCACTACGGCGACGATCCCGCTCGTGACGATCCCCGCCGCGCTCGTGATCCCGGCCCTGTCCGACGGGCGCGATCGCCGCTGGTGGCTGTTCGGCTCGGGGATCGTCATGACGGTCGGGATGATGGGTCTGGCGTTCGCGCCGCTCGCCGCCCCGTGGCTGTGGCTCGTCGCGTTCAGCGTCGGCGCGGGAGCGCTGTTCCCGTTGTCGCTCACGCTGCCGATCGACCTCCGCGACGACGCCGTCGGAGTCACGCAGCTCACGGCCTGGATGCTCGGCCTCGGCTACTTCCTTTCGGCGCTCGGGCCGGTGATCGTCGGCGCGCTGCGTGACCTCACGGGCGGCTTCACCGTCGCCATCGCCGTCGTCGGTGCGCTGGGCGCGCTTTCGGGGCTGCTGGGCCTCGCGCCCGATCTGCGCCATACGCGCCGCACCCCTCGGCACGCCGAGGGCGTGCCCGAAGCGCCGATCGCCTAGTCGGCGACGAGATGGTCGGCGAGCCAGTCGGCCATCCGCGGGCGTACGACCTGCCCCATGTTGTGACAGCAGTGGTCGCCGTCCTCCTCGACGTCGACGACGAGCGGGACATGCGCGAACGCCTCGCGGAACCGATCGACCTGTGCCATCGAGAAGATCACGTCGTGGCGGCCGTGCAGCACGTACAGCGGCGTCCGCAACCCGGCCGCCAGCCCCGACAGGTCGAGCGACCGCTGCAGGTGCGCCCGGCCTTCGTCAACGCTCTCGATGCCGCTCGCGTAGAGGAAGCCTCGCCGCGTGTGCTCGGGCATCGTGTCGAAGTCGGACATGTCGAAGCAGGCGCCCCAGGCGACGGCGACGCGGAAGCGGTCGTCGGCCGCGGCGGCGCGCGGGGCGTAGTTGCCGCCGAGGCTGCGCCCGAGCACGCCCAGCCGCGACGCGTCGATCTCGGGCCGCGCGACGAGATGGTCGACGACCGCGGAGGAGTAGCGCTCGAACCCCGGACCGAGCTTCGCGTCGAAGAACAGCTCGCCCTGGCCCGGGCCGTCGAACGCGAACGTCGCCATGCCGCGGGCGAGGCAGAGGTTCTCGAACCGCAGGCTCTCCTCCTTGGTGCTCTCGAGCCCGCCGATCAGCACGGCGCACGGGAACGGCCCGTCGCCGTGGGCCTCCGGCAGCCGCAGGTAGCCCGGGATGGTGACGCCCTCGAACGGTACGTCGACGCGCTCGGCGGCGGGGCGCAGGTGCGGCGCGGCGCGGCGGTAGAGGTCGACCTTCCGGCGCTGGCCGGCCTCGCGCCGCGCGGGGTCGTGGAACCACATGAACTGCGCGTAGTGGACGCTCAGCGACGCGTGCCACAGCCAGCGGCCGCCGGACACGCGATGGCCCTCGGCGAGCGCTCCCTCGCCGAGCCGCTCGTAGGCGTCCGCTCGCGCGGACCAGAGGTCGAACCAGTCCTCGCCGCGGTCGAGCGCGGCGCGCATGGCGTCGAGATCGCCGTACGGGATGCCGTCGGAGAGCATCCTGCCCGCGTTCAGGGTCTCGCTCATCCCGCGTCCTCCACGAGCCGGGCCACCTCGGCCGATCGCACCTTGCCCATCGCGTTCACCGGCAGCGCGTCGACGACGACGAACCGCTTCGGGCACTTGTACGGCGCGAGCCGCGAGCGCGCGAAGCCGTGCAGGGCATCGGGGTCGATCGTCCGCCGCGGCCGCGCGACCACGGCGGCGACGACCTCCTCGCCCCAGCGCTCGGACGCGACCCCGACCACCGCCGCGCGGCCGACGTCGGGGTGCTGCTCGAGCGCGAGCTCGACCTCGCGCGGGTACACGTTCATGCCGCCGGTGATGATCAGGTCCTTCGCGCGGCCCGTGATCGCGAGGTAGCGGTCCGACGGGTCGACCCGGCCGATGTCCCCCGTGCGGAACCAGCCGCCGGGGTGAAACGCCGCCGCGGTGGCCTCCTCGTCGCCGTGGTAGCCCGAGAACACCTGCGGGCCGCGCAGGACGATCTCGCCGGTCTCACCGACGCCGAGGGGCGCGCCGTCGTCGCCGGCGAGCGCGAGCTCGATGCCCGGAAGCGGCAGCCCGACCGTTCCCGGCCGGCGCGGGCCGTCGTAGGGGTTGGACACGTCGAGGCCGCTCTCCGTGGTGCCGTAGCGCTCGAGCGGCATCTGACCGGCGACGTCGGCCACGCGCTCGGCCAGCAGCGGCGAGAGCGGCGCCGACCCGGACACGAGCAGCCGCAGCGTGGCGAGCGCCGCGCGGTCGACGCCGTCCGCCGCGACGAGGCGCTCGTAGACCGCGGGCACGCCGAAGAGCACCGTGGCGCGCTCGGCGCGGACGGCGTCGCAGACGGCGGCGGCGTCGAACTTCGCGTGGATGACCGCACGCGAGCCCGACAGCAGCGCCGCATGTACGCCGCCGAGGCCGTGCTGGTGCGAGAGCGGGAGCGCGTGGACGAGCACGTCGTCGTCGCTCCAGCGCCACGCGAGCATGACCGCGCGGATCGACGACAGCAGGTTGCGGTGGGTGAGCGGCACTGCCTTGGGCTTGCCGGTGGTCCCGGACGTGTACGCCAGCAGCGCGACGTCGTCGCTCGCCGCCGCCACCGGGTCGGCCGCGCGGGCGGAGGCGGTCTCGACGTCGAGCGCGGCGACGTCGACGACCGCGCGCAGGGTGCCGCCCGAGCGTGCGATGCCGTCGAGGCGCGACCGCACCTCGCCCCCGGCGAGCGCGAGGACGGCGGAGCTGTCGGACACGAGGTGGCGGAGCTCGACCTCGGTCAGCACCGGGTTCGCCAGCACGACGACGGCGCCAGCACGCAGCGCCCCGACGTAGGCGACGACGAGCGCCAGCGAGCTCGTGGCGCTGACGACCACGCGGTCGCCGGCACGGACTCCTCGGGCCTGCAGCCAGCCGGCGACGCGGGCCGCCCGGCCGTCGAGCTCGCCGTGGGTCGCGGATACGCCGTCGATTGCGAGCGCCGGGCGGTCCGGATGTCCTGTGGCGGTGACATGGAAAGCCGCTGCCAGCGAGCCCTCGCCGAGCGCGCTCCGCAACTCGTCGGCGGGCACGTCGCGGCCGAGGTGGACGCGCCACGCCTCGGCGGCGAGGCGCTCGGGCTGCGCCACGTCGACCGTCATGGGATCGCCCCCGACCAGCTCGCGTTGCCGACCGACTCGAGCGCGAGGGCGTCGTCCAGCCCGCTCGCGCTGCGGACGACGCGCTTGACCCGCTCGACGGCGGTCTCGTCGAGCGCGGCGATCCGCTCGGCGAGCTCGACCGCCGCGCCGCGCGGGTCGTCGGCGATGCGATCGAGGAGCCCGATCCGCAGCGCCTCGTCGGCTCCGACGTCGCGCGACGTGAGGCACAGGTCGAGTGCGCGGCCGCGCCCCACGAGAGACGGCAGGCCCCAGGAGCCGACCGCCAGTCCGTGGCCCGGGCCCGGGAAGCGGAACATCGCGCGCGCGTCGCCGATGCGCATGTCGCCCGCGATCGCGAGCTGCGCGCCACCGCCGACGGCGGCGCCTTCGACCGCCACGACGATCGGCGCCGGCAGCGACGTCATCACCCGGTACAGGTCGTACAGGCGCATGCTCACCAGTGCGCGCTCGTCGTCGGCGAGCGACAGGTCGGCGCCGCCGCAGAAGCCGCGCGGGTCGCTCGTCCCGAGCACGACGGCTCGCCAGCGCTCGGACGTGAAGGCGGCGATCAGCGCCTCGACGAGCGCCCCGTCCAGCGCGTTGCGCTTCTCCGGCCTGTCGAGCCAGAAGGCACCGATGCCCTCACCGAGCCGTTCGGTGCGCAGCGGAGGGTCTGGCTGACTCTCGGGCACGGCGGCCGTTTAGCATACGTTATCCATATGACGACGCGCGAGGTCATCACCGCCGACGGCGTCCGCCTCCATGTGGAGACCACGGGCGACGGGCCGCCGCTGCTCTTCATTCACGAGTTCGCCGGCGACCACCGGAGCTGGCAGCCGCAGGTCGAGCACTTCGGCCGGCGCCACCGGTGCGTCGTCTACGCGGCGCGCGGGTTCCCGCCGTCCGGCGTACCGAGCGACCTCGCGGTGTACTCGCAGGACCACGCGGTGAACGACGCGGTCGCGGTGCTGGACGGCCTCGGCATCGAGCAGACGCACGTGGTCGGGCTGTCGATGGGCGGGTTCGCCGCGCTCCACCTCGCGCTGCGGCACCCGGAGCGGACGCTCTCGGCCGTGGTCGGCGGCACCGGCTACGGCGCCGCACACGAGGCGCGCGACCAGTTCCGCCGCGAATGCCGGGCGATCGCCGACGCGATCAGGTCCGAGGGCACGCCCGCATTCGCCGAGCGGTACGCCGTCGGACCCGCCCGCGTCCAGCTCCAGAACAAGAACCCCGAAGCGTGGCGGACGTTCGCCGCCCAGCTCGCCGAGCATTCGGCGGAGGGCGCCGCGCTGACGATGCTCGGCGTCCAGCGCGAGCGGCCGTCGCTCTACGACCTCACCGACGAGCTCGGCCGGCTCACGGTTCCGACCCTGATCCTCGTCGGCGACGAGGACGACGGCTGCCTCGAGACGTCGCTCATGCTCAAGCGCACGATCCCCACAGCGGGCCTCGCGATCCTCCCGCGAACCGGGCACACGTCGAACCTCGAGGATCCGGCGACCTTCAACGGCGTGGTCGAGAGCTTCCTGACCGCCGTCGCGGACGGGTCGTGGGCGGCGCGGGACCCGCGCTCGCTCGCCCGCGGCATCACCGGGATGGAAGAGGAGCCGGAAGCCGAGCCGCTGGGTCCGCGCTGAGCCGCCAGCCGCCGAGAACCTCCGTGGGCGAAGCGAACGGCGAGCGCGCCGTCGCCGACTGCTCCCGCAACCCGCTTGGTCGACTCCGACCGAACGTCGCCGGCGACGAAGACGCCGCGCCTGGCGGTCTCGAGCAGGTACGGCTCGCACCAGGCGTATAGCTCCAGCCGCGGTCGCGGGCCGCCGAGCCGCACAGCACAAAGCCCGCCGTCGTCGACAGCCAGCATCGCGCCGACGAAGTTCGTGCACGGCTTCGCCCGACCATCACGAAGACCGTCCGGATCCGCTGCACGCGGCCGTCGGCTCGCCGGTGAACATCGAGACGTACCCGATGAAGGTCACGCCGTCCATCCGCCGAGCCGCCAACGGGCTGCCGGCGCCCGAAACGCTACGCGGACTGCGCGAGGCGATCATCGAACGCGGCGAAGGCGCGCTGCGCGACGATGCCACCGCGCTCCTCGTCGAATGGCGCCGCGACACGCAAGCCGCGCTTGTACCCACACCGTGCTGCCGGACTCAGCGCGCAAGCTCGGACCCGGCTCGCGGCGGTCGACTCGCGTGTCGTCGGTTGACTCGTCCGGCTTGTCGCCTTCGACCGCGACGTCAAGCTGACGCAGGCGTTCCGCCGACGCTGCGGCCTGACTCTGTCGCTCGGCGGCCTTCGTGAAGGCACGCGAGCATCGACTCGCCGCGCTACTCGTTCACCACACCGACACTCAATGCCCCGTTACGGAACGAGACCAGACCTTCGACGCGTACGGGCGCCCTACGCCCCAGGTACTACGCGCCGGACGCGGCGCCCTCTCGAGGTCATCCCCGCAACCGAAGTTGGCCGTACTTCGGGTCCGGCCCGTCGGTCATCCGTGGGGTCATTCGTGGGTCGAAACGCGGCCCAACCGAGCCTGATCGGGCGGTCCCAGCCGATTCGCGCGAAGCGGCACTATGGCATGTTTTGCAGGCAGAACGCCCATCACCTGCAGGGCGCCGCGTTGCTTCACACGCGAGAGGTCGCAGGTTCGAAACCCGCCGCGCCCATCCCGAAAAGGTCGTATTTGCAGGGACTTCCTCGGTTGGTCGTGCGGCACTGGACGGCCGACAATCCGCGTTCGTCGCTCGCCACGCCCGCGACCCGCAGCTGAGCCAACCCGCCGGGCGTCCCCTCGCCTGACACGCGAGAGGTCGCCGCTTCGAACCCAGCCGCGCCCATCGTCGTCCGACAAGGTGCCGTCGCTGGAACGCCGGTCGGTCGGTGAGGACGCAGATTGCCGAAGACGTGGCCGGCAGGCACGGGTGGCGGCCGTTCAGGCAGCCGATAGGAGGGTTCGGCGAAACGATCGGCGAAACGGAGTAGGGTCGCCAGTTGATCCCTACGGCTCGGAGACACCATGAGCACCCGCACGATCGCCATCGTCGCTCTCGTCATCGCCGTCGTCATCGTGGTTGTTCTGTTCGTCATCTGATCCCGTGCGCGGGAGCGAGGAAGCCGCACGGGCGGCGAGTCGACCGGTCGGGACGCGCACCGCCGGCGAGGTGGCCGAGGCGCTGGACCTTGAGCGCACCGTCGCCGGCACCGCTCGATACAGACGGCTGAGAGCGGCGAGCTGAAAATGGCCGCTCGCCGTTGCAAGGCGGCTTGATCGTTGGCCGTCTCCGCTCCCGGGACGATCGCGCCTGCAGACGGCGGTCGATAGGACGATGACGCCCGCCCCGGCGCGCCTGGTCCTGGGCCCGCTCCTGCGCTACGTCGGTGACGACGCGGCGACCGTCTGGGTCGAAACCGACTGCGCGTGCACCGTGGAGGTGCTCGGTTGCTCATCGCCGACGTTTTGCGTGGCGGGCCACCATTACGGCTTCGTGTGCGTGAGCGGCCTGGAATCGGGGGCGTGCGTTCCGTATGAGGTGCACCTCGACGGCGAGCGCTGCTGGCCGCTGGCGGACAGTCGCTTCCCCCCGAGCGTCATACGCACGCGCACGCCCGGCCAGCCGGTGCGCTTGGCGTTCGGGTCGTGCCGGGTCACGTTGCCGCACAAGCCGCCGTACACGCTGAGCAAGGACCGCGACGACCGCGGGCGCGAGGTGGACGCGCTCCTGGCATTGGTCGAGCGCCTACGCATGCAGCCGCCGCACGAGTGGCCTGATGCCCTGCTGCTCCTGGGCGACCAGATCTACGCCGACCAGGTCTCCCCCGCGACCGAGCGCCTCATCGAGGAACGCCGCGGGGGAAGTGGCCCGGGCTCGGACGACCCGCCGCAGGGGGACGTGGCCGACTTCGAGGAGTACACGTGGCTCTATCGCGAGGCCTGGAGCGATCCCGCGACGCGCTGGCTGCTATCCACCGTCTCCAGCGCGATGATCTTCGACGACCACGACGTGCACGACGACTGGAACACGTCGTGGGAATGGGTGCGGGAGATCCGCACGGTGCCGTGGTGGCACGAGCGGATTCTCGGCGCCTACATGTCGTACTGGATCTATCAGCACCTCGGCAACCTCTCCCCAGCCGAGCTCGCCGAGAACGCGCTGCTCGCGGACGTGCGCGAGGCGCACGACGCCGAGGGGATCCTGCGCGCCTTCGCGAAACACGCTGAGGAGGAGATCGCCGGAACCCGCTGGAGCTACCATCGCGACTTCGGGCGCACCCGGCTGCTCGTGGTGGATTCCCGTGCCGGTCGCGTTCTCGACGAGGACCGCCGCGAGATGCTCTCGGAGCCGGAGTGGGCGTGGGTCGAAGAGTGTGTCACCGGCGATTTCGACCACCTGCTGATCGCCACGACGCTGCCGTTGCTGCTGTCACACGGTCTGCACCACCTGGAAGCGTGGAACGAAGCAGTCTGCGACGGGGCCTGGGGCCGGACGGCGGCGCGGCTGGGCGAGAAGATCCGCCAGGCGATCGACCTCGAGCA
>Ga0299914_10003235_pt1 | contig 11474 bp, 8 predicted proteins | sample RVTome_10_FD_201361 | JGI IMG/M metagenome (GOLD analysis project Ga0299914, IMG submission 201361) | Soil microbial communities from uranium-contaminated site in the Upper Colorado River Basin, Wyoming, United States - RVT153D57 (version 2) ... | reverse complement strand
CGCGCAAGCCGCGGAACACGATCTGCATTGTCGCGTTGGCCACGTCACGGGGGGTGCCCTCGTCGACGGCAGCGAGGACCTCGGCGCGGATCGGATCGAGCACTACCCACAGCAGCAGCAAGAGCGCCACGACTCCGAGGGAGAGGATCATGATCACGCGTCGCCGATCGCGGGCCAGGGCTATGGCGATGCCGGTCATGACCACGGCCACCACCACGGCCAGGATGGTGAAGCGGTCGAAGAACGCGAGCGCGTCCTGCACTGTGGTCACGGCGTCGTTGTCGTAGACCACGAAGGTGCCGAAGTCCTCGGGCAGGTCCAGGTCGAACCGCTCGTTGAGCTCCTGGATGGCCTGGTCGGCGTCGTCTGCCGACACCTCGGGGAGCTGGACGTCACTAGGCAGCAGCTCGCTCAACCGGCCCTCGAGGGAGTCGATGATGGCCACGACGGCAGGCAACAGGTCGATCGCCACCTGTCCCTGGTCGACCTCGACCAGGCCGGTGCCCTCGTCACGCAGGAAGCGGAGCACACCCTGGTGCGCCAGCCGGGCGGCCTCGGTCCAGAGCTGATCGAAGCGATCCGACCGGATGAACGCCTGGATGGGCTGCCGGAGCACGTCAGCCACGGCGGCGGCCACCGGCGCGGCCAGGAATGTGGCGTTGGGGAAGTTCTCCTCCACGATCTGCTCGACACCCACGGCCTGGACGATGTCCCTGGACACGACGGTGGCCAGGGCGCCCGACACCACCTCGTTCTGGGGCAGCGGGGACACGGTGGCCGCGAAGTTGTCGCTGTCGAGCAGCGTCGAGCGCGCCCATATCCCGATCACGGCCACCACGATCAGCAGAACGGCCAGGACGGCGGCGATCCAGGTCAGCACGTCACGCAGCCGGTGGTGCCGCTGGCGCCGGGATCGCAGCGCGTCGATCTCGAGTTGGAGCTCGTTCACCTGCGCCTGCAGGGCAGTGGTCACCTCGGCGGTATCCGGCTCGACCATCGACCATCCCTCCTGGCCATAACGCCTGTTACGAGCAGGCGGAGAGTAGTGTCCGCCGACTCAGGAGTCGGCCGTCACCACCGAGTCGGCCATGGCCCGCAGATCCGCCTTGCGGATCTTGGTTCCGTTGGCACTGGGAGTGGTGGGGAACTCGTCGAGGCGGACGATGCGCAGCGGGACCTTGTACCGCGCCATGCGGGCCCGGCAGAACTCCACCAGCGCCTCCTCGTCGAACTCGGTGGGGTCGGCGAGGACGAAGGCCACGGCCCGGGCGCCGGTGGGACGGTCTATCGCCACCACCTGCACGTCGGCCACGCCCGGGTGGCCCAGCAGCGGCTGCTCGATCTCGGCCGGGTTCACCAGGTAGCCGCCGAGACGCAGCACGTCGCCCATTCGGGCCAGGTACTCGAAGCTGCCTCCATCCTCCATGCGGCCCAGGTCACCGGTCCGGAACCAGCCGTCGGTGAAGTGGCCGGCCGTCAGCTCGTGATCGAGGTGGGCGCCTCCGTCGGCCAGGTAGCCGGCGAACATGCTCGGGCCCCGGAGCTGCAGCTCACCCTCACCACCGGGGGGCAAGGGCTTGCCGGAGTCGGCATCGACCACGCGGGCGCTGGCCTCCGGCGAGGCCGGCCGGCCGCCGGTGCGCCTGCGCTCGGCCAGCGGTTGATGCGGGTCCCGGCCGGCGAAGAGTGCCTGTACCTCGCTCATGCCGTAGAGGCCGCACATCGGGATGCCGCGAGCCTCGGCCCGCACCGGCAGGTCGTCCAGAGCCGGGTTGAAGGCGGCGTAGCCCACGTAGCGCAGGCTGGACAGGTCGGCCCCCGTGTCCAGCACCCGGGTCAGGAAGTCGTCGCTGGCGCAGCAGTGAGTGACCCCGTACCTCTCGATCAGGGCGGCTCCGGTCTGGGCATGTGGGCGGGCTTGCACCACCGTTGTCGATCCCGCGGCCAGTGCCGCGGTGAGGGTGGTGAACCCGAACACGCCCGACAGGGGCAGGGCCAGCAGGCTCACGGTGCCGGGTCCGTAGCCGAAGGCACGGGCGGCGTCGGCCCCGTGGGCAGCCACGCCCCCCTGGGTGTGCAACACCAACTTCGGCTCGGAGGTGGTGCCCGAGGTGGTGAACACGGCGAAGGGTGCCTGCGGGGCGGAGCGGTCGGTCGTGCTGAGCGGTCCGGCCGTGACCTCGGTGGGGTGCACGACCGGTACCGACCCGCCCTCGGTGTCGCTCACGATCAGCCGGCAGCCGGCCCGGCGGGTCAGGTCGTCGAGCTCGGGGCGGCTGAAGCGGTGGTTCAGCGCCACCGCCACCGCGCCCAGCCGCGCGCATGCCCACAGGCAGGCCAGGTAGCCGGGGGTGTTGGGCATGCGGAGGCCGATCCGGTCGCCTGGGCCTGTCCCTGCCTGCTCGAGGTAGCCGACCACCCGCCTGGCGGCGGAGTCCAGCTCGCCCCTGCTGATGGTCCTGCCGTCGACGACGAAGGTACCGCCCCTGCTGAACAGGGCACTGACGTTGTCCATGCCTCGATCAGCCGAGCCGTTCGTTGTCGACCACGAATCGCTCGTGCGTGCCCTCGCTGAGGGTGCGGTCGCCACACGTCACGGTGACCGCGAAGGTGAGGCGTCGCCGGTCCATCTCGGTCAGCCGGCAGTGGACCCCGACCTGCTCGCCCTCGGTGGCGGCGGCCTGGTGGCTGACGCAGATGTGGGTGCCCACGGTGTTCTCTCCGTCGCCCAGGTGCTCGGCGGCCGTGAGCAGGCACGTCTGCTCGATTAGCTGGACCATCGAGGGTGTGGAGAGCACGATCACCGGCAGGTGCGGTGGCGACATTTCGGCGGTGACCGTGTAGTCCGAAGTGCCCTCGATGCCGACGGCCAGGGTGTCTTTCATGGCGGCAAAGCTACTGGGGGGCGACCTGGCGGGTCGTGGGGACGGCGCCGGCGACGCCGGCCGTCGCATCCCAGCCAGCCATGGCCGCCCGCAGCCGCGGGTGGGGCTGGTCGAAGCCGGCGCCGGCCTCGACGGAGCGGGCCACCCTCAGCACCAGGTCCTCGCGGTGATGGGAGCCGACCAGCTGGATCCCGATCGGCAGACCTGACTCGCTCACGGCCACGGGCACGGACGCCGCCGGCTGGCCCGTGAGGTTGAACGGCACCGTGAAGGGCACGGCGTCGGACCACCGATCGAAGCCCTCGGAGTGGTACACGGTGTCGCGGGGCGGCGCAAGGGTGGGCATGGTGGGTGTGAGCAGCATGTCGACGCTCGCGTGGAAGGACCGCATGGTGGCGGCCAGCCGGGTGCGGGCCACCTGAGCGGCGTACATCTCCTCCACCTCGACGTTCATGCCGGCCTCGGCCAGGCTGCGGAACCCCGGGTCGAGGAGGTGGTGGCGGTCGGCGGGCACGGCGCGCAGCAGGTGGGCGAACCCCGCCTTCCAGTGCGCCTCGAAGGTCGGCCGCAGCGGATCGAACACGCTGCCGGCCTCGGTCACCTGGGCGCCCAGGTCGGCGAGACGGTCGGCGGTGCGGCGAACGGCAGAGGTGATCTCGTCGTCGGACACCGAGGCTCCGCCCAGCATCGTGGTCACGCCGATCCTCATGCCCCGCACCCCGTCGTCGAGGCCGAGGCGCCAGTCGCGCCCCTCGAACGGCAACGACCACGGGTCGCGGGCATCGGGCTCGACCAGCTCGTTGAGGACGGTGGCTGCATCGAGCACCGAGCGAGCCAGGGGTCCACCGGCCACCAGGGCGAACAGGCTGTCGTTGGGGTGCTGGGGCACGCGACCGGTGGTGGGCTTGAGGCCGACCAGCCCGCAATAGCTGGCTGGTATCCGGATGGAACCGCCGCCGTCGGTGCCGAATGCGAATGTGCCGACTCCGGCGGCCAGCGACGCGCCGGCCCCGCCGCTCGAACCGCCCGGGGTCCGCGTCAGGTCCCACGGGTTGGCGGTGACGCCGCACAGCGGCGAGTCGGTCATCCCCTTCCAGCCGAACTCGGGGGTTGTGGTCATGCCCAACAGGACGGCGCCCGCCTCCCGGAGCCGGGCCACCGGCGGGGAGTCCTCGTCGGCGAGATGTTCCAGGTCCGTGGTTGCCGACCCGCTAGAGGTCGACCAGCCGGCCACCGCCACGATGTCCTTGATCGACACCGGTACGCCGTCCAACGGCGAGCGCGGGTTCGTGCCGGCCCAGCGGCGGCTCGATTCGGTGGCGGCCTGGCGGGCGCCACCGGCGTCGACGGTGCGGAACGCGTTCAGGTGAGGCTGCAACCGCTCCAGGCGGGCCAGGTGCGCCTCGACCACGTCGACGGGATCGAGGTCCCCAGCCGCATAGGCGCGGGCCAGGGCAGCGATGCCCGCGAACGTGGCGTCGCCGGGATCTCGGGTGCCGGGGACGGTGATCCCGCCGTGGCCGACGCCCTCGCCTCGGCTGTCGGCCACGGTCAACGGGCGATCGGCGGTACGCGGTAGCCGCCGGTCAGGCTCTCCACGTGGCGGGCGAAGGCAAGCGCGGTGCGATCCTCGAGGTAGGGACCGACAACCTGGACGCCGACGGGCAACCCGTCGTCGGTCAGGCCGATGGGCACGACCGTCGAGGGCAGGTAGGCCATGCCGATCAGTGAGGTCCAGCAAACGATGTCCGCGTAGGGACGCTCGGCCCCGTCCACGTCGATCCTGCGTGTGTACAGGTTGCCCTCGGTGATGTGGGGGAAGGCGTCGATCACGGCGACCGGGCACAGCAGGACGTCGAAGCGCGTGAAGAACTCGGTCCAGGCGTCGCGGGCGCGCCGGCGGGCGATGTCGAGCGCCAGCCAATCCCGGTGGAAGGCAGCAGACGATCGGGCCCGCATGGCCTCCACCCGATCGGCGCCGGAGGGATCGAGGGCCAGGCGGCGATAGCGGTCGAACTCCTCGTCTGTCCGGCCGGGTGAGACTGCGGCGGAGATCAGGGGTAGGCCGACGGTGCGCACCACGTCGAAGTCGATGTCAGGCCTGGCGGAACGGTCGATCGAGGCGCCAGCACCCACCAGCTCGTCGACCGTCTCCTCCATGAGCTTGCCCACGGCACTGGACACCGGGCACGCCGGGTCATCGGTCCAGGCCGCCACCCGGAACCCCCGCAGTCCCTCGCTGCGCGGTGCGGGCAGTTCCAGCCGCCACGCAGTGGCCTCGAGCTCGGTGGGGCCGGCCAGCACGTCGAAGAGCACCTCCAGGTCCCCGACGGTCCGGGCGAGGGGACCGAAGACGTTGATGTCGGGCTCGGTCGTGCCTCCGGCCGGGTGGTCGAGGTAGCCGAACGCAGGCACCACACCGAAGGAGGGCTTGTGCCCGCACACGCCGGCGAAGTGCGCCGGCAGGCGGATGGAGCCGCCGATGTCGGTTCCGACCTCGAAGGCGCTGAGCCCGGCGGCCAGCGCCGCCGAGGCACCACCCGAGGAGCCCCCGGGTGTCCGATCCGGCGCCCACGGGTTGCCGGTGGTGCCGAAGATCTCGTTGGTGGCCTGGGCGTCGCCCGACCACCGGGGCAGGTTGGTCTTGCCGTAGATGACGCCGCCCGCGGCCCGCACCCTGGCCACCACCGGGGCGTCGTTGGTGGGCACGTGGTCCGACAGCTCTACTGCGCCTCCGGTGCTGCGCATCCCCGCCGTGGCGATGGCGTCCTTGATCGTGCCGGGCACGCCGTGTAGAGGGCCGAGAGCAAGGCCGGAGGCTGTGGCCTCGTCCGCCGCCCTGGCTGCGTCGCGAGCCCGGTCGGCATCGACGGTGACCACCGCGTTGATCGCCGGGTTGATGCGCTCCAGGCGGTCGAGGTGGTGTTCCAGCAGCTCGGTCGCCGAGATCTCGCCCCCGGCGATGGCTGCGGCTTGTTCGGTCAGCGGTCTCAGAGCCCAGTCCACGACCGCCATCATGCACACCACAGGGCAGCGATGGCGAGTGGGGTTGCCTGGGTGGCGGCACGAGATGGGAGGCTGCGGACATGACTCTGTGGGGAACATCGGTGGCGCGCCGCGAGGACGAACGGTGCCTGACGGGCGCAGCGTCGTTCGTGGCCGATCTCGACCTCGCCGGCGCGGCCTGGGTGACGTATGTGACCTCGCCGGTGGCACACGGCGTGCTGGAGTCCGTCGAGGTCGACGAGGCAAGGTCGGCGCCCGGAGTCCTGGGTGTCTTCACCGCCGCCGACATCGATCTCGGCCCACTGCCGGCGGTGATGCCCGCCTTCCCCGACTCCATGTCCCGCTCCATGCTCGCCACAGACAGGGTGCGCTACGTGGGTGAGCCCGTGGCCGTCGTCGTGAGCGAGACCGAGGCGGCGGGCACCGACGCCGCCGAGTTGGTGGTCGTGGAGGTGGATGCCCTGGCCGCGGTGACCGATCCGACGGTGGCGGCGACCGCCGAGGTGCTGCTCTTCGAGGGAGCGACCGACAACGTGGCCCTGCACCAGCAGGGGGAACGGCCGCGCCCCGACACCGCCGACGCCGAGGTGGTGGTGACCGCCACGCTGCGGAACAACCGGGTGGCCCCCTGCCCCCTCGAGACCAGGGCGGCTGCAGCGGAGTGGAGCGACGGTCGCCTGGTCCACTGGTCGTCCTGCCAGGGGGTCCACCCCGTTCGCGACCTGCTCGCCCAGGTCTACGGTCTGGATGCCGATCAGATCCGCGTGCTGGTGCCCGATGTGGGCGGGAGCTTCGGGGCCAAGGCCCGTCCCACCCCCGAGGAGTTGCTGCTCGGTTGGTTGGCGCGGGCCGTCGACCGTCCTGTCCGCTGGCTGCCGCCCCGTTCGGAGGACATGGTGGGTCTGGGACACTCGCGGTCCCAGGTCCAGGAGGTCACCCTGGCCGGCGATCGTGACGGCACGATGCGCAGCGCCCACATCCGCATCCTGGGGGACTCGGGTGCCTATCCCTTCGTCGGTGCCTTCCTACCCCGCAACACAGGCTTGCTGTTCCCGGGCTGCTACCGGCTGGAGGAGGTCACCTGGGAGGCCGACGCCGTGGTCACGAACACGACGCCCACCACGGCGTACCGGGGCGCCGGTCGACCGGAGGCGGCCGCCGCCATCGAACGCGCCGTCGACATCTTCGCCGCCGAGATCGGCATGGACGCCGTGGAGGTCCGCCGGCGGAACCTGCTGGCACCCGACGAGTTCCCGCATCCGACGCCGACGGGGCTCACCTACGACTCGGGCGACTACTCCGCGGCCCTGGACCGGGCACTGGCCCAGGTCGGCTACGAGGAGCTGCGCGCCGAGCAGCGACGGCGTCGCGATTCCGGTGACGAACGGATGCTGGGGATCGGGGTGGCGACGTTCCTGGACCGCACCGCCGGCGTCCCCGGCACGGAGTACGGCGCCGTCGAGCTGCGTCCCGATGCCAGCGTGCTGGTCCGCACCGGCTCCAGTCCCTACGGGCAGGGGCACCACACCAGTTGGGCGATGCTGGTGAGCGACCGTCTGGGCATTCCCATCGACCGCATCGAGGTCGTGCACGGCGACACCGACCTGGTCCCCAGAGGGGGCATCACCGGCGGCTCGCGTTCGGTGCAGAAGGCAGGATCGGCGCTGGCCGTGGCCGCCGACGAGCTGGTGGTGCGGGGACGCGAGGTGGCGGCGACGCTGCTGGAGGCGGCGGTCGAGGACGTGGTGCTGGACACCGGGTCGGGCTCCTTCCACGTGGCGGGCACGCCGGCCCGCACCAGGTCGTGGTCCGACATCGCCACCGAGGTGGCCGAGGACCCGCTCTCGTGCGAGGCGGACTACACCGGTGAGGCCAGCTTCCCCTCGGGGGCCTACGTCGCCGTGGTCGAGGTCGACCGGGCCACCGGCCAGGTCGACCTGCTGCGCATGGTGACGGTGGATGATGCCGGGAGCATCCTGAACCCGATGCTCGCCCTGGGCCAGGTGCACGGCGGTGTGGCCCAGGGGATCGGCCAGGCGCTGTACGAGGAGGTGGCCTTCGACGAGCACGGCAATCCCCGGACCGCCAACTTCGCGGACTACGCCTTCCCGTCGGCCGCCGAACTGCCCAGCTTCGAGGCCTCGCTCGTGGAGACTCCCACGCCGAACAACATCCTGGGGGCGAAGGGCATCGGCGAATCGGGCACCATCGGTGCGCCGCCCGCCGTGCAGAACGCCGTCGTCGACGCCGTCGCCCACCTGGGCATCGACCACATCGACATGCCCCTCACCCCCCAGCGGGTGTGGCAGGCCATGGAGGCCGCCGGTCGGCGCTGAGGTCGCTGAGCAGGTGGCGAAACCGGTAGGGCTACGCGATCCGCTGCGACGAGGCGTCCAGGTACGGGCGCACCCAGCGGCGGGCGACGTCCATCTCCCCCCGAACGTCCTCCAAGACGATGCGGGCGCGGGCCAGGTCGGGCAGGGTTCCGTCGTTGTAGAGGAGCCGGTCGTGCTCCAGTCGGGCGGCCGCCAGGCGCAGGAGGGTCTCGTCGAAGAGCTCCCTTGCCCAACGTTCCACCGGCGGCTCGGAGGCTTCCGCGGTGGCCTGGCCGTCCACGCCACCGACGTTATTACGCGCCCGCCGGCCGGGCGGTACGGTCGACTCCCACACGAGCACACCGAGGGGGATCCCGTTGTCGATCGACTTCAGCCTGTCGCCCGAGCTCGAGGAGATCCGCGACCGGGTCCGAACCTTCGTGACCGAGGAGATCCTGCCCACCGAGCGGCGCATCGAGGACGACAACCTGCGCGAGACGGACCGCAGGACCTACATCCGTGCCCTGGCCGGTCTGCGCCGCCAGGCGCAGAGCGACGGGATGTGGTTACCCCACATGCCCCGCGAGTGGGGCGGCATGGGGCTGGGCCACGTGGAACTGGCCATGGTGCAGGCGGAGGCGGCCAAGTCCTACTACGGGCCCTGGGTGCTCAACTGCCAGGCTCCCGACGAGGGCAACATGCACACGCTGCTCCACTTCGGGACCGACGACCAGAAGGCCCGCTACCTGGAGCCGCTGTGCCAGGGCACGGCGGCGTCGTGCTTCGCCATGACCGAGCCGGAGGTGGCCGGCTCGGACCCGACCCTCATACGCACCAGCGCCTACCCCGACGGTGACGAGTGGGTGGTCAACGGGCACAAGTGGTTCATCTCCAACGCCCACCGCGCCGATTTCGCCATCCTGGTGTGCCGCACCGAGGACGACCCCGAGCTCCCCCAGGCCGCCAACAGCGCCTTCATCGTCGACCTGCCCGCCGACGGCTGGACTGAGGTCCGCCAGATCGAGACCATGCACGGGTCCACCGGGCACTCGGAGATCGTCATCGAGGACCTACGGCTGCACGACGACCAGATGCTGGGAGGGCGCGGCGAGGGGCACCTGCTCGGGCAGTACCGGCTGGGCCCGGCCCGCCTGGCCCACTGCATGCGCTGGATCGCCCAGGCCGAGACCGCCCTGGACATGATGGTGGATCGCTCCTTGAGCCGCTTCGCCCATGGTTCGTACCTGGCCGAGAAGCAGGGGATCCAGTGGATGATCGCCGACTCGGCCATGGAGCTGTACCAGAGCAAGCTCATGATCCTGCACGCCGCCTACCGCATCGATCGCGGCCTCGACTTCAAGTCCGAGGTGTCCATGGCCAAGCACTTCGTGGCCAACGCTCTCGGTCGCATCATCGACCGGTCCATACAGGTGCACGGAGCCCTCGGCTACTCGACGGACACGCCGCTGGCCAGCATGTACCAGCACGCGCGCTGGGCCCGGTTCGCCGACGGGCCCGACGAGGTCCACCAGATGCGAATCGCCCAGCGCACGATCGCCGCCTACCAAGATCACGGCTCCACCCGCTCGGCCACCGGGGACCTGCCCCTCTGAGCGCCGCTTGCCGGCCCCGGCCCCCGCCGTCAGGCGGCCTTCAAACGGACAGGTCGAACAGGGCTCTGGCGTTGTCGCCAAGGAACTTGCTGCGGCCCTCTTCGGAGAACATGCCGGCCAGCTCGGCCAGGTCGTCGAGGTAGGCGGGGGTGTGATCGGCGTGGGGGAAGTCAGAGGCCCACAGGAACCGCTCGGCTCCGAACCGCTCGGCCAGCGCCGGGATGGTGCGCTCGTCGGGGTCGCAGCTGATCCAGATGCGCTCCCGGAAGTAGTCGCTCGGCTTTCCCTGCAGCGGGACCTTCTCGCCGATGAAGGTGTGGCCGTACACGGCGTCGATGCGGTCCAACCAGTAGCCGATCCATCCCCCGCCTGACTCCAGCACCAGCACCTTCAGATCGGGGAACGCGTCGAACACCCCGTAGTCGAACAGGGTGGTGAACTGATGGCGCACACCGTCGGAGGCGGTGACCGACGCCAGTAACCGCAGCTGCTTCACGTTCTCCCATGCCCCCATGCGCTCGCCCTTGGTCCACTGCGGCTCGAAGGTGGGGTGGATGGCGAGCGGAACCCCCAAGGCCTGAGCGGCGGCGAAAACGTCGTGGTTGTCGGGGTGGCCGAGCGGGCGGCCGTCGTGGGTGAAGGGGGCCACGAAGCCGCCCCTGGCGCCGTCGGCGACGGCCCGTTCGAGCTCGGCGGCGGCAGCAGCCGGGTCGGTCAGCGAGAGGTGGGCGGTGGGGACCAGGCGTCCCTCGCCCTCTCGGCAGAAGTCGCAGATCCAGCGGTTGTAGGCGCGACAGTAGGCCTGGGACAGCTCGGGGTCGTCGACCTCGGCCTCCCACAGCAGGCCCACGGTGGTGTACAGGACGGCGGCGTCGATGTGCTCGGCGTCGAGCAGGCGTAGCCGCTCGGCGGGATCCATCGAGCCGTACGGCGCCTCGCTGAGGTAGGTCCGCTGGGGGTCGAACTGCATGGCCCGCAGGTCCGGTGCCCCCATCGCCCCCAGCGTCGATGGAAAGCCCTTGCGGCTCATCTTGGAGCGCCGACCGCCGATCTCCAGCTCCTCCAGCCCGTTCTCGTCCATGACGATGCGCAAGGCGCGGTCGCGGTACCGCGGCTCCAGGTAGGTCTCCCACAGGTCGGGCGGCTCCAGGATGTGCCCATCGGCGTCGACGGCGCCGTCGTAGGGAAGCCGGTGCGTCTCGTGCAGCTCCACAGGACCCCCTTCCTCGACTGCCACCGTAGAGCGGCGGAGCCGACGAGGCCGCACTCGCCGGTTGGCTACGTTGGGGAGCCACGAGATGGGAGACCCGATGACCGATCGCACCTACGTCGTCCCCGAGAGCCAGCAGCGCAACTGGGACCGGTTCCACTTCGCCCCCGCCGTGATCGACGAGACCGGGACCGTGTGGTGCTCGGGGGTCATCGGCACCGAGGATGACGGCTCGGTGAGCGAGGATCCGCCCAGCCAGTTCCGCCGTGCCTTCGCCAACCTGGCCACGGTGCTGGGAGAGGCGGGCTGCGGCTACGGCGACGTGGTCGACATGACCAGCTTCCACGTCGACCTCATGGACCACATCCGCGCCTTCATGGAGGCCAAGGACGAGGTGATGACCGAGCCCTACCCGGCCTGGACGGCGATCGGGACCACCGGCCTG
>Ga0299914_10003234_pt1 | contig 11476 bp, 8 predicted proteins | sample RVTome_10_FD_201361 | JGI IMG/M metagenome (GOLD analysis project Ga0299914, IMG submission 201361) | Soil microbial communities from uranium-contaminated site in the Upper Colorado River Basin, Wyoming, United States - RVT153D57 (version 2) ... | reverse complement strand
TCATCGCATTTGATGCTGGTGAGTTCATCCTCGACGACGCTGTGGTCGTTGATCGCAAAGGCGGAGGTCGCACCGAACAGGGAGGCAAGTGAAATCAATCCCAGAGCCGTAAGCACCCTGATGGCATTGCTACGAGTCACTCCGTCTCTCCTCTCCCCCCAGGAGGGCTTCGTCGTCGTTCCGATTCTCCGCCTCACTTGCCGCTCCCCCCGCTCGTGCTCCTACAGGACTTCGCTTTTCCGCTCGCTCTCTTTGCCTGCTTCGCTCGGCTTTGAGCGCGCCGGCGCAGTGCCTTCGCACGCTTCCCCCCGGCCCGTTTGGCGTTCCTGCGTAGGCGCTTTGCCTGGCCGCTGAGCTTCTTCGCCTGTCGGACGAAACGGCCGCAATTCCGGCCTGAATCGCCACGGGGAGGGGGAGCGACCGTCGTGAACGTCTGATTGGGCCCAAACGTCGTGCCGACCTCGTTCGTGGCGACGATCCGGTAGTGATAGGTCGTGCCGGGCGCGAGCCCGCCGATGTCGGCACCGACGTCCCGTGGGAGCAGATCGGACCCGATCGGAAAGGCGCCGGTGGTCTGGCCATAGGCGGGGCTGGGCCCATATTGGAAGCTGACGCTGGTCGAGCTCGCCCTCGCCGCCACGCTCCCGGCGAGGTGGGCCGTCGTCTGACCAATCGCGTTGGCGAAGGTTGAATCGACGCGCGGCAGGTCCGGAGTGATGAACGTGACGTTTTCGCCCTCGGTCGTCCCTTTGAAGTTCATCGCGACGGCCCGTAAGTGGTAGATGCCGCCCGGCTCGAGGCCGGTGATCTCCTCCGTGACCGTGATGTTCTCGTTGTCGAGGCCGCCGATCGGCAGGCTGAAGGGCTGATCGGTGCCATAGGCCGTTGTTTTCCCCCACTCGAACAGATAGATCGTTTCCCAGTGGTTGGGATTGACGTCTGTCGAGACGGTGGCCGTCGTCGGTGTCACGGAGACGACTGTCGTGTTCTCGATCCCGGGCTCCAGCGGATCCGGGGCAACGAAGCTTTCGTCCTGCCCCACGGTTTTGCCGAAGCTGTTTTCCGCGACAACGCGGTAGTGGTAGGTCCGGAAGCCGTTGAACTGGTCGATGTCGGCGGAGATCTGGGTGGGGCCGTTGGTCACCCCTGCGCTTTCTTCGGGTGTCGTGTTCCCGTAGCTGGTGTCGAGCCCGTATTCGAAGTAGTACGTCGTTTCGAGCCCGTCCCCGTCGAACTCGGCGTTGAGAGTGATGTCCTCCTGGTCGAGGGAGCTCGCGGGTTTGGTCGCAAGGCTGGTGACCGCGGGTAGCGTTTTGAAGCTCTGGTTTTCGCCTTTGCTGGTGCCCTGCGAGTTTGTCGCGACGACGCGATAGTGGTAGGTGGTCTCCAGCTCAAGGCCTTCCAGCAGGTCGGCTATCTCTTCTGGGCCGCTGGGCGAACCGGCGTTGAGGACGGGTGTCTGATTGCCGTAGCCCTGGGTCGTCCCGTACTCGAAGTAGTAGGTGGTGCCTTCCCCTTTGCCCTCGAAGGAGCCGTTCAGCGTCGCGCTGCGCGGGGCGACGCCGGTCGCCGGCTCCGTCGCGATGTTGACGACGGCGTGGGGCGTGAAGCGATGGATCGAGCCGAGCGATTGCCCGTTCGCGTTCGTGGTCCTCAGCCGGAAATGCTGCAGTTCCTCCAGCGTGAAGCCGCTGATTTCGGCGCTCACTTCAGCCGGCGAGTTGAACGTGTTCCCCTCGTCGCACGGGAATACGGTCGCTTCGGCGAACTGCGTCGACTGGAATTTCGTGTTGCCGACGAGTTCGAATTCGCAGCTGAGGACTTCTCCGCCTCCATCGGGATCGAGTTCGCCGTCGATGACGCCGGTGGTGGCGGTGTCGGGCTCGAAGTCACCCGTCATGGAGTCCGGAACGATCAGCGTTTTGAAGATGCGGACGTCCGGCACACCCGAGGTGAAACTGCGATCGGTCGCGTACAAGGTTCCGCTCCCGAGCGAGTTATTCCGGGCGACGCCGGCGGGATTGACGAGTTCGGTGTCGTAACCCTCGATCGGCGACCCGTTCTCCGTGCTCCACTTCTTCAGTTCGCCGTTGGTCAGGAACGTGATCACGTTGCCTTCTTCGTCGAGGGCGAGGTCGACGTGAGAGCCGGTGGCGAGAGTTTGGCTCGGAACACTCGAGGGTTTCAAGAACTGTGTGCCGCCTGGGTTCGGGTCGATTTCGAAGGCGTCGGCCGTGTACTTGCGCAGCGGGCCGGATGCGGTCCCTGAGGTACCGGCTGTGTCGTAGACGCTTCCGGCGGAGTCGACATCTGTTCGGCACGGGTTCCCGTGATCGGATGCGATCGTCCCGAGGATCGGCGGGTCGAGGTTGGGGCTTGCTTCCCAGTCGGACACGTCGAGCTTGTCGAAGTACGAGAAGGCGAGCTGGCCTTCGCCATGGGCGACGATCAGGTCACCGTTGTCGTCGACAGCGACGCCGCAGGAGCGGACCGCGAACACGAACGGCTCTGTCGCATCCTGGGAGCGTGTGTGGATGACGCCGACGGGCTGCCCTGACGGGAGGTAGACGTGGACCCCGCCCGATTGGCTGTTCGGCGCCTGGGGACAACAGGTGGTATTCGAACCCGTCGTGGACACGTAGATAACGCCTTGGTTGGGGCCGCCGGTGTTGTCGACGGCAATGTCCATGCAGCTGGAGCCGCACGTCGTGTCGATGATGTTGAGCTCGGACGCGCCGTTGACTTCGTTGGTGATCTGACAGGTGCCGGCGCCTTCCGTTTTCGTGCAGCTCATTTTGGCGACGTCGGTTTCCGCGAAGGCGCCCGTGAACTGGACGGTGACGTTGGTCGTTCCACCGGTGAGGGCGAAGCTCGGACCGCATTTTGCTTCGAGGGCGGCCTGCATGTTGCTCCGCAACGTTTCCGCCAGGCTGGCCCAGACGATTTCGTTGGTCGTTTCGGCATTGGGGCAGGTGAGGGTGAATTTGTTGCCCGCGACGAAGCCCGAGAAGTTCACGACCTGGGTCTCGTTGCGACCGGGAGATCCCGGGAAGTTCAACGGGTTGCCTGCGGCGTCGAACCTCTCGATGTCGCCGTTCTGGTTGGACATGACGTAGACGTGGTCGGTTTCTTCGTCGACCGCGATCGCCCGCGCCTGAGACGTCGGCCCACCAAAGGCATGCAGGTTGAAGGTCGTATCCGGCACATGGATCGTCGCCGCGCCGGCGGAGCCGGCGAGCAGCGACAAGCTGAGGGCGACCATCGCGAGACCGCCGAGATACGCCGCGCGCCAGCGTAGGGTCGAACCCGCGCGAGAGGCCAAGCGTGCAGCGCCAGATCGTTCCGCCGGTCCCGTGAACCGCGTACCTGCGTCCTTCACTCGCTCTCCTCTCGTTGCACCCTCTGCCGCATGGGTATGCGGCCACCGGGCGCTCCCTTTAGCCGAAGCGGCACCCATTCTGAAAAGGCTCCCATTGTCGCCGGGACGGCGTTCCCCATATTTCCCTTAGTAGTGACTTCCCCGTGAACGAAAGCGACCCTGCGGGCTGCATTTCGCTCTCGCCGCATAAGAGCACACCGCGATCGGCATGTCAAGAAAAAATGTAGGCGAGTGTCTCAGTGGCTCAGTAGCCGCCGCCCGCGAACTTGTAGCCAACCCCTCGCACCGTCAAGACGAGCTCGGGGTTCTGCGGGTCGCTCTCGATCTTCTGGCGAAGGTTGGAGATGTGGACGTCGCACGCACGCTCGTCGCCGTCAAACTCGGTCTGCCAGAGCTCCTCCATGATCTTCTCCCGGGAGAAGACCTCGCCGGGACGTGCCACGAGCAGCCGCAGGAGCTGGAACTCGGAGCGGGTCAGGTTGACCGGCACGTCGCGGACCGTGGCGAGGTGGCGGACGAGATCGATCGCCACGGGGCCCGATTCGATCCGCACCGCCTGGGAGAGCGGCGCGCGGTCCAGCTCGCGCCGCCGCAGCTGGGCGCGAACCCTGCCCAGCAGCTCGCGGACGGAGAACGGCTTGGTGACGTAGTCGTCGGCGCCGACCTCGAGGCCGACCACCTTGTCGACCTCGGCGTCCTTGGCGGTGAGGACGATGATCGGCACCGCGCTTCGGGAGCGCACATCCCGGCAGATGTCGAGGCCACTCGGCCCGGGCATCATGATGTCGAGGATCAACAGGTCGAACGGGATGCTGCCGTCGAGCATCCCACTGGCCTCGTCCCCGTCCGCAGCCGGGGTCACCTCGAACCCCTCCTGCGCCAGCGCGTAGCCGACCGAGTCGCGGACCGACGGCTCATCGTCGGCGATCAGGATTCGCCCGCTGCTCATGCGACCGGCGTCGGGCTCGGCTTGACGATCGGGAGGCGCACCCAGAAGGTGCTCCCCTCCCCCTGCACGGAGCTTGCGCCGATCTGCCCGCCCATCACGCTGACCATACGGCGGGCGATCGCGAGGCCGAGACCGAATCCTTCCTGTTTTCGCGACTCCGATCGGCGGTAGAAGCGCTCGAACACTCTCTCGATCTCCGCCTCGGGAATGCCGGTCCCCGTGTCGATCACCTCCAGCACCACATCCCTCCCTTCGTCGCGGCGACCGCGAACCGTAACGGTGCCGGGGGGCGGCGTGTTCTTGAAGGCGTTGGTCAGCAGGCCGACCATCACCTGTCGCAGCAGAGTTCGGTCACCCTGGGCGGCGAGGTCGGGCTCGATGTCGACCTCGAGCTTGAGGTGGGGCGGCACCTCGACGGCCTCGACCACGTCGCGGATCGCGACCACGACGTCGACCACCTCGGTCTCGCCGGCGCCGACCGACTCGACCCGGGCCAGGGTGAGCAGCGACCGGGTCAGCCGATTCATCCGCTCGGCGTCTTCGGCGAGCCGCCCCAGGAAGTGCTCGAGCGCGTCGGGGTCGTCCTTGGCACCCTCCTGCAGGACCTCGATCGCACTCGTGATCCCGGCCAGGGGATTGCGCAGCTCATGCGCCGCATTGGAGATGAAGTCGGCTTCGGCGAGCTCGCGGCGCATCTCTTCGGTGCGGTCGCGCGCGACGACCAGCACCGCGCGCTCGTCCGGCAGCGAGCGCGCCGTCATCGCGTAGGCGCGGTCGCCGATCCGCAGCGCCGGATGTGCCGCGAAGCCGACCTCGAAGGCGCGGCTGAGGTGGGGCTGCATCGACTCAGGCGGCAGCCCGGCCGGGTCCAGGAGGTTGGCGGCGGCGCTGTTGGAGAAGCGCAGGAGCCCGTCCTGGTCGATGACGACGACCGCGTCCCCCAGCCCGTCGAAGATCGCCTGAAGCTTGTTGCGGTCGGCGGTCAGCACCCCGAAGCTCTCCTTCAGGGAGGCGCGCATCGAGTCGAGAGCCCGTGCCAGGTCGCCGATCTCGTCGCGCCCTCCCGTGGGCAGGCGCGCGTCGAAGGATCCCGAGGCCATCTCCTTGGCGGACTGCGAGAGCCTGGCAACCCGATGGGTAATCACAACCGCGATCAGGAAGCCGGCCATGACGCCGAGGACGATCGCGACGAGGACGGCGCGCGGTCGATCGCCGAAGAGGTAGACGTAACCGGCCGTGATCAGGCTGACCGCGGCAAAGGCCCCGGCCAGCCAGAGACGCATTCCGATGCGCCTCATCGCCACCCGTCGTGATCCGGAGAGTCTCCCATTCGCTCCATGAAGGCTTACTAACACAATGCCGCCGCACCCGCATGGGAGAATCGCGATATGAGCGCGGAGCGAGAACGCATCGCAGTCTGGTTCTGTGCGGACGAGCGAAGCGCGAGGATATGTCCATGAGGACGCTCGTCTTCATTCCCGCCTGGAACGAGGAGGCCTCGGTGGCCACCGTGATCGCCGGCGTCCGTGAGGCGCTGCCCGGCGACGACGTGCTGGTCGTCGACGACGGGTCGGTGGACTCGACCGCCGAGCGGGCGCGGGAGGCGGGGGCGATCGTCGCCGTCCTGCCCTTCAACCAGGGCCTCGGTGCGGCTCTGCAGACCGGCTACCTCTACGCGTTGCGCAACGGGTACGACTTCTGTGCCCATCTCGACGCGGATGGCCAGCATCCGCCCCCGGAGGTGGCGCGGCTCCTCGAGGAGGTCCGGGCGGATCGCGCCGACCTGGTGATCGGGTCGCGTTACCGCGAACCCGAGCCCGACGCGACCGACGACTACCGTCCGACCTTCTCGCGGCGGGTCGGGACCAGCGTCTTTCGCTTCTTCCTCACCCTGGCGACCCGCCAGCGCTTCACCGACACGACCAGTGGGATGCGGGCTGCGAACCGGCGCGCGATGAGCCTCTTCAGCGAGAACTACTCGCCCGACTTCGCCGAGATCGAGTCGCTGCAGCTCGCGGTACGAGAGGGGCTCCGGGTCGAGGAGCTGCCGGTACGGATGCTGGAGCGGGTGGGCGGCAGCTCGTTCCTGACCCCGCTGCGGTCGGCCTTCTTCATCTTCAAGGGCCTGATCGTGCTGCTCGTCGGACAGTTCCGACCGCGCAGCGTGGAGGTCGAGCGATGAGCACGCTGTTGGCGGCGGCGACCGAGCCGACGGTCCATCTCACGTCCCAGACCCGCATCCTGGCGGCGGCGATCGCGATCGCCTTCATGGCGATGATCCTCGAGCTGATCCGGCGCAACCAGCTGCAGGAGCGCTACAGCGTCGTCTGGTTCGTCGCCGGCGTCGGCATGCTGGTCGGGGCGGCCTTCCCCGGTCTGCTCGGAGTGGTGGCGGACGCGATGGGGGTTCGCGACACCAACGTCGCCCTCTTCTCGATCGTGCTGCTGCTGCTGCTCGGGCTGGCGCTCAACTTCAGCGTCATCATGTCCCGCCAGGCGGCCCAGATAACCCGGCTCGCCCAGGAGCGGGCCCTCGAGAAGGCGCGCGAACAGGCCGCCGCGGGCAACGGCGCGGCGGAGAGTCGCCCTCAGGCTCCTCCGCCCAGCTCCTCATCCAGCCGGTAGCCGAGCGCCTCCAGCGCCAACTCCTCGGAGACATTGAGCTCCAGCCTGCGCCGCGTGTCCTGGACCAGCTCGGCGCCGCGGCGGGCGCGGTCGGGAGGCAGCTCCGATGCGAGCTGCTCGAGCTGGTCGATCCGGTCGCGATTGAAGGCGAGGTCCGCCGCACCCGATGCGATCGCCGCGAGGTCGCGAAGCCAGGCGGCGCAGAGTGCGAGGCCGAGGTCGAGGATCTCGGTGCGGCGGCGGCGACCGACCCGCTTCGCCTCATCGGCGATCTCGCGGGCGGAGCGCTTGACGCCTGCCTCCCTCTCTGCCTCGAGCGATGCCCGCGACGTCGCCTCGGCCTCCTCGCCGGCTGCAGAGGCGCGGTCGAGCAGCCCCCTCCATGCGGGCGGCCCGTCCTCCTGAGACGGGAGAGCCAGCTCCGCAGCGCCCTCACGCAGGAGCCTGCCCTCCTCCGCGAGCAGCAGGCGGGCGAGCGCGAGGTCTCCCCCGGATAGCCGGGCGGCGGCGGCGACCTCCTCAGGAGGGCCGCTCAGCGACGCCTCGATCGCCGCCGCGGGCAGCGGCACGAAGTCAACCGGCTGGCAACGCGATGCGACGGTCTCCAGGAGAGCCGCGGGTTCAGAGCTGAGAAGGATCAAATGGGCAAACGGAGGCGGCTCCTCGAGTGTCTTCAACAACGCGTTCTGGCTCTCGTCCCGCAGCAGCTCCGCCGCCTCGAGCACGAACGCGCGTCTTCCTCCCTCGAAGGGGCGGAAGGCGACCGCGCGGATCACCCGCTCTCGCACCTCCTCGACCCGGTGCTGCGAGCCGCTCGGCCGCGACAGCCAGACGAGGTCGGGATGTGGTGAGGGATCCAACGCGGCGCGGCGCCGCGCATCGTCGGGGTCCGCAGCTGCCGAGGCGATGATCTCGGCCGCGAAGGCACGGGCAGCGGCCCCCTTTCCCGACCCGCGAGGGCCGCTGAACAGATAGGCGTGTGAGGGGCCCGCCGCGAGGGCAGCCGTGAGCGCCGTCCTGACGCGCGGCTGGTGCTCAGTGCTCTCGATCAATGCGCTCAAGGCGTCGCTGTCCGTTTTTTACGGGCTATAGGACGGGTAAATCCGACAGTGGTCATCGAAGTCGACCTCGCACGACCTCCATCACCCGCCGGTGGACCTCCTCGACGCTGCCCTCGCCGTCAACCACGACCATGCGGTCGGAGGCGATCTGGGCGATTTCCTCGTATGCCTCGGCGACGGCCCGCTGCAGCTCGAGGCCCTCGGACTCGAAGCGGTCTGCGCCATCGGCCCGGCCGAGCGCCAACTCCGGGTCGACCCGGATCAGGACGGTCAGATCCGGCCAGAGCCCCTCCGTGGCCGCGTCGCTGAGCGAGATCACCTCCCCCACTCCAAGCCCCCGGGCGGCGCCCTGATAGGCGACGCTGGAGTCGGCGAAGCGGTCGGAGACGACATTCCGACCTGCCTCGAGCGCGGGACGGATGACGGTCGCGGTCAGGTCCGCTCGCGCGGCGAGGAAGAGCAGCAGCTCGGCAAGCGGATCGAGTGAGACCGCGCCATCGGCGAGCAGGTCGCGGATCCGCTCCGCCGCGTCCGTCCCCCCCGGCTCTCGGATCATCACGGTCTCGGGCCCCAGCGCCTCGGCCAGCAGCCTCGTCTGGGTGCTCTTGCCGGACCCGTCGATCCCCTCGAGCGAGACGAACAACGCCCGGCGGCCTCAGCTCTTGGTCGCGGCTTTGGCCCGTTTGCGGCGCCTGGTGGCCGTGTCCGCCTTGCTCGCCTTGCCCTCGGCGCCGGCGGGCGGAGGCTTCTCCTCCATCGCCTTCTTCGCGGCTTTGGCGGCTTCGCGCTCGGCCCGGCGTTTCTTCATCTCCTGCATCGACTCGCACTCATCGTTGAGGCAGAGATTCCAGGGGCGACCGCGGAATGGGACGACTTTAAGCCGCGGCGTCTGGTCGCAGACGGTGCAGCGGTCCTCGAGTCGGAACACGTCGCCGCGCTGCGGCAGCGGGAAGGTCTGGTCGCAGGAGTCCGGGTCGTCCGCCGTCCAACCGGTGCAGCCGACGAACCGTTTGCCCGATTTTTTCGCCCGGATGATCCGCAGCATGTTCGGCGAGCCGTCATCCTTGGTGCGGCCCGCGTCTTCGCACACCTTGCAGGGGCCGAGAATGCGGTCCTCGTCCATGCCTTTCCAGACGACCTTCGCGAGGTCCTCGCGGCGCTCGTCGATCTCCGACCAGGTCCGGTGGAGGAGGTCCCGGCTCTCGCCGACCACCTCGCCCTTGGTCATCTCGCCGGCGGCGATGCGATCCATCTCCGCCTCGAGCTGGGCGGTCATTTCCGCCGTCGCCATCCGCGGCACGTACTGCTTGAAGGCTTCGTACATCGCGATCCCGGTCTCCGAGGGGACCGGCGGGTTGCCGTAGACGTAGCCGCGGTCATACAGCTTCTGGATGATGTCGGCGCGGGTCGCCTTGGTGCCGAGCCCGAGCTCCTCCATCATCTCGATCAGCTTGCCCTGGGAGACCCGCGGCGGGGGCTGGGTCTCCTTGTCGACGATCCAAGGGTCGCCGTCGAGATCCAGCACCTGGCCCTCCTCGAGCTTCGGGATCTCATCGTCGGAGGAGCGGGCGTAGGTGTAGATGCCCGCGAAGCCGGGATCGACGACGACGGAGCCGCGTACGAAGTAGGTCTCCGAGCCGGCCTCGATGTCGGCGCGGGTCGACTCGGTGATCATCGGCGGACTGAAGGTGGCGAGGAAGCGGCGCACGACGAGTTCGTAGACGCGGCGCTTCGGCCCCTCCAGGGCACCGGGATGGATCGCCTGGGTGGGATAGATCGGAGGATGGTCCGTGGTCTCTTTTTTGCCGCGTGTGGGTTTCAGCCCGCCCTGCTCGAGCAAGCCCGAGGCGGCGGAGAACTCCTTGACGCGAACCAGCGAGGAGATCAGCTCCTCGACCGGCAGCGAGGACGGGTAGACGGTGTTGTCCGTTCGGGGATAGGAGATGAAGCCGTCCATGTAGAGGTCCTCGGCGATCCGCATCGCGCTCGCCGGGGTGATCCCGAGGCGGCTCGAAGCGTCCGTCGTGAAGGCGGTCGTGTTGAGGGGGGTCGGCGGCCTGCGGGTGTTCTTGCGCGCCGTCACCGATTTCACCGTGCCGGGAGAGCTCGTCCCCGCCAGCGCCGCGTCGGCCTCGGCCCGGTCCCAGAACTTGTCGGTCTGGTGATGGGCCTCGAAGCTGCCGTCGGGATGCTGGAACTTCGCGAACAGTTCCCAGAAGGGTTTCGCGACGTGGGCTCGCCGTTCGAGCTCACGCTCGACGACGAGACCGAGCGTCGGGCTCTGCACGCGACCGACCGAGAGGAAATTCGACCCGAAGCGCCGGGTTGAGAGGGAGACGGCGCGGGTCAGGGTCGCCCCCCAGAGGAGGTCGATGTCCTGGCGGGCGGCGCCTGCGTTGGCGAGTGGATAGGAGAGCTCGTCCAGCTCCCCGAAGGCTCGCTGGATCTCATCCTTGGTGAGGGCCGAGTAGCGGGCCCGCTTGATTTGCAGGCTGCCGTCGCGGGTCCCCTCGCGATCGCCCAGCTCGGGATTGGCATCGAGCATCTCCTCGAGCGCCTCGAGCCCGATCAGCTCGCCCTCGCGATCGAAGTCCGTCGCGATCACCAGCTCGTCGGCTTCCTTGGCGACCTTCTTGATCGCTTTGACGACGTTTTTGTCGGTCGGCTCCTTGGTCAGCTCGGCGTCGATCAGGTCGTGCAGGTCGGTCTTCTGCCAGTTCGAGTAGCCCTCCGGAAAGGCCGGCCCGAGCACATGGCCCTTGAGGCCGATCGTGCGGTGCTCATTGCCGTCGGCGTCGGTCCAGGTGTAGTAGGGGACCTTGAATGATTTGTCCGTCGTCGGGCCGGCGCTGGCGTCGGCGCCGAGGATGTCGGCGATCTTTTTCGCGCTGTTGTTCTTCTCGGTGACGATCAACCTCATGGGGCGGCGAGGGTAGCAGGGGCATTCCGTGCCGCTCGCAATCGGCCCACGAGGCTCGAGCTGGGCCGGCGCTTGGTGGTCGCTCGATCTAGGCCGTCCTGCTTGCCAGCATCAGGACGTTGCCTGAAACGCGGAGCGGGCGCCGCTCCCTGACCTGATCGAAGCCGGCCCGTCGGAAGTGGTCGCGGAGCTCCGCAGCGGTCCAGCATCGCGTCCCGGCGGAGGTCAGGAAGGCGAGGCTTCCCGCCGTGGCGATCAGGGATCCCGGTCTGCCGGGCGGAGGCTGCTCGGCCTCGAGCACTGCCACCACGCCGCCCGGGCGAACGGCTTCGTGAGCCCGGGTCAGCAGCTGGACGCAGCGCTCCGCGTCGAGGTTGTGCAGGATGGCGTGGGCGGTCACCACGTCGTAGCCGTCGCCGAGGTCGACGTCGAAGAGATCGCCGACCAGGTATTGGATGCGGTCGCCCGCCCCCTCGCGGGCGAGCCGCTCGCGAGCCAGGGCAGCGGGAGCCTCGAGCTCGACCACCGTCGCCCGGAGGTCG
>Ga0299914_10003233_pt1 | contig 11478 bp, 9 predicted proteins | sample RVTome_10_FD_201361 | JGI IMG/M metagenome (GOLD analysis project Ga0299914, IMG submission 201361) | Soil microbial communities from uranium-contaminated site in the Upper Colorado River Basin, Wyoming, United States - RVT153D57 (version 2) ... | reverse complement strand
TGACGCGGAACGTGATCGAGTCGAGATAGGGGAGTTGCTCGCCGTCGGCGTCGGTGACCCAGTAGTCGGGGTTGCGCACGAGCTCGAGCGCCTCGCGGGGCGCATAGCTCTCGACGGTGAACGGGCCAGAGCCGACCGGCTGCGTGGCGAGCGCGGCGTCGTCCTTGACGTCGCGCAGCCATTGTGGCGAGGCGATCAGCCCCCACTGCCCGGTGAGCAGGTGGGGCAACGCCGTCCACGTGATCGGCTGCTCCGGATCCCCGTTGCGCCCGGTGAAGATCGTGAACGTGAGGTCGTCGACCTTCTCCATCTTGAGGAGCGTCCGCTCCGGGTTCTCCGGGTCCGGCACCTTGGCGACATCGGTGACCGCCGTTTGCACGAGCAACGACGTGCCCGTTTCCTGCAGGTTGAACATCACCGCGTCGGCGTCGACGGGCGTCCCGTCGGTGAACGTGACGCCCTCGCGCAGCGTGATCGTCCATTGCGAGTAGTCGTCGTTGGGCTCGATCGAGGAGGCGAGCCAGCCGTGCACCTCGCCGTCGTCGCCGAAAACGGCGAGCTGGTCGAAGAACATGCGGGCGCGCACGTAGCAGTAGGCGTCGCACAGCATCGTCGAGGGGAGCCACGGGTTGGCCACCTCGGCCTCGCCCGACACGGTGAGGTGACCGCCGGAGACGGGCTCCGGCGCGGCCGAGCGCGGGCGCGCGGCGGGTTCTGGACGGGCCGCCGCGGCACCACTCGTCGAGGCGAGTCCGACGACCGTCGCGGCGGCGACCGCGAGACGGATCGACCTGTTCCTGCGCTCTGACGCCACGACGCTCCCCCTCGATCTCGTCTGGATCGGCAGCATCTTAGGAGAGGGTTTACCGCGAGTACGGTTCGGGCGTGCCGCGCCAGAACGAGCCCTCCGACCGTCAGTTGCTGCGCAGCGTTCGCGTCCGCCGGGGCCTCGATCTCGGCGACCACGATCCCCGCGAGACGTTCGGGTGGGACAAGGACGAGTCGCAGCTGCACCTCGTCAACGAGGTCGTTGCCATCGGGGAGCTGCAGCAGCGGCTCTTCGCCGAGCGGCGCCACTCGCTGCTCATCGTGCTCCAGGCGATGGACGCCGGCGGCAAGGGCGGCGTGATCCGCGAGGTGCTCGCCGGGATCAACCCGGCAGGCATCACGGTGACGACGTTCGGGGTGCCGGGTGAGGCCGAGCTCGCCCACGACTACCTGTGGCGCGTCCACCGGCACACGCCGGCCGACGGGCACATCGCCGTGTGGGACCGCAGCCACTACGAGGACGTGCTCGTCGTGCGTGTCAAGGAGCTCGCTCCCGAGGAGGTCTGGAACCGGCGCTACGGCCACATCGTCGCCTTTGAGCAGCTGCTCGCCGACGAGGGCACGGCAATCGTCAAGCTGTTCCTCAACATCTCGAAGGAGAAGCAGCGCGAGCGCCTGCAGGACCGCATCGACTCGCCGGACGAGCGCTGGAAGTTCCGCCTCGGCGACCTCGAAGACCGCCAGCGGTGGCCGCAGTTCCAGGAGGCGTACCACGACGCGTTGGTGAGGACCTCGAAGAGGCGGGCGCCGTGGTACGTCGTGCCCGGCGACCGCAAGTGGGTCCGCAACCTCGTCGTCGCCCGCATCGTGCGGCGCACGCTCGAGGAGCTCGACCCGCAGTACCCCGAGCCGGAGGAGGGCATCGCCGGCCTCGTCATCGGCTAGGCGGTCCACGGCGGAGTGCCGTGGGTCTTTGTACGATTTGTCAAGTGGCGGTGCTGATCCCTCGTTCCCTGCACGACGCGCTCGGCGCGCTCGACGGGCACCCCGGCGCGCTTGTCCTGGCGGGCGGGACCGACCTGATGGTCGAGGTCAACGAGGGGCATCGGCGGATCGAACCGGACCTGACCGTGGTCGCCGTCGATCGCGTCCCCGAGCTGCGCACGTGGACGCTCGACCGCGCGGCAGGGACGTTGCGGATCGGCGCCGGCGTCAGCTACGCCGAGCTCGAGGACGAGCCGCTCGCCGAGCTGCTGCCGGCGCTCGCCCAGGCGGCGCGCACCGTCGGATCGCCGCAGATCCGCAACGCGGCGACGATCGGCGGCAACCTCGCCACCTGCTCACCGGCCGGAGACGGGTTGCCCGTGCTCAGCGCGCTCGGTGCGACCGTCGAGCTGGCGTCTGCAGCAGGGACGCGGACCCTGCCGGTCGACGAGTTCATGCTCGGCGTGAAGCGCACCGCCCTCCAGCCCGGCGAGCTGCTCACCGCGGTCACGGTGCCGCTGCTGCAGGGTTGGCAGGGCTACGCCAAGGTCGGTGTGCGCAACGCGATGGTGATCGCGATCGCCGGGGCCTGCGTCGCCGTCGACGGCCCGAGTCGCTCCGTCCGCCTGGCTCTCGGCTCGGTGGCGCCGACGGTCGTGCGTGCCGCCGAGGCCGAGGCGTACGCCTCGGCCAACGTCGCTTGGAGCGGCGACCCGGTCGATCCCGCCGTCGCCGCCGAGTTCGGCCGTCTCGCCGCGGAGGCGAGCCGGCCGATCGACGACCACCGCGCCACCGCCGCGTACCGCCGCCACGCCGTCGAGGTGCTCAGCCGGCGCCTGCTCACGAGGGCGTTCGCGTGATGCGTGCAGCGCTCGCGAACGACGGGCTGCGTGGCCGGGGAGCGCAATGAGCGAGACCTACCGCCTGCACGTCAACGGGGTCGACCACGAGGTCGCCGACGGCTGGCTCGGCGAGAGCCTGCTCTACGTGCTGCGCGAGCGCCTCGGCCTCTACGGCTCGAAGGGGGCGTGCGAGCAGGGGGAGTGCGGCTCGTGCAGCGTGCTCGTCGACGGCGAGCTGGTCTGCGCCTGCCTCGTGCTCGCCGCCGGTGCCGTCGGCCGGCCGATCGTCACGATCGAGGGCATCGGCGCGGGCGGTGAGCTGACCGACGTCCAGCGGGCGTTCGTCGACACCGGCGCCGTGCAGTGCGGCTTCTGCACACCGGGCCTGATCATGGCCACGCACAGGCTCCTCGACCGGGACCCCGACCCCGCCGACATCGACATCCGCGAGGCGCTGTCGGGAAACATCTGCCGCTGCACCGGCTATGGACGGATCGTCGAGGCCGTGCAGCGCGTCGCCGTCGCCAGGCGGGGAGGCGCCCGATGACGCCTCGTCCTGCCGATCCGGAGGCACGCCGTGACCGCGGTCGCTGACGTTGCCGCGCCAACGGTCGCCGCGGGCCGGATCGGCGACTCGCCGGCCCGTCCCGACGGTGAGGCGAAGGTCGCCGGGTCGTTCGCCTTCGCGTCGGACCTGCCGTTCGAGTCCGCCGTGTGGGGGGCGACGCTGCGCTCGCCCCACCCCTACGCCCGCATCGTCTCCGTCGATGCGGCCCCTGCGCTCGCCATCGCCGGGGTGCACGCGGTGCTCACCGCCGCCGACGTACCGGGAAAGTCGACCTACGGGCTGATCACCGCCGACCAGCCGGTGCTCGCCGACGGGTTCGCGCGGTACGTCGGCGAGCCGATCGCGATCGTCGCCGCCGACCACCCCGAGACGTGCCGGCGGGCGCTCGACGCGATCGCCGTCGAGTACACGGTGCTGGAGCCCCTGATCGATCCCGCCGGCGCGCTCGACCCCCGGCGCCCCGCGATCCATCCCGACGGCAACGTCCTGCGCGAGCAGCGCATCGTCCACGGCGACCCCGACGCGACCGGCGACGTGGTCGTCGAGGGCACCTACGCGCTCGGCATGCAGGACCAGGCGTTCCTCGGCCTCGAGGCGGCGCTGGCGATCCCCGACGCCGATGGCGGCGGCGTCGAGCTGCACGTCGCCACCCAGTGGCTGCACGAGGACCGTCGCCAGATCGCCGACTGCCTCGCCATCCCCGACGAGCGCGTGCGCCTCGTGCTCGGCGGTGTCGGCGGGGCGTTCGGCGCACGCGAGGACATCAGCCTGCAGGTGCACAGCTGCCTGCTGGCTCTCCATCTCGGCCGCCCGGTGCGGATGCACTACAGCCGCGCCGAGAGCTTCTGCGGCCACGTGCACCGCCACCCGGCGACGATCTGGATGCGTCACCACGCCACCGCCGACGGTGAGCTGGTCAAGGTCGAGGCAAGGTTCGTGCTCGACGGCGGGGCCTACGCCTCGACGTCGTCGGCGGTGCTGCTCAACGCGATCACCCATGCGCAGGGCCCGTACCGCTGTCCCAACGCCGTGGTCGAGGGCTACGCCGTGCGCACCAACCACCTGCCGTGCGGCGCGATGCGCGGCTTCGGCGTCGTGCAAGCCTGCTTCGCCCACGAGAGCCAGATCGATCGCCTCGCCGAGGCGTGCGGACTCGATCCCGTCGAGCTGCGCCTCCACAACGCGATGGTCACCGGCGACACACTGATCACGGGACAGGTCGTCGAGAGCGTCGCACCCGTCGCCCGCTGCCTCAGGGAGACAGCGGCGCTGCCGCTGCCCGACGTCGCGCTCGGTGCCGGCTCGGCGCTCGAGCTGCCCGGCGGCGCCGGGCTCACCGCCGACCCCGAGCACATCCGCCGGGGCATCGGCTGGGGAGTGACGATCAAGAACCTGATGTACTCCGAGGGCTTCGATGACTACTCGACCGCCCGCTGCGTGCTGCGCAACGGACCCGGCGGCCCGGCGGCCACCGTGAAGTTCGCCACCGCCGAGGTCGGGCAGGGGTTCGTCACGATCGCCGCGCAGATCGCCCGCACGATCCTCGGTGTCGACGACGTCGAGCTCGGCCGCATCGACACGGAGATCGGGTCGGCCGGCTCGACGTCGGCGTCGCGCCAGACGTGGATGAGCGGTGGCGCGGTCGACGCCGCGTGCCGCGCGGTGCGCGAGGAGTTGTTCGAGCGCGTCGGCGCGGCGCACGGCATCGACCCGCTCCGGCTCGTGATCGACGGCGGTGACGTGGTCGACACGATCGGCGAGCTGCGCCAACCCGTCGCCGAGGCGATCGGCGACGCGGTGTTCGACCGTACCGTCGAGTACCACCACCGCCCGACGGAGGAGCTCGACGAGCGCGGGCAGGGCAACTGCCACACGGCGTTCGCCTTCGCCGCCCACCGCGCCGTCGTCGACGTCGACACGGACCTCGGCCTCGTCAGGGTCGTGCAGGTGGCCACGGCGCAGGATGTCGGTCGGGCACTCAACCCGCTGTCGGTGATCGGCCAGATCGAAGGCGGCATCGCCCAGGGTCTCGGGCTCGCCGTGATGGAGGAGATCGTCCAGGTCGACGGCGTCATCCGCAACGCCAGCTTCACCGACTACCTGCTCCCGACGACGCTCGACATGCCGCCGGTCGTGGCGGCACTCGTCGAGGAACCAGACCCGCAGGCGCCGCTCGGTGCCAAGGGCGTCGGCGAGCCGCCGTGCATCTCGAGCACCCCGGCGATCGTCGCCGCGATCCGCGACGCCCTGCGCCAGGCCGACGGCGACAGCCGCCGCGCGGATCGCATCAACCGGGTCCCCGTCCGCCCCAGCGACATCGCCGCGTCCGAGCACGAAGTGTGAGCGCGTCGAGCAGTCGCCCGCTGCGACTCACACGTCGCCGATGGTGAGCAGGGTCCGGTCCGCTCGAGCAGTTAGGTTCGCGGAGTGATGACGGATGGTGCACCGGAGCGGGAGATCATGACGTGGGTGGACTTCGGGGTCGCCTCCCGGGACCTCGCCCAGATGGTCGCCGACGACGACTACGAGCCCGAGATGATCCTCGCCATCGCACGCGGCGGGCTGCTCATCGGGGGCGCGCTCGGCTACTCGCTCGCCACGAAGAACGTCTACACGATGAACGTCGAGTTCTACACCGGTGTCGACGAGCGCCTCGAGGTCCCGCGCATCCTCCCGCCGGCGCCGGACTTCGTCGATCTCCACGACGCGAGGATCCTCATCGCCGACGACGTCGCCGACACCGGCCACACGCTGCGCAGCGTGGAGTTGTTCTGCGAGGGCAAGGTCGGCGAGGTGCGCACCGCGGTCCTCTACGAGAAGTCCCACTCGGTGGTCAAGTGCGACTACGTGTGGAAGCGCACCGACCAGTGGATCAACTTCCCCTGGAGCGACAAGGACCCCGTCGTCAAGCGCCAGGGTGCCGTCAAAGACTTCATCTGAGACCAGCGGGGCGGTCCGCCTCACGGCACGATCGTTGCCGGATGATTGCCGTCAGAAGGCGGGGCGGTCGAACAGGCTGGCGATGCGCTCCTTGACGACCTTCGGCGGGATCACGCCCATCAGGCGGCCCTCACGCCACACGGTGATGATCGGCCGCAGCGGGTCGACGCTGCCGAGCACCCCGGCGAGATCGTCGTCGAGGTCGGCGCGCGGCAGGCGGTCGAGCGGCGCCATCAGCGACGTCACGCTCACCCACCCGCGCTGCTCGGCCGGCACCGCCCACATGTGGTCCTCGAGCACGAGCCCGTCGAGAGTGCCGTGCTCGCCCCGCACGGCCACCGCACCCGCTTCGCCGAGGCGCGAGCGCTGCCACAGCATCGAGTCGACGTCCATGTCGTGGCCGACCTCGGCCACGCCGTACCACGTGTACTGGTTGACCTTCGCCGTGCCGAGGCGCTCGCCGATGAACGCCCGCATCGCGTCGACTCGGGCGCTGACCACGATGAACAGGCCGCTGAGCAGCAGCCAGAACCCCGAGCGACCGCTGAGCATCAGCCCGGCCCCGAAGGCGGCGATGCCCCAGCCGACGAGGTTGCCGGCGAGCGCCGCCTCGCGCATCGCCCGATAGCGGTCGCCGTGCCGAGCCCAGCGCACGGCGCGGAGGATGCGGCCGCCGTCGAGCGGCGAGCCGGGCAGCACGTTGAACGCGGCGAGGGCGAGGTTGACGGCCGCGAACCAGGCGACGGAGACGACGAGGTCGCGGTCGGCGAGCGCAGCGTCGAGGCGCCAGGCGGCGAGCCCGGTGACGGCACCGGCGACGGCGTTGCTCAACGGGCCGGCGGCGGCGATCCAGCCGTCGGCGCGTGGCGTCATCGGCTCCTTCTCGAGGCGGGCCATGCCGCCGAGACCCCACAGCTCGATGGCCGTGGTGCTGATCCCGAAGCGGCGGGACACGGCTGCGTGCGCACCCTCGTGGAGGAGGATGGCGACGAAGAAGCTGACCACGCCGAGCGAGCCGACGAGACCGCCGAGGTCGTCGACGAGCACGACGGCGAGGGCGATGGCGATGGCGAACGCGCTCCAGTGGATGCGCACGGCCGTGCCGAAGAACCGGCCGACGGGAAGCGATCCGCGGAGCATGTTGAGCCTTTCGCATCGAGTGTACCGACGGGTGATTCAGCCGGTGCGGGCGAGGGCGACGGTCGCGCAGTTGCGGCCGCTGGCACCCCAGATGCCGGCGCCGGGGAACGTCGCCGCGCCGGTGAGGTAGAGACCCGGCACGCGTGTCTCGTAGCGGGTCAGCTCGGGGTCGGGGTTGCGCAGCGCGGCGAGCGGGCCGCCGGCGAAGCTCGTCGCGTGGCCCCGCGGCAGGTGGAAGTCGCGCTCGTAGACGTCCGGGGTCATCGCCCGGAGCGATTCGATCGAGCCGAGCAGGTCGTTGTCGCAGAGCCCGGCGAGCAGTTCGAGCCAGCGCTGGGGCTCGCTCGACCGCGCCCAGCCGCCGGGATGGGCGTACGGAGTGAGCAGCACTTCGATCGACAGCACGTGGCGGCCGAGCGGCGCCAGAGTCGGGTCAGCGAGCGACGGGACGTTGACGAGCAGCGCCGGGCGGTCGATCAGCGTGCCGTCGGCGAGACGGCGGTAGGCCTCGTCCATCTCGGCGATCGTCGGCGTCACCGTCATCGTCGACGCCAGCGGGGCCGCGGCGTGCCTGATCGCGGGCGCGTCCGTGACGACGGCGTCGAGCTTCGACTCGTAGCCGTCCTCCGGTGCCTTGCGCCGCCACCGCTCGACGAGCTCGGCGGCGCCGGCCGGTGGCTGCTGCAACCAAGCGACGAACGTGCGCTGCGGGTCGGCGGCCGACACGACCACCGGGGCACCGATCTCGGTGCCGTCGCGCAGCCGCACGCCGCGCACCGCCCGGGAGTCGCAGAGGATCGCGCCGACCGGGGCACCGGTGCGCACCGTGCCGCCGTGGTGCTCGACGGCTGCACGCAGCGCGGCGGGCAACGCGCCGCTGCCACCGATCGGGCGTCCGACGCGCGCGACGTGGCGCAGCGCGTAGCCGAGCGCGCCGAGCCCGGTGCGGGGGAGCTCGGGGGAGACTCCCCACACCATCGGGCCGCCGACGAGCACCCCCGCGGCGAGGGCGTCATGGTGGAAGAACGAGCGGGCCACGTCGGCCGCGCTGCGTCGGCTCCATGCGAACACGGTGCGAATCCCGGCAAAGCGGCGGCGCAGCGCCAGCCTGGCCAGGCCGGACGGTGTCGGTGGCTCCGCGGCCGCGGTCAGGATCGCCCGCGCGGCCGGCATCGCCGCGGCGAGGTAGCGGCGATAGCCGTCGACCTCGCCGGGATGGGTGCGGGCGAGCCCGTCCAACGTGCGCTCGACGTCGTGCCAGTGCGTCCACGGGTTCGCCGCGTCCGACCAGGCGACGGTCGTGCCGCTCGGCTCGAGGTCGACGTAACGCAGGCCGAAGCGCTCGAGCTCCAGCTCGGCGCTCACCGGCGTCGTGCGGAACGTCAGGTGGTCGCAGTTGCAGATGTTGACCGTCGCCCCGGCGAACGAGTCGCTCGCCGCGGTGCCGCCGACGGCCTCCCGTGCCTCGAGCACCAGCGTGCGCCGCCCGGCCTTGGCGAGGTACGCCGCCGCGACCAGGCCGTTGTGCCCGCCGCCGACGACGATGACGTCGAAGTCGTTCACTGCGTTCCCCGGCCACGCGGGCCCGCATTCCGGCTCGCTCCGCTGGCGCTCCGCTTGCATGCGCGCTTGGTGCGGGGGGCGCTCGCTGGCGCTCGCTGAACTCCGGGACTGGTCATCGGTAGATTCCTAGCAATGCCTGTGCCTTCGCGCCGCCTCGACGGCCTCCGCGCCCCGCAGATCGGCGAGCTGCTCTCCGCGCGGAGCATCGTCGTGCAGCCACTGGGGGCGGTCGAACAGCACGGCCCCCACCTGCCACTGAACACCGACTTGGTCATCGCCGACGCCGTCTCCCGCGCAGCGGTGGAACGGGTCGGCGAGGAGCTCGACGTGTGGCTGCTCCCGCCGCTCGCCTACACGAAGTCGAACGAGCACGCCTGGGCCGCCGGCTCGATCTGGCTGTCGCCCGAGACGCTGCTCGCCGTCCTCGACGACCTCGGTCGCAGCATCGCGATGACGCCCGCCAAGCGGTTCGTCTGCTTCAACGGTCACGGCGGCAACTCGGCGCTGCTCCAGGTGGCCAACCGCGAGCTGCGGCTGCACCACGGGCTGCTCACGTTCCTGACCCATCCCGGCAGGCCGGTCGACCAGGGGGGCGCAGGCCGCGACGAGGAGCTCGGCATGGGCGTGCACGCCGGCCACGGCGAGACGTCGCTGATGCTCCACCTCGCTCCCGAGCTGGTGGACATGTCGCAGGCACGGCGCAACGTGCCCGAGCACCTCGCCACCAATCGCTACGTCCGCTTCGGCGGCTCTGTGGCGTTCGGCTGGCTGTCGAACGACTTCGGGCCGCTCGGCGTGATCGGCGACCCGACCACGGCCGACGCCGACTTCGGCAAGCAGCGCTTCGAAGACGCCGTCGACGCGTTCTGCGCCGCCCTCGCCGAGATCTCGGCGTTCGAGCACACCGCACCGTGAGGGCGGACCTGCGGACCGACGGAGCGCGGTTGTGGGCCCGGCTCGAGGAGTTGGGCGAGATCGGTGCCGTGGTCGGGCCGAACGGCGAGCGGGGGTCGTGCCGGCTCGCGCTCACCGACGCCGACCGCGGCGGGCGCGACCTCGTCACCGGCTGGATGCGCGACCTCGGCCTCACCGTCACGATCGACGCGATCGGCAACGTCGTCGGCACCCGCCCGGGAACCCGTCAGGACGCGGCGCCCGTGATGATCGGCTCGCACATCGACACGGTGGCTACCGGCGGCCGCTTCGACGGCAACCTCGGCGTGCTCGCCGGGCTCGAGGTGATCGAGACGCTCGAGCAGCACGGCGTCGCCACCCGTCGACCGGTCAGCGTCGCCTTCTTCACCGACGAGGAGGGGTCGCGCTTCGCACCCGACATGCTCGGCAGCCTCGTCTACGTCGGCGGGATGCAGCTCGAGGAGGCGCTCGACGTGCGCGCCGCCGACGGTGCCCGCGTCGGTGACGAGCTCGCCCGCATCGGTTACGCGGGCCCGTTGCCGTGCCCTGTCGCCACGCCGCCCGCCGCCTATGTCGAGCTGCACGTCGAGCAGGGCCCGGTGCTCGAGGACGAGGGCATCACGATCGGCGTGGTCGAAGGGGTGCAGGGCATCTCGTGGACCGAGGTGACGATCACGGGGCGCTCCGCCCACGCCGGCACGACGCCGATGCGGCTGCGGCGCGATCCCGCCTACGCCGCGGCCCGCATCACGACGTTCGTGCGCGAGCTGACCGCCGAGCTGGGCGCCACGCAGGTGGGAACCGTGGGGCGGATCGAGCTGTATCCCAACCTCGTCAACGTCGTGGCGGCCCGCGCCACGCTCACCGTCGACCTGCGCAACACCGACGAGGCATCCCTGCGAGAAGCCGAGGCCCGCCTCGCCGCCGAGCTGCGCCGGGTCGAGGTCGCCGAGCACGTGTCGATCGCGACGCGACGCCTCGCCCGGTTCGAACCGGTCGACTTCGACCCGGCGACGATCGACGTGGTCGAGGCGACGGCACAGCGCCTCGGCCACAGCACCCGGCGGATGCCGAGCGGCGCCGGCCACGACGCCCAGATGCTGGCGAGGGTCTGTCCGGCGGCGATGATCTTCGTCCCCAGCGTCGACGGGCTCTCGCACAACATCGCCGAGCACACGTCCCCTGGCGACGTCACCGCGGGCGCCGACGTGCTCCTACAGGTCGTGCTGCAGCTCGCCGGCGCGCCAGACGAGGCGGTCGGGGCCGCCGAGGGCGATCGCCTCCCGCACTGACCTCGCCCGCACGGCGATCACGTCGTCCTCGGCGACGGCGAAGCCCGTGACCGCGGCCGCCGCCGTCGACACCGTCTGCCATGCGTCGTCGGGCAGCAGGTGGGCGCCGAGGATCATCAGTCCCGCCGTCTCGAACGGGCACATCCGCCCGAGCGGGTTGAACGGGTCCTGCACGTTGTCGGCACCGGCGGCGACATTCACGCCCACGTCGCGCAGCGCCCGCACGGCGGTCAATCCCCGCGGCATCGCCGTCTGGTGGGCACGGCCCTGGAGGAACAGGTTCGTCGCGGGCAGGGCGACGACACCGATCCCGGCGGCGAGCACCCGCTCGGCGATGCGTCGCTGGTCGACCGCGGAGCGCATCCCGAGGCTGACGCAGTGGCTGGCGGTCACGGCACCCTCGAAGCCGGTCGCGAGCACGAACTCGGCCAGGTCGGAGAGCCCGTCGACGGCCGGGTCGAGCGTC
>Ga0299914_10003232_pt1 | contig 11482 bp, 10 predicted proteins | sample RVTome_10_FD_201361 | JGI IMG/M metagenome (GOLD analysis project Ga0299914, IMG submission 201361) | Soil microbial communities from uranium-contaminated site in the Upper Colorado River Basin, Wyoming, United States - RVT153D57 (version 2) ... | reverse complement strand
GTCGTCATCGCAGCGGATGATAATGGCGTCGTTCGGGCCCATAGAAAAACCGATGGGGAGATTGATTGGATGGTCTCGCTGGATGAGGGCGTCGGTGTGAAGGCATCGCCGATCCTCGCAGCGGGCCACGTAATCGTAATCGACGACCGCGGCAGGGTCTCCGCTCTGAATGCCGCCAACGGATCATCCGAATGGTCAGTCGATCTCGGAGCACCTGTGCTCTCGACGCCCACAGCCGACGAAGAAGCCATTTACGTTGCGACGTCACGCGGACGCTTCGTCAAAATATCGGCCGATGATGGGTCGGAAGAATGGTCCTATAATACCACAGACAGCGACGTCTATTTCGCGTCGCCCGCACTTGAAGGAGACCAGGTCGTGTTCGGAGCTTCCGACGGAGTCGTGCGTGCGATCGAAAAATCGAGCGGACAAGAACTATGGTCGCACGTCGTCGACGCTGCCGTAACGGCGCCACCGCTGCTGACGGAGGAGTTCGCATACATTGGTACGATGAACAGCAAGCTGCTGGCAATCGATCGACGTACCGGCCTCAGAGCCTGGACGTACGAGGTCGATGGCCGGATTAAATCGGCTTTTGCATCCAAAGGCAATGCGATAGTTGTGCTCTCAGAGCCCAGGACGGTCTATTTGTTCGAACCTTCAGCCGACAACTACGCCCGAAGCAATGACTAAGCTGCTCGTTCTGTTCGGCGTACTCTTCATGGTCTTCCGGCCAGCCTCAGGCCAGGTGCCCGATGACCCGAAAAGCAGCGCTGAAGCAGTCGGTGTTCGCGTCACGACGAATTTGCCAGACGCACTTCTCTACGTAGATACGACCTTTGTCGGACGCGTTCCATCCGGTGTGATCTCTATTCCCGCAGAGACGAAGCGGATCCGCCTCGTTCATCTAGATGCGAATACGTGGACGATCCCACCGGCTGAGAAAGTGTTGGTTGCGGATGCCGGCGACACGGTGGAAGTCGAGCTAAATTTTGACTATCACTACCAAATTGAATCGGTGCCTTTTGGTGCCCGTGTGCTCCTCGAGGAAGGGCAAGAGCGTACGCTTCTCGGTTCTACGCCCTTGCTGCATACGTCCGACTCTCCACTCGATGGACGATTGGCCGTCGAGCAGCCGGGGTACGCCATCGAGCGGATTGAGCCGGGGAGGGAGGTCTGGAACCGGCATGTCGTCACGCTGAATCCCTCTGAGCTCCTGCACCCGTCGGCCGCGCAAGTGGACTGGAAACCTCCGCGAAAACACCGGCGATGGGTCGACTACGCGGCCCTGGGGACAGCCATCGCCGCCGGCGCATTCGCGATCCACTACAAATTCAAAGCCGATAACCTGTTCTCAGAATACGAAGACACCGCCGATCCGTCCCTTCGCCCTGAGATAAGTGCGTATGACACGCGCTCCGGTATTGCGTTCGGAGTGATGCAGGCCGGAGTAGGGATCTTTGCGATTCGTCTGCTGATTCGATAGAGCGCAAGTCGGATTCTGACGTTGAAGCGGGCCGGTTGAAACCATCAACTCGTCCGCTTTCGTTTTAGGCACGTTCGCAATTGAAAAGGAGCTCGCAATATGCTAAAGGAACAGCTTTCAATAGACCTGAAGGAAGCGATGAGGGGCAGGGAGGAGGTGCGACTGCGAACCATCCGCTCGCTCAGGGCGGCCCTCATGGAACGCGAAATTGAACTTCGTCAGGGTGGCAAGGCCGAATTGACGGAGGATCAGGAAATCGAGGTCGTGCAAAAGCAGGCCAAGCAACGCCGAGATTCGATCGTCCAATATGCAAAGGCTGATCGCGCCGATCTGAAGCAGAAGGAAGAGGAGGAACTGTCGATCATCGAAGGATACCTTCCACGACAACTCAAGGATGACGAAATACGTGATATCCTCCGCGAGATCATCGCAGACACCGGGGCAGGGTCACCCGGGGAGATAGGGAAAGTGATGGGCGCGGCGATGAGTCGCGTTCGCGGACGTGCCGACGGACGCCGCGTTCAACAGCTCGCATCCCAGTTGCTATCGCAGGAAGCATCATAACCATCCATCGATAGGACATCAGGTCGTGCCTCTTCATTCGCTCGACATCCTCATCCTGCTCGCACTGGCTATCGGCATCATCCGTGGCTTTATAACCGGGGCGATAAGGCAAGTCGTGACGTTGATCGGTACGGTCCTGGCGATCATTCTAGCCGTCGAGCTCATGAATCCGGTCGGCAGCGCGGTGGGAGCGATTGTGGGGCTGTCGGAACGCTTCTATCCGGTGGCCGGACTTCTTGCGGTGTTCCTCGTCGTTCAGATAGCGGTATTATTCGCGGCCCGCGCACTCGAGGGTTTGATCAAGGCTATCAAGTTGAATACCGTAAACCGTGCAGCCGGCGCAATCGTCGGACTGGGAAAGGCGGCATTGCTGGTCAGCATTATGTTCGTCGTACTCGCCTTTTTTGACGTTCCGGAAGAAGATAAAAGGAAAGCGTCCCTCCTGTACCATGACATCGCCGGTGTTCTTCCCACTGCTTGGGATTACGTGTCGGAGCAAATCCCGAAGGTAAAGTCTATGTCGGACCGAATGGGCCGAGAAGCACGAGCCGTTTTAGAAGATTAGTTGCTGCCCGACTCAGGGCGATTGGACGGTTAGGAGACGAGCCCTGCGCATGACGAGGACGCCTCCGATAACCAGAGCACCTCCCGCAATCTGCGCCGCATAAATGGTTTCACCGAGAAGCAGGTAGCTGAACCCGACGGCCACAAGAGGCACAAGATTCCCGTACACGGCTGTATTGGACGCACCCACCGTACTTATGGCCGTATTCCATACGGTGATGGCAAGCCCGGTCGACAATCCGCCTGAAAATAGAATTGCCGCCCAGTGAATCAGACGGATTTGCCCCCAATCCGTCTCGGCGTAGTATGGAATTGCGATTCCAAAGAGAAAAGGCAGCGCGAAGAGCAGGCTGAGAAACGTTAGGCCGGTAGCCGACAGGTAGCCCAGGACGGGTTTGCTGAACGCCGTATAGGCACCCCAGAAAAAAGCGGCCGCAATCATGATCAAATTACCGACAAACGTCTGGCTGCTTAAATCGAATCCCGACGATCCACCAACGACGACGACGCACGTGCCGATCAGCACGATGAAGAGAGCGAACCAGGAAGCGCCCTGCAGATGCTCCGTGCCGAAAGCGCGTCCAACGACCGCGGTCCAGAGCGGAGAGCTGGCCATTATGAGAGCCGCGTTACCGGCCGTCGTATGGTCCAGTCCGATGATGAAGCAGAGCTGATAGAAGACGAATCCCAGGATGCCCAGCGACCCGATCACCACGAAATGCTCTCTAAGCGGCTGCCAGAGCGGCAGCCCGAGACGGCGCCGGTGATGGACGTAAAATCCTCCGAGAACGACCGCCGAAACGACGAAACGCAACGCGTTAAGAACGTGCGGATGCATGAACTGAAGCACCGCCTTCACAACCGGGAAATTCAGTCCCCACACCAGGATTGTGAACAGCAGAGCGGCTTCCGCTCTCCAATTGTGTTTTGTAATCTCCGACATCCGAATCCAACCATTCAAGTGCGCGCCGAATATATAGGGTCCTTCCTGTACATTCGCCGTCACGCTTTTGTACTTTGAGTTCAATTCCCCTGGTCTTCATCGATTCGGCCATTTATGCACGACGACGGCATCAAGAAGCTCTACTATTCCATTGGTGAAGTCAGCGAGATGACCGGTCTCGAGCAGCATGTCCTGCGCTACTGGGAATCCGAATTCGAGCAGCTCAAGCCGCGAAAGAATCGCGCCGGACGACGCGTCTATACAGATGACGACATCGCGATGGTGGGACGCATTCAGCACCTGCTGAAGGATGACAAGTACACGATCGAGGGAGCAAAGCAGGTCCTCGAGCGGGGTGAAGATGACGGCGGCGAGGAGACCATCGAAAAGGAGGATCTCGTCGAGCTTCGAGATTTCTTGCGAGACATCCTCGACGAGCTCGACGGAAAGTGAGTGGTCCGCTGCTCATCGGTATCCTGACGGCGGCTGTTCTCTTCGTTATCCTCGCGACGGCCCGCTGGAGCAAACATCCATTCCTGGTTCTCCTAGCGGCCTCCTACGGCGTCTAAAGTGGCCAGTCCCGAAGTATCGCCTCCGTTTCTTCGAAGTGCTCGCTCTCGTCGCGGATCATGTCTTCAAGTTGCACAACCAGGCCTTTATCTCCGTATTCTTCCGCTTCCTTCGCCCTCTGGCTGTAATCTCGGACTGCTCGCCTCTCGGCCTCAAGGACTGCCTCTACCATACCTCGATTCGATTCTACTTCCGGAACTTCTCGTGGCGTTGTTGTCGGCGTTCCTCCGAGCGCCACAATTTTGTTAGCGAGAAATTCCGCGTGCCCCCGCTCGTCATCGACCTCATCTAGAAAGAATTTGGCCAGTAGAGGCCGATAGGGTCCGGTCGTCTTCGCCGCATACGTGATGTACTGGATCATGGCGCTAAGTTCGCCGGCGAGATCCTCGTTCAGATGATCAACAAGAAGTTCTTTATCCATTTTGATGATGCCGATGAGAATGTGCAGCCTGGCTAAAGGTAAGATGTTACTGAGGATCATCGTTCGTGGAGCCGTACGTGTTAAAATCGTCACGATCTCAGTTTCTCGAGCAACATGGACATTTAGCGGCGCGGCTAAACAAATTTCTCACGTGGCCGCTTGGCCGTGGAACTTCTAAAAAAACGATAGTTGGACCGTCTCAAATTCGGATCATCCGGAGGGAACACATTCTCTAATCTCTATGGGGCATTAGCACGTTGAATACGATGAAGAAGGCGGCTTCCGGGTCGCCCGGCCGATCACTCGGGCCGGTTGAAGACCTGGAACCGTTTGTACCGACGGAGTGGTGGCGCGCTCTATTCGGATCGACCTACCTTCTGACCGACGCCGATGTGATGGATAAAACCGTCACGCAGCTCGAGGTCAAACGATTCATCGAACTACTACAACTCCAACCGCAGGACTCCATCCTCGACCTCTGCTGCGGTCACGGGCGACACACGCTCGAGCTTGCCCGTCGCGGGATCAAGGCTGAAGGGCTCGACCGTTCGCGATACCTCATCCGAAAAGCCCGCGAAGCCTCCCGCCGAGAATCGCTCAACGTTCGCTTTCGCGAAGGCGATAGCCGGCGACTGGCTTACCCCGCACGCACGTTCGACGCCGTCCTCCTCGCCGGCAATAGCTTCGGCTATTTCGACACGACGGAAGACAATCTTAAAGTGCTCCGGGAGATCGCCCGCGTGTTGAAGGAGGACGGCCGTCTCCTACTCGACGTGGTCGATGCCGATTTCATGCGCGATCACTTTACACCACGATCGTGGGAATGGCTCGACGCAAAGCATTTCGTCTGTCGCGAACGTACGCTCTCCGACGACGGATCACGCCTCTTCTCAAGAGAGGTAGTTACGCATACCGAGCAAGGCGTGCTCGCCGATCAATTCTATGCCGAGTATTTGTACGGCACCGAGCAGCTCAGGGAGCTTCTGCTCGATTCCGGGTTCGCCGATGTCACGTACGGCGGATCACACATGCCCGTCTCTCAGCGTAATCAGGACCTGGGAATGATGGGCCACCGCCGGATGATTAGCGCCCGCCTCGCACGTAAAGTGCACTCCACCAACGGTTATCCCCTGCAGAAGCGCCGTCATGTCGCCGTGGTGATGGGCGATCCGCGCCTCCCGGACGACATGAAACTCGGTGGTATTTTCGACGACGACGACTTCTACACGATAGACCGACTGCGCGAAGCATTGGGAACGCTCGCCGACTACCGCTTTACGTTCGTTGACGATCACTCGAGATTGCTCGAGCACGTTCGAGAAATGTCCGACGTCGACTTCGTTCTCAACCTGTGCGACGAAGGTTTCGGCAATGATCCGCGCAAAGAGCTCCACGTGCCGGCGCTGCTCGATCTATTCTCGGTACCCTACACCGGCGCCGGACCACAGTGCCTCTCGTTCTGTTACGATAAGTCCCTCGTCCGAGGTGTTGCGAGAGAAATGGGCATTCCTGTTCCGAATGCCCACTTTCTGCACGCCGGGGCAGGAACCACAAAGGGTTTCGATATTCAGTTCCCCGTGATTGTCAAACCGAATTCGGGCGACTGCAGCCTCGGTATCACGCAACACTCAGTAGCGTACTCCTCCGATGAGCTTACCGCCGCGCTCTATACGGTCGGTGAACAGGTAGGCGTAGACCGCCCCCTGCTCGTTGAGGAGTTCTTGACGGGCAAGGATCTGACCATAGGCATCATCGGCAATGCGGAGGGAGGATATACGATTCTCCCGATCACCGAGGATGACTACTCCGCGCTGCCGGCAGACCTGCCGCCAATCTGTGGATACGAAGCTAAGTGGCTCACGGATTCGCCGTACATGACGGAGGTAGAATCTGTCGTGGCGGATCTACCCGACGAAACACGTCGCTACATCGAAGAAAGTAGCCTCGCGCTCTTCGAGCGCCTTGCCTGTCGCGACTACGCTCGTTTCGATTGGCGCCTGGACGCAGACGGCGAGCCGCACCTCCTGGAGGCAAATCCGAACCCCGGCTGGTGCTGGGACGGCCACATGGCGAAGCAGGCGGAGCACGCCGGGCACTCCTACGCCGAGATGCTCCGCCTCATCCTGGAGGCGGCGGAGAGTCGTCTCGTGCAATCGCTAGTGGCGAAATCCGATGGCATCACGCCCTACGGCAGCCGCAACGGGACTCCCGTGCATGCCCTTGCGAAAAGCCGGTAAGGGGCGGAGGATAGCGTGCTTTTCCTGCTCCCAGATTGTTACACTCAAAACCGCCGGAACGTGCGAACGAATCGATGTGCGCAGTGTCGAATGCTCTGGTACTGTCGCATCAACACAGCACGTTAAGCCGTCATGTGTAAGCTAGGAGCAGTCGGATTCTCCGCCTTCCTCGTTGTTGGGTGTCTTCAGCTTTCCTTTATCATTTCCGGTTGTGCGACAAGCAGCGAAACGGCCCGGGTCCGGCCAACGACCACCTCTGATCTCGTGCAACTGCTCGAGGAAGAGGGATTGTCGCTTTTCCGCACGGGCGTCCCGTCCGACGTCACCTTTACAGTGCCTGGCCAGGAGTACGACGTCTCGCGCGGTGGGACATTGCAGATCTACGAATACCCCAGAGAGGATGAAGCCTCTCTCGATGCCATGCGAACGGGGGGCGGTATGAGGTCGAACGTGCGTGTATTTCAGTCCGGGACGCTGGTGGCGATCTATCACGGAGACAACCTCACCGTGCAAAACGCCCTCGCCAGGCTCCTGGGGCCTCAAATGTAGATCACGGCCTACACCCGTCTGCTCGGCGCTTCAGCATTTCGTGTGCGCCGGAAGTAGCAGCGGCGATGCAGATCCGCCTGCTCCATGCGACACAGCATAATAGATCGATCTGTTCACACGAACGTCTGTTCGTACGAATACCGTTGCGAGATCGTTGCTGACAGCAAATAGGTACAGCAGGGCGGTCGCGTTCTCCCGAATCACACCCGTAGTCATTCAGGATTAAACGCGGAGGTACATTATGAGAAGTTCTATACGCTCTCCACTCTTCCTTCTCGGAGTTGTCACAGCATTTATCATCACGCCATCTGCAAACGCACAGGTCGACACGGTTTTCACCGTTACGGTTGAGAACAAAACCTCCGCCCATACTGAACATGGCGAAGGCTGGGGGGAGGGCTTCGCCATTGACGAACAGCAGGCGATGCCTGTTGCCGTTATTCGCGGCAGAACGTACATCTTCCAGCTCGAAGACGTGGCCACTCTTCACACCTTCTACACCACGACAAGTGACGTAGGCTTAGGGGCTGACCCATACGAAGAAGGCGTCGAAGGCAATTTTGCGACTGGCAATGAGACGGTAACCTTCACACCTACCGAGGACACTCCTGATCTGCTCTACTATCAGTGCGGGACTCACGACAACATGGGCTGGCGCATCTACGTTATGGATGAAGAAGAGATTGGCCTCGAGACGATCGCAGAGGGATTAACTTCACCGCTCACTCTAGCCGAGCCCGAGGATGGAACGGACCGGCTGTTTATAGTGGACCAGGCCGGCCAGATCCGAATCATTACCGCTGACGGCAACCTGCTAGAAGCGCCGCTTCTCGATCTCAGCGATCAGCTGATCGAGTTCCAAGAAGGCTTTGATGAACGCGGGCTGCTCGGACTCGCTATGCATCCCGAATTCGGGGAAAATGGGCTCTTCTACGTCTACTACAGCGCTCCGCTACGTGACGGTGCACCCGAAGGCTGGGATCATACGGCAACCATCTCGGAATTCCAGGTTGCAACCGACGATCCGAACGTGGCGGATCCGGAGAGTGAAAGAATCTTGCTGCAGGTAGACGAGCCGCAGTTCAATCATGACGGTGGAACGCTTGCCTTCGGACCCGACGGATTTCTTTACATTTCTCTCGGTGATGGAGGCGGGGCAAATGACAACGAGGAGGGACACGTCGCCGACTGGTATGATGCCAATGAAGGCGGAAACGCTCAGGATGTCGAAGCGAATCTCCTTGGCAATATCCTCCGGATCGACGTCGATACCGGCGACCCGTACGGAATTCCGTCCGACAATCCGTTCGTGGACGTCGACGGCATGGATGAGATCTTCGCATATGGTCTCCGGAATCCATATAGAATGTCGTTCGACATGGGAGGGGAGCACGGTCTGCTCGTCGGTGATGCCGGACAGAATCGATGGGAAGAGGTCAGTCAGGTATCGCTGGGCGCGAACCTCGGATGGAACGTGAAGGAGGGGACGCACTGCTTTAGCACGGCTAATCCAGATGCGGATGCGGAAAGTTGTCCCGATGAAGTTGGCAGCGGCCATCCGGATGAGGGAGCGCCGCTGGTCAATCCGGTCATCGAATACCAAAACGCCAACGCCGAAGGCGGTCTGGGCCTCGTCGTCGTGGGCGGGTATATCTACCGGGGCACTGCGCTGCCGGATTTTGAAGGCAAATATTTCTTCGGCGATTGGAGCTTCACATTCACCGAACCGGAAGGCCTGGTGTTCCTGGCGACGCCGCAGGACGAAGGGCGCTGGCCGTTTCAGACGCTAAGCATCGCCGGAAGTGAGGACGGCGAGCTCCATCAGTACGTGCTGGGATTTGGTCAGGACAACGACGGCGAAGTGTACGTGCTCACGACGGAAATGACGGCTCCAACGGGACAGACCGGCCAAGTTCGCAAAATTGTGGATCCGTCAACCATCATTGCGAATGAACCCGGAGACGAGTTGCCGACGCGGCTTACGCTCGAGCAAAACTACCCCAATCCCTTCAATCCGACGACAACTATCAGCTTCGTGCTCCCAGTGACCGGTCGTACAACACTCAAGATTTACGACCTGCTCGGACGAGAAGTCGCGAGCCTTCTCGACGGCGTTCTCGCGGCCGGCCCGCATGCGGTGACGTGGAATGTCGGTGACGAGGCCGACGGACTCGTATCGAGCGGATCCTACATCTATCGACTGCAAGGACCCGACCGGACCGTATCGAAGGTGATGACCGTCGTGAAATAATTGGATGATCGATGGTAGTTGTTAGCGGCGCCGGAGTCCACGAAGGGCTCCGGCGCTTCGTGAACCTTTGATAGAGAGCCACGTTTAGATTTGTCCTCGCGGCCATGAGCCGCTATTTTGTCCACATCAGCAGATCGGGACGTGGCGCAGTCCGGTAGCGCACTTGCATGGGGTGCAAGGGGTCGTGGGTTCGAATCCCGCCGTCCCGACTCCGCTTCAAATGAGGATAGAAACGAAGCCCGGAATCGCGTTCGTGCGATTTCCGGGCTTTTTCGATACGTCGAGGCGCTGGTTCACACATCCGAGTTCCTACCTGCCAGGCACCGGGCGTAGCGCTACAATACGATCGCGGATGACTTTCCTATCGTACGTACCACGCATTTCCAGTAAGCACCTTCGCAATTTCATCGGGAGATTCGTCGGCGGCAACTTCCATATCGATCTTGCCGCTTCCCTCGATACCTTCGTAGGCGCCGCTTCCGCTCAGGATCGAGAAGCCGCCCTGGGCACGATACGTGTTCGGGTCGCTCGCAGTCAGGCCGGCGTAGAACTTGATCTCGATCGTTCCTTTCTCACTCGACAACGTCTTCATACCGGAGATACTGGACCGGAGATGCGGCGGTGCAGGCGAGTCCAGCACGTCACGCACGTCGCCCTCGTCTTGGATGGATCCGACGGCCTCAAACGTTCCCTTGAGCAGAGTTGAACTTTCGGCGATCTGTGTTGATGTGACGGTGAATTCGGTTGCCGTATTGTCCTCTAGCTCGTCACCGATGAGGGTGTCGGCTCCCGCGTCGCAGCCTGCGGTGAACAGAGCGAGTGGCAGCATCGCGGCGGCAATCAAGTGTCGTGCATGCAGGGAAATCATGGCGCTTACCTCCAGGTCGAGTATGGTTGGAATTGCTGAATTCTTGTCGGTAGATTTGCTACCCTTCATCTCTACTGGCAGCACAACACGTCCGAACCCTTCACGGAGGTATTCACTTTTTTGTATTGCTTGAGCAAATCGAGTATTGTGTGAATTGAACTGGGCAAGGTCTCGGACCCCATCGAAGCCGCTTGCGCGAACGACAAGCGATCCATGCTCTCGAAAGCTGACGTGACGCAGCTGCTCAATGCCTACGTGGAGGGCGACCACCACGCGCTCGACCGGCTCATGCCCGTCGTTTACGAGCAGCTCCGGAGACTGGCACATGCTCGTTTGCGCAACGAACGACCCGACCACACACTTAACACGACGGGTCTGGTCCACGAAGCGTATCTGAAGCTGGTTGACATCAATCAGGTTCAGTATGAAAGTCGTGGCCATTTCTTCGTGATGGCCTCGAAGGTGATGCGGCGTGTCCTGGTCAACTATGCCCTTCAGCGGAAGGCGCAGAAGCGCGGCGGTGACGCGCCCCATGAATCGCTGGAAGAGGAGCGCCTGATTCCGGATAGGTACGCGGAGACACTCCTGGAATTGGATGATGCTCTGAAGCGCCTGGAAGGGCGGTATCCACGGCAGGCCGAAGCGGTACAAAACCGCTACTTCGGTGGCTTGACGAACGAGGAGATCGCTGAAGTTCTGGGGGTGTCGTTGACGACGGTTGAGCGTGATCTTCGCTTCGCCCGGGCGTGGCTCGCAAGAGAGTGGGGCGGCGATTTAGGTCTCTAGGAAGGGGGCGGTTCCAGGGTCTCTAGAAAGGCGTGCTTCTTGGGTCTCAGGAAGAAGCGCCTCGGGTCTTTAGGAAGACTCGCTTCCTGGGTCTCCAAGGAAGGCGCGCTTTGAGGATTTTTTTCCGCACATGAAGGGCGCCGGCGCGAAATCTTGCCATTACGGATATGGGCGCCTGCAAGTGTCAACGAACAATGAAACCGTACCATCCTTCCGAACAGGCCACACAGGTCCTGCAGCTCT
>Ga0299914_10003231_pt1 | contig 11486 bp, 8 predicted proteins | sample RVTome_10_FD_201361 | JGI IMG/M metagenome (GOLD analysis project Ga0299914, IMG submission 201361) | Soil microbial communities from uranium-contaminated site in the Upper Colorado River Basin, Wyoming, United States - RVT153D57 (version 2) ... | reverse complement strand
TCGGCTTGAAACCATAGACCTGCAAGGGGCCCGTGTTCCCCGTAGGATGCGAAATCTCTTTCATCCACTGCCACCACAATTCCGGAATTGGCAAAAACAGAATCCCGCCGCGAAGGGCTCATCCCATTCACCACAACTTCGCCGGGTGCAGTGGAAGCGGGTACAATAAATCCTCCTGGACACATGCAAAAAGAAAAAACACTCCGTTCACGCCCGCTCAAAGGTACCTGATGTACAAGCCCGTACGAGGATGCGGGCAGATAAGGTCCGCGGTCAACTGCACAATGATACTGGATCTTGTCGATCAGATTCTGCGAATGTTCAACCCTGAGGCCAAGCGCAAACGGCTTCGCTTCTATCGCAATCTTCTTTTTCCGAAGGAGAAAAAAAATATCCCTGGCCGAATGGCCCGTCGCCAGAATAACCCCCTCCCCCATGATCTTTTCTCCCGAAGAAAGCACCACGCCCTCCATCGTGTCTCGCGTAATGACAAAGTCGGCGACCTTAGCGTTGAAGTGCACTTCACCCCCACAGTCAACGATCGTCTGTCTTAATTCCATTACAAGTCTTGGGAGTTTGTTGGTGCCGATATGGGGATGGGCATCGAAAAGAATATCCTGTTTTGCGCCATGCGCTACAAGCGTTTCCAGAACTTTTCTGATGTCGCCGCGTTTCTTGGATCGCGTATAAAGCTTTCCATCCGAATAAGTACCGGCCCCGCCTTCACCAAAGCAATAATTTGATTCAGGATTTACAATATGATCTTTGTTAATGGCAGCAAGGTCTCTACGCCGCGACTGTACATCCCGGCCGCGCTCGAAGACAAGCGGCTTATAGCCCATGGCAATCAATTTCAGTGCTGCGAATAATCCCGCAGGCCCGCTTCCGATGACAATGAACGGCTCCTTGTTCTTTACATCAGGATATGGCTGTTTATAACCTAAGACGGGCCGTACTTCGCCGTCATCGTATATCTCGCACTGAAACCGCACAATAACTTTCTTGGCCCGCGCATCGATGGATCGCCGGACCGGCTGAACCCAAACGCTTCCGTCTTTTTTAAGTCCGAGGCGTTCATAAAGTATTTCGGGGAACAACACCTCATTGAAGGCCTCTTCAGGCCGGAGCGTAACATCTGCAATGCGCATAATCTGAAAGGTATTTATCCTTTAATTGTCTGAACCGGAATGTATCGTCGACGCTCAGGCCTCATAGCCAGCCGCGCACGGCTCCAATAGCCAAATGCTAAGGGCTAAAGACTTCTTTTAAACACCGCACTCCCCCATTCTTCCTTTTCCTTTGGTGTCCACAATTCTGGGAAAAACATTCGTTTCTGAAACCTCGGGGGAAGGTATTTCTGCCAGTTCGTGCCCCCGGTAGCTTTCAGAACTTCGGGATCATTTTTCAGGTAGGCACCCGCAGACTTCATGTGCGCCAGGGGCCAGAAAATGTTCACGTAAAGATCAAATTCCTTCAGTCGGGGAATGATCTTTTCGGCCGATGGGGTGTTGGCGAAATTCCGCTGGAAAACCTGCCGAAGGTTATTATTTTTGTATTTCACACCGGCTTCGTAGAATGACTCCATGTAATGATTTTCAAACTGCTGAAGCGTGAGGGTCTTTGACCCGCTACTGAGGTCGGTTGCGCCACGTTTCCAGTAGAGCTTTTCTACCAACTCTTTGATGTTGGCATTTCTTAAGGCCTCCCGTTCATCCATAGCAACCAGGTTGATCATGTCGGTTGACCCAATCTCGATAAAACGATATTGGGCAGATTGAAAACCGCTGGCGGGCAACAATGCCATGCGGAATTTCTGGAATTGGTCCTTCTCCATTCCCTTGACCATGATCTCGAAAGAATTCTCAAGATTCGCAAAATAGCGGATGATGCGGTCAATTCGTTCAATAAAAAATTTTTCATCGATATTCTGCCGGGCCGCGATCTGCTCGATCTCAAGCAGAACCAGTTTGAAATACAACTCGGTGATCTGGTGGTAGATGATAAATACTTTTTCATCGGGAAAACTTGTCTTGGGATTTTGGAGGCTGAGCAGCGTTTCCAAGTGAATATAATCCCAATACGCCAGATAGTCCGAATAGAGAAGTCCGTCGAGGTAAGAAGCGATATCCTGGCCCATGAAATCATACTTGGCCTGGAGTTTTTTCAACTGCTCAACAAGGTCCTTATCAACTGGTTCGTCAGCCATACGAAAGTCAGTAAATTGTAAATTATGCTTTAACTTGGGGCGAATTTAAAGCAATAATTAATACCAATCGTATGCCCAACCAACAACCCGGCGCCAGTAAGTTTCGAAGATCTCTTAAGCAGGATGTTTTTGATCATCCGGATTTTTACCGGATCGACGATTTGCTCACGGAAGAGCAAAAACTCATCAGGAATTCCATTCGCGACTTTGTCAGGAAAGACATCTCTCCCTTCATTGAAGAGTGGGCCCAGGCGGCACATTTTCCATATGAGATCGTGAAGAAATTCGGGGATATCGGGGCATTTGGCCCCACTGTTCCCGTTGAGTACGGCGGCGGCGGTCTCGATTACATCAGCTATGGGCTGATCATGCAGGAGATCGAGCGGGGTGATTCAGGCATGCGGTCAACTGCATCGGTTCAGGGCTCGCTGGTCATGTATCCCATCTATAAGTTCGGCAGCGAAGAACAGCGCAAAAAATATTTGCCGAAACTTGGTTCCGGCGAATGGCTGGGGTGCTTCGGGTTAACCGAACCTGATTTCGGTTCGAACCCGGGAGGCATGGTCACGAATTTCAGGGACATGGGGGATCATTACCTCCTCAACGGGGCCAAGATGTGGATTTCGAATTCCCCGAAGGCTGATGTGGCAGTGGTATGGGCGAAAAACGAAGCAGGCAGGATCCATGGATTGGTCGTTGAGCGCGGCGCCAAAGGGTTCACCACTCCCGAAACCCATGGAAAATGGTCCTTGCGCGCCAGCACCACAGGAGAGCTGGTCTTTGACAATGTAAAAGTGCCCAAGGAAAATCTTTTGCCAGGTAAAAGTGGACTGGGTGCACCGCTCATGTGCCTGGATGCCGCCAGATATGGAATTGCCTGGGGTGCTGTAGGCGCTGCCATGGATTGTTATGATTCCGCCCGCCGATACGCGCAGGAAAGAATTCAGTTTGGCAAGCCCATCGCTTCCTTCCAGCTGGTTCAAAAAAAACTCGCCGAAATGCTTTCAGAAATAACTAAAGCCCAGCTTTTAAATTGGCGGTTAGGGGTGCTGATGAACCAAGGGAAGGGAACAACGGCGCAGATATCTTTAGCCAAAAGAAATAATGTTCACATGGCCCTGGACATCGCCCGGGAAGCACGCCAGATTCACGGCGCCATGGGCATCACCGGAGAGTTTCCCATCATGCGGCATATGATGAATCTTGAATCCGTCATTACCTACGAGGGTACGCATGATATCCATTTGCTGATTCTTGGGAATCATATAACAGGAATTCCCGCTTTTGATCAATGATGCCTCGTTTTGAGTGTTAGCTTTTGGCTGCTGTTAACGCTTGGCGGTCTCGCGATCCTCTGCACGGTACTTTCCTTTTTTCGGCCAAAGCTAAAACCCCAAAAGCTCCTTACTGGACATACGCCGTGAACGTCAACCGCTGAACAGGATTTTTCGGGTCGTTTGAATAAAATGAAATGGCTTTGTTCTGTGTGCCGCTCCGCTCCTGCGGGTTGAAGGAGACCTTCAGGATGCTGCTTTCACCAGGTTTCAGTGAAGTTTTTGAAGTTGCGGCAGTGATGCAGGTGCAGTTAGGTTGTATGGATTTTAATATCAGCTCCTTTTTTCCGGTGTTGGTGAAAAGGACCTCCGTGACGCTTTCTGTGCTTTTCTTGATGTTCCCGAAGTCCAGCGAATAAGAATCTAGAGTCAACTGAGGTGCCTTCGCGAGTTCGGCAGCCGTCATGTCAGGGAAATAATCCTCAAGGGTGGCATACACTGAAAAGGACTTTACCGGGCTATCGGAATCATCTGTTTCAATTTCCACATTGTCGGAATGAAAACCGTACTGGTTCTTTAAAGCTCCGTTGTAACTGATCCTGATGACAGCTTTTTCCCCGGCGGGAATGGTTCTGGGTTGAATATCCACTTTTATATAGGGTGGGTTCACAAATTTACCCGTAATGTTAAGGGCTTCAGTACCGCTATTTATGACCGGGAACTCACGAACCACGTATTCATCTTTCAGGAAAACGCGCCCCAGATTAAAAGATGAAACTTTCATCTTAAGGTTGCCTTTCGCGACCGGATAATCCGATGGTGCGGGCTTTTCGCCATCGGTAACCTGCCCTTTGATCTGGAGAATGATCGGATTGGCATCCAGGTCGGTATTCACCGTTAAAGATTTGGTAAAAAAGCCAGGCCGGCCGCTCGGGTCATAGCTTGCCTGAATATAGCCATCGTTCCCCGGAGGGATCACCTCTTTCGACCATCCCGGGGTCGTGCATCCACAGGACGCCTGCACCTTAAGGATCTTTACAGGCCGCGAACTTTTGTTTGTAAAGACAAATTCATGTGTAACCGGTCCTTTGCTCTCGTCAATATCGCCAAAATCATAAGTTTCTTCCCTAAAAGCGAGCTGTTTGACCTGTTGGGCAAATGTACTCGTGAAAAAAGCTAATAATAATAGGGTGAAGACTGGTCTTATCATGGTGCCTGATTTGGTTCAAAAATAACGAATAAACGCAGCATTTAATTCTATTCGTCTACTCAAATCTTACTACTTAGTTACCAAACCCCGCTCTCGCCGTAAACTTCCTCCTGGCGCATTTCAGAATTTGCCTTAATAACCGGCCAGGAATCCCTGTTGTAATCAACATTTTATTTTCTTTGCAGAACTATGGCAAGAATTCTAACTGGAATCCAGAGCAGCGGCCGACCGCATCTTGGAAATTTGCTGGGGGCGATCATACCGGCAATCAGGCTTTCCCGGCAGCCAGGAAATGAATCTCTCTTCTTCATTGCGGATCTCCATTCCCTTACAAGCATAAAAGACGCAGCTACGCGGGTTAACAATGTTCGCGCCGTAGCGGCAGCGTGGCTCGCCTTTGGGTTTGACACCGATAAGAATTTTCTCTACCGGCAGTCGCGTATTCCGGAAGTATGTGAGCTTACATGGTACCTGAATTGTTTCACACCCTTTCCCATGCTGGCGAATGCCCACTCATTTAAGGATAAGTCCGAAAAGCTGGCGGATGTGAATGCGGGCCTTTTTACGTACCCGGTACTCATGACCGCCGATATTATTTTGTATGACGCCGACTTGGTCCCCGTAGGAAAAGATCAGCGACAACACGTTGAAATTGCCCGGGACATCGCAACCACATTCAACAATCAATACGGAGAAACTTTTGTAGTACCTGAATCAAAGATCGCAGAAGAGGTCATGACCATTCCTGGAACCGACGGACAGAAAATGAGTAAATCCTACGGAAACATAATCGATATTTTTCTTCCCGAAAAGGAACTCAGAAAACAGGTGGGCGCTATCGTTACAGACAGTAAGGCGTTGGAGGAGCCCAAAGATCCTGAAAAAGATAATGTGTTTGCAATCTACAGTCTCATCGCACCGGAAGAAGAAAAGGAGGCCATGCGGACAAAATACCTGAGTGGGAATTATGGGTACGGCCATGCCAAGCAGGAATTATTCGAACTGATCCTGACGCGGTACGCCAGGGAACGGGACGCGTTTAACTTTTACATGGGCAACTCCGAAGAGCTTGAGAAGAAACTTGAACAGGGCGAGGCAAAGGCGAGGGTCATCGCCCGGCGGGTCCTGGACCGCGTGAGAAAAAAACTTGGCTTCAGGTAAGGCCTGAACCTTTTTCAGTACATCTCTTATTTCGCTTTTTCAGCCGTCCAGACCGTACCCTGTTTTTCTTTCCCCACCATCAGAATAACACGCGGCGGATTGGTCACCAGGATGAGGCGGGTATCCTTTCCCGGAAATTTGTCAGTTTCTACCGGAACCCCTTTTCCCAGGTAGGCAATGGGCATCAGCACGTCATTATCGGGGCAAAGCTCGTCATGTACGGTCTGAAGGACTCCCTCCAGGTATTGTCCATGTTTGTCCTGCAGGTCGTCTTCAAGATCGTGAAGTTGTTCTTCCAGGTCATCGTATTTCGGATCGTTATAATCTAATTTACTTAGCTCCGCTTTGGTTCTCTCAATTTCCCTCAACTCGGCATCTAGTTCATTGACGTTCATAGCTTAATTTTCCGTAAATATTACAGATTTAGAGGAATTACAAAAAGATTATACAATAATAACGCCCTGGCACTCCATTATAGAGTTGAAACAGCGGTTATTAACGAGAAGGGTCATCAGGCGGGACGGAAGGCCAGGAATAAGCCGTTAAATATTTGCGGGTTTCCGCTAGACCATGTCCCAAGTTTATATACGTTTGAAATACTTTATTCATTCGATTGCATGCTCTAATTTTGACATAAACACCATGATCATGACAGATGATTTTTTGCCTATTCAAGGTACCGACCATATTGAATTTTACGTTGGCAATGCCAAACAGGCATCCCTGTTCTACCAGTATTGTATGGGTTTTGAGTGTGTGGCATATGCCGGACCGGAAACGGGTGTCCGCGACCGCGCCTCCTATGTGTTGCAGCAGGACAAGGTCAGGTTCGTAATGACCACAGCCCTTCGAAGTGATTCCGCTATCGCAGGGCACGTTCAGAGACATGGCGATGGGGTTAGCGTGCTTGCCCTGTGGGTACACGACGCCCGGAAATCATTTTATGAAACCACCTCCCGGGGAGCAGTTCCCGCAGGCGAGCCCCGGATCCTGCGCGATGAGTATGGTGAAGTTGTGGTGGCTTCCATCAAAACCTATGGCGATACGCTTCATACCTTCGTGGAAAGAAAAAACTATAAGGGCCCCTTTCTTCCGGGATATAAACCGAGACTGAGTTCCATTCCTGTGGGCCCGACCGGGTTAAAATATGTCGATCATTGCGTAGGCAATGTGGAACTGGGAAAAATGAACGAATGGGTCAGGTTCTATGAGGAAGTGATGGGATTCAAACTTCTGATAACCTTTGACGACAACGACATCAGCACTGAATACAGCGCCCTCATGTCGAAGGTGGTGTCAAATGGTAACGGATACATTAAGTTTCCCATCAACGAGCCGGCAAAAGGAAAAAAGAAATCACAAATTGAAGAATACCTGGAATTTTACCAGGGCGCAGGTGTACAACACATTGCCATCGAGACAGACGATATCCTTTTTACAGTTGCAGAACTCCGCAAACGCGGCATGGAATTTTTATATGTGCCCGATACTTACTATGATGACATTTTGGATCGTGTTGGCAAAATTGATGAGGATCTCAAGGATCTTAAAAAACTGAATATCCTGATTGACCGCGATGAAGAAGGCTATTTGCTGCAGATCTTTTCCAAACCAGTTCAGGACAGGCCAACCTTATTTTTTGAGATCATTGAGCGCAATGGCGCAAAATCTTTTGGCAAAGGAAACTTTAAAGCGTTATTTGAGTCCATTGAGCGGGAACAGGCCTTGCGGGGCAATCTTTGACATCACCAAGAATGGAAATAAATAAAGACACGACAAGATAAAGAAATGCATGTTCACCTGGTCACTAAAACCCGCCGTCGTCGAGACTTTGGCGGACAGGACACAAAGGTAAATGCAGGTGAATAAAAAATAGTGTCTTTGCGGTAATATGAAATAACTTCGCAGCAAAAATAAACAGAACTCAGATGGCAGAATTACTCGAGCAGGTTCAAACAAAGGCAAACATATGGCTCAACAGCGCTGTCATTGATGCGCAGACCAAAGAAAATATCAAATCGCTGCTAGGCCAGCAGGATTCCAAAGAACTCATCGACAGTTTTTACAAGGATTTGGAGTTCGGTACCGGTGGCTTGCGGGGCATTATGGGTGCAGGTTCCAACTGCATGAACCGTTATACCGTTGGGATCGCAACGCAAGGGCTGGCCAATCACCTGAATAAAACCTATCCGGAAAAGCAGATCAGCTTAGCCATCGCATATGATAGTCGCAACAACAGTCCCTACTTTGCCGACGTTGCAGCCAACGTTCTTTCGGCGAACGGCATTCATGTTCACCTGTTCTCAGAACTGAGGCCCACCCCCCTGCTCTCTTTTGCGATCCGATTTTTAAGATGCGACTCGGGGATCGTGATCACCGCTTCACACAATCCAAAAGAGTACAATGGTTATAAAGTTTACTGGCGAGACGGGGCGCAGGTGGTTCCTCCCCATGACATGAACATAACGGAAGAGGTAAAAAAGATTTCCAACTTCGAGCAGGTGAATTTCAAAGCCAATCCGGCCCTGGTTCACACCATCGGGCCCGAAGTGGAGGCCGCCTATTACAAGGAAGTGAAAAAGCTGATTCCCAACAAGGAGATCATCAAAAAGCACAACGCGATTCCGCTTGTTTATTCCAGCCTCCACGGTGCCGGTACCACAATGGTCCCTGAATGTTTAAGGCAGATCGGATTTACCAACCTGCACGTTGTTCAAGAACAGGATAAACCAGATGGAAATTTTCCTACCGTTCATTCCCCCAACCCGGAAGAACAGTCCGCCATGGAAATGGTCATCAGCAAGGGTAAGGAAGTCGGCGCCACGATGGTCATGGCAACCGACCCCGACACCGACCGGGTTGGTATCGGCGTGCGCAGGGCAGATGGCGAATTTATATTACTCAATGGAAACCAGGCCTTCAGCCTCATGATGTATTTCATCCTGAAGAATCTGAAGGGCACTGAAAATTCATATATCGCAAAGACCATCGTTACATCGGAGCTGGTGGATACAATGGCAGCCTCCATGGGGATTGAATGTTATAATACCCTGACGGGATTTAAGTATATCGCTTCACTCATGGGCAAACTCGAAGGGAAGAAACGATTCATAGCTGCAGGAGAGGAAAGTTACGGTTACATGGTGGGTGACTTTGTGCGCGATAAAGATGCCGTGTCGGCGTGCGCTTTTTTTGCCGCCATGGCCGCCAGCAGCGCAGAAGAAAACAAATCGATGTACGACTGGCTGATAGATATGTATGTGGAGTTCGGCTTCTATAAAGAACACTTGATGAACCTTACCCGGAAAGGACAAAGCGGCGAACAGGAGATCAAAGCCATGATGGAGAAGTTCCGCAACAATCCTCCCTCTGAAATAACAGGAAACAGCGTCATACGCCTGCTGGATTACAAGTCACTAGAGGAGAAAAATCTGGTGACCGGAGAGAAAACCAGGCTGGATTTCCCGGCATCCGATGTTTTGCAGTTTTACCTAAAGGATGACACAAAGGTATCCGTCAGGCCCTCCGGAACAGAGCCCAAAATCAAATTCTATATTGCTGTCAGAGCAGACCTTCCCTCAAAAGAAAAGTTTGAAGAAGTCAACCTCGAACTGGAAGGAAAGATCAAAGCTATAGAGCAGTATTTGCTGTCGGCATGATGATTCGGCGCGCACGCAGCCCGGTGAGTGGTGAGGCACGGCGTTAAGTCGGATGGAGGTTAGACGGCATGTGACTATTAATTGGCTAAAATGACTACTTTACATCCGTAATTCGATTCGTCACTCCCAATTCGTCATTCGTCATTCCAAATGAGTGAATTTATTGCTTCCTTCGCCAGCGCGATCTGGACGCCGGTATTATTCTTGATAATTCTCGGCGGCATATTTTTTGTTTTTTATTCGCGTTTCATCCAGTATAAATATCTGGCACATGCGCTAGCCATCCTGCGCGGAAAGTACAACAATCCCGACGACCCGGGTCACATCAACGCGTACCAGGCACTCTCTACCGCGCTGGCCTCCACCGTTGGGATGGGAAACATAGCAGGTGTGGCTGCCGCCATTTCCATCGGCGGACCCGGGGCGCTGTTCTGGATGTGGCTGACGGCGATAGTGGGCATGGCCACCAACTTTTTTACCAGCACGCTGGCAGTAATGTATCGCGGCAAAGACTCCGCCGGCAACATCCAAGGCGGGCCCATGTATGTCATCCGTGAAGCGTTGCACAAAAAGTGGTATCCTCTGGCAACCCTGTTTTCAGTTTGTTGTCTCGTAGGCTGCCTCCCGATCTTCCAGGCCAACCAGTTAACGCAGGTCATCGTTGACACCGCCGTTACCTCCCCGCAACTTAAAGCGGCTACTTTTATACTGCTGGAATATGAAATCAGCCTGGTAAAACTCATCATCGGTTCCGGGCTTATGGTGCTCGCGGGAATCGTGATCATCGGCGGAATCAAACGCATCGGCTATTGGGCGGGGAATATGGTTCCGACAATGATCGTGGTTTACTTCCTTTCCGTGATGTTGATCTTGTTCTTGCACATCGACAAAGTACCCGGCTATTTCTGGTTGATCATCACAGATGCCTTTTCCGCAGACAATTTCAAAGGCGAACCCGCTCTCGGCGGACTCGTCGGCGGCTTGATCGTGGCCGGCGTCAGGCGGGCTTCCTTCTCAAGCGAAGCAGGAATTGGCACAGCACCCATGGCGTTGGGCGCCTCAAAAAGCAGGGAACCGGTGCGCGAAGGCCTGGTATCCATGCTCAGCCCGGCGATTGATACACTGGTCGTGTGCACCCTTACGGCCCTTGCCATCCTGGTAACGGATGTATGGCAAACTACTTCCGCGGATGGCGTGACGCTTACCTCCAATGCATTTGAAGCTTCACTCGGGTGGGCGGGAAAAGTGCTATTACTCATCTCCGCCTTCTTTTTTTCAATCACCTCACTGTTCGCCTACAGCTATTACGGAAATAAAGCCATGTCTTTCCTCGGTGGCGTAAAGTCCGGAAAATATTACGATTATTTTTATCTCGTTTCAATCATTCTCGGCGCCATACTCTCGATGCGCGACGTCATCAATATTATTGACATCGCATTTGCGCTGATGGCCATTCCAACGATGTTGTCAGGATTCATCCTCGCCCCGAAGGTGATGAAGGAGGCAAGGAATTATTTTCTGCGCATGAAGGTCCCTTCTTAATCCCATTTGCCCTTTCCGCGCGAAAGGGCGAACCTTCCCGATCCCGCCAGGAATACGGCGAGCGCCGTCATCAGGTAGAAAACATTGAGCTCTATCATCCAGCCTCCGAAGTCATTCCGGACGAATATGATATCGCGGTGCGCGATAAGGACAGACATTAACATATTGAAGGCGACCACCAGGGCTGCGATCCGCGTCTTGTAGCCTGCGATCATAAACAGCGGGGCTACTACTTCTCCCACCAGGTTTCCATAGGCGATAAATTCGGGAAGGCCGGCCCGGGAAACCATTTCTTTTACGTGCTGAATTCCGTGGATAGCACTGTGCGAACCGTGCAGTAACAGCAAGCCGCCACACGTTACACGCAGTATAAGCTTAGCCAGATCAGGATGATGGAAAAATGGCTGAGCGAAGACAGGTTTATTGTTATTCAT
>Ga0299914_10003230_pt1 | contig 11488 bp, 11 predicted proteins | sample RVTome_10_FD_201361 | JGI IMG/M metagenome (GOLD analysis project Ga0299914, IMG submission 201361) | Soil microbial communities from uranium-contaminated site in the Upper Colorado River Basin, Wyoming, United States - RVT153D57 (version 2) ... | reverse complement strand
AGCAGCGAGCCGGGCCGCGTCGATGCGCCCTGCTGTCCCGGCCGGATTGACCGCTGCTTTCGGTCTGCCATCGGCTGACTAGCTCGTCCTTCACGAAGTTGGCACGGACTGGCGCAGGGCGCCGCCGGCATTTTCTGCGGATTCCCTCAGCCGCGAGGCATGGAGGACCCGGGATTTCAACGGGCCCGATAGTGTCAAGAAACGGTTAAGGAAGTCTTCAAACGGCGAGGAGGCCGCTGATGCCGCACGGGTTTTCCCGAGCCACCTATGCCGAATAGCCGCCGGATTCCGCCTGCCCCGGCCGTCTGCCAGGCACGTCCGAAAGCTGTTTCCTGCGATAAATCATTATTCACCAATATCTTATGGACTTTCTCGCTGGCGGTTCCGATTTTTGCCTCGATTTCCGCCTTTGCCCCGCGACCCGTTGTCCCACGGCCGCCCCGGATTCCCCGCCTGACGGCGACGCTCCTGCAACCCGGCCCGGACCCCTGCGTTGACACGAGCCGCCGGCCTTACCCACAATCGCCCATCCTGCGTCCCGTTGCGCGCCGCCGAGGAAGGAAATGCCGTGGCCTATGCTTTGAACGACGATCAGCGTCAGGTTCAGGAGCTGGTCCGGCGCGTGGCGCGGGAGCGGGTCGCGGCGCGGGCGGACGAGATCGACCGCACCGCCGACTATCCGCAGGACATGTTCGACCTGCTGAAGGAGCTCGGCCTGTTCACGCTGCCCTTCCCGCCGGCTTATGGCGGCAGCGGCAGCATGCTGTCGGCCTGCATTGCCATCGAGGAGCTGGGCCGCGTCTGCTACAACACCGCCTACCTTCTGCTGGTCCAATGGACGCCATTCGGCGCCATCCTCGCCGGCGGAACGGAGGACCAGAAGCGGCGCTTCCTGCCAGGCCTCGCCACAGGCGCGCTGCGCGCCGCAATCTCGACCACCGAGCCGCAAAGCGGCTCCGACGTCGCCGGCATCCGCACCCGGGCGCGCAAGGTCGAAGACGGATACCGCCTCAGCGGCGCCAAGATCTGGTGCACCAATTCGCCCGTCTCCGACATCATCCTGGTCGGCGCGCGGACGAGCGAGGAGCGCTCGGCCCGCGCCATCAACCTGTTCATCGTCCCGCGCGGCGCGAAGGGCTTCGAGATCGGCCGCAAGGAAGAGAAGATGGGCGCGCGGGGCGTGCCCTCCTGCCCGCTCTTCCTGGACGACGTCTTCGTGCCGGACGAGGACAGGCTGGGTGCCGAGGGCGAAGGCTTCAAGATCGTCATGGAGGCGTTCAACCAGTCGCGGCCGCTGATCGGCGCCCGCGGCGTCGGCCTGGCCCAAGGGGCGATCGACCACGCCGTCGAATTCATCCGGAACCGCCGCCTGTTCGGGCAGACGGTCGCCGACTTCCAGGGCGTCCGCTGGATGGTCGCCGACATGGCGATGCAGACCGAGGCGGCGCGCAACCTGGTCTACCGCGCCGCCGCGCTGGTCGACGCCGGCGTCGCCGGCACGGCGCTGGCGCCCATCGTCGCCATGGCCAAATGCTTCGCGACCGACACCGCGATGAAGGTGGCGACGGATGCGGTGCAGCTGTTCGGCGCGTCGGGCATCTCCGCCGACTACCCGATCAACCGCTATTTCCGCGACGCGAAGGTGCTGCAGATCGTCGAGGGCACCAACCAGATCCAGCGCAACATCATCGCGAACGCGGTGCTCGGACGGGCGGAGCGCCGCTGAGCCGGCGTCAACTTGCCGGCCGCCCGGCCGACATGCCACAACACGTTTATAAGGTCGACGAGTGAACGCACAGCAGGGAACAACCATGGAAACGGTCGGGCTTGGCTTCTTTTTCGAGGACCTGCCGGTCGGTCGCACGTTCAAGACCATCGGCCGCACGGTGACCGACGCGGACATCACCAACTTCATCAACTGCACCGGCATGGTCGAGGTGCTGTTCACCAATCTCGAGTTCCTCGAAGAAGAGTCCGACATCAAGGGACGCGTCGCGCCCGGCGCGCTCGCCTATTGCTTCGCAGAAGGCCTGCTGGTCCAGTCGACCATGCAGCACACCGGCTTCGCCTTCCTCGGCATGGACTTCAAGATCGAAGGACCGGTCTTTTCCGGCGACACCATCCACGTCGAATGCGAGGTGATCGAGGCGCGACTGAGCCGGAGCCGCCCGGGCCGCGGCCTGGTGCGCACGCGCAACCGGATCGTCAAGCAGGACGGCACCGTCGCCATCACCTATACGCCGCTGCGCATGATCAAGTGCCGCGACGACAAGGCCGGGCACTAGCGGCATGAGCGGCCCGCTCGCCGGTATACGCGTCGTCGACATCACGATCAACGTGCTGGGGCCGGTCTCGACCCAGATCCTGGGCGACATGGGCGCGGACGTGATCAAGGTCGAGACGCCGGACGGCGATCCGATGCGCCAGCTCGGCCCGACGAACGTGCCCGGCATGGCGGCGATGTTCATGGGCCTCAACCGCAACAAGCGCAGCGTGACGCTCGACCTGCGCCGGCCCGCCGGCCTCGAGGCCCTGATGCGGCTGGTCGAGACGGCGGACGTGTTCGTGCATAGCCTGCGCCCGGGCCCGGCCGGCCGGCTCGGCATCTCTTACGCAGCGCTCTCGGCGCGCAACCCGCGCATCGTCTATGCATTTGCGCCGGGCTACCGCCCCGGCAGCAGCAAAGGCGAATACCCCGCCTTCGACGACGTCATCCAGGGCGAGAGTGGCATCGTCGCCATGATCGACCGCGCGAACGGCGAGCCGCGCTACGTGCCGATGGCGATTGCCGACAAGTTCTGCGGCCACACCCTGGCGTCCTCGATCGGCATGGCGCTGTTCAGCCGCGAACGCACCGGCGAGGGCCAGGAGGTGCATGTGCCGATGCTGGATACCATGCTGTCCTTCAACCTCATGGAACATCTGTGGACGGACTTTCTCGATCCGGCGGCGGGCGAGCCCGGCTATGCGCGCATGTTCTCGCCACACCGCCGCCCTTTCGCGACGCAGGACGGCCATGTCTGCCTGCTCGCGGTGACGAACGACCAGTGGCAGCGCATGTTCGGCGCGATGGAGCGGCCCGAGCTGATGGACGATCCCCGCTTCCGGACGCTCGCGCTGCGGGCAGAGAACATCACCGCGCTCTATTCGATCGTCGCCGACGAATTCCGCCGCCGCCCGAGCGCCGAATGGCATGAGCGCCTCACCGCCGCCGGCATTCCCAATGGCCCGGTGAACAAACTGTCGGAATTGGCGAATGATCCGTATCTTCGGGAAACCGAATTCTTCCAGCATTACGACCACCCGGCCGCCGGCCCGTCGATCATGACGGCGATACCGGTCGAGTTCACGAAATCGCCCGGCAGCATCCGCCTGCCGCCGCCGACGCTCGGCGAGCACACCCGGACGGTACTCGGCGAGCTCGGCTACGACGATGCCGCGATCGACGACGCTTCCGGCAAGAAATGAAAACCGCAGCCCCTACCCATCGGAGAGCACCATGACCGACCGATACAGCAAGTACACCAAGTTCGAATTCGACCGCCCTGCCGAGCGGGTGCTGCGCATCACGCTCAACAATCCCAAGACCTACAACTCGCTCGACGCGGTCGGCCATCGCGAGTTCACCTACATCTGGCGCGACATCGACGACGACGACGAGATCAGCGCGGTTATCCTGACCGGCAAGGGCAAGGCCTTCTCGTCGGGCGGCGATTTCGGGATGATCGAGTCCAACATGAACGACGAGACGGCGCGCATCCGCGCCTGGAAGGAGGCGCGCGACCTCGTCTACAACATCATCAATTGCAACAAGCCGATCGTCTCTGCGATCAACGGGGTGGCGGTCGGCGCCGGGCTGGTCGCCGCCCTGCTCGCCGATATCTCGATCGCCGGGAAGGCGGCAAAGATCGTCGACGGCCACACGCGTCTCGGCGTCGCCGCCGGCGACTGCGCGGTGATCAACTGGCCGCTGCTCTGCGGAATGGCGAAGGCGAAATACCTGCTCTTGCTGTGCGAGCCGGTGGACGGCGAGACCGCCGAGAAATACGGCCTCGTCTCGCTCTGCGTGCCGGACGAGGAGCTGCAGGACAAGGCGATCGACGTGGCGAAGCGGCTGGCGGCCGGCGCGCCCAGCGCGATCCGCTGGACCAAGTACGCGCTCAACAACTGGTACCGAATGATGGGACCGGCCTTCGACGCCTCGACGGCGCTCGAGATGCTGGGCTTCGCCGGCTCCGAAGTGCGCGAAGGTCTCGCCTCGCACCTCGAGAAGCGGAAGCCGGTCTTCGATCCCAACTCGCCGGTGTGACGGCGGGGCCGGACTAACGGACGGCAAGCGGGCCGGCGGGAAACGCCGGTCCCCTGTCGCCTGCGTCCGGTACGATGCCCGCCTTGTCGCAGAGCCAGCCGCGATCGCGCAACACGATCCGTCGCCCTTGTGCGCGGATCGCGCCTTGCTTCTGGAACTTGTCGAGCGTGATCGTCACCCACTGGCGCGTCGCGCCCACCATGTTGGCCAGCTCTTCGTGGGTGAAGGTGCGGACGATCGCCACGCCGCCGTCGACCGCTTTCCCGTCGGTGTCGGCGAGGATCAGCAACAGCTGCGCCAGCCGCTCGACCACCGAGCGGGTGCCCAGCATGTGGACCAGCGCCGAGTAGCATTTTCCCTTCTGCACCAGGCCTTCCACGATTCCGAGCGCGAGACGGGGGATCTGCTCCATCAGGCGGTAAAGATCGGCGCCGCCGAGCCGCAGCAGGCGGCTGTCCTGTACCGCGACGCCCGACCAGATGTGCATGCCGCCGCCAAAGATCTCGGGCCCGCCGACGAAATGCCCCGGCGTCCAATAGGCGAGTGTGATCTCGCGCCCGGTCGGGCCGGTATAGAACGTGCGGACCGATCCGCTCTCGATCAGGAAGATGCCGTCATGGGTATCGCCCTGGCAGAATACCGATTCGCCCGCGGCGACCCGATGGTCGTGGCCGATCTCGCGTACGCGGCGGTATTCCTCGGCAGTGAGACGGGACAGGAAGTTCGCCTTGGCCGCAACTTCCACCGGCATCTCGGCCAGGAAGATGGCCGGCGGGCGATCCGTGGGCAGCTCGGGCGCCGGCTTCGGCTCGAAATAGCCGACCGGCTTGAAGGTGCGTGTCGTGTCGCTCACGGTGCGGCTCCCTGGGGCCGTTCGAGCGACGCGGCATAGCCGGCGACGGCTTCGATTTCGTCGTCGCTGAGCGCCGCCGCGATCGTCCGCATCTGCCCGGCCGCATCATTGGCGCGCGCCCCGGCACGGAAGTCCTGCAGCTGCTTCGCCAGATAACCGGCGTGCTGCGCTTCGAGGCGCGGCGCGACGGCGCCCGCGACGCCGTTCGCCCGGCCATCGACATGACAGGATGCGCAAGCCGCGATGCCCGCCTCGGGCTTGCCGCCGGCGAACAGGCGGCGGCCGCGGTCGGCGGCGGCGGCATCCTGCGGAGCAGCGGCCGGCGGCGGCGCCGGCTGCGCGCTGAAATAGCGCGCCACGCTCTCGATCTGCGCCGGGGTCAGCGATTCGGTGTTGGTGGCCATCGGCCCGCCGTCGTTGGTGCGCCGCTCTGCCTGAAAATCGCCGAGTTGCTTCACCAGGTAGGCGTAGCGCTGGCCGGCAAGCTTCGGGAACTTGGGCATCCGGCTGATGCCGTCGACGCTGTGGCATTGCGCGCAGAATTCCCACGGCGCCATATGCGATGTGTCGATCATGTCAGCCTGCACCGCCGGCGCGGCAAAGCCGATCAGACAAACGGCGGCGAGTCCGGCTGCGCGCAAAGTCATTCACTCACCGCGCTCCACTGATGTATCAAGCGACGGCTCACTTTCCGACGTCCGGATTCTGCTGCTCGAAGGCGCGCAGGCTCTCTTTGCGGATCAGCTCGATGCAATGCTTCTTCAGTGCGACGAAATCCGGATGCGTCGCCACGTCCTGGTCGCGCGGCCGCTCCAGCCCAACCTTGAGGTCGGCGATGATCCGGCCCGGCGCGGCGCTCATGATGACCACCCGGTCGGCGAGGAAGATCGCCTCGTCGATGTCGTGGGTGACGAACATCACCGTGTTGCGGAACTCGCCCCAAAGCTGCAGCAGGCTTTCCTGCATCATCACCCGAGTCTGCGCGTCGAGCGCGCCGAACGGCTCGTCCATCAGCAGCACGCGGGGATAGTTGGCGAGCGCGCGGGCAATGCCGACGCGCTGCTTCATGCCGCCCGACAGCTCCGCGGGATAGCGGTCGGCGAAAGCGGTCAGGCCGACCATCGCGATGAAGGAATTCGCCGTGCCGATCGACTCGCTTCGGCTGTGGCCGGAGCGCAGCGGGCCGAAGGCGACGTTCTCCCGGATCGTTTTCCAGGGAAAGAGCGAGTATTGCTGGAACACCATGCCGCGGTCCGGTCCCGGCCGCTCGATCGCGTCGCCGTCGACCGTCACCACGCCGCGGGTCGGCTTGAGATAGCCGGCGACCGCATTGAGCAGGGTGGACTTGCCGCAGCCCGACGGACCGAGGATGCAGAGGAATTCCCCCGGCTTCACGTCGAGCGAGGCGTCGTCGACCGCGACATGGGCATCCGGCCCGTCGCCGAAGAGAACGCTCACCCGCTCGATGCGCACATGGCCGTTGCCGCCATGCTGCGGGCGAGGTCCCGGGCGGCGCGCAGTATTCAGGTCGATGGCGGCGTCAGGCATCGGTTCTGTTCCTTTCGCATCAGGGCGAGACCGTCGAAGCGCGGCTGCCGGCGGATTGCGGCGCAGCGGCGTCAAGGCCGCTCCGCCGCCGCGCCAGGATGACGACGGCCGCAGCCAGCAACGCGAACCCGGAGGCGGTGATCACGTCGCCGAACGGCCGGAGCCACAACGCCAGCGAGGCGCTCATCCCGAGCATGGCGAGGCTGACCACCCAGGTCGGCGCCGCACAGCACACGACCCAGCTCAACGTCGCACTGCTGAATCCGACAAGCGCCGCGCCGCCGCTCGCCGCGCCGATGGCCTTGCCGCCCGATGCGACGGCGCAGGAGCCGTCGCGCGCCGGCAGCGCCAGGACGATCGCCGTCGCAAGCAAAGAGCCGACGGCGAGCAGGACGACCAGCTTGGCCGGCAGTATGGTCAGGCTCCACTCCGAGATGCCGTTGCCGAAGCTGTAGTTCATGAAGCCGATCTCGAGCAGCCACTCGTCGCGAATGATCTCGACGGCGTCGAGCGCCGACGGTGTGCTGGCGATGATACGGAGCACGTTGTCCGGATAGTCGTAGACGGTCGCGTAGTTCGGCAGGTCGCCGAAGCGGACGATCAACGCGACGAGCAGCATGAGGTTGTAGGCGACGACGAAGCCGAGCGCGATTCCCGCCCACAGGGTCCAGCGCCCGGCGATGGCGTGTCCGGCAGCGGCGGCGAGCGCTCTCATCGGCCGCGCTCCGCCTTCTGCCAGCGCAGCAGCGGCTGCGTCGCCAGCTTGACGAGATAGGTCGACAACGTGCCGAGGCCGCCGATCACGAGCATACCGACGACGATATTGGGATACTCGATCAGCGAATAGGCGTTCCAGGTGAAATAACCGATGCCGTACTGGCCGCTGATGATCTCGCCCGCGAGCAGCGAGAACCAGGACACGCCCATGCCGATCGCCAGGCCGGCGGCGATGCTCGGCAGGGCCGCCGGGATCACCACGTGCCAGAAGATCTCGACCCGCGATGCGCCGAGCGACTGCGCGGCGCGGACGAGCACCTCGGGCGTCTGCTCCGCGCCGTGCACCGTGTTGATGACGATCGGAAAGAAGGCGCCGAGGAAGGTGATGTACATGATGCTCGACTCTTCGGTCGGCCACATCAGGATGGCGAGCGGAATCCAGGCGACAGCAGGGATCGGCCGCAGCACTTCGATATACGGAATGAAGAAGTCCTCGGCGAGGCGCGAGCGGCCCATCAGCAGGCCGATGAGAATGCCCAGCACGACCGCGAAGGAATAGGCGATCAGGATGCGCTTGATGCTGACGAGGACGTGAATGTAGAACTCGCCGGTCTGCACATGCCCGATGAAGCTGTTCGCCACCACGAGCGGCTCGGGCACGTTCTCGAAATTCATCACGTAGTTGAAGTCGACCGCGGTCAGGTAGTGCCAGATCCCGATCGCAACGACGATCGCGAGCAGGCGGACGCCCCACCGTTTCAGCGGCTCCGGCATGCGGCGTTTCGCACGCCGCGGAGCAAGCGACGCCGACGCGCTTTGCGCGGCATTTTCGATTGCGACCTTCTCGACGCCGCCGCGGCCCGTCCCAGCCGCGTTGCCGTCGTCGTCGTGCGGCAGAGCCGCCGCCGGAACGCCGCCTGCGCGATTGGTGCGTTCCAATGTCTCTTGGACTGACATCGCCCTTCCCCTGAAGCGTTGTGCCCGCTATGTCCCGGGAAGGACATGGCCTTCCCGGGCTCCGATCCTGCTCAGCCTGCTAGCTGGCCAGGGACGCTACCGCCTCTTTGTAGTCGACGACCGAGCTGCCAACCTTGGCCGCATACTTGTCGGCATCCGGCTTTCTCAGGAAGGTCTTGAAGCTGCCGTCCTTGTCCTTGACGTAGAACGCCATCTTGCCGAACAGCTTCAGGCCCGTCGCTTCGTCGTAGACATAGGTGGCATTGAGCTTCTGGCCGACCGCCTCGAACTTGGCGATCGCGGCGAGGAAGGCCTTCACGTCGGGATAGCTCATGATGCCGTCCCGGGCGTGCCACACTTCCATCGGCAGCCCCTTATGCGCGACCGCAGGGTCGTGCTTGTGCTTGAGCTGCTTGTCGTAGTCGAGGCCCTTCTCCTTGAAGGCCTGGCGGACATACTTGTCGGTGATCCAGGCGTCGAAATCGAGCGGCGGGATCTGCTGCTCGCGCGCCAGCACCGTGTGATCGAATTTCAGCGCCTCGACCCATTCCGGCTTGATCGTCGGGTCGAGCGTCAGATGGCCGCCCTTGCTGAAATAGAGGTACTGAACCTCCTTTTCCACGCCGGTCCACTTCTCGAGCAGTTCCGCGGCGCGCAGCGGATTCTCATCGATCCAGTGACCCGCATCGATGATCGCCTTGATGAACGCCACGACCACCTCGGGATGGGCTTCGGCCACGTCCTGGCGCACCACGGCGCCGTGCAGATACGGGATCGCCGTTTCGCTGCCGTCATAGACCTTGCGGCCGGTGCCGCGGAACTCCATCAGTTCGGACCACGGGCAGAAATCCGCGTGCGCGTCGATCTTCGACGCCGCGATGTTCGCCGCGCCGACCGCCGGGCTCTGATTCTTCATGGTGATGTCGGCAAGCGGAATGTTCGCGTCCTGCAGCGCCTTGAGCGTCATGCCCCAGGCCGCGCTGCCGACCGGCACCGAGATCGTCTTGCCCTTGAGCTGCTTGAACTCGTAGATGTCGGACGCGACCGGCACCACGACCGCGTTGCCCGAGCCCTTGATGTTGTAGCCCGTGCCGGCGACGTAGATGGTGCGCAGGCTTTTGGTCTGCTGGAACTTCGCGCCGTTGACGATGAGCGGGTAGTCGCCCATCACGCCGACGTTAAGCTTGTTGGCGAGCATCTGGTTGGTGATCGGGCCGCCGGAGCTGTAGTCCGCCCATTTGACGTCGAACTTGGCGTCCTTGTACTTGCCGGCCTTGGGCAGGTTCTTCTCGAACAGCCCAAGCTCCTTGACGACGATGCCCGCGGTGTAGGTATCGGTGCACATGCTCTGATGCCCGATGCCAATGGAAATCGGCTCTGCGCCGGCCGTCGCCGCAGAAGCGAGAAATCCGGCCGTCGCAAGGCCGGCCGTCGCAAGGAAGGTGCGATGAAATCTCATGTGAGAGCCTCCTGACCTGTTCGCCGCTTGTTCTATCCCCGCCCCATACGGAGCGATTTCCGTGCCAACAGTGCGCGATTTCGCGCCACTTTCTTAAGTGATTGATTTTTATCCATTCTCTGGATTCCTTTTCGGGCAGAAGACGAACGGCTAGACGAGCGCTGCGCGGATTCTGGGCAGCCCGAAATACGCTGCTTAGAACGCACACAGCCGTGATCGTCCGTGTTCAATACAAGTTGCCCACGCGAAGAACTGTCTTGGCGTCGGCGCAAAGACTGGATTATCGGGGAGCGATCGGGGTCATTCTGCGTCTCCTGGTTCCGTAACAGTCGCCGTCCGGGCCCTCGGAGCGCATCTCCGTGGCGCTTTAGCAGTTGGTGACGCGGTTGCAAGCTGCCCGATCAAATACCGCGGATCCGACCAGAAGGGGCGCCGGACCATGCCCAACAAAAAAATCACCGCCGCAGCCTGAAGCCGGGCGGAGCCCGTTCGCTTTAGCCGCATTTTTAAAGCGCCCGCAATCTGAAGCGGTCAAATCGGCGCTGCCTTTTTCCTAACAGCGGGAAACCACCACGTCAACAGTTTTACGATTTAATTCGGTATAATTTTTTATTCACGGCTGTAACATGTAAATAATGCGCTATTTCGCAAGCGACAGGATTCGCGCAACGATCGCAGGATCGTCCCAGCGCCGCTCGCCGATCGCACCGAAATGAATACGCCCGGCACGGTCGAGGACGTAGGTGGTGGGCATGCCCTGCACCTGCCAAGGCTCCTTCAGCGCAATGTCTTCGTCGACCAGCACCGGAAAGCTCACGGGATAGCGCATCAGGAAGCGGTCGACCCCTTCGCGCCGGTCGCCCAGGCTGACCGCCAGCAACACGACGCCCGCGGGCGCCAGTGTCTGCCACGCCCGCTCCAGCGCGGGGATTTCCTTGCGGCAGGGCGTGCACCAGGTCGCCCAGAAATTCACAACCACGACGCGCCCGCGATAGGCGGCGAGGTCGTGGTGCTTGCCGCCGAGATCGTCGAGGGCGAGCGCCGGCGCCAACGGCTTTTCCGGCAGCTCGATCAGCAGCGTCTCGCGGCCGTCCGCTGCCATGAGCGGGGCGCCGGGGCCGGACAGCAAGATCAGCAGCAATGCGCAGCCGAGCCGGACGGCGCGGCCACTCACCATCGCGGAACGCGGATGCGGAACTGATAAGCGTCGCCCCGACCGTGCAAGTATTCGAAATCGATCGGCCGACCGGCCTCGTCCGCCGTCAGCCGCTCGATCCGCAGGACCGGGGTTCCGACGGCGGTCGCGAGCAGCTCGGCGAGCGCCTCGTCGGCCTTGGCCGCCTCGATCTTGAGGTCCGCCATGCCGAGCATGTGGCCGAGCTTTTCCTCGAGCAGGACGAACACGTCGCTCTGCACGAGGTCGAAATCCTTCAGCTGCCGGCCGATGTCGATCGGAAAATAGCTGACGTCGTACGATACCGGCTGGTTGTTTATATGGCGCACGCGGCGGAGGCGGACGACCGGCGCGCCGGGCTCGAGTGCCAGCGCCTCGGCCACCCGCCCGTCGGCCGTCGTTTCCGTCAGCTCCAGCACCGCCGAATGCGCCGAGAAACCGCTGTCGGCGATCGCCTCTCCCAGTCCCTGC
>Ga0299914_10003229_pt1 | contig 11490 bp, 7 predicted proteins | sample RVTome_10_FD_201361 | JGI IMG/M metagenome (GOLD analysis project Ga0299914, IMG submission 201361) | Soil microbial communities from uranium-contaminated site in the Upper Colorado River Basin, Wyoming, United States - RVT153D57 (version 2) ... | reverse complement strand
CGGCAGCGCGGCCCGGACGCTCAGGAACACGCCGGTCGCGTTGACCAGCAGCTGGCGGTTCCAGTCGTCCAGCGTCGTCCGGTGCACCGCAGCCGACACCGACACGCCGGCGTTGGCGACGAGCACGGCGATCGGCCCGACGCGCCCGAACAGGTCGGCGACGGCGTCCTCATCGGTGATGTCGCAGCGCCGGGGTTCGACGTCCCAGCCGCGGTCCGCGGCCGTCGCCGCGACGGCGTCGAGCGCGTCGTCGTCGCGGCCGACCGCGACGACTGACAGCCCGTCGGCGGCAAGGCGGTCGACGACCGCGCGACCGATGCCCTTGGTGCCGCCGGTCACCAGCGCGCGCCGCTCACCGGTCACGTCTCGTGACCTGCCGCTTCGCTGCTGAGTCCCGCGGCTGGCGCCGCGCTCCTCACGGCCGAGGAGCGACCTACCGCTTCGCTGCTCGAGGTCGGCACGTGACCTACCGCTTCGCTGCTTGAGGTCATTGGTCCGGCTCCGCGCGATCCCGATAGAGCTCGCGGGCGATGATCGAGCGCTGGATCTCGGATGTCCCCTCGTAGATCCGCAGCGAGCGGACCTCGCTGTAGAGATCCGCGAGCAGGTGGCCGCGCTCGAGTCCGGCGGCGCCGTGGATCTGGATGGCCGCATCGATCACGAACTGGGCCATCTCGGTGGCGTACAGCTTGGCCATCGCCGCCTGGCGTGTGACGCGGCCTCGACCGGCGTCGTGCGCCGCAGCCGCGTCGAAGACCAACAGCCTCGCGGCCTGCAGGCGGGTGGCCATGTCGGCCAGCTGGTGCGAGACCGCCTGGAACGCGCGCAACGGCTGGCCGAAGGCCTCGCGTCGATCAGCGTGGTCGAGTGCGGCGTCGAGCGCGGCCTGCGCCATGCCGACAGCCGCGGCGCCCACGCTCGGTCGGAACAGGTCCAGCGTGCGCATCGCGACCTTGAACCCGGCGTCGACCTCACCGAGGACGTCGGTCGCCGGGATGTGGACGCCGTCGAGCTCGAGCGTGCCGATCGCGTGGGGGGCGAGCAGCTCGATGGGTACACCGCGCAGGCCCTCGGCGTCACCCGGGACGGCGAAGGCCGTCACGCCGCGCGCGCCGGCGTCGGGGGTCGTGCGCGCGAACAGGGTGTAGACGTCGGCATCCGGCGCGTGTGAGATCCACGTCTTCGTTCCCGTCAGCCGGAAGCCGTCGCCCTCACGCTCGGCCCGCAGGTCGAGCGCGGCGGCGTCCGAGCCCGCGTGAGGTTCGGTCAGGGCGAACGCCGCGACGGCGGTCCCTCCGGCAACCGGCGGGATCCATCGTGCGCGCAGCTCGTCGCTGCCCGACTGCAGGATCGGGTACGACCCAAGGCCCTGGACCGCCAGCGTGGTCTCGGCGGTCGCCGACGCGCTGGCGATCGCCTCGCGAAGGATGCACAGCTCGGTCGCCGATGCCCCTGTGGTCGCGGTGCCGCCGAGGTCGGCGGGGAACAGGCGCGGCAGGATGCCGTGCTCGGCGAGCGCCCGCACGAGGTCGCGGTTGACGCGGCCGTGGGAGCCGGCCGCGGCGATCGGAGCGAGCTCGGCGCGTGCGACGTCGCGTGTGTCGTCACGCAGCCGTCGCTGCTCGTCGGTGATGCACTGCACGTCGCCTCGCTCGTCGTGCCCGACCGATGATCCTAACGGATCGCAGGGTGCGCGGACCGGGACGTCGCCGGCCATCACCACGTGCCTTGAGCGGTGTGGTCGATCCCCCTACCGTGAGCACAGCCGACCCGGGGAGCGACAATGGCTGCTTCGGCCCACGTCGACACGTTCACGACCGACAACCTTCCGCCGCCGGAGCAGTGGCCCGATCTGCTGCTCGACCTCCCGGAGCTGCGGTACCCCGAGGTCCTCAACTGCGCGGAGCACCTGCTCGCAGGGACCGACGCCGACCGGTCGTGCCTGATCTCCAACGGCGAGACCTGGACGTACGGGCAGACCCGCGCCACCGTCGATCGGATCGCGCACGTGCTCGTCGACGACCTCGGCATCGTCCCCGGCAACCGTGTGCTGCTGCGTGGACCGAACAACGCGTGGTACGCGGCGGCATGGCTCGCCGTCGCGAAGGCCGGTGGGGTCGTGGTCGCGACCATGCCCCTGTACCGCGCCACCGAGCTGCGTGCCATCATCGCCAAGGGCCGGATCGCGGTGGCGCTGTGTGATCACCGCTACGTCGAGGAGCTCACCGCGGCGGACACCGGTCTGGACGTCGTGACGTGGGGCGGCCCGGAGCCCGACGACCTGACCCGTCGGATCGCGACGAAGGCGGCGAGGTTCGACGCCGTCCGGACCGCAGCCGACGATCCGTGCCTGATCGCCTTCACCTCGGGGACGACCGGCCAGGCGAAGGGCTGTGTGCATCTCCACCGCGACATCCTCGCGATCGCCGACACCTTCTCGCGGCACCTCATCAAACCCCGGCCCGACGACGTCTTCACGGGAAGCCCGCCGCTCGCGTTCACGTTCGGCCTCGGCCAGCTGTTGATCTTCCCCCTGCGCATCGGCGCCACGGCGCTATTGCTCGAGGACGGATCCCCGCCCAGCCTGGCCGAAGCCATCGTCACCCACGATGCGACAGTCGTCGGCACCGCACCGACCGCCTACCGCGCGCTGCTCGATGTCGACGGCTGGGACCCCACGTCGCTCCGGCGATGCGTCTCGGCCGGCGAGACCCTGCCCAGGCCCACGTTCGACGCGTTCCACGAGCGCACGGGCGTCAGGCTGATCGACGGCATCGGCGCCACCGAGATGCTGCACATCTTCATCTCGGCCGCCGACGACGACATCCGCCCCGGTGCGACCGGCGTACCCGTGCCCGGTTACGAGGCGCGGGTGGTCGATGACGACAGCCGGCCGGTCACCGACGGGCAGGTCGGCCATCTCGCCGTCCGGGGTCCCACGGGCTGCCGGTACCTGGCCGACCCACGGCAGGCCGACTACGTGCACGACGGATGGAACGTCACCGGTGACGCCTACGTGCGTGACGAGGACGGCTACTTCTGGTACCAGGCTCGGACCGACGACATGATCATCTCGTCGGGGTACAACATCGCCGGCCCCGAGGTCGAGGCGGCGCTGCTCGCGCATCCCGACGTGGCCGAGGCCGGCGTCGTCGGCGTCCCCGACGCGGACCGGGGCGAGGTCGTCACGGCCTACGTCGTCGTCCGGCGGGGGGTCGGGGGGACCGAGGCGCTGGCCGGGCAGCTCCAGGACCACGTCAAGGCCACGATCGCGCCCTACAAGTACCCCCGTCGTGTCGAGTTCGTCGACGAACTGCCCCGAACGCAGACCGGCAAGGTCCAGCGGTTCAAGCTGCGCGACCGGGCCTGATGCGGCTGGACACGTCTCCTGCCGGCCGCCAGCGGTGCGCCGACGGGACCGGTGCCGCCGCACGTGCGTCGCGGGGCCGTCCGCATCAGCGGGGGACGAGCGCCAGCACACGCACCGGACTGCCGGAACCGGCGACGATCGGCAGCGGCGGCGCGATGACGACTGCTCCCTGTGGGGGCAGGTGCGCGAGGTTCTGCAGCTGCGTCAGCCCGTACCTGCCGTTGCCCAGCATGAACGCGTGGCAGGGGAACGCCGGGTCGAACCCGGCGGCGGCACCGGCGTCCGTTCCGACGGTCTCGACGCCGACGCCGATGATGACCGACTCCTCGGCCAGCCAGCGGGCGCACCCGGCGGAGAACCCCGGCGTGTGCGGGCCGTCGTCGTCGGCGTTGAGGAACGCGTCCTGGTCGTCGGCACGACGGTCCCACCCCGTCCGCAGCAGCAGCCAGCCGCCGTCGGGCAACGACCCGTGCTCGTCCTCCCAGGCACGCACGTGGTCGACCTCGAGCAGGAAGTCGGGGTCGTCCGCCACCTGGCGGGTGACGTCGACCACCGCGGCAGGAGCCACCAGTTGGCGGGGGGGCACCTGCGACACGTCGAGGCCGTCGCGTCCCGTCACCCAGTGGATGGGTGCGTCGAAGTGCGTGCCGACGTGCTCCCCGGTGTGGATCGCGTTCCAGTACCAGGCCGGTCCGCGGTCGTCGTAGCGGCTGATCTCGGTCAGCGAGAACCCCGGCGTGTCGACGAACGGATCCGGCAGCCGCAGGATCGGCGTGTTCTCGTGCAGCGGGGCCGTCAGGTCGACGACCTCGACGGATCCGTCGGCCAACGCCACCAGCAGGTCGTCCAGGACAGGCACATGTGCTCCTTCGCATCGCTCGTTCATCACCGGCGGTCACGTGACGGCCGCCGGACGTCTCGATCGGTCAGTGGGCGCGGAACGCCTCCTCCAGCCATCGGGCGACGACCGTCGGCGTGACCTTGGCGTCGACCACGAACAGGCCACGGGGCTCGGCCAGCCACGTCTCGAGCGCCCGGAGGTCCGCCGTGGACCGCACCGTGACGCCCTGTCCGCCGGCTGCCCGCCCGTACGCCGCCAGGTCCGGGTCGGGGAAGCGGACGAGGTCGACCGGGTGCCCGTCAGGGCCGAAGTGGTGCACCTCGGCGCCGTATGCCGCGTCGTTGTAGACCACCACCAGCAGGGGGACACCGAGGTGGGCGGCCGTCTCCAGCTCGCCCAGGGCCATCATGGCACCCCCGTCACCGAGCGCTGCGACGGTCAGGCGGTCTGGTCGCGCGACCGCGGCGCCGATGGCCGCGGCGAGGCCGAGGCCGATGGACTGGTAGGACTGGTTGAACACGAACCCGGCGGCGTCGGGCACGGCCAGGTACATGGCGGGCCAACCCATGAAATGGCCCGAGTCGATGACGAGCGACCGTCCGGCCGGCACCAGCTCGTCGAGCGCGATCGACAGGGTTCGAGGGTCGATCGTCCGGTCGGTCGAGGCATCCTCGTACGCGACGTGACGCCAGCCGCCGGCGGCGATCCGGTCCGCCACATCGGCGCTGCGGAAGCCGGACGCCTGGTGTTCCCGGCGCTGCAGGTCTTCGAGCAGCGCGTCAGCGGCCCGCGTCGCGTCGGCGACCATCTCGACCGCCGCCATCTGGTGGGCGCCGAGCGCCGCAGTGTCCAGGTCCACCTGCACGACCCGGGTGTCATCGCCAACCAGGGCGCCGTGGCGGGTGGTCCACATGTTCAGCGACGCGCCGAACGCCAGCAGCAGGTCGGCCGAGGACAACAGGTCCGCGGCCACCGGCGACGCGAATCCACCGCTGATGCCCACCGCCCACGGGTCCCCCGCGAACACACCATGACCGTTGGCGGACGTCGCCAGGATCGCCCCGATGCGGTCGGCCAGTCGACGCAGCGCATCGCCTGCGCCGGCCAGGACGGCGCCACGCCCGGCGATGATCGCCGGACGTCGGGCACCGCAGATCAGGTCGGTCACGTCGCGGACCGCCTGTGGTGACGGCGCCGGCGCGACCGGCGCCTGCGGAGCCGATCGCGCGCTGGGGGGCGGCTCGGCCCGGCGCGCCTGCACGTCCAGGGGCAACATCACCGTCACAGCCCGTCGCTCGACGGCCGCCCGCCGCCACGCCCGACACAGGTCGTCGACCACGCTCGTTGGGGTGTGCACCCGCTCGGCGACCGCACCACAGGCCTGCACCAGACCGTCCTGATCGATGCGGAAGTTCGACTGCACCGCAGCAGCCGACGTGTCCGCTGCGAGCAGCAGCAGGGGCGTGCGGGCCTTGGCCGCCTCGGTGAGGCCCGTCATCGCGTTCGTCAGCCCGGGACCCTGATGACAGGTCGCCACGCCCACCCGCTGGGTGACGCGGGCGTACCCGTCGGCCATGCAGACCGCGGCGTTCTCGTGCCGGGCGTGGACGAACGTCGCTCCCGCAGCCCGCAGCGCGTTCGAGACCTCGAGGTTGCCGCTGCCGATCACACCGAAGACGTGGTCGACGCCGAACCCACCCAGCACCTCGCCGACGGCCTGTGCGACCCGCACGCTCGCCCTTTCCTGCCGGTCCGCGCGACAGACCCTAGCGCACGTGGTACCCATGCAACCCACAGATGCCGGGCAGGGCGTCGGGTGGATGCACGATGGGCATCACCCGGCGGCGACCGCGGGCGGGGGAGACAGGGCGAGCGTGAAGGTGACCAGCGTCGGCGGCGGGCCCGCAGGCCTGTACGCCGCGATCCTGCTGAAGCGTGCGGACCGCGCCGCGCAGGTCACGGTCTACGAGCGCAACGCGCCGGACGACACGTTCGGCTTCGGCGTGGTCTTCTCGGCCGCGACGCTGGCCGAGCTCGAGGACGCGGACGCCGTGAGCTACGAGCGTCTCATGAAGGCCTGCGCGCGCTGGGACCCGGTCGAGGTGCGCTACCGGGGCGCGCGCGTCCGCGCGCACGGCAACCGCTTCGCGGCGATCTCCCGCCACCTGCTCCTGCGCATCCTCCAGGAGCGCGCGGCCGAGGTCGGCGTGGACGTGCGGTTCGGCGCCGAGGTCCACGACGTCGAGGCGCACGCCGCCGACGCCGACCTGGTCCTCGGCGCGGACGGCGTCAACAGCCTCGTGCGGCGCACGTGGCGCGACGTGTTCGAGCCCAGGCTGACCATCGAGGGCAGCAAGTTCATCTGGCTGGGCACCGACAAGCTCTTCGACGCGTTCACGTTCATCTTCAAGCAGACCGCGCACGGCCCGTTCCAGGTCCACATCTACCCCTTCGGTGAGACGACCAGCACGTTCATCGTCGAGTGCGCCGCGTCGGTCTGGCGGGCAGCCGGGCTGGACGAGGTGGACGCCGCGACATTGCCGCCCGGTGTCAGCGACCGGCACGCGATCGCGTTCCTGGCCGAGCTGTTCGCCGATGATCTCGACGGCCGCGACCTGATCCCCAACAACTCGAAATGGCTCGATTGGACGACGGTCCGCAACGCGACCTGGAGGCACCGCAACGTCGTGCTGCTCGGCGACGCGGCGCACACCGCGCACTTCTCGATCGGCTCGGGGACCAAGCTCGCGATGGAGGACGCGATCGCCCTCGCGGGCGCGCTCGGGCGGTGCGACGACGTCGACGTGGCGCTGTCCGACTACGAGTCGATCCGGCGGCCCGCCGTCGAGCGGGTGCAGCAGGCCGCGGCCGAGAGCCTCGACTGGTTCGCCCGCTACCACCGGTACTGGGGTTTCGCGCCCGCCCAGTTCGCGTACTCGCTGCTGACCCGCAGCGCACGCATCGACTACGACAACATCAGGCGCCGCGACCCCGACCTGGTGCTGGCGGTGGACCGGTGGTTCGCCGAGGAGGCCCAACGCGGTGGTCACGACGTGCCGCTGCTGGTCCCGCCGCCGCCGGCGCTGACCGGCATCGACGTCGGTGGCCGGCGGCTGGTCAACCGGATCGTGCTGACCGTCGCCCAGGACGGGCTGGCCGAGGACGGCCGCGCCTCGCCGGCGGTCATCGACCGTTATCGACGGTACGCACGCGGCGGGGCGGGGGCGGTCGTCATCGAACACGTGGCGGTCTCGGCACACGCACGCATCACTCCGGGCGACGTCGGACTGTGGGACGACAGCCACGAGGCGCAGTGGAGCACGGTCGTCGCCGGGCTGCGGGACGCGACGTCGACACTGCTCGGCGTCCAGCTCAACCACGCGGGTCCTCGCGGCGCGACCAGGCCACGGTACGAGGGGGTGGACCTGCCGCTGCGCCACGGCAGCTGGCCGATCGTGGCCGCGTCCCCCCAGCCGTACACGTCTGCCGGTACCGTGCCGAGACCACTGGACGACGTGCGGCGCGCCGCGATCTGCGCCGACTTCGTCGCCGCCACACGGCGGGCGGACGAGGTCGGCTTCGACCTGCTGGAGTTGCACTTCGGCCATGGCTACCTGTTCGCCAGCTTCCTGTCGCCGCTGACCAACGAGCGCGACGACGAGCTCGGCGGGGGCCTCGAAGGCCGGCTCTCCTACCCGCTCGACGTCCTCGACGCGGTCCGCGCCGCGTGGCCGGTCGGCAAGCCCCTGTGGGTGTGCTTCTCCGCCAGCGACCTCCAACCCGATGGGCTGTCCGAGGACGCGGCCGTCGAGACCGCCCGGGCTCTGGTGGCGCACGGTGCCGACGCGCTGCACGTCGTGGCCGGCCAGACCACGCCGCATGCACGCCCGGACTACGACGGCGTCTACTATGCCGGGTGGAGCGACGTCATACGCAACCGCGCCGGCGTCGTCACCATCGCATCCGGCGACCTGCCGACGTTGTCCGAGGCGAACCACGTGCTGGCGGCCGGCGCGGCCGACCTGGTGATCGCCGGGCGTCCGCTGCCGAGCGAGCCACCGTGGCTCGCAGCGGAACGTCGTCGACCGGACACGCCGAGCCGGTGACAATCGGGCTGTCGGCGACGAGCGGGTCGCGACACGTGGAAGGACCAGTCAGATGGAGATCGGGGTCGGACTGCCCAATGCGGTGCCAGGTGCTGATCCCGCGATGGTGGTGGAGTGGGCACGACGGGCCGACGACGGTCCGTTCGCCAGCCTCGGCACCGTCGATCGGGTGCTGTACGACAACATCGAGCCGATGGTGGCACTCGCCGGCGCCGCGACCGTCACCAGCCGCGTCGAGCTCGTGACGTGCATCCTCATCGCGCCCCTGCGTGAGCGCTCCACCCTCGCCAAGCAGGCGATCTCGCTGGATGTGCTGTCAGGTGGTCGCTTCACGCTGGGCATGGCGATCGGCGCGCGCGGTGACGACTACGGTGTCAACGAGTTCCGTGGGCACCGTGGCGACCGGTTCACCGACCAGATCACCGAGCTGCGCGCGCTGTGGGATGACCGGCGACTCACGCCCTCGGTGGCGCGACGGCCCCGTCCGCGCCTGCTCGTCGGTGGCGGCACCGGGCCCGCGTTCGCCAGGATGGCGCGGCTGTCGGACGGCTACTTCCACGGTGGCGGGCCCGCACGTGCCTTCGCCCGCGCAGCCTCCCAGGCGCGGGCCGCGTGGGCCGATGCGGGCAGACCGGGCGAACCGGAGCTGTGGGGCCAGGCCTACTACGGCCTGGGGGATGCCGGCGACACCGGCCGCAGGTACCTGCTCGACTACTACGCCTTCACCGGACCCTTCGCGCGGCGCATCGCCGACGGGCTGCTGACGACCCCGCTCGAGGTCCGTGAGCTCGTCGGCGGCTACGCCGACGCCGGCTGCGGGCACCTGATCCTGTTGCCCGCCGTCGCCGAGCCCACCCAGCTCGACCGCTTGGCCGACGCCCTCCCGCACTGACGTCGAAGGGGTGCGTCGCGTCACCGCCTGACCTTGTGATCCGAGACGGAAGTGACGACCATGGCATCTGCGGATCTGCTGAACATCGCCGACCACTACCTGGGCGACCGGCTGCGCGAGGGACGGGGCGACCGGATCGCGCTGCGCCTCGACGACGGCACCATGACGTACGCCGAGGTCGACCGGCTGGCCGCACGGTTCGCCAACGCGCTGCGTCGGCTCGGCGTCAGGCAGGAGGAGCGCGTCATCGTCGCGCTGGCCGACGGCGCGGCGTTCGTCGGCGCGCTGTTCGGCATCCTCAAGCTCGGGGCCGTCGTCGTGATGGTCAACCCGGAGCTGGCCGTGGACCAGCTCAGGGCGATCCTCGACTACGGGCGGGTGCCGGTCGCGGTGTCCGCACCGTCAGCGGTCCCCGCGTTCGACGCGGCGGCCGGCGCCGGTCGCGAGCCGGCGCCGCGCCTGCTCGTGGTCGGTGGCGACCCGACGTCCCATGTCGCCTTCGACGACATGGACGTGACCGACGCCTTCGACACGGTCGCCACGCACCGCGACGATCCGGCGATCTGGCTGTTCTCCGGAGGCACCACCGGCAGGCCGAAGGCCGTGGTGCAGAGCCACGGGTCCTACGCCAACGCCGCCGAGCGCTACGCCGTGCAGACCATGGGCTACCGCGAGGACGACATCGCGGTCGGCGTGCCCAGGCTCTACTTCGGCTATGCGATGGGTGCGGTGCTGTTCTTCCCGTTCGCGGTCGGCGGCTCGGCGGTCCTGTTCGGCGGCCGCCCGACCCCGGCGGGGCTGCTCGACCGCATCGAACGGCACCGTGCGTCCGTGCTCGTCAACGTGCCGTCGATGATCGCGAGGATGGTCGATGAGCAGGCCGTAGCGCCCCGCGACCTGTCCAGCCTGCGGTTCGCAACGTCCGCGGGGGAGGCGTTGCCGGTGTCGCTGTACGACCGGTGGATGGCGACCGTCGACGTTCCGCTCTACGACGGTCTGGGCACTGCGGAGATGTGGCACGTCTTCGTCAGCAACCAGCCCGGCAAGGTGCGGCCCGGCACGTTGGGGACCGCGGTCCCCGGCTACGACGTCGAGGTCCGCGACGACGACGGCAACCGTGTGCCTCCCGGCGGCGTCGGACGCCTGTGGGTGCGCGGCGGGTCACGCGCCACGGCGTACTGGCGGAACATGGTGCGGACACAGGAGGTGTTCCGCGGTGAGTGGGTCGTGACCGGCGACCTGATCTCGATCGACGACGACGGCTACGTGACCTACATCGGACGCGGCGACGACGCCCTGAAGGTCAAGGGCAAGTGGCTTCTGCCGGCCGAGGTCGAGAGCTGCCTCCTGGCCCACGACCTGGTGACCGAGTGCGCGGTCGTCGGCGCGGCCGACAGCGACGGCCTCATCAAACCGGTCGCGTTCGTCGTCGCCTCGACTGATGACGCTGGTCTCGCCGACGAGCTGCAGCAGTTCGTCCTCGACCGGCTGGAGCCGTACAAGCATCCACGGCGCATCGTGATGCTCGACGACCTCCCCAGGACCCACCTCGGCAAGATCGACCGGGCCAAGCTCAAGCGTCGGGCGGTCGGCCGCTGACGTGCTCCGCATCGCGGCCGTCGTCGGCCGGGCGGCCTCGTCGTGTTCGCAGCAGTTCTGATGGCCGCAACAACAGCTCCAGTGGGCCGCGGGTGCCCACCGCCCGGTAGGCGGTCGCGAGCACGAGCGCGACCAGCGTGAAGCGGGCGACCGACAGCCACGCCGCGCCGTAGGTCGGCCGCTGGAGCCACTGCGGCCACACGTGCAGCACAAGCAGGTGGGCGACGTAGGTGGTCAGCGCGAGCTGTCCGAGCGCCACGAGTGGCCACGTCGGACGGGGCAGCCACGCGGCGGCCACCAGGCACAGCCCGAGTGCCGCGACCGCGATGCCGGTCGAGGTCACGACCCACAGCGGCATCTCGTTGTGCGGCTCGACCATCGCCAGCTGTCGCCAGTCCACGGACGAGACTGCGGTGCCCAGGACCGAGGTCAGGGCGGCGGACGTCACGAAGCCCAGCGCCGCGGCGGCGCCGCCCAGGACGACGAGCCTGACAGCGGCGGCATCGGATCGCAGCTCGCGTCGGCCGAGCCAGATGCCGACGGACAGGGGCGCCGTCCACACGACCAGCGGGTAGTAGCCGCTGATGAGGACGTCGCGGGCGATGCGGTCGACGTCGTTCCAGGCGGGCACGCCTCCCACGAACCACGACGGCACGGCGCGTGTCAGCAGGATCACGAGCAC
>Ga0299914_10003228_pt1 | contig 11491 bp, 5 predicted proteins | sample RVTome_10_FD_201361 | JGI IMG/M metagenome (GOLD analysis project Ga0299914, IMG submission 201361) | Soil microbial communities from uranium-contaminated site in the Upper Colorado River Basin, Wyoming, United States - RVT153D57 (version 2) ... | reverse complement strand
TACCTCACGGCGTACCTGCTGCATGTCTTCAAGGTCGCATCAGACCTGAAGTACGACGTCAATCGGGGCATGCGCGACCGCGCCTACGCGTACCTCGAGGAGCAGCTTGCCGCGCCGCCTCCCACCAACGAAGGCTGGTGGCCTTCCTACACGGCCTGGCAGGCGTTTGCGGTCAAGGTGCTGGTCGAGGGCGGCCGCAACCAGGACTCGAACCTCACGCGGCTCTATGGTTACCGCGACCGCATGCCCGTGTTCGCGACCGCGTACCTCCACGACGCGATGCTGGCTCGAAAAGAGTCGACCGGCGCGCGTATCGCCGAACTGCGGCGCCGCATGGCCAACGCGATCCTGCCCGAAGCGGGCAGCGCGCACGTCGAGGAGCTCAGCGATCCGTACCTGCTGTGGTTCTGGAACTCCAACGTCCGCTCGACCGCCATCGTCCTCAACTCACTGGTGAAGGGTGAAGCCCTGGACCGCAGCGGCCGGCTCGAGCCGGCAGACCGTAGCGGCCGGCTTCAGCCGGCCTCCCTCCGTGAGCTCGTGCGCTGGCTCATGGCCGTCCGCAAGGACGGGCGCTGGGGCAACACCCAGGAGAACGCGCACGCGATGGAGGCGCTCGTCAGCTACTACCGGACGTTCGAACCGGAGGCGCCAGACTTTCGCGCCATCGTGCGGCTCGGCGAGCAGGAGCTGGCGCGCGGCGAGTTCAGGGGCCGGTCCGCGGAGTCGGAGGTCACCACCGTCCCGATGGCGACGATCGCGGCATCGGCGCCGGCGGGGACCGCCCGCCCGCTGACATTCACGAAAGAAGGCACGGGCACCCTGTACTACACGACTCGGCTGCGGTACGCGGCCGACAGGCTGTTCCAGGACGGGCTCGACGCCGGCTTCCATGTCGAGCGCCGCTACGAGCCGTTCGTCGAGGCCGGCGCGCGGCCGGCGGCGACCGGCTACAGCGCGGGGGACCTCGTGCGTGTGACCCTGACGTTCAGGCTCAGCAAGGAGCGGCGGTTCGTTGCCGTGACCGACCCGCTGCCCGCCGGCTTCGAAGCCGTCGAGTCGTGGTTCGCGACGACCGCCGGCGACCTTGCCGCGCAGCAGGATCGCCAGCGAAACGAGCGGGACGGCCAGGACGCCAGCGAGTGGCAGAACTGGTTCCGCAGCGGCGGCTTCGATCACATCGAGCGCCATGACGACCGGATCCGGCTCTTCGCTACCCGCCTCAGCGAAGGGCTCCATGAATTCAGCTACATCGCGCGCGCGACGACTGCCGGCACGTTCCGCACGGCTCCGGCGCGAGCCGAGGAGATGTATACACCCGAAGTCTTCGGCCGGACGGCCACGACGACAATCGAGGTGAAAAGGTGACCGGGCCGCTCAGGCCTGACAACTCCCGACGCCCAACTCCCAGCCCCCAAGGAGTGATTCGCCGAATGCTGCACCCCCTGGCCCGAGGGTTGGGAGTTGGTCGTTGGAGGTTGGCAGTTTGCGCGGCTTTAGCCGCGCTGCCGCTCTGGCTTCGCGTCGGCGGGCTTCCGCCCGGACTCCTGGACGATCCCGCCTCTTCCACCATCGTCGTCGACCGCCGCGGTGTGCCCCTCTACGAAGCGCGCGGTGGAGATGGAACCCGTGGCATCAAGCTGACGGCTGACGCTCTTCCGCCAAATCTCGTCGCTGCCACGCTGGCCGCCGAGGATCATCGGTTCTTCTCTCATCCGGGTGTGGATCCGGTCTCGGTCGCGCGCGCATTGAAAACGAATCTGGTCGAGCGGAGCATCGTGGAAGGGGGCTCCACGATCTCGCAGCAGGTCGCGAAGCTGCTCCTCAACCGGCAGGACCCGAAGCGCCGTCGCGGCTTGAGCGCGAAGATCCGCGAAGCGGTGATCGGGTTACGGCTCGAGCATCGCTTCGACAAGCGTGAGATCCTCGCGATGTATCTGAACCTGGCCGGCTACGGCAACCAGATCTCCGGCGTCGAACGCGCCAGCCGCGCCTACTTCGGCGCGACCGCCACCATGCTCACCCCGGCGCAGGCGGCGTTTCTGGCCGGCCTGCCGCAGCGGCCTTCCGGCTTCAATCCCTACCGGAGCCCGACCGCGGCTCTCTCGCGGCAGCGGGTCGTGCTCCGGCGGATGGAAGCGGCCGGGGCCCTGACGCCCGAACAGGCCGCCCGCGCGCGCGACGAGCAACTGGTATTCAAACCGGCGTCGACTCCGTTCCTCGCGCCGCATTTCGTGGAGATGGTCCTTGCGGCGTCAGGGCATGCACGAGCCGAGCGGATCGAGACCACGCTCGACGCGGCGCTGCAGACGCAGGTGGCCGGGATCATCGAGAGTCATCGTCTGGCGCTGCAGCGGCACGGCGCCGCGAACATATCGGTCGTCGTGCTGGATAACGCAAGCCGCGAATGGCTCGCCTGGGAGGGTTCCGGGGACTATCTCGATGCGGCAGACGGCGGAACGATCAATGGGCCGGTGATGCCGCGCCAGCCCGGGTCCGCGTTGAAGCCATTCACCTATGCCCTGGCGTTCGAGGAAGGCTACAGTCCGGCGAGCGTTCTCGCCGACATCCCCTCGAGCTTTCCGACTGCGGAACCGGGCGTGGTCTACAGCCCGCGGAACTACGACGGCCGCTATCGAGGTCCGATGCTCGCCCGCTCGGCGCTGGCCGGGTCGGAGAACGTGCCGGCGGTCGCGCTCGCGTCTGAGCTGGGCATTCCAAAGCTCCTCAGATTTCTTGGCCGCGCCGGTCTGTCGTCGTTCGAGAAGACCGCATCGCACTACGGACTCGGCCTCACCCTCGGCAACGCCGAAGTCCGGCTCGACGAGCTGACAGCCGCCTACGCCGCTCTCGCGCGAGGGGGCGAATGGCTCGCCCCGACCTGGCTGGCAGATGCGTCGGGCCGCACGTCCAGGCGCGTCGTGTCGGAGCGGACCGCTTTCTGGATCAGCGACATCCTCTCTGATGACCAGGCGCGCGAGTACGTGTTCGGCCGCGGCGGCAGCCTGGAGTTCCCGTTTCCGGTGGCCGTGAAGACCGGAACGTCCCAGGCCTATCACGACAACTGGACCGTCGGATACTCGAAGCACGTCACCGTCGGTGTATGGGTCGGGAACTTCGATCGCACGCCGCTCAGGAACTCGAGCGGCGTCACCGGCGCGGCGCCGATTTTTCAGGGTGTGATGCTTGCCGCCGATCGCCTCGTGCGCGGCGGGCTCGCCCAGCCGTCCCCGGACCGCATCCTTGCACCCGGGCCGGATACCGCCGAGCGCGAGATCTGCGTCCTGTCAGGGCTCGCGGCGAAGGCCTGGTGCCCGAACCGCCGGCGCGAATGGGTCGCGGTCGAATCGACGCCGCTGCCGTGCAGCTGGCATCACCTCAGCGACGAGCGGGTGCTGACATTTCTTCCGCCGGCCTACGCAGCGTGGCAGGAGCGAAATAACCCCGTGGGCCCGTCCGCCGGCTTGTCCGCCGGAGCCTTGGCGAAGTCGGAATTCTTGGCGAAGGCGGAAGCTTCAGCGACGTCGGGTCGCGGCTTCGCCATCGTGAGCCCGGCCGAAGGCGCGACCTACCTGATCGATCCCACGTTGCGCCGCGAGTTCCAGACGCTTCCGCTTCGGGTCGCCGGTGCGGCATCCGGAACCGTCGAGTGGACGGTCGACGGCCGGAGGCTCGCGTCTGCCGATGTTCAGGATGCACTGGAGTGGCCGCTCGCCCCTGGCCGGCACACGATTGCCGCCCGTGATCGGCGCGGCCGCAGTGCCAGCATCGAGATCACCGTCCGGTAAGCCCGGGCGTGCACATCTCCCGGTACCAGTCGATCATCTCCTTCAAGCCTTCCTTGAATCCCGTCCTGGCCCTGAAGCCGAACTCCTGCGCGGCCCGGCTCACATCGACCGCGCGCCGGGGCTGGCCGTCGGGCTTGGTAGCGTCCCAGCGGATCTCCCCCTTGAACCCCATGAGCTCGCAAATCGTTTCCGCAAGCTCCTTGATCGAGATTTCCCGATTCGACCCGAGGTTCACAGGATCTGGCTTGTCGTACTTCTCCGTGGCCAGCACGATGCCCTCGGCGGCATCTGAGGCATACAGAAACTCCCTGGTCGCCGAGCCCGTTCCCCAGACCTCGACATCGTCCCGTTTCTCCCTGATGGCGTCGGCCACCTTCTGGATGAGCGCCGGGATCACATGGCTCGACGAGGGGTCGAAATTGTCGCGAGGGCCGTAAAGATTCACCGGAAAGAGCGTGATCGCGTTGAAGCCGTACTGGGCGCGATAGGCCTCCGCCTGGACCAGGAGCATCTTCTTGGCGAGGCCATACGGGGCGTTGGTCTCCTCCGGATATCCGTCCCAGAGATCTTCTTCCTTGAACGGGACCGGGGTGAACTTGGGATAGGCGCAGATCGTGCCGATGCCCACAAACTTCTCGACGCCGGCCTGGCGTGCCGCTTCCATCAGCTGGGCACCCATCATGAGGTTGTCGTAATAGAGCTCTCCCGGCTTTTCCCTGTTGAAGCCGATGCCGCCGACCTTTGCCGCGAGGTGAACCACCACCTCCTGGCCCCGAACGGCAGCCACGCAGTTCTCCCAGACCCTCAGATCGAGTGTGGATGCCGGAGGCAGGAACAGCCTGTTCGCCCCCGCCTTCTGCAGCGCCTCGACGACGTGAGAACCGAGAAACCCATTCGCGCCCGTGACCAGAATCTTCCTGTTCCGGATGTTCATCGCCCTGGAAGCCCATTCTACTTCTAGCCACCGCCTGCCCGATCCAGCCACGGCACGCCCCGTCTAGCCCCCGTGCAATGTTGAACCGTGTTGCGCCGTGGCACTGAACCGTGCTGCACCGTGGCCTGGAGCCGTGGCAGCCCCGTGCTAGGATGCGCCGTGCCCCGCCCCGACTACAGCATCCCCAAGGTCATTTCAGCGTCTGCCGTCGGAACGATGATCGAGTGGTACGACTTCTATATCTTCGGAAGTCTCGCCACGGTCATCTCGCCGCTCTTCTATCCGAAGGGGAACGACACGCTCGCGCTCATCGCGTACCTGTCGACCTTTGCGGTCGGGTTCGTGGTGCGGCCATTCGGCGCGCTGTTCTTCGGCAGGATCGGCGACCTGGTGGGGCGCAAGTACGCGTTTCTCGTCACGCTGCTGATCATGGGGGGGGCGACCGCGCTGATCGGCGTGCTGCCGACGTATGCGACGATCGGCATGGCGGCGCCGATCATCCTGCTCGTGATCCGGGTGCTGCAGGGGCTCGCCCTCGGCGGCGAGTACGGCGGGGCGGCCGTCTACGTCGCCGAGCACGTCCCCGATGGCCAGCGGGGCTTCTACACGAGCTTCATCCAGATCACCGCGACGCTCGGGCTGTTTCTCTCGCTTGCGGTGATCCTGATCGTCCAGAACCAGATGAGCGAGACCGCCTTCCGCGAGTGGGGCTGGCGCGTGCCGTTCCTGATCTCGATCGGGCTCGTGCTGATCTCGCTGTACATCCGCCTGCGGATGCAGGAGTCGCCGATCTTCGCGCACATCAAGGGCACGGGGATGACCTCGGCCAGGCCGCTGAAGGAAGCGTTCACCGAGTGGGTGAACCTGAAGCGCGTGCTGGTGTCGCTGTTCGGCGCGACGGCGGGGCAGGGGGTCGTCTGGTACACGGGACAGTTCTACGCGCTGTTCTACCTGCAGACGATCCTCAACGTCCATACGACGTCGGCCAACTATATCGTGGCGACGGCGCTCCTGCTCGGGATGCCCTTCTTCGTCTTCTTCGGATGGCTTTCCGACCGGGTGGGCCGCAAGCGGATCATGATGGCCGGCTGCCTGCTCGCCGCCCTGAGCTACATCCCGATCTACCAGGGGATGCAGGCCGCGGCAGGATCCGGAGTGATCACCGCGATCTCGCAGCGCAGCCCGGTGACCGGCGCGATCAGCCTCACGCCGATGGAGTCGGTCGAGGGTGTGCTCCGGCCCGCGGCGGAGGTGCTGCCCTACGCCGGCCTGACCGTGCTGCTCGCGGACCCGATCGCCTGGAAGCTGATCCTGCTGATCTTCATCCAGATGATCTTCGTGACGATGGTCTACGGACCGATCGCCGCGTACCTGGTCGAGGCGTTCCCAGCCAAGATCCGGTACACCGCGCTGTCGCTGCCGTATCACATCGGCAACGGCGTGTTCGGCGGCATGCTGCCGCTGATCGGCCTCTACGTCATCTCGTCTACGGGCAACATCTACGCGGGACTCTATTACCCGATCGCCGTCGCCGCCCTGACCTTCGTCGTCGGGTCGCTCCTGCTGAGAGAAACGCACCACGTCCTCATCTGGGGCGAGGTCGATGACAGGCTGGTCCCGATCGCGGCGGCCGAACCGGAGGAGTGAACATGATCCACGCGGTCCTCATCGGCGCTCTCACCCTCGCGTCTCTCGCACAGGCGCAACCAACAGGCCAGCGGCACAGCTCGGACGCCCAACCCTACCAGCGGCCTTGGGCGTTGGCAGTTGGGCGTTGGCAGTTGGCTGTTGTCTAGGACCCGCCGCCGCGCCCGCCGCGGCCGGTACGCTGCGGCGGTGCGGCCTCGAGGACGAGCATGCGGCCGTCCACGAACACGTGTTTGACCTGCGTGCGGTCCTCGAACAGGTCGCCGTCGGTGACGAGCAGGTTGGCGATCTTGCCCTTTTCTATCGAGCCCACTCGGCTGTCGGCGCCGGCGATCTTTGCGGCATCGAGCGTGAGCGCTCGTAGAGCGGCTTCAGCAGTCAGCCCTTCACGAACGGCCCTGGCGGCATTGCGCACGAAGTCTTTGGGGTCGCGAAGGCCGCTCGTCGAGAACGCGAAGGTGACCCCGGCCTTGTCGAGCGCCGCAGGAACCCTGGGTGCGTTCGCCCGTCCGCGCAAGGCGTCGATCGATTCCTCGGCATCCGGGGCGAGCGTGCGCGGCCGGGTCGGGTAGTTCAGGTTATAGATCACGCCGACGTTGCGGGCCTTCAGCTCCGCGGCAACCTGGTCGGCCTCACGCCCGCCTGAGATCATCGGACTCAGCTTGAACTCGGCTGCCATGTCGAGCGCGCGCCGGATCTCGCGGGCCGTGTTCACCTCGAAGGCGACCGGCAGCCTGCCCTGGAGCGCCGGCTGAAGCGGCTCGAGCAGCGGATCGAACGCGGGACGGGCGCTCTTGTTCTTCGCCGCCTGCTGGTTCACGGCCTGCTGGTGCTGCGCGTCCATGAAGCTCTGGCGGACGAAGGCGATCACCCCCATCAGGGAAGCGGGATACCCCCCGCCGCCGGCGTTGGCGAATTCGATGTGGAGCGCTACCGGCGTCCGGACGACCTGAATCCCGGTCCGGTAGTCGCCGACGTTGCCGATGGCCGGTTCGTCGACCGGGGCGGTCACGTTGACCAGCGCGCTCTGCCCCTTCACGATCACGCCCGGCGGGGTTGCCAGGACGTTGGTGATCCCGGCGTTGGCGTAGCGGGCGAGCTCCGGCACTTCGCGCAGGTGCGCGGCCGCCTCGACGTGCGGCGCCAGGATCAGTTTCCGCTTCCAGCGCTCGGCTTCCTCGGTCGTCCGCAGGTTGGCCGGGGGCTGACGCTCGACCTCGATGTCGAGGCCGGTGGCGTTTGCCATGTCGATCAGGCCTGGGTACACCGTGAGCCCGGCGCCCTCGATGACCTGCGCCTCTGGAGGCGCGGCGACCGACGCCCCCACCGCGTCGATCAGGCCGTTGCGGATCACGACCGTGCCCGAGGCGATGGCTGCCCCCGAGACTGGGACGATCCTCACTCCTTTGAGGGCATAGACATGCGGTGCGTCAGCGCTCGTCCCGGCTGCGAGCGTGACGGCGATGGCAAGCGCGCCCGCGCTGAGTCTGAAATCGGGTCTCATCTCGGATATCTCCTGTAGCGCAAAGGTCCAGCCGCGCGGCGTTACCAAGAATGCGGCCCAGCAAGGCGGAGCCTCGCTAGGGTCTTGCGAGGTACTTCCGGTACAACGCTTCATGCTTGCTGTCGATGCCGACGTCCTTCCCCTGTATGACGACGTGCGTCACCTGGGTGCGGACCTCGAGCGGATCGCCGGTCGCCACGAACAGGTTGGCGTCCTTGCCGGGCTCGAGGCTGCCCACGCGGTTGGCCACGCCGAGGATCTCGGCCGCGTCGATCGTCAGCGCCTTGATCGCCGCGTCCCGGTCGAGGCCCCACGCGACCGACATCGCCGCCTGGAACGGCACCAGCCGGACGTTCGTGTTGTCGCCCGACGAGAACGCGAACTTCACGCCGGCCCTTGCCAGCTCTCCCGCGAGCTGATAGCTGGACGCATGGAAGTTGTCTTCACGCGAGGGCATCGTCAGCACGTTGCCGAGGATGACCGGAACGTTTTCGTCCTTCAGCAGCTGCGCCGCGTAATTCGACTCGATCGCGCCGCTCAGCACGATATTGACCTTCGCGCGGTCGGCGAAAGCGACGGCGTCCTTGATGTCCTGTTCGCGCGCCACCGACACGATCAGCGGCAGCTTGCGCTCGACCACCGGCCCGAGCGCTTCCAGCTCCCAGTCGACCGTCCTGTCTGCGCCGGCCTTCGCGTAGGCCCTGGCCCGCTCCAGCACCCGGATGACCTCGTCGAGGCGCCGGTCCCGCTCGCGCCTGATGTCGTCGTAGGTGCGCTCGGCCGCTTCACCGCCGCGCCCGCCGCCGCGCCCGCCGCGTCCACCGCGGCCTCCCCCCCCCGCCAGTGCCGGGAAGTTGAAGACGATCCCCGCGTTCGGGCGGAGCGTGGCTTCCTCCCACGTCCAGCCGTCCAGGTTCATGACCGCGAACTCGCCCGACATGATGCCGCCCGACGGTGCGACGCCGACCGTGGTGACGCCGGTGCCGCGGGCCACCGGGATCGTGTCACTGGCGGCGTGATACGCGACGCGGGTGCGGAGCTGCTGGTTCCAGTCGAGCATCTCGCTGATGTCGTCGTAGCCGCGGACGCCGTTCTCGCCGATGCCGACCGACGTCCGCGCGTTGATGAAGCCGGGGTACACGTGCCCTCCCTTGGCATCGATGACCGTGGCCCCCTGCGGCACCTGCACGCTGGCTCCGATCGCCTCGATCCGGTTGCCGCGGATCACGATCGTGCCCTTTTCGATCGGCGCGGCGGTGACCGGAAAGATGCGCGCGTTGGTGATGGCGAGGACCGGCCCCTGGATTGCCGGGGGCACCGGCAGGGGAGCAGTCAGCGCGTTGGTCACCGTCTCGCCGTTGTCGCCGTTGTCGTCCTGCGAGGAAGTCGTATTCGTCGTGCCGCGCGCGCCGCGTTCAGCCGCCGCCAGCGCGGCCTTCTCCTTTCGCAGCTCCGTCAGGCGGGTCTCGTCACCCTTGCGGTCGTAGTACTGCCGGCCGTCGATGTAGACCCGGTCGGCGATGGCGTAGGAGCTGAGCGGGTGGCGGGTCCAGACGGCGATGTCGGCATCCTTGCCGACCTCCAGCGACCCGACCCGGTTGTCGATCCGCAGCTGCCTGGCCGGGTTGATCGTCACGAGCGCGAGGGCCTCGTCCTCGTTGAGCCCGCCCCAGCGTACCGACTTGGCCGCCTCGGTGTTCAGGCGGCGCGCATGCTCGGCGCTGTCGGAGTTGATCGACACCAGCACCCCCTTGCGGACCATGATCGCAGCGTTGTGCGGGATCGCATCGTCTGCCTCGATCTTGTAGCCCCACCAGTCGGAGAACGTGGAGGCGCCGGCGCCATGAGCGGCGATCTCTCTCGCGACCTTGTAGCCCTCCAGCACGTGCTGGAAGGTCGCGATCTTGAAGCCCATCTCCTCGGCCAGGCGAATCAGCATCAGGATCTCGTCGGCGCGATAGCAGTGGGCGTGGACGAGGCGCTTGCCCTCCAGGATCTCGACCAGCGGTTCGAGCTGCAGGTCGCGGCGCGGCGGCAGGGCATCGGGGGCGGTCGCCCTGGCCTTCTCGTAGTCTTTCCAGGCCTTCTGGTACGCCTTGGCGCGCGTGAAGGCGTCGCGGATCACGAACTCGACGCCGTGCCGCGTCAGCGGGTACCGGCGTGGTCCGGTGACCTGGCCGCTCCTGATGTCCTTGGGGTTCTCGCCGAGCGCGAACTTGATGCCGGGCATGGCGCCTTCGAAGAGCAGCTCCTCGGCTTTCGTGACGCCCCAGCGCAGCTTGATCACCGCATTCTTCCCTCCGATTGGATTGGCGCTTCCGTGAAGGATGTTCGCGGTGGTCAGCCCGCCGGCAAGGTCACGGTAAATGCTCACGTCGGTCGGGTCCAGGACGTCTTCGATCCCGGTCATGGAGCTGACCGTCGTGCCTCCTTCGTTGATCGAGTCGTTCGCGATGTGCGAGTGCGCGTCGATGATCCCCGGCGTGATGTGCCGGCCGGTCATGTCGACGACCTGGGCGTCCGACGGCACGTTCACGTTGGTGCCGACCGCGGCGATCTTGCCGTCGCGCACGAGGACGGTGCCGTTCTGGATGGTGCCTTTCGTGACGGTGTAGACGGTCCCGCCCTGCAGCGCAATGACCCGGGGCTGCTGGGCCTGGCCATCCACTCTTGCAGCCGACGGCAGCCACAGCGCCGCCGCCACCCCGAGTACCAACAGAGAAATCGATCGCCGTCTCACGACAACCTCCAGGATGAATCGACTGATCGGCTAGTCGGCTCATCGACTCATCGAGCCGTTGAGCCGATAACCCGGGAGTCTACACGATGCGCGCGCCAGCGCGTACGTCCCCAGGGTGGTGTCCATCTTTCCGCGATCCGGGTGTGCTAACGTGCCCGCTCAGCCTTGCTCTTTTGGCCCAACCCCGGGAGGGAAGCATGCGTGCCGCTCGGTATTCCGCCTATCTTGCTCTGGCCGTCTTCGCGCTTGCACCGCGGGTCGAGACTGCCCCGCCACAGGGCGGAACGCCGCTCCATGAACGGTTCCTGAGCAATCCCAACCCGCTCGAGCTCGTGGCGGCGAGCAAGGTCGACCGCATCGCCTGGACGGTCTACGACGAAGGCAAGCGCAACGCGTACACAGCGGCTGCTCCCTCTTTCACCCCGGTCCGTCTGACGAACTTTCTCAAGGACGAGGGGACCGACATCGCCCAGATCCGGATCTCCGCCGACGGATCGACCGTTGTCTTCTGCCGGGGGACGGTGCCGAACCGGGCAGGATGGGTCGCCAACGCCACTGCCGATCCCGACGGCGCCGAGCGCGCCATCTGGGCCGTGAAGACGGCCGGCGGACGCCCGTGGCGCGTGGCGGAAGGCACGTCGCCCGAGCTCGCACCCGACGGCAGCTCCGTGCTGTTCGTGAAGGAAGGGGAGATCTACAGGGCGAAGGTTTCGACCGCGAAGCTTGCCAACCCGATGGACCGGGGCGAGAAGCCGTTCATCCGCAACTGGGGCGTGCAGAGCGCTCCCCGCTGGTCGCCCGATGGCAGAAAGATCGCCTTCGTCACTACTCGCCAGGATCACAGCTTCATTGCCGTCTACGACATGGCCACCCGCTCT
>Ga0299914_10003227_pt1 | contig 11492 bp, 7 predicted proteins | sample RVTome_10_FD_201361 | JGI IMG/M metagenome (GOLD analysis project Ga0299914, IMG submission 201361) | Soil microbial communities from uranium-contaminated site in the Upper Colorado River Basin, Wyoming, United States - RVT153D57 (version 2) ... | reverse complement strand
GCCACGGCCGCGAGCATGCTGTCTCCGGCCGATCGGCCGTATGCCTGGTTGACCCGGTCGAGCCCGTCGACGTCGATCAGCGCGACCGTGAACGGATGCCCGTAGCGGCGCTGCTCGGCGATCAGGACCCGAACCCACTCCTCGAGCTGCGGCTGACCCGGCAGGCCGGTCAGCGGATCGGCGCCGGCGCCGCCGCCGCCGGTGCGCTCGTCGACGAGCCGGCGCGTCACCTCGCCCTGGATCGCGCCGAAGACCGTGGTCAGGCGGTCGACGGCGGCGGAGAAGTCGCCGGGAACGCGCTCGGGGATCTTCCGGCGGAGCGCCTCGATCAGCAGGCTCTGGAGCGCCGCCAGGTCGCGCGGGATCCGCTCGGGAGCGTCGGGTCCGCGGCGGAGGTGTGCCAGGCGCGCGAACCGCGCCTGCTCGGCGAGCTCGAGCTCCCGCTCGACGGCGCCCTCGGGACGCTCGAGGCTGGCGAGGATCTCGGCGATCAGGGGCGAGGCCTCGCGCGCCATCCACGCCAGCGGCAGCGAGCCGATCTCGGCAGGCGGGCTGCTCTCGATCAGCCGAACCAGCCACGCCTTGGCGAGCTGGTCCCGTTCGCGCAGTCGCGAGCCGGCCGTCCCCACGTCGTGCTGCACCGCCGGCAAACCTAGTCGATCCATCAGTCGTCTCGGCTCCACGGGTTGCTACGGCCGGCGATCCGGGCCGCCCTGGGAACCCGGTCCGTCGCCGGCACCGAGGACTGACCCGAGCCGAATCGCGGAAGACCCGGAAAAGCGGTCGCCGCGTCCGCGATTGGCGTCATCGGTGGTTGCCATGATGGCGCGGTGAGCGCGAGCCACGAGACAGCGGTGACGGCGATCGGCCGACGCGCCCGCGGTCGATGAGCGCCGTCGCCCACCTCCACGTCCACAGCGAGTACTCGCTGCTCGACGGCGCGTGCAAGATCGACGCGATGGCGGCGCACGCCGCCGAGCTCGCGATGCCGGCGCTCGGGCTCACCGACCACGGGGTGATGAACGGCGCCGTCGAGCACTACAAGGCCTGCCGCGCCCAGGGGGTGAAGCCGATCCTCGGCCTTGAGGCCTACCTCGTCGACGACCGCCGTGCCGAGGGCCGGGCCGAGCGCAACCACCTCACCCTCCTCGCCGCCTCGGACGCCGGGTTCCGCAATCTCGTCAAGCTCACCTCCGGCGGCTTCCTCGAGGGCTTCCAGCGCGGCAAGGCGACCGTCGACATGGAGCTGCTCGAGCGCCACGCCGAGGGCGTCATCGCGCTCACCGGCTGCCTCCAGTCGCGCTTGTGCCGCCGGCTGGTCGAGGACCGGCCCGACGACGCCCGCACCCACCTCGACGACCTCGTCCAAACCTTTGGCGCCGATGACGTCTACTTCGAGGTCCAGGAGAACGGGATCGACGCCCAGGCGAAGGCGAACCAGGGGATCGCCCGCTACGCCCGGGAGCTCGGCCGGCCGCTCGTTGCGACCGCCGACGTCCACTACCTGCGCCGCGAGGACTATTCGAATCACGCCGCCCTGCTCTGCGTGCAGACGAAGTCGACCCTCGAGCAGCCGAAGCTGACCTTCGACACGAACGAGTTCTTCCTCAAGAGCGCCGCCGAGATGGCGGAGTCGTTCACCGCCTGGCCCGGTGCCGTCGAGACGACGCTCGAGGTCGCCGAGCGCTGCAACGTCGGCCTCGAGCTCGGCAAGCTGCTGCTGCCGCGGTTCCCGACCCCCGAGGGCGAGGAGCCGCCGGAGATGCTCCGCCGGCTCGCGTTCGAGGGCCTGCGCCGCCGCTACGGCGACCCGATTCCGGCGGCGGCCTCGGAGCGGCTCGAGATCGAGCTCGGGGTGATCGGCGAGATGGGCTTTGAGTCCTACTTCCTGATCGTCTGGGACTTCGTCCGCTTCGCGAAGGAGAGCGGGATCGCGGTCGGGCCCGGCCGCGGCTCTGCCGCCGGCTCGATCGTCGCCTACGCGCTCGACATCACCGACATCGACCCGCTCGCCAACGACCTCCTGTTCGAGCGCTTCCTCAACCCGGCCCGCAAGTCGATGCCCGACATCGACATCGACTTCTCGGTCCGGGGGCGCGAGCGGGTGATCCGCTACGTCGGCGAGAAGTACGGCCGCGAGTCGGTAGCCCAGATCATCACCTTCGGCAAGATGGCGCCGCGGGCCGCGACCCGCGACGCGGCCAGGGTGCTCGGGTTCGACTACGGGACCGGCGACCGGCTCGCGAAGCTGATCCCGGAGCCGATCATGGGGCGCAGCCCGAGCTTCGACGACTGCCTGCGCCCCGGCGAGGAGCTGAGGCGCGCCTACGACGCCGACGCCGATGCGCGGAAGGTCGTCGACGTCGCCCGCGGACTCGAGGGAATCGTCCGCAACAACTCGATCCACGCCGCCGCGGTGGTCATCGCCGACCGCCCGCTCGACGAGATCGTCCCGCTCCAGCTCGCCGAGGACCGCAGCGCGCCGGCGGAGAAGGGGGAGAACGGCAAGCCGCAGCGCTCCTACAAGGTCGTCACCCAGTACTCGATGGGCCCGATCGAGGAGATCGGGCTGCTGAAGATGGACTTCCTCGGCCTGCGCAACCTCGACGTGATCGAGGACGCGGTCGAGATCATCCGCCGCTCGCGCGGGGTCGAGGTCGACATGCAGGCGATTCCGCTCGACGATGCGAAGACCTACGAGATGCTCGCCCGCGGCGACTCGGTCGGGGTGTTCCAGCTCGAGTCCGAAGGGATGCGCGAGGCGCTGAAGCAGATCCGCCCGACCGAGTTCAGCGACATCGTCGCGATCGGGGCGCTCTACCGCCCGGGGGCGATGAGGTTCATCCCCGACTACGCGCGCGGCAAGCGCGACCCGTCCTCGGTCACCTACGCCGACGAGCGGCTGCGCTCGATCACCGAGGAGACCTACGGCTGCTGCATCTACCAGGAGCAGCTGATGGAGATCGCCAAGCAGATGGCCGGGTTCAGCCCCGCCGAGGCGGACGACCTGCGCAAGGCGGTGGGGAAGAAGAAGCGCGACCTGATGGCGCAGATGGAGGGGAAGTTCGTCCAGGGGATGGCCGACTCCGGGACCAGTCGCAGCGTCGCCCGCGACCTGTGGTCGCTGATGACCGCCGCCGCCGACTACTCGTTCAACAAGTCGCACGCCGCCTGCTACGCGCTGATCTCCTACCGGACCGCCTACCTGAAGGCGAACTACCCGGCCGAGTACATGGCGGCGGTGATCTCGTCGGTGATGTCGACCAAGGACAAGGTCCCGTTCTTCGTCAACCGCTGCGAGGCGATGGGAATCGAGGTCCTGCCGCCCGACGTCAACGCCTCCGACCACGGGTTCGTCGTCGCCGGGAACTCGATTCGGTTCGGGCTCGACGCGGTCAAGAACGTCGGCCACGCCGCGGTCGAGGCGATCATCGCCGCCCGCGAGAGCGGCCCGTTCACGTCGATCTGGGACTTCTGCGAGCGGGTCGACGCGCGGGCGGTCAACAAGCGCGCGATCGAGTGCCTGATCAAGTGCGGAGCGCTCGACTCGACCGCCGCGCCGCGGAAGGGCATGCTCGAGGTGCTCGCCCAGGCGCAGGCCAGCGGCCAGCAGGCGCAGGAGGACTCGCGCCGTGGCCAGGGGTCGATCTTCGACCTCGACGGCGGCGGAACCGGCGGCGCGCCGGCCACCCCCGCGCACCGCCCGGTCCCGGCCGAGGAGTTCGACCAGCGCGAGCTCCTGCGGCTCGAGAAGGAGACGCTCGGGACCTTCCTCTCCGACCATCCGCTGAGCGCGGTCCGGGACGCGCTGGCCGCGCGGGTCGACTGCTCGCTGACCGCCGTCGCCGGCAAGCAGGACGGCGCCTGGGTCACCGTCGGGGGGATCGTCGCCGAGGCGAAGCGGGTTCGGACGCGCAGCGGCGCGTACGTGATGTTCGCGAGCCTCGACGACCTCGAGGGCCGGCTCGAGCTCTTCTTCCGCGACGCCGCCTCCGAGACCGCGGCGGCGGTCGATGTCGACCGGATCGTCGTCGTCCGCGGCCGCGTCGACCACAAAGGCAGGGGGGAGATGAGCCTCGTCGTCCACGAGGCCGAGGTCTTCGAGCCGTCCGACGACGAGCTCGCGGCCGCCCGCCGGCGCGCGGCCGACGACGCGAGGCCGTTCGTGCTGCGGATCGAGGCCGCTCGGTTCGCGCCGGGCCTCGTCGACGAGCTCAAGCACGTGTTCGAGAGCTTTCCCGGCGAGAACGAGGTGGTGCTCGAGATGCAGACCCGCGAGGGACTGCGCCGGCTGCGCTTCGGCCCCGAGTTCAAGATCGCGGCGTCGGCCGCGCTGCGCGCCGAGCTCGACCAGCTGCTCGGGCCGAAGGCGCTCGCCGCATAACGCTCACCTAGACTCTCCCAATGGCTCTCAAGCAACGAGGAGGAACGCGGGCCGGGGAGTGCCGGCAGTGCCGCACCTTCTGCGACAAGCTGGTCGAGCCTCGAGGCTGCGTCGAGCTCGGTTGCCGCTACCTCTACAGCTACATCGATCGGGCCGCGGGCGCCCGCTACATGGGTTGCATGCGGAAGGTCTTCCGGGCCGAGATCGACGTCGCCATGTTCGAGGCGGCCGAGCTGACCGGCGGTTTCGGCGGGGTGAAGATGACCGGCGACCCCCTACCCCAGTGCCAGTTCGAGGTCGAGCCCTGCTACGAGGGCGAGGGCCGCGCCTACGAGTGCGTCAACCCGCGGTTCTTCGACTGCACCGACGAGGGGCCTGAGGGCATCCGCGCCTTCGACCTGCGGAACGCGCTCACCTAGTGGTACCTCTGGCGACGCTGCATCGCTGAGCTTTGGAAGCAGGCGACCTCCGAGAGGGTAGGGGGGCGCCGGTCGGAGCCTCCCCGGACCTCACCGACATCGACCCGACCGCGATCCCGGCGCGGTCGCCGTGGCGGCTGCTCTGGAGCCGCCTGCGAGGCGACCGGCTCGCCCTGGCCGGGCTCGGCTTCGTCGTCCTGCTCGTCGCCGTCGCCGCCCTCGCCCCAGTGGTGACCTCGGTCATCGGTGCCCCGGACCCGTCGGCTCGCGATGCCGACGCGCTCGACCCCGTGTTCTCGACCCCGACCGGGCCCAGCGCCGAGCACTGGTTCGGGGTCGACCAGAGCGGCCGCGACGTCCTCAGCCGGACGATCTTCGGCGCCCGCGTGTCGCTGATCGTCGCCTTCGCGGCCACGGCCCTGGCATCGCTGGCGGGTGTCGTCGCCGGCCTGCTCGCCGGCTACTTCCGCGGCTGGACCGACGTCTTGATCTCGCGCGGCGTCGACGTCGTGCTGGCGATCCCGTACCTGCTGCTCGCGATCGGCCTGGCGTCGGCGTGCACGGTCGGCGGCACGGCGGGCGAGGGCGGCTGCCTGGGCGGCCTGGTGCAGCCGGGGATGGGGGTGGTGATCTTCGTCATCGCGTTCACCAGCTGGACGTTCATGGCCCGAATCGTCCGCGGTCAGGTTCTCTCGCTGCGCGAGAAGGAGTTCGTCGAGGCCGCGCGGGCGACCGGGGCGTCGAGCTCGAGGATCCTGTTCCGGGAGCTGCTGCCGAACCTCGCGGCGCCGATCGCCGTCTACGCCACGATCCTGATCCCGCAGGCGATCCTCTACGAGGCCGCGCTGTCGTACCTGGGGGTCGGCGTGACCGATCAGCCGTCCTGGGGGCAGATGATCGCCGATGCGACACCCGTGTTCAGCGACGCCTGGTGGTACATGCTCTTCCCGGGACTGGCGCTTCTCGGGACCGTTCTCGCTTTCAATTTGGTCGGTGACGCGATGCAGGATGCGCTCAACCCGAAGGCACGGAGGCCGATGAAGGGGTCGTGACGGTAGTTGGACGTGTCGAGACATTCGCGACGAAAGGAACGACGATGAGATCGATGGCGAGCCGGCGGCTGGTATGCGGCGCGCTCCTGGCCTCGGCCCTCGCCCTCGGGGCGTGCGGCGGCGACGACGACGGCTCGGCACCGAGCGCGGGCGACACCGGGATACCCGAGGAATTCGCGGCGCCGACGGCGCCGCCGGACGACGTTCGCGCGGGCGGCGAGCTCACCGTCCTCGCCACCGGCGACGTCGACTTCATGGATCCGGGCGCGGCCTGGTACCAGTTCACCTACATGGTCACGACCGCGGCCCACAGGACGCTCCTCGCCTGGCGGCCCGGGAGCACCAAGGCGCCCTCGCCCGACCTCGCCTCCGGCGAGCCGGAGGTCTCCGACGACGGCCTCGAGGTGACCTTCGAGATCCGCGAGGGCGTCCGCTTCAGCCCGCCCGTCGACCGCGAGGTGACCGCCGCCGACGTCGAGTACGCGATCGAGCGCGGGTTGCTGCCAGGGGTGGCGAACGGCTACATCCCGACCTACCTCGCGGACGTGACCGGGCTCGAGGAGGCCGCCGAGGAGGCGGCCGACGATCCCACGGGCGGCGCGCCCGACGTCCCGGGGATCACCGCGACCGACGACAGGACCCTGGTGATCGAGCTCGATCGCCCGACCGCGGCGACCGTGATCCAGGCGCTCTCGCTGCCGATCAGCGCCCCGGTGCCGGAGGATTACGCGGCCAGGCACGACGCCGAGAACCCGTCGACGTACGGCAACCACGTCGCCTTCACCGGGCCCTACATGGTCGAGGCCGACGAGGACGGCGAGCTCGCCGGCTACACGCCCGGACGCGAGATCCGGATGGTCCGCAACCCGAACTGGGATCGCGAGGCATCGGGCGACTTCCGTCCGGCGCACCTCGACTCGATTCGCATCGCCGAGGGTTTCGACGACACCGGCTCCGCGTCGCGCCGGATCCTCGAGGGCTCGGCGCAGGTGAACGGCGACTTCAGCCCGCCGCCGACCGTGATCCGCGACGCCGCGAGCGGCGGCGCCGAGGGGCAGATGGTCGCCAGCCCTAGCGGCGGCAACCGCTACATCGCCCTCAACACCCAGGAGCCGCCGTTCGACGACGTCGACGTCCGTCGCGCTGTGCTCGCGGCGTCGAACCGGACCGCGCTTCGCAACACCCGCGGCGGCGAGCTGATCGGGCCGGTCGCCAATCACTTCATCCCGCCGGGAATCCCGGGGTTCGAGGCGGCCGGCGGCGTCGACGGCGCCGGGCTCGACTTCCTCGCCGACCCGGAGGGCGACATCGAGGTCGCGGCCTCGTACATGCGGGCGGCGGGCTACGAGAGCGGTCGCTGCGAGGACGACTGCGAGGTGACCGTGATCGGCGAGAGCGCCTCGCCGGCGAGTGAGACCACCGAGGTCTTCGTCGACGGGCTCGAGAGCCTCGGATTCGAGGTCCAGTCCCGCGACGTCGCCCGCGACGTGCTCTACACGCGTTTCTGCAACGTCCCCGAGCAGATGCCGCACGTGTGCCCGAGCGTCGGCTGGCTGAAGGACTTCAACGACGGCCTGTCGATCCTCCAGCCGACCTTCGACGGGGGCGCGATCAACGACGCGGCGAACGCCAACTGGCCGCTGCTCGACGTCCGCGAGATCAACGAGGCGATCGCCGCGGCGGAGCTCGTCGAGGATCCCGACGAGCGCGCCGAGCGCTGGGGCGAGATCGACACGATGATCACCGAGCGGGCGCCGGCGGTGCCCTACGTCTGGGACAACCAGGTCAACCTGAGGTCGGCCGATGTGGCGGGGGTGATCAACCTGTTCAACGCCAACTGGGACCTCGCGTTCACTTCGCTGTCGGGGTAGTGGTGGGGTCGCGCGCGGTGTGATCGGTTACGTCGTCTGGCGGCTCCTCGGCGCGGTCGCGCTGCTCGTCGTCGTCTCGGCGCTCGTCTTCGCGATCTTCAACGTCCTTCCCGCCGCCGACCCGGCGACGCTCCGGGCGGGTAAGAGCGCCACTCCCGAGCAGGTCGAGGCGATCCGCGAGTCGCTCGGACTCGACGATCCGCTCCTGGTCCGGTTCGGCCGCTACATGGCCGGGGTGTTCACCCCGTTCGAGGGCGGCCCGCTCAACCTCGGCACGTCGATCTTCCAGAACAACGAGCCGGTGCTCGCGATCGTCGCCGACCGGCTGCCGGCGACGGCCTTCCTCGTCGCGGGGGCGGTGGTGCTGTGGATCGGCATCGCGGTCCCGGTCGGCGTCGCGTCGGCGCTCCGGCGCCGCTCGGCGCTCGACCGGGCGACGATGATCACGACGCTCGCGTTCGTCTCGGCCCCGGTCTTCTGGCTCGGCCTGGTCGCGCTCTACCTATTCGCCGACGACGTCGGGCTGATCTCGGTCTTCCCCGGGGTCGGAGCCTACGACGAGGCCGACGGGCTGCTCGCCAAGGCCTGGACGCTGGTCCTCCCCTGGACGGTGCTCGCGCTCGGCACCGCCGCGATCTACGCCCGCTACATCCGCGCCGAGATGATCGGAGCGATGGAGGAGGACTACGTTCGCACCGCCCGGGCGAAGGGGGTGCCGGAGCGGCGCGTCGTCCTCAACCACGCGCTGCGGAGCGCGATCACGCCGGTCGTGACGCTGCTCGGCCTCGATCTCGGGCTGCTGCTCGCGGGCAACGCGATCCTCACCGAGTCGGTGTTCAACGTCCCGGGCATCGGCCGGGAGGTCGTCACCGCGATCGACCGCTCCGACTACGAGCTGATCCAGGGGATCGTCCTCTTCGGCGCCTTCTTCATCGTCATCGCGAACCTGATCGTCGACGTCGTCTACGCCTACCTCGACCCGCGGGTGCGGTTCTGATGGCGCCGCCGCTGCTGGCGATCGAGGAGCTGAGGGTGGGCTTCGCGACCGAGGCAGGAACGGTGCGCGCGGTCGACGGCGTCTCGCTGACGGTCGAATCCGGCCGCGTGCTGGGAGTCGTCGGGGAGTCGGGGTGCGGCAAGAGCACGCTGGCGATGACGATCCTCGGGCTCACACGGGGCGAGGGAGCGGAGGTCTCGGGGCGGATCGTGCTCGGCGGCCGCGACATCGCCGCGCTCGACGAGTCCGCGCTCCGCCGGCTGCGGGGAGCCGAGGCCGCGATGATCTTCCAGGATCCGCTGGCGTCGCTGCACCCCTTGCAGCGGATCGGCAGCCAGATCGTCGAGGCGATCCGGGCCCACCGGACGGTCGCCCGCGCGGCGGCCGCTGCTCGCGCCGCCGAGCTGCTGCGCGAGGTCGGGGTCCCCGATCCGGAGCGGCGCCTGCGCGAGTACCCGCATCAGCTCTCAGGCGGGATGCGCCAGCGGGCGATGATCGCGATCGCGCTCGCCAACGAGCCCCGGCTGCTGATCGCAGACGAGCCGACGACCGCTGTCGACGTGACCGTGCAGGCACGGATCCTCGCCCTGCTCGATCGGCTGCGCCGCGAGCGCGGGATGGCGGTGGTCCTGATCACCCACGACCTCGGCGTCGTCGCCGAGGTCGCCGACGAGGTCGCGGTGATGTACGCGGGGCGGATCGTCGAGCGCGGTCCGGTCGAGCGCATATTCGCCGATCCGCAGCACCCCTACACCTGGAGCCTCCTCGCGTCGGTGCCGCGGATCGACCGGCCTCCGGCACGACGGCTGGCTCAGGTCGGCGGGCGCCCGCCGTCGCTGATCGCCCCTCCGGCGGGCTGCCACTTCCGGCCCCGGTGCCCGCACGAGTTCGATCGCTGTTCGGCGGTCCCGGGGCTCGAGCCGAGGGCCGGGGATCCGGGTCATCTCGACCGCTGCTGGCTCGACCCGGAGCGAAAGCGCGAGCTCAGGGAGGCGGCGGCGAGCGCGGGGATCGAGGACGGGCGGTGAGGGCCGACGGACCGCTGCTCGAGGTCACCGACCTCGTCAAGCACTTCCCGATCGCCTCGGGGGTGATGCGCGGACGCGAGATCGGCCGCGTCCGCGCGGTCGACGGGGTCAGCCTCGCGATCGGCGAGGGGGAAAGCCTCGGCCTCGTCGGCGAGTCCGGCTGCGGCAAGTCGACCCTGTGCCGGACCGTGCTCGGACTGGTCGAGCCGACGTCGGGCTCGGTGCGCTTCGACGGCCGCGAGCTCGCCGCCGCGTCGCGCCGCCGGCCGCCGGCGATCCGGCGCCAGATGCAGATGGTCTTCCAGGATCCGTACGCGTCGCTGAATCCGCGCAAGCGGGTCAGCCAGATCGTCGGCGACCCGCTGACGATCCACGGGGTCGCCACGGGCGCCGAGCGCGACCGGGTCGTCGGCGAGGCGCTCGATCGCGTCGGCCTCGCCCCCGCCCACGGCGATCGCTACCCGCACGAGTTCTCCGGCGGCGAGCGGCAGCGGATCGGGATCGCTCGCGCCCTCGCGCTGGACCCGCGGCTGATCGTCGCCGACGAGCCAGTCTCGGCGCTCGACGTCTCGATCCAGGCGCAGGTCGTCAACCTGCTCGAAGACCTCCGCGACGAGCTCGGGCTCGCCTACCTCCTCGTCGGGCACGATCTCGGCGTCGTCCGCCAAGCCTGCGACCGGATCGCGGTGATGTATCTCGGCAAGGTCGTCGAGGTAGGCCCGGCCGACGCGGTCTGCTCGACGCCGATCCATCCCTACACGCGCTCGCTCGTTTCGGCCACCCCGATCCCCGATCCGGGTCTCCGCGGCCGGGGCGACCGCGTGGTGGCCGAGGGTGACGCGCCGAGCGCCGCGAGCCCACCGCCCGCGTGCCGGTTCCACCCCCGCTGCCCGCGCGCGACGGGCCTCTGCGCCGAGCTCGAGCCGCAGCTCGTCGGCCATGACGACGGTCGCTTCGCCGCCTGCCATCACCCATTGACCGGGTCCGCCGCGAGCGATTAGCGGCGCCGGCGCCGGCGTGCCGCAAGCCCGCGCCTGCGAAGCCGCTTCGCGATCTCGACCTGCTCGCGGTCGGGCCCGTGGCCGTCGGGGCCGGGGACCTCGAGCAGCGCCGGCAAGCCCTCGAAGCGGGGCTCGGACAGGAACGTCCGCAGCCCGGCGTCGCCGAGCTCGCCGTCGCCGAGGTTCGCGTGCTGGTCGCGGTTGCCGGCGAGCGGGATCTTCGAGTCGTTCACGTGCAGGCAGTGGAGCCGCTCGAGGCCGACCTTCGCCTCGATCTCGTCGACGACGGCGGCGAGCGCGTCCGGCGTGCGAATCTCGAACCCCGACGCGAGCAGGTGGCAGCAGTCGACGCAGATCCCGAGCCGGGCGTCGTCGCCGGCGAGGTCGAGCAGGTCGGCGAGCTCGTCGAAGTTCCTGCCCAGCGGCCCCTGCGTGCCGGCGGTGTTCTCGAGCAGCAGGCGGCAGCTCTCGGTCTCGCCGAGCGCCTCGACGATCGCCTTCGCCGCCCGCTCCATCGACGCGTCGTGGGGCTCGCCCTTACGGGCGCCGGCGTGGAGGACGACCCCGGCGGCGCCGATCCCGTCACCGAGCCGGAGCGCGTGGACGAGCGACGCGAGCGACTTGCGCCGCACCTCCCGCTCCTTCGAGGCGCAGTTGATCAGGTAGACCGCGTGGATCACGACCGCGCCCATCCCCGATGCCGCCATCGCCTCGCGAAAGGCGGCGAGGTCGGCCTCCGT